>Ga0172374_1001393_pt1 | contig 16151 bp, 10 predicted proteins | sample LakKiv3m_FD_114536 | JGI IMG/M metagenome (GOLD analysis project Ga0172374, IMG submission 114536) | Freshwater microbial communities from Kabuno Bay, South-Kivu, Congo - kab_092012_10.3m | ecosystem: Environmental > Aquatic > Freshwater > Lake | place: Democratic Republic of the Congo... | reverse complement strand
TCACGAGGCAGGAGTACATGGCCCAGGAAGCTGACATTCTTCTTTGCTCCCTTTTGGGTGAACTTTATCTGCTTTCCATCATCAGGGCTGACAAAATAATCAAAATCTCCGGTGTTCGGATTCTTGCATATGTCGATGAGATTCTTCTCCATAAAGAAGAAGGCCACATCCCATACCTGAAGCCCTTTTGCCTCTTCCTTTCCATTGTCCCTGACGATTATGTTATAGATAGAGCGTCTCTTGGAGCGAAGAGATTTGACTATCTCATCATCGAACCCATCCACCTTCTTAAGCTCATTCTCTTCCTCGCATATCGGGCAACGTTTCATATCTGCTGGAATATCGGTTCGGTCACGGAAGGTCTTGGTAGGGCAAACAACTGTGTCTTCCCCTGGGCCAACCCCGAAGTGAACCCAAACATCAAGGTAGTGTACCAGCTCTCCACTCAACCCCCTCGGTTCGGAATCTCCACCAATATAGGGGATTATGTCGATTATGTGTGTTCCTTCTGAGCATTTCCACTGAGGGATTTCCAACCCAGGTTTCCAGATATTCCCGAACTTTCCAGAGTCATCTCTCTTTTCGTAGGAACTCTGGAAAGACTTCTGAAGCAATGCTTTATAGTCAATCTTACTCTTTGGTGCTGGTCTTGCTGGCGGTCTTGCTGGCGGTCTTGCTGCTGGACTCATAATTTGCTACTCCTTTCGATTAATAGATGGTTTCTGGTTTCTCCCAAAGGTTTACTTCTTCGCTCCTTTCTTGTACTTTTCTGCCAGACCTTTGGCAAATTTCTTGCTGGCATCTTCTTGGGTTTCTTCTGGTATCTTTACATCAGACCAGTACTTGGCTATCCACAGTGAGACAAGGTTTTCGAGTGCCACTTTCCGCTGCTGTATGGTTTCCTTAAAGGCTCCAAGGCGGTCTGCTGCTTCCTTTGCCTCTAAATATTGCCTTTTTATTTCTATCATGCTTTCCTGAATCAGTATTGCTGATGCTATTGACCCTTCGGTCACTCTCTCCACCCCAAACCTCTCAGGGTTTGCCCGTATCTCTGCACTCAATCGGGCTTCCTCATACTCTATCTTATTCTTTATCTCATCACGAAAGGTACAGGCCTGGACATAGTCCTCGGCATATTTGAGAAATAGCTGAGGTTGGCGTATGAGCTCTAAATGAAGCTCATTTGGCTCTATTCTTATTTCTTCTTGTATTGACTTGCTCATTCTTCTTCTCCTTTTTGTTAAGCCCCGAAAGGCATTCATATTTGTAGGCAAAATTCTTTACTGCATCTTCCCACTTCTCTCTATTGGCAGGAGAGTAGAGGACAGAGGATGGGTGAAGCGACCAGCATATCCAGCAATTGTATTTGTCGCTCCACTCTGTCCTCCCATTCATCTCCATTATTCCGGTATCTTCCTTCTTGAAGAATCCCATATTGGTATTCCCCATGGCAAAGATAAGGAATGGTTTGATTATCTCAATCTCTTCCTCCAACCACCCCCAGCAAGGCTTCGAGGACTTCATCTCTATCTTCCCCGCCTTGCCAGGGTAGCACTTAACTACGTTAGTTATATGGAACATATCCCTGGTCAGTCCATACTTTGCAAATTCTGGCCATACTACCTTCTTCCCTGTATCCCCTACAAATCCCATCCCCTCTATATCTTCATCCCTTCCAGGAGCCTCTCCGATTAGCATTACATTGTACTTCCCAGGGGATGAGAGGACGGGAGCCTTGGAGGTATCTTTGAAGTTGCAATCTCCACAAAGCTTCAAATCCTTATTGGAGAATCTCGCTTCCTCTCGAAAGTCAACAGGAAGCCCATTCAAATCCCCCTCAAGCAACTCCCGTCCAAACCAAGCCTCGTTGCATATTATATTTCCCTTATTTGGATGGTTAGCATGAGCCAGCACCCAATCCCCTGCACAATGCTCGATTGTGTCCTTTTTCTTATCATAGATGTTTTTATTAAAAACCATCATGATGAAATCAGAGTCATCCTTAAAGTTCCCGTACACACCACCAAAGCTACTCCCCTTATCTACAGCTTCCCGATAGCCGAACCGTATCATCGTCATATTTCCAAAGTAATATTTGTAAGCTGTAGTGGATTTCGACATTTCGATTGATTTAATTTTATCAAGTTTAATATGATGGCTAATTCTTTCAATAATTCGTTTAAATCTTCTGCTGGGGTCAGTTGAAAGGTTAAAGTTAAAGTATGGAGCAAGGGCTTCTCTTTCTTCTTCTGTGACTTGTTTGTTTTCAAATGCTTTCACCTCCTCTAAGAGTCTCATGATTTTAGAGTTAACTGCCCGTTTCTTGACAGTTTCCCTGAAAAACCCAGGGTTGACCTTTTTCTTATCTTCTGGCTGAAACTCTGATATAGCAGCAGCAGCCTTCTCCCCCACTCCCTTTATCTCAGAAAAGGGGCAATAGAGAACCTTATCTTTAGCTATCCAACGGCTGGCATGGCTCTTGCCAACCTTCGGAAGGTCTATCTTTAGCCCAAGCCTCAGGGCTTCCTCTATCAACTCATCCGTCTTATCCTCATGGCCATATGTCAGCGAGCAGGCCAAGAACTCTGCGGGGTAGTAGACCTTCATCCAGCAATCCCAATAGGTTATCATACTGTACTCTACGGCATGAGAATTGTGGCTAACTATTCCGTTGGCTATAAAGTTCCTTGGCTCATCTTCCATCTCCACATCATACACTTCTTCTATCCCCATCTCCTCAATTTTTACAATTGCCTCTTTGGTAGGCTTCAGACCTATGGCGAATGGGTCATATATATTCTTATTCATCCTCATATGGGCAGCTTTGTGGTGCTCGTCACAAAGCCACTCTAAATTCTCTGGGCTGTGGTTTTGATGCCAACCATCCTTGTGATGATAATGCATTTTGCTGTCTTCCGACTCAACCTTCCCACAGATAGTCCCATCATCTTTTCTCCAGTAGCAGAAGCAATTTATTTTTTCTGTCTTTACCTTATAGTACAGGTTCTTGTAATCAGACCTTTCATATCTGGTCTCAGGGTCAATCTGGTACATCTCAGGAAACTTCTCAAAGTCCGTACAGGCTATCTTATCCCCTACCTTCAAATCTGATACTGGAGCCCAATCCCCTATGGTCATAGACAGAAAGCGGTGCTCTGCTGTAGCCTTTATAGATTTCCCGCTATCTGTTGTAATCTTAAATACAGGCTTCCATCCCTCGTAAGTAACCTTCTTGACCTTATTATATTTAATCACATACCCATCCCAGAAGCACATCAGCTGTAGGCCAGCCTTCTTGAAGTATTTATTGCTCTGGTACTCGTACAACTCCTTTATGGTTATTTCTCTTTTACCTCTCCCTGATACTGGCTTATAGACTATTGTATCCCCTGTGAGACACTTGTTAAATCCGTAGCTGTTATGAGAAACAAAGTTATCTGCAATAAAGTTTCTTGGTTCCTCTACCATCTCTATATCATACGTTTGTCTTTCTCCTATCTCTTTTATCTCGACAATCTCTTCCATACCAGAGTAATAACCTATTCTGAATCTCTTAAGAAGATTAGGGTCGATTTCATTTCTATGACATTTTTTACAAAGTAGCATAGTATTGCTATCATTGTTATGGTCATGATTCCCATCAATGTGATGCATCTCTATTCTATCAATAGAGCCACAAATTTGACACTGACCACTGTACTTATCCATAAGTTTTGACTTTTGGTTTTTCTCTTCATTTGTAGAGCCTTCTCCCTTCCTGTGCTGAGGAGTTTCTTCTCCATGAGGGCCAGAGCCAAATCCTTGTCCATATAATTTTGTCGGCTTCTTCAAATCAGATACTGTTATCCAATCTCCTATTCTGATGTCCTTCAATTGCTTCCAATATCTATCGTGGCCATCAAATATTAAGAAGCGATGGTCTGATGATGCCCTAATAGTTTTATGGCTGGTAGTTTTTACTCTATAAACTTTCTTTTTCCCAGTATTGTATATCTTCTTTATGGTATTATATCGAACCATACCATCATGGTGCATAGAGAGAACTTTTAAACCTCTGAATTTGAAATTGCTATCTTCTTGATACTCAAATGCTTCCTCTATAGTCATTTCTATCTCTTTGTGCTGATTGGCAGAGGCCCTGTAAATTTTAGTATCTCCTGTTAGACAGCCAAAGTTCACCAGCTCATCGAACAGCTTCCCTGCTGTATCCCTATCGAGAGTTCCCTTCTCTTCACAACCATCGACAAACTGGTCTTTAAAGGACATAAACTTCTCTACACCTTGGCTTTTGGATATAACCTTTCGGATGGTGTCAGATGTCTTCCAGCCAAGCCCTCCCAGCTCATACATAAACTGCATCACCTGCTCTTGATAGAGTATTATCCCATATGTATTTCCGGTTATCTTTTCCATAATAGGGTGAATATGCTCGTACTCGCTACGCCCGTGCTTACGCTCTATAAACTCATTTGTCATTCCTGAGTTATGGACAATAAAATTGTTAGCTATATAGTTGGGGAAATTCTGATTTTTGGTATTTATGTCATAGGTCTGTTTTCTCCCCACATATTTTATTTTCTTAATAGAGGAAAACTTTAATCCATTGTCAGGCAAAAGCATTTTAATATTAGATATAAAACTCTTCAGAGTACCATGAGTAACTCTGATTATTCTATAGCCTTTTGCTTCTAAGAGGGTGTCTCTTGGTTCCTCTCGCTCTCCAGGATTTTTATGCCAATAAGCCCCATCATACTCTACAATTAATTTTAAACTGGGTATTAAAATATCTGGAAAGAAAAACCTACCATCTGCTGTATTAACCCTTTTATTCAGCTTAGCATCAGAGAAATATCTTTTTATTCGTAAATAAAGATACATTTGTGGTCTTGATACAGGAGCCATCTTTTCATTTGGATGAGGATTGCTCCGATAATACTTCAGCATCGCCTTTGATATTTTACTTCTAAAACTTTTCTTTTTGCTCTGCATCTTTCTTGTCTGAGTCATCTTTTTGACAGTCCTATTCCATTTATCTTTATCTCCAAACATTTTTTCTTTCCAGTTGTCTAATGCTTTCTTGGCAATATCTGGCTTCTGTTTAGAATGGACATATGTATAAGGAGTATAGGCTTTCTTCTTTTTGCCTAAATTCCAAGGCTTGTCATTCTGTTTAAATCTTGTCTGAGCCCCTGCCTTTGCTAATTTTTTGTTGTAATTTTTATTCTGGTTTCTAATTAAAACTTTGTCTCCTTTTTTTATATCTTTTAATTCTAACCAGCCCTTATCTTTTACAAAGAAATGGTGATTTTTAGTGCAGACAATCAAATTACCATCAGAATCAGATACATTATAAACTTTATTTATTCCAGTCCTGATTATCTCCCCTACAAAATTCTTAACATATTTATGACTCTTTTCTTCTGGATAAGTAGCTGATGGAATAGGTCTATTCCTGTCTATAGTATCTATTCTAATATCTTTTCCTGACCATGTTCTAATTAGAGTGTTCCCTGCTACACATCGTAAAGTTCCTGGCCTATAGAGGGAGGTGGCTGCAACCAATAGCTCAAAGTTATCTATTCCCAATTCCTGGCACATACGTCTTAAACCTAAAGAACCCACCTGAAAGCACCCAACAGTATTCCCATTTGAGAACTCCTCATAGCACCTGGGGTCGTCCAGTGGCAGGGTATTGAAATCAATATCTACACCTTGATTCTCCTTTACCATTTGACGAGCTTCATTAAGGATAGTAAGGGCTGAAAGGCCAAGTACATCAAGCTTCATTAAGCCCATATATTCGCCATCTTCCTTGTCCCAATTGATGGCTGTTTGTCCGTCCTTTCTCCTGACCAATGCAGCCCTTGTACCATCCCGTAAATCCTCCCTGGAAACTATCATAGCCGCAGCATGAGTCCCACTATTATGGACAACTAGTTTATTACAGACAAAATTAACATCATCACTGGTCATAGATATATCATACACTTTTCTATACCCAGCATCTTTTATAGATTTAACTTTAGACCAAAGAATAGTTAAATCATGATTTACTTTTACTCCTTTCGGATTATGCAAACGACTATGGCAAGAAGAGCAGAGAACTTGAAGATTGCTGGGGATATTGTCCTCTCTATTCTTATTTTTATGATGAATTTGTGTAGCCTTATCACCGCATACTTCACAAACTTTTCCTATAAGCATCCTCTTAAAATTTTTAGAGTAAAGACCATGCTTAGTATTTTTCATCGCCATACTATTTCGAGCATCCTCTTTAAGCATGGGATTATTCTTTATCATTCTCTTCCGAGATTCCTTTATGGAAGAATGGTCTTTAACAGTTAGCCCTTTATTCCAACTGGGCCCAATTTTTTTGCCTTTATTCCATGCTACTTGCTGACCTTTCAAATCTTTGTTCCAAGGCACATTCCCTATAGGAACTCCATTTGTGGCAACCTTTTCTCCAAGAGATAGCCGTTCTGCTGGTTTCCATCCATCTTCAGTCAATACTTCATGGTCGGGAGTTAAAATCAATTCTATACCATTTGTAATAGTCAATTTTATAGTTTTCTTTATTCCAGTAGACCAAACTTTATTGACTGTATTGAAAAAGAATTTGCCCTTTTCAAAATCATATGCTCTTATTTTAGCTACACCATTGACCAGTATTTGTCTCCACAATTTACTAACTTTAACTTGTTTGATAGAGCTGAAATCATTCAGCATCAATACTTTAGCATCTCCATCTACACAACCTCGTATCTGACCCTCTAACCTCATACACAGTTTTGCAACATCAGGGTATTTCTCCAGAAACCGTTTCCCATCTTCAAAGGTCTTAAAGGCATCCTCTATGCTAAAGTCAGCCCTCGCATCCCCACCGCTTCGGGTTACAATAGATTTGGCAGCCTTGTCTACATCTGACTGTGGCAGGTCAAATACCCGACTGACATCCCTCACAGCCGACCTTCCCTTCATGTTCTGAAAGGTGGTCACCCCAGCGACATTGAACTCTCCATATAGTTCCTCTAAGTGCTTACGGATAAGTGGTCTCTTAACATCCTCAAAGTCCATGTCTATATCGGGTAGGTCTATTCGGGCTGGGCTTATGAACCGGGCAAATAGAAGCCCGTATTTCAGTGGGTCTACGTTGGTTATATTAAGCAGGTAGGCAACTAAACTTCCCCCGCAACTATTGTGAACAATACAACCATTTATATTGTATATATGGCTTCCTGTTACTGAAAGGTCATAAACTTTCCCTTTATGCCTTTCCCTTCTTGTCTCTTTAACCAATTTAAAACTGCTGGATTTTTCACAAATTCCAATTTCTGTCTTTTCAGCCAGTTGAAGTTTATCAATGGTATATCTTTTGCTATTAAGAGAGAGTATTTCATCCTGTGCTTTTTTGCATAATCTATTCCAGCTAAGGATTTTAAATAAGTATTTGAATCTTTTTCTTTCCATCCTTTTATTTCTATGATAGACCGGCCAACTAAAAAGTCTGGACGGTACACTCTTTCTTTCCCCTTGATGTCTATATAAGGGATTTGAAATTTGCACCTTTTTACTTTCACTCCTTGGCATAGACAGCCTGACAGATAGGATAGTTCTAATGAGCTTTGGAACCAGATTCCATTTAGCTTTCCTGATACGAATTGCTTTGGCTGGAATTTTAACCAGTAATTTATATCCTTCTCCATTCTTTCCCTGTGTCTTTCCAGTCTTAGCTTGGCAACTTCTGGAAGCTGGGAATTTATAGCTCCTCTTTTTATAGCATCCAATCTTATCTTCCTTATCCGAGGGTTTTTCATCAATCTTAATTGAGCCTTTCTCTGCTTGGCTTTCGTCTCTGGTCTGTTTTGAGCTATCTTCTGTGATTCTGAATTTTTCATTCTCCAAGTTTGAGAATTGCATACTATCTTTAGTATACACTTGCTGCAAATAGGCTTCCATCTCACCTCTTCCATCCGATTGGACAGCTTCCTTACCTGAACCTGAGATTTCTTTTTGCAAGATTGGCAAATGAATTCTACTTGGTATTTGCTGTTCCTCTTCAGCAATTTTCCTTCCTTTAGAGTTAAGGGCTTCTTCAGCAGAAGTTTTCTCTGTGTTTTTATGCTCAGATGAGGATTCTTTCTCTCTATTATGGTCTTTGTTGATTTCATTTGCCAAGGAAGCATATACTATCCTATCTCCAGCCTTTATATCTCTGGCTCTTTTAAAACCTGAATCTGTCAATATCTTATGGTCAAGAGTACACCTTATCTCTATACTGTCTTCTATGGACAATATTGCTAACTCTTCATCTATTGTAAAATCGAATTTGTTATAAACTGTTTCATACCTGTTTGGACCAACCAGAACCATCTCCCCCACTTCTATATTTGCTATACTCTTGTTTCCTATAGAGGTGTTTACTATATTGTCAGGAGCAAAACAGCCTCTCCCTGGGCCCACAAGTATTTTATTTTTCTTACTCCAGTCTATAAGTTCCCAAACTATTAGAAAGTAACGAACAAAATTACCATTTATAATCTGAGTAACTTCTTCATCAACCTGCCTTCTGTACCGGAGAATGTCTGAATTCTTTTTAAAGACACCTTTTCCTTCCAGCTTTTCCTTCCAGCCTTTCTTTACCAATCGCTTGAAGAGGGTTATCTCATCCACCCCATCAAAGCCTGGGACTTTAGGCAGGTAGACTTCCTTTTTCTCTATAGTGAAGCTTGATAGATATTCTGCCAGGTCTGTGGTATTATCAAGGGCTTTCTCGACCAGCGATTTAGGCAAACGGGAGTTTACCCTGAATGACTCGGCCATCTCTTCGTAGCTTTTCAGATACAGCCCATCAACCTGGAAACGCCAGCGGTCTTTGTCATTCCATCGGGCTTGAGTCTGAATTGCCAGGAGGACTTCCTGAGCCTTATTGTCATCCTCTCGGACATAGTGGCAGTCGTTTGTTGCTATTACAGGGAGATTATATTTGCGGCTGATTTTCTCTACAAGAGAGTTCTGCTGGTTTTGGAGGTCAAGGTCTATTGGCATTATTTCCAATGCCAAGTGGTCAGGCATCTTTCTATACAATTGCTTAAAGAAGTCCATCCCATGGTCAAACCGCATAAAGCTTAACCCACAGGCGGTCATTATGAATAGACCTTCGGAGTTTTTCAGCAGCGAGTCATAATCAAAGAGTGCCCTCTTGTGAAACCCGTCCAGATTTGCCCTGGTCATTAGCTTGAGAAGGTTAACCCATCCTGTCTCATTCTCTACAAGAATAGTTATATGACCCCGCTCGCTGTTCTTTAAAGCTTCCTTGTTGGCAAGGTCTTTTATTATATAGCCTTCTACACCTATGATTGGCTTTATGCCTTTGGCCTTGCAGGCTGATTGGAATTTAATAACTCCGTCCACGTTACCATGGTCTGTTATTCCGATATAATTTTGCCCAATCTTTTTTGCATTCTCTGCATAATCAGATGCTGAGCCGAAACCGTCAAGATAGCTATATTGAGTATGCACATGCAAATGTACAAATTCTTTCTTCATGCTACATGCCTCCAAGCCAGACCTCTTGTTATATCTGATATTTGGGATACAGACATCTTGTACTTATCGACATAATATTTTTGAGGATGTTCCTTTCTTCTTATATCTCTAACTTGTTCGTCTGTTAGCTTTGCCATTATGTTCATCTTGCCACGATAACCTTTGCTGTGGTCATCATATTTTCTGTGGCAAATAGTACACATTCTTTTATAATCATTTACATCTGCATAATTACCACTCAAGTTTGCCCATTCATATTTTTTAGCAGTTTCAGTTCCACAAACTTCACACTTATTTGGCTTCCCCTTTTTTCTCCAAACCATTCTATGAAGAGAAATAAGGCCAGCATCATTACCTTTCCAAGATTTTTCTCCTTTAGGCATGGTGTGTCTCCTTAAATTGTTTTTTGATTAAAATCATAAGTGGGGGGGATATTGAGAAATTCTTTGGCATTATTACCTCTGAATTTTAATAGAAGTTAACAATAAGTATACCCTGCTCATTACGCAAGTAAAGAAAATAATCGCTTCAGTGTGAAAATAAATCTAATGCTATAATGTGTACTTATACAGCTGAGAAAACAGGGCAAGGTTTTTCGAGTCCAAACCCATTATGAAACAGGTATGAACCTTTAATTTCCACACAATCTGGTTCTTATTGTAGTAAGGGTTCTCGAACAAAACCTTCCAGGTCGTCTCGGTGAAGGAGTGTTTGTGGTCGAGGTCTTGCCAGTTCATTTGACAATTCCAAAATGGGGTGACTATATTTATCAATCCATTTAGAATTAAAACCCTTTGAGCCTCTCTGAGAAACTTGACAGGGTCAACGAGATGCTCCAGGAAATGGTAGCAATGAATCCCTGCAATTGTACAAGCAGGATAGGGGATTGGTATCAAGTCAGAGTTCCATTCTGGAAGGTCTAATGGGATAGCCCCCTCTATGGATTTATTCCCCGCCCCTACATTTAGCACCTTCCCATCAGGGAAGTTCAATATATGTGGTATATTCCTGTCCATACCCAGTTTGAATAATTCTTGTATCGTCACATTAGCTCCCTTCTCATAAGTTCTGTCTGGAAACAATTCCATTGAGTTATCCTACAATCATTCTCCCTCCCCACTACATGCCCATAGAACACCCCCCACTTAAAGGACTTCCCAAACCTTTTATAGACCTCTGAGCTTACGATGTGGAATATGTCGATTATCCCGTATATGTTTCCGAGGAAGTAAGTGGTTCGGCTTTGCCTCCATCCACCATATATGCTCAGAGTCTTCTCTCCGAAGGAGTTTCTCTCAACAATCGGGCGCAGGTTCCATACACACAGAGTCCCCTGTCCCGAAAGGGGCGGTCTATCGGGGTTACTTATCCATGGCTTGTAGAGGAAGGGAACGTAGGCTGTAGGGCAGAGAGTATAGGGGTTGTTTGGGAACTTACTTCCCAATACCTTTATCCAATACTCCAAGGCATCGAATTCAGACCTATCTCCCCAATAGCTTTTCCATGGCCCGTAGTTCATTAAGACCTTTGAATAATTGTTGTACTTTTTCTTGTTCTCTGCCAGAGGTCTGAGCTCAGAGGACTCTTTAAACTTCTTAAAATCTCCATCATATAGGTACAACGGGCAAGTCCTCCAACGGCTGGCTGTGAACATATCTATTGGGCTGGGGTGGAAGACAGTCTGATACTTCTTTGGGAAGGACTTAATGTATGCTGCCTTTATAGTCTCAAATGTAGCATTACAATAGAGGGAGTTTATTGGGAAGTCAAATGTCAGGTTGTACTTCGGCTGATGGTACCAATCTTTAAACCATTTTAGTGGCATAGTTATCTCCTTTTCTTTAACGGTTTAATGTAAAGAGCCAACATATAGCAGTAATTAGCCATGTCCAAAAGGCTATCCTCTATTCTCTCATCTTCCAAAGTATCTGATTCTTCCCTGTCCCAAACTACTGTCTTTATGCGCCAGAACTTTTGGTCAATTTGGGCGAATATACCCTTTCTTCCAAGAGTATATATTCCCTGTAGACCATGGGCAGGGGCTTTCCGCTTCATAATGTTATAACTCTTTGCTTGTAACCATTCTATCCCTTCAAGAAAATCTTCCATAGAACCATAGACATTGTCTCCGACATTGTTCAGCCTTCGGGTAATCTGGTAATTTGGCTCAAAGCTAATTATCTCTCGCACAAGGTCATCATTCCATTCCCGAAAGGTAATCCCTCTATCGTCCAGATAGACATCAGCTATGGGTTTAAGGCTGTTGATGTTTGAGTTGTATGGGCTTTCATTCATATAGTCCCAAGGAATACCATGTAGACTCAAGAACCTTTTTATATCCCCTATCTCGCCCCTGCTTGTGAATATGATAATCTCCCAACCTTCTTTTTTGAGGAAACAGATGTACCGTTCAGCTCCTTCGGTCAAACCACCAAACTTCCCAGTCGGGTTTTCTTCCCACCCCTTGTAATCATGAATTGGTCCATCAAAATCTATACAAATAGTCTTAGGCATTATTATCTCCTTATTGAGTTGTCAATAGCTTCAGCTATTATGTCGGTAGTAGGTTCAGGAGGTAGAAGCCCAGATGGAATAGGTCTCTGCTGTAATTCTAATTCATATTCTACTCTCTATCTATCTGGTTCATCTACAGGCGGTCTATTTAGTCCAGGAAGGTCTACTCCGCTTCCTGAAATTCGTATTTCATTCCTTGCCAGAAACTCTATGGTGAGCTTTATCCTCGGCGGTCCGCCTCTGTTCAATAAAATTGACTGGTCAGGACCAAAGTGTGATTCCATTCTATCATATGTTTCACTGTAGTCTACCTCTATATTCCAGTTGACTAAATCAGAAAGGTTGTTTATTAAGCCCTGAATCATTTGCATCAGGATTCCTCTGTCCCTTCCCATATGTATTAAGTGATGATCAGGCACCATATGTATTGAGTGATGATCAGGCATATATCATCTCCTTTTCCGAAGGTATTTTGCTCCATTGACTTCTGCCTTAACCTCTCTCCCCTTCTCGAATGCTTTGTCTATGCACTCTGAGCAAGGCTTTATCCGAACACTTCCATTTTCCCCGAATGAGACCTTTACAGGGAACCCACACGCTTCACAAACAAAATACATCTTAACCGCTTCATTTGATTTCTTTGCTTTGTGCTTCATACTCGCTGGCCTCCCATGTTCTTTTAATTATTTCTGGCAATACCTCGCTGCTGATTGGCACAACAGGCTGTACTGGACAGTCTTTAAAGTCAGGAAAGAAACAACGCTGCCACTTTACACAGAACGGCATAAGCATAGGGGAGAAGATAGGGTGAACAGTTTCAACAAGCCGCTTCATCTCCTTGGCCACTCTTTGAAACTCCCCCTGAGATTTCTTGCAAAGCCTGACCGACATCATATCAGCTAACGCCCGAAGGTTAATCTTCATCAGGATATTGGTCAGTACATTTGTCGGGAGAATACCTCTGGCATCCTGGGGGTGTACTCCTTGCCTTATTAAATCCTCATAAGCGCAATTTATATCCTCCATTATTCCCTGATACCGCACATTCCCTTTACAATCCCCTGTGGCAAGGTATTCAAATCCAGATGCATCCACCACCCTCTGGGCCTGTTGGGCAAAACTTACCCCGACCCGATGGCGGACGAGCTGATGGGTATTGTGAGTCAATATACCATATGCAAAAAAGTTATGATTCTTTTTAGTTTCTATATTGTAAGAATTACGCCATATATTGCTCTTTTCAATATGGGCAATTCTTACAATAGCCACATCAGGATTGTGAAGGAAAGTTTTTATTTTATCAGTCAGCAATGATTTATCCTTCAACTCATGCTCCCATATTACTAAACAATCATACCCAAGTTTTGCATAATCCTGATGTATCCTTTTATCATTTTTCTTTTTAATTTTATCAAAACCACATATAGGGCAGCTATGCCAATAGCATCCAAAAAGTTCTATTACTTTCTTTTTGCCATTGACATTTACAAAATCGGGCAATCTGTATCCAATAGCCCCCAAATCTCCTGTTCCATTATATTTGAACTCTCCAGGGCATATTTCATCAAGGATACTTTCCAGCTTATCTTCAGCCTTACTTCTTTTACCAAAATACTGGCTATTGGATGCAATACCTGCTTTCTTTGCCACCAACATCATTTTTTTGCGCTCCTCCTTCCATAAAGTTTTAAGATAAGATATTTCCGGCAAATTGCTTTTGTGTTTAGCTTGAACTTTCCTCAATTCTTTAAGTTCCAAAGCTCTAACCAAACCGTGTATATCCTCATATGTTTTACCCCGTAAATGCTTTACTCTTTTTTCAATCTCAGCCAGAGCTTTATTGCCAAACCTTTCTTTAAATGATTTGCTATTGGATTTTCTTATAGCCTGTTTTATTTTTGAAGATGTACTGCTGCCAAAAGATTGTTCCAAGGTTTTCCCTCTTAATGAAGTTCTGCTATGAATACCTAAGTAATTTGCTTGAATAGCTTCATCCCCAATCCTTAAATCCCTTGCAGGAACCCACTGAGGTTTAAATGGAGCATCCCTCAATCTACCTACTACATATACAGGATGCTCGCCTGTCATAGATAATCCATTGCCATTATTGAATTCAATATTGAACCAATCATCAGTCATATGGCAAGAAGTAAAAATTACTTTATCCCACTCCTTCTTCCCATTCAAGGTATTGTATGAATATACCTCATCACCTATGACAATGTCCTCTATCTTTTTGGAACCTTTGCATTCTACTAATTTATCAGTATTCCCTATATGTTTAAGTTTTCTTACAATAACCGTAGTGCCTTTTTCTAAGCAGAAGGCTCTTGTGACCCCCTCGATAAGGAAGATATAGTCGATAAACTCAAAGCCCGACTGTATTGTATGCATAGCATGCTCCAGCTCCTTCATCTTTTCTTCCACTGGCATCGACTGAACATCCCCCCAGGAATCGGCTGTCATCTTGAGCCTGGTACGTCTGGCAAATACTATCTTGTCCAGGGCATCCTTTGTGTAGTCAATCAAAGTTATTTTCACTATATGATTCCCCTTTCTTGTTTAGAAAGGGGGACAGAGGGTGTACAAAATAAGGGATAGTTCCTGTTAATTGGGTTATCTCTATTTACCTCTGCCCCCCGTTTCAGGTAAGTGCTGGTTACCTTTGACTACCTACTTCTTTTTCTTCTTGTCATCGCCACGGCTTGTATCTTTTGTGCCTCCTCCTTTCCCTCCACCACTTCCTTTACCTCCTGAACATCCAGCCATATAGTCACTCATCTCCTTCCTGTTTTGCCAGCGCATTGTGGTACTGCTGGCTTATCTTGTCATAATGCACCATCGCCTGAATCCTTTGCAAGTCTTGGATTATTTCATCAATCTTGATAGGCTTCCAGATGGCGAACCTTCCGAGGGAGTATATGCTGTAGTCCATGGTCAGCATCCTTATTAGCCCACGCCTCTCTGTATCATTCGATGGGACAAGCTTACCTGAGGCTAAATGGCGGGTAGATAGGGATTCCTTCCAAACATCACTTCCCGAAAGGCCGAACTCTTTCATGACACGCTCTATCGCCATATCGGTATCCTTCTTGCTCTCGAACCAAGCCATAGACTCAATAATCATGTAGTGGCCTTCCAGAGTTGCCCTGTACAGGTATCTATGGGGATACATAAAGGGAAAGTATATGGTCTGATAGACTTTTGAGTTTAAGGTTAAATCGAACTTGGTTATGAAGATTGGCAGGGAGTGTGTCTCAAATGGGCTCCCCCCCGCTATGATATCTACTAACCATTTTATAGGGGCTGTATTTATACAGATGTCGTAGTCGATTGGTCGGATGTTATCTGAGGTATCCTTTATAATCATAGACCCCTTGTCAATTTTCAGTATTTTTTTGTACTTAACCAGATTAGATATTGGGGGGTTTATGTATAGCCCCTTGTTGTGAACTCCTGGAATTACATATCGCTCAACTATCCCGCAGTCCATAAGGCTCTTTGGAAGAATGGTACCTGATGTCTTGTAAGAATATGCGTTGTTAGCAGCGATTGTTGGCTGGTCTACCAACTGTCCCTGGCTCAAACAGATACTCTTCTGTACTTGAACCTTCTGGAGAGGGATGGAAAGGTAGTTTGATACATTAGCGGTCTTGAACCTAAAAACTGCCAACTTCTCTGGGGGGATGTAGTTGATATTGGTTCTTGACTCCTCATCCAGAACAGCTACCTCTTCACCTTTAAAGGCTGAGTTGGCCAAATGTGCCGCCAACCCAGCCCCCAGGATTAGGACTCTCATCCGACAATCCCTTCCTTTTTGAGAGCGACCAGGATTTTCTTCAAACGCCCCTCAGGGTCTGAGCAGGCAACGTCATTATCTCCGAGGAGTTTTTTGAACCCTTCGACTGCTTTCTCTGAATCATACTTTACCTTCTTCAGTGCGGCAAAGGCATAGTATGCATTGCTTCCGTCCTTGAAGGGGTTGCCGCTCTCATCGAACCGCTCCTTCCACGACATGGCCTTCTTCTCTGGCTTTTCCTCTTTGGCCTTTGACTTGGGTGCGTCTGCCTTTTTCTCTGGGGCTTTCTTCT
>Ga0172374_1001391_pt1 | contig 16154 bp, 17 predicted proteins | sample LakKiv3m_FD_114536 | JGI IMG/M metagenome (GOLD analysis project Ga0172374, IMG submission 114536) | Freshwater microbial communities from Kabuno Bay, South-Kivu, Congo - kab_092012_10.3m | ecosystem: Environmental > Aquatic > Freshwater > Lake | place: Democratic Republic of the Congo... | reverse complement strand
CGTCATCAGAGTTCTCTTGGATTGTTGCTTTGATCTTCAATACTTGGTTTTTCATAGTCGTTTTTGCTTCTGCGCGGAACATCTAACTTGATGTTTATTCGAGCGTTGGCTTTGACTCCCACAAGCTTCATTATTCTTCTGATTGCTGCTATGGTTTCTCCGCCTCTGCCGATTAATGCACCCGCATCTTTGTCATCTAGACGAACTGATAACAGGACCCCCATTTCGTCTACTTTTCTTTCGATAACAACTTTTTCTGGTTTTGCGACTATTGCTTTTATGATTTGTTCTAGTAGTGCTACATCGCTTTCTTGCATAGTTTTCACCTCCTTACTTTCATTACGGGACGTTCGGTTCGAGCGTCAAAATTAATTCGGCAGCGTTAGCCGCCGCACTGTTAAAGTCCCAAATGTTCTCGTATTGGTTTGCAGGACTGGCATCGTCTTCAATGGTGAGGGCGAGTGACTTACCTGCAAATTCCGCTTGTTGAATAAGCTCGTTAATGACTGAAGCTATATTGGGAGTTTGGTACCAGGTGTTAAGCACCCAATCTTCTGCGATATCCCAATCAACTGCTGCTGTAGTTTTTGCTCTTGTTGAAGGGCGGTCACTACCATCTCCTGCAAAGGTATTGGGACCGGCTTGTAAAAGCCCTTTCACTTTCAGAGTTGGTCTTTTTGTTGAGTTAACGGCCGCTCTTACTCTAAGTACGGCGTTAGTGATCTTGGCGTTGTTGGGAATAAATGCTCGCAAGAATCGGAATCCTGCATCACAGCTTCCGGTATTGTCATTACCGACAGTGATTTGGCTGGAGCCAAAGCCGTTTGGGTACCAGCTGGTATCGTAGTCTTCCTCACCATCATCACTGTTTTTGAGCACCTTGAGTTTAGTGTGTATCACTCGTTCTAATTTCTGATCTGCATAATCTTTTGTCGCATAAGGATTAGCTCCTGAGGGGGTTCCGGTACTGGCAAGTGCGCTTTTTTCATTGGTTGTCGGAATGTTCGCGTGATTGTGAGAACTTTCATGACTGGCAACTGCTGCGGAAGCAGCACCAGTGGGATCGATTGCTACCCAGGCTGAACCATTAAAAGCGTAAATTTTGTTCTCATCTTCAATCCAACAAGCAAAGCCTTCGTTGGGTGCTGTGAACTTCCAAACGGATCCGTTGTATTCGGCAATCTTGCCTACCTGACCAGTCCACGCACCAGTTGCTGAAGCAGCGACAATATAGCGATCACCTTCAACTGGACTTCCTGGCGGTGTATTTAAGTCCTTATCCAGAACTGAATTCTGCCAGTCAAGCATTTTTAGTTTTGCTGATGATGTTGCACTTCTGTATTTAGCCATAGATTTACTTTTCAGTTATAAGTTCGACAACTTGTCCTACGACACCAGAGCTGACCACAATCTGCTCAGTTCCTTTGATGCACAATGAAATGCTGTCTCCTGCGTTATCTAAAACAAAAGGAGCAGCCTTACTCTCATCATCGTTATGAGCCACGTTTATAGGCGCAGTGTTATCTGCGCTACTTTTAATAACAACCTCGCAACCTTCACCAACTTTGATAGATGGGAGCGGATACCACTCATCATCGTTGGTCATGGTTACCTGAGCAGTCGTAAAGGTTGGTCGACTGTGTATAGCCATAAATCTTTACTTTTAAAACTTCGGCTGATCTGCCGTACTTCTAACTCCGGATTTAGCCTTAGGCTGAGTAGCTCCTTCTTCTGCACCACTCATTTCGACCTCTCGTTTGCGGAGTGCTGCTTCTCGAGCCTCAATTTCTTTTTCGCGTTCTTCAAGAGTTTTGAATTTATCTTGGTAGATTTGATCAACACTCTTACCGCCCTTTAGGTCTGCGGTTTCAACTTTTCTAAATACGCTTCCGAAATTGGGGTGATTATCGAGATATTCAACTTCCTCAGGGTTTGTGGTTTTGTACACACCCTCATGGAATTGAATGTAAGTCCCTCGAATAATAAGCACTTTGCCACCAACCTCTTTTAAGTAGGAAGGTGACATCACTAACTTGAGTTCGTAGTAGCGAGAGATATAAACAGTTTCTTTTGGAGCTTGAGCCTTAGCAGTTTTTGGTTGCTGAGGTGTTGGTGCTGGAGGAGTATCTCCTTGCTGTTCCTGAGCCTGTTTAATGCGTGCAATGAGTTCGTCTCGCTTGCCGTCTTTGGAGACACCGAGCAGTTTTGCAACGCTCCAGAGTTCTGCCATCGACATTTCTTCTACGGATTTTGTGTTTCTTTCTTCAGTCATATTTTTCACCTCGCTTTCTTTTTTGTCTGATTAACAACCCCAGAGGGTTAGGGGTGATAACGCTCACCCCTTCCTAGGCGACTACACTGAGTAAGAAAGTGTGTAGTAACTTTCGTTGCGTTGCGTTTTTAATCATAGGTTTCAGTAATGCTTAGGTTTAGAGCGCGCCGATACTCATAATGGCGTGGCGTTGCTCTTGCTCCATTTGCAGTCCACATTCGGTTAGGTACTCATCGACCTGACTATCTTCACCTGGGTTTTGACGATTAGTCATAAGCTTGGTGTCACGATTTGTCAGATAGCGGTATGTCAAAGCTTCCATGTCTAACCCAACGGCGTAGTTTCCGTAGGTTGTTCCGATTAAGAGCGGATGCTTGATGATGTGCAGTGTGCCGTGTGGAGAGTCGTAAGTAACGATTCTGAGTCCGTAGGCTTTGGTCGGGTTGACTACTTGGAGTTTTCCTTTTGCCCAGCCGTTGATCATCGAAACGGCCGAAGCTGAAGCGAAGAGATATTTTTCAGTATTGCCGTGCGCAAAGAGACTTTCGAGCCATGAGTCAAACTCAGACTCGGTGTCAACGTTGGCAGTGGCGTAAGTAGCAATCCTTCCTAGAATTCCGCTTGTGAACCTCTTGGGGTGAGTTCCAGAAGTAAGAATGCCTTTTTTCCCAAAGATAAATGTGCGCTCGATATCGACATAGTGTTCAATACCTTTTTTGCGCCTCTGGTAGTCAAAGTCATTTTCTTTCACCCATCCTTGAGTATTTCGGGCAGTTTCAGTGATACCGACTGGAGTTCTGAAAATCTGACAGTAGTTGGACACCTCGGCAATGGTGGTCGATTTGATATCTCGCAAACCGGCACCTTCCTCATTGGCGTTACCAATGAGCCAGACGTCTCCGACCGCTGACGCAGCCGAGCCTGTTGCTCCACCGAGTTCGGGACCAACTGTTACTGTGTTTGCGTCTACGATAGCGGTTACCTGAAAGACCCACTTCTGTGAGGACACCAAGATGATGTCGCCGACTTGAAGATACTGCGATTGCCCTGTGACAGTTAAGTTACCGCCATCAGGATCGACAGTGCTTGAACCGGTAAGCTGTCGCTTTCCAAACTCATCTTCAAACCATTTAAATTCTGGGTCAGTAGACTCTTTCTTTTTAAGTGCTTCGCCCTCGCCGGTTGCTGGGTCTTTACCAGCGTTTGTTAATATCGCCATCAACGGATATCGGTTGACATCCAATAGCGATACAACGTCCGCGACGTCATACTTTCGGGTTACCCCTAAATTACCTGAACCTCTGATTCCTGTTGCTGATGCTGGCATATATTTTTTTCACCTCCCTTCTTTTAATAACTAGGGAGTTAGATTCCTAACCCTCCTAAGGGGCTTTTTGACCCGCTTCCGGCGAGGGCTTTCTGGATGCGTTTTGTTTCGGCATCCGAGCCGTCGGGTTGAGTCGGAGCGCCCGCTCCACTCTCAACTTGAGCTTTGGCTTTTTTGAGCCGGCTCTTTTCTTCATCTGATAATTCCTCAGATACATCGTTGTTCTCGGCTTCATCTTCAGCCTTATGCTTGCCGAGGAAAGCATCGACTTGAACACACGCCTCCTTTAGAGAGACAGTTGTGCCTTTGGCACTGGCTGCATCCATAATGGTTTGAACCATCTTGCGGTAGTCTGGATCCTGCAGAGGATGATCTTTTTTGGCTTCTGCGATCTCTTTGCGCACCGATTCACGGATCTTTTCCTGAGTTTCAATGGTCTTTTTGACTCCGTCATCAATGCGGGAGATAACCCATTTAGCAAAATCCGAAGGAGTCATTTTTTGAAGTTCATCTGCTGAAGGAAGATTTAAGTTTTCTTCCTCTTTGCCTTTAGTCTTAGAGTCTTCAGGCTTATCTTTTTCATCAGGTTTTTTGTTTTCAAGAGCTGCGACACGGGATTCAAGAGTTTCGTATTCCTTGATTACTTCTTCACGGCTTTTGCCGTTCCAGCGGTCTTTATTTTCTTTATCCTTGTCTTTTGTTTTGGAATCTTTGCCCGACTCATCCTCAGCACCTTCGGTGTTAGGTATCTCATCTTTGCCCGGTTCCGGTTTTTTGTCCTTGTCATTATCCTTATCGGCATCTTCAGTTGGCTTGGTCGTGTCTTTGTTGGCATCAGAAGATTCCACCTCATCTGGTGAATCGAGAAGGGCTCTTAATTCTTCCTGTTCTTTTTGTTTCAGTTGTTCTTCGTCCATATATTTATTCCTTTCGCAAATCCTGAGCAGTTTCGTCTCGCTCTTTAATAACGCTGTCGACCATGCTCAAGACTTTTCGGTATGCCTTGATCATTTGTTTGTGTTCAAGGTCTTCCTCTATAGGGCAATCCAGTAGGTCTTTGCTTTCAATCTCTATCTCTTGGTCGATTAAGCTTCTGATGATTTGCCATCCTTCCGTTTGGGTCATTTCCCAAACTGCTCGGCCTCGATCAAGTTTTTCGTCAATACTGCTCGCCATAGTTTTATAAGTTCGGATTAGCCGGTTCTTCTTCTTTCTCCAGCTGCTCCTGGTCTTCTAACTTCATTTTGTTTTTCTGAGTTAATCCACCAAGAGGGCGGACCTCGTTTTCCTTCATGTCCTGCAGGGTAGCGATCAGACTGTCCAACACTTCTACAAAGGTTGAATTGCCCTGGAAAAATGTGTTACGGGCAACGGTAAATAACGAGTCAACCTTGTCCCACATTTGAGCTTCATTCGGTTGAGTTGATGCACCAGCTTCAGACTTTTTGTCTGCAGGTTTCTGATCCTGTGTTGGTGCTTTTGGTTGTTTGTTTTGATCTGGTTCCATAGTTTTCCTTTAAGTAATTGGGAACGGCCTTTGCGCGTCCCACAGTAATGCTCCGACATATACTTCAGCTGATGGAGTAGACCCGGCAGTAATAGTTACCACTGCACGGAGGTATCTTTTCTTGCGTTCAATCTGCATCCTGTATCCGGTATCTGCGGCTACAGTTATTTCTTCTCCACCTTTAGCTACAGTTACTCCTGAAGAGAAGTCCGAAGCATCTGATTCTTCAATCTTCACTTTGGTAGATGTTTGATCGCCGAGATTCCCGATGGCGATGTCAATTAGTCCGGAGTCGTAAGCCGGTCGGCTGGAGAGATAACTATCAAGTGGTGAACCCTGAGTAGTTTCAGTGATCACCCCAATTGGAAGAAGGGTTGCCGGATGGATGTTCTGATTAAGTGTTTTCATTTTTTTTAGTAACTAAAATGGGCTGCAACTTCTAAACACACGCATTAACTGGCGTATATTCAAAAGCCACAGCCCCGATTGTTTCGTTAGGCTTACTTCCTAATAGCTACAGTCTAGTAAAGGGGAAAATAGTTCTCAATAAAGTTTCTGTAACTTTATGTTGATTGACGAAGATATTTAAGATTTGACCCTGGAGGAAAGCTTGCGGCGCATGTACAGTCTTCTCTCGCTACTAGGGGAGATCATTTGCACGAAAGGGAGGCAACTTGAGTGATTCAGAAATTCATCCAATGCTTTTCTTGCTTCTTCAACATCATTCCAATAACTAATACTGATCCAGTTTTTACCGGACTTTAGTATTTCACAACTGATAAAACCCTTTTGCTTTCGAAAGAAACTATACTGGGCTTTCTTTACAGCCCTTAATAAAGCTTCGTCACTTATTCCCTCTATCGGACTGAACTCGTAGAACTCAATGACGTTATTTTTCTTCATAACAAGGCTAATTATAGCAAAAATGCTAGTTATCGTCTGTAGAGTTATAGACTGCATAAATACTACGCTTAAGTTCAGACGTAGTATGCCAAACATAAATGTGAGGAAAAAATTCGGCAAGCGGTTAAGGGAGATAAGGAGAACCGCAAATTTGTCCCAGGAAGAGTTGGGTTTTAAAGCCAACATCCATAGGACATATATTGGTGCGGTTGAAAGGGGAGAACAAAACGTTTCCCTCGACAATATCTTCAGGCTAGCTAAAGCTCTAAGAGTCGAAATGAAGGAGTTATTTAGTTTTTAGTCTGTTAGCAAGAATAACTTCTGATTCTTCACCTCCTGGGCTAATTTTTGGCTGTTGCAGTGTGATAAGTATCCCAGATAGGAATTCATTGCCTGATCGAAGGACTCTGGCAAAGCAACCCCCTCTTTTATAAGATTGGCTCGTTCTCTCAGTTTCCGCAGTATTCGTCTTTTAGTTTTTGTCCTTGGCAGGATGAATTTTGGGAAAATAACATAGCCGAGAAAATCAATACCAAGGTAGTAATTTCGTATGGACACTTTATTTGGGTGCAGGTTGAGTTTTAATTCTTCGGCAAGAAAATCTTTTACTCTAGAGAGGATGTCTTCTAAATAATCTTGACTGTCAGCCATAATGACAAAGTCATCTGCATATCGAATGTAATATTTCACTTTCAACTCATGTTTAACGTATTGATCCAGAGGATCTAAATAAATGTTTGCGAAAAGCTGTGAAGTTAGGTTGCCAATCGGCATACCTTTTAACTCACTATCTGTTTTGAAGCTGTTGATGACCTGCTGTAGTAACCAGATAAAATCCTCGTCCGCTATTCTCTTGGTCAAAAGCCTAAGTAAAACAATATGGTCAACATTCGCGAAAAACTTTTTAACATCACATTTAAGTACAAATAAACGGGAAGTGTTATTTTTACTGGCTTTTCTGGCAAGTCTGGTGAAGGCTTTTACCGCTTTATGAGTACCTTTCCCTTTACGGCACGAGTAGGAATGTGCGTAAAAAGTAGGATCAAAAATATTTTCAAGAACTTGGCTCACTAAATGGTGAACCACACGGTCATTAACGCAGGCCTTGTGTATATGCCTGATTTTAGGATCCCTAACGTAGAATTCCTCATAGCTCCCATGTTTGTATTCTTTGTCTTTTAGTCTCTGATGAAGAGAAAAGATGTTATCTTCCAATTGTCTTTCAAATACTCCAACATCGGCTTTATTTCTTTTGCCAATTAGGAATCCTTCCCATGCCTGGAACAGGTTTTCAAGTGATATAATTTCAGTGTAATTACTATGCCAGATTCTCATACTGATTTCGAACCAGGCAGATTAAATTTAGACATACCGGTCTTTCAGAAAACATACGAGCTTTATAAAGCTTTCTATCAGTTGGTGGCTCATTTTCCTAAAAAAGATCGATATGCCATTGGGCAGAGAATTGAAAACGGCATATTGGAGTTAATTGAAGGCATCATAACAGCAAGCCAATTATCTAAGTCGGAAAAGGTTCCAACACTGCAAAGTGCCAGTATTAAACTTGATGTACTTAAGGTTCTCATACGTTGTTGTAAAGATTTAAAGATTATTGATAACAAGAATTACCTCCTTCTTGAGTCTCAACTACAAGAGATAGGTAAGATGCTTGGTGGTTGGATAAAAGCATCTACCTATCGCTCTTAATGCTTCCTTCAGGCAGGTTTTGTCTTTGGATTGGGATAAGACTACAGCGACACGGAAGCCAACGTTGTCATTCGAGTTCGACGGATGATTCCAATTGGCGTTGGCGGCACCACCATTGTCGGAGTTACCAACAATGACACGGTTAGGATCGCCGTCATCACGTTTCGCGTTGCTCGCTTTCTTTCCTGAGACAGATCATAAGCTCTGGCTCATTTTTGCCACCGGCATCTTATTGCTCGATTACAACCTTTGTTTTGCTTCCCTAGATTGTCTCTAGTTTCCCAGAAACTCTCTCCTGAATTTAAATTGGCTCAAGTTTCCTTGAGACCTTCGAAAGCAAGCAAGTAGTTTTATCCCTCCTTTATCAGCTCTCTCCTTACAGCCGTAACCGCAAGGACTCAGGCTTTACTCTAAAGAAGAGCGACCTTGTGAAACACAAGCGTACTCGTGTTTTCATTAACAAAATCTAAGTTGAAGTATAAATAAGAGAAGTAAGAAAAATCAAGGGTAAATGCTATTTATCGTCATCAGAAAATAGAGTGCTGAAAATTTTTTGCGAATCGACCCGCTTCGCGGGTCAAGGGACCAAGTAACAAGAATCCAAAAGAGCCAAGAATTCAAGAGATCAAGTTCCAAGAACTACAGCGACACGGAAGCCAACGACGTCATACGAGTACGACGGACGAAGCCAAAAGGCGTTGGCGGCACCACCAACGACGGAGTAACCAACAATGACACGGCCAGGATCGCCGCCAGCACGCGCTTCTGTGCTAGTCCATTCATAAGTATCGGTTTCACCCCAACCTTCACGGTTACCTAAAAGATTCCACTCAACAGCAGTTAACATACGAGCATCTCTTCCGCCAACACGCAAGCCAGTTTGTCCTGAAAACCAGGGTAAGAATTTCTCTTGGATTGCCTGGTCTGCATTTTCAGCTGAAACATTGAAGTAATTATCAAGCTCCATAGCCTCCATTGCCGGAGTCTTGTCATAACTCTCTCCCCATGATGGCTTCCTTACTTTCTCTACAGCAACCCAAGCACCCGACTGTTGAGGAAATTCCATATTCCCATCTTTAGCCAACCCCCAGAACCACTGCTCAAGATTTCTCGTAACAGAGTGATCAGTGCGTTCAGCGTCAGACAAAGTTTCATATCTTCGCCAGTTTGGATAACGGCGTTGCAAATCATCAAGGAATTGTTCTTCACCTTTACGTTTAAGCTCGTCTAATGTACCAAGATCAAGCTTGGGAATATAGCGCAATTCAAATCCTAGTCGTTCCATGTTTCTCTTAATTTCTGGGGTAATGTTGGCTGGGAGTGGAGGAACTTCGACATCAGTACCAAGGACATCTCTCCAAGCATTTTGTTCCTGAGCAATTTCTGCTGTAGCGCGTGGTCTTTCTGGAACTGCAGTTGAGTTTCTGTCAAAGCCACGTCTTTGGCTTGTGTTTTGAGGAGCAATATACTCGACATGTTGAATCAGTTCATCAAGTTTTGCCTTATCAACTTCTGAATCAAGCTTGTTGGAGTAGTAATAACGCAAGGCAGCTTGGAAAGTTTCATTAATATCGCCGCTATAAAATCTCAGAATGAAGTCACGAACTCGTCGGGGTTCCATTCTGTCGTCATAAGTAAATGGCTGCGGTTGGTCTGCGGCTACTTTACGACCCTTAACTAATTCCTTGGCAGCTTTATGGAATTCTTTGTATCTTCCAAGAATTGCATCAATTCCAGGGATCTCTTGAAGCTGCTCAGGAAGCAGGGCATACTCTTGAGATACAAGGTAAGCATCTGGTGAAACCTCTTCATCTTGAGAAGCCAGTGTAAAGAGGGCATCGGTTGAATATGAGAAAGTTTCATCAGGAAGGTCGGTAGGAGCTTTTAAATACACCCAACGTCTTAACTGTGCAGGATCTAATGGCTCACGACCGAAATAACCCTTTCCTGGCGGATTCATAAGGGCAACTACCTTGGTGGTTTCTTTGCTTACAGGAATTGTTTCTGAGGCGTCCTCAGAAAGTACAACCGACTCTCCACGATTAACAGCATCAAGGACTTCATGAAGTCTGATAACAATGTTTGGTGCAGCTGAGTTAAATTCATCTAAAATAATGACTTTTATTTTCCCTTCTTCTTGACGCAAGCCAGAAGTGACTTTTCCATCAGCAAAGACGTATTCTGGATCTTCCGGCCCGCGTTTATCAGGGTTAGGAATATACCGACCCATGAGGTCTTCAACGTCTGTAGCACCGTTTAAGTTCGCGTAATGAACTTCCCATCCTAGATCTGCAGCCATTTTACGCACTGTGGTGGTTTTCCCGATGCTTGTACCACCTTCAATCAATACAGGGTCTCCCTGAAGAAAACTCACGGCAATGTCTTTTTGCATCCCAAGTGAGAACTTATCGTTAATGTAATCAGCGTATTGCTCTCGCCTGGGGACAAAACGTCCTTCAGGATTTTGGGCTTTAGGTAGACGGACTCCAAGATAAGCAACTGTATCCTGCGTTTCCTCAACAGGAAATTCTGGTGGTGGGGTAAATTGATGTCGTTCCATAGATGATTCGTCTGGCATAGTTTTTTAGCTTTGGTAAGTTATACCTACTTGCTCAAGCAGCATAAAACCAGCTTCCTGAGCTTTTTTAAGGGTATCTTTCGTTAGTAAAAACACTACCGCAACATCTTTATAGCTAGGAGTTACTGTCTGGGATTTGAGATTGAATTTATCATAAATTTCAACCTGACCGGTGGGGTATTGCACCGCAAAGTCGTACATATCCTTGGATAAACTTTCCTTTGCAATGAAAAAAGACTTTGAAGGCTGAGTGATTTGTTTAAATAAATCGGATGTATCTACTGCTTGTCGGAATCTGTGTTCCTCAAGCTTGCTTGCGAGTTGGGTAAGCTCAGTTTCATCCTCAGCAATAGCGAGAGAAACTTCTTTTTGTGAGTTTACGAATTTCAGAAAATCATCAAAAGTGTTTGTCATAATGCTATGTATAGTATACTAAAAAGTGTCGTAATTAGCGATCGCTTCTCTTATAACATCGGCTAGTTTCGTGGACATCTCTCTGACCCCAATATTGGCAACGCTGTTAGGATAATAGCGTTCAACGTGGTCTGTTCCTGGACCAATCCCTAACCCAATTAATTTTTGATCCGTATCCTGCATAATTCTAGCAATTATTTTCCCAAGTTCATATTGAGATTTTGGATGCGCTCCTGATTCTTCCGGCAAACCATCGGAGAGGACAAATAGGAATTTTTCTGCAGCTTTTTGCCCCGCCAATCGTTCAGAAGCCTGTTGTACAGCCCAACCATCATCGTTATATCTTGCTGCTGGAGTGTTTACCTCCTGTAGGATTCCCCCCATGTGCTCTCTTACTTCACGACTCATGTCTTGCCCGAATGGTTGATATTCGTAAAGTCTGTCATTGAAGCCTAGGATTTCGGTGTTGATGGAGAGTCTATTGAGCACTTCAGCCAGAACAACTGCTGCCTTGAAGGTTTCTCTGATTTTTTGACCTTGCATCGAACCAGACAAATCAACCAGTAGACTTATGGCATAGTCCTTTTCAGAAGGAAGCTCCCGTTTTTGCCAAGCTCTACTTTCTACTGCAGAAATTCCCAGAGCTTTCTCCTGCATTCTCTTTTTAATATCAATGCGTTTACCGGTCTTGAACCCGCTCTGCCATTTTTGAGTACGTCTGGCTACAAATATTTCTCTCAGATCTGTTTCGAGTGCGTCAATAAGCGGCAACACGTCACGGCGGTATTCTTCATATACGTTCTCGTCTCCTCGCAAAGTTTTTTCAATGAGATCGCGGAATCGTTTCTGGTCAGGTGTTTGCTCAGATTGACGCTCTCGTTGATCATCGCTGTCAGTAGGGCGATCTGTCTTTTTAGCATCTGCTAGCTCTCCTCTTTCAGCTTTCTTTTCAGGATTATCGGAAAGTTTACCTTCAAACTCAGCGTTAACCTCTCTTTCGAAATCTTCCAGAGCTTTTTTGGCTTTCTCAGCAAGTTCTCTTTTGACTTCCTCAGGGAGAGAATCAATGTAATCTTTAATTTTTTGTTTTAGACCTTCGGATAGAGAATCTAAATCAATGATTCGTGGTTGACCCTTGCCTTCCTGGCCTGTCTGATTGCTCGGCTGGCCATTTTGCATTGCTTCTTCAAGTTCTCGTTGTTCTTCTTCGGTGAGGTTGTTCCTTAGGTCTTGAGGAAGGCCTTGCTGTCCCTCTCCACCCTCACCATCACCCTGCATGTCTTTCATCATTTCCTGAAGTTTTTGATCTTCCATATCAGCATCAACCAGTTTCTTGAATTCTGGCCATACTTCATCCCGATTTATTTCGTAACTCACGTTTGCGTATTGTCTGATTAATTCTTCGCTTTCATCTGCTTCTGCTTTAGAGGGGTAGCGAAGCCAGGAGTCACGGGCGCTATTTACTGTTTGTTCCACAACGGTTCTCACCTCATCAGGTAAATCTTCACTAAGTGAACCTGAGGTATCTCCTTGTGTTTCCTTGTACCACTGTTTTATATATTCAAACCCCGCTTGCATAAATCTGGGGGTGTAGCCCAGATCCTCTTTAGCCTTACCCTTTGCTTTTCCTTCAAAATCCAGGTCCTCCTGATAGGCAACGTCCATTTGGTCGCCGAACCTTGGATATGCTTCTGCAACAAAGTTATTGGTTCTTGGATCCTCAATAGCGTTCATCATGAATGAAAATCCAGGCTGTCGCCAAACATCCGAAGGAATCTGTTCGGTTCGGGAGATTCTACGATGACCACCTTCGTGGGAAATAACAAAGCGGAGGTAGTCCATCGGTTTCTCAACCAAGTCTTGCGGGTCAATGCGAATTTTATTCTGGCCAAAATCCCAATGCCATCCGGCTCCTGGCTGATTTAGTTCGACAGGGATTTGAAAGTCCTTTCCAATGAAGTATGCAAGCGAGGAGAGAACTTGCTGCCTATGGCGAATTTCTATTTGCTGTTCAGGAGAAAAATGTCCCAAAATCTCGGTTTGGTTATCTTTGCGCAATGCATGTAGTACTGTAGGTGATTCTCTCTCCATAATGTCAGCTTTTTGCTCCATAGGGTGTACTTGAATTATATCGAAAATGACAGAAAAAAGCTCACAGGAACTGTGACGTATCAGCATACATATCAAGGATCAATTTCCCACTGGACTTCTTTTTCTTTTCTTCCTCAGTATTCACGAAGTTAATCAAATAAATAATTGCTGCCTTTACTAGTTTCATGAGATCGATGGTTTCGTTTAACATGGTGTTGTATCCAATGTTATGCTTATCGGACTTGCTGTCCCAATCCGTAAGGCCTGAGTCGAAAATCACTAGTCTTCGATGTGTTAGCGCATTTCTAATGTCTTGAATTCTTTGACATCTGCCTGATTTGAAATCCCTGTAAATATCATATAAAGCATAGAGACTGATATTCTCGGAGTTCACGATTTCTTTTCTTATTATGTCACTATCTTCCCAGATTGAGGCGGTTCGCCCCTTACCCCTTAATGAATCAAAGTAAATGTCTTCTTCCCTGTGACCCAACTGGTAATAGTCGTTAATAAAAACTGCGATTTTATCAAGGACATTAAATGCCTCCTTGAAAGCCGATTTAAGGAGCCCAACATAGATATTGAATTGGGAATAATCTAAGGCATACACAAAGGAGGTTCTTTCACTGATTTTGTCAAAGTCCACTTGGTGGTACTGCGACTGAACCAATAGCAATCTCGCGACTGCGTAGTCTTCTTTAATTTGATTAAGATATTTAGCTAAATTATAAAAAGTATCATTATCGTCCACTTTAGTTATTAATCTGATAAACACTGGGTCCTCGATAGCTGCTTCACAATGATCCTGATGAATGTGGAAGTTTAAGAATAATTTCTCTTTATTGCAAAATTTTAGATAAAACTTTTCAAAATCAGATAGGTTTGCAATTTTGTACCGGGGATGTTTAAGCTTTTTCTGTAATAATGTTTTGTCTTGAAAACGGGATTCTATATAAGAAAGTTCGTGCTCAAAGTCTTGCTTCGCTCCCAAGCCACCAACTGCAACAAGATCTGGCTTGTCGATAACTGATTTAATGTCCTGATATGCTTCAACATATATTGCAGCCCGATACTTATCTGAAATCTCAGCAAATGCTCTAAGTGCCTTGGCCTTATTAGCGATAGCCATAGAAAAGTTTTCATTCAGACCTAAGGCCTTATCATAAACATTCATTGCTTCAATACTTCTACCGAGAGTGTCTAAACAGTTACCAAGGTTGACTAGCAATTGTACTTCTAGGTTTGGGTCGTCAATTTCAATATCAGTAGCCTGAAGTAAGTGCTGTTTAGCTTGTAGAAGGTGTTCGCTTTGAGGTATGGTCCGGTCTACAATGCCACCCATACTCTCTGTAAGTTGATGCAAATATGTGTAACCATTTGCCAGGCAGTAGCGGAGGTAGGCCTGTGTTTTGTTGTTCTTTGTTTTTGATAACGTCACTTCACCAAGATCAATACCTTCTCTGATGATTTTTTCGTCTCTGAGATCATTACCTATATCAACTAGAAAACCTGGTTTATAAAATATCAACCTCTTGTCGTCAGAGTTTTCTTCCTCGAATTCAGCCAATCTTTCAAGAGCTTTTTTTGACTCTCCTGAATTGATTAGCATGGAGATTGTTTGGAAGGAGAGAGTTATTTTATCCATGCTATTTATTCAGGCTTTCGTAACAATCATTTGTAAACTTTGTTTCGTCATCAATCAACCTTTTCCATTCGTTTGACCCGAAGTCAGTTATCCCTAACTCATTTTTTCCCATTTCCAGATAAGTGGCTCCAAGTTCTGCACAATTCTTAGGAACCGGATTACTGGCAAATTGATACCCAACGAAGACTCCAACTAAAATCATTATGATGGAAATCAAGAGAACTACTGGAAGTCCTACATTTCTTACTTTCATTACTTTTATTATATGAATTTAGGAGATTAAATCAAAGCGAAGTGCTCTAGGAATTAAGCATTTTCCCCAAGCCTGGAATCTTGCCGATAAGCTCTCGTATTTTGTTTTTATTGGCAACAGGTGGTGAATTACCTGCTTCAGGTGGCAAAGTGTCGTTAGAAGGCGCTACAGGGGTCACATTCTCCTCATTTAGTGGTTCCTCCTCTATCGTTTCTTTGATTTGTGTTATTTCGGGACCAAGCAAGATATCGACATACTGGTCAAGGTCGAGTTCCTCTAGAATCATCTTTTGCAGGGCACGCTTGCGGATTAGCCAGCGTTTTATATCTTCTACGTTATTTGGATCTGGTTTGTCCTGTGCGATTAACTTATCGTACAGAAGCAGTATCTGATTGAGACGGGCTTGTTTATCTGGAGGAATAACCGGCTCTACCTCAACAACCGCATCAACTTGAATCTTTTTGTCCTCAGATTTAAATTCTTTGAAGTTAACAATATTACCAACAATTCGATACAACTTATCTTCACCGATAAACTCTCGGTTCAGTTGTATAAGAATGTTTGCGACAGTGGTCAGAGCATTAGATATATTTTGGGCGTTCATGCTCAATCTGAGATTACTTTGACCTAAAAGCATGGCAACCTTACCAAGGGGTTCACCCGAAGATTGAGGTAGTCCTTGGAGGTATTCTCCAAGCGCTAGTGTTCTTGAGATTTCATCGCGCAGAAGCTTATCTTCATTGACTCCCATAAGGCTGATGTCTGGCGGCCGTTCGATTACCACGTCATCCATTTTTCGCAGTTCCCAAACAGCTCCAGGGGAGAAGATGATGTCATTCTTAGTAATTCCGGTATCTTTGCGAATTTTGACTACTGGGTCGAGCAAGAGCACCACATCATCCATTCTCTGGTTGCGAAGGTCAGCAATCTCCATGATGGTGCTTTCAACCGGTTCAACATGGCCAGTTGCCCAAAACTCCCAAAGGAGTGACATATCAGGAAGATCCACAAAAATGTGGCCGTTGTTAACGTCAAGGTAAGGGTTCTCATCATCTCTGATAACTACTTCGCCGTTGGCAATAACTACTAACTGGTCTTCTTCATAGTCCCAACATTCCCAAAGCTCCAGCTGTTTCTCTTGGTCGTTTTTGACCGGAAGCACTTTTTGCTCGCCAGTTTCTGCCTTCTTGATGTCTCCATCGATCTGAGACATCTTTTTGGTATTAATCTCATAGCGTTCTTTCTTCCAGTCCTCAACCACTTTTGGTTCGCAAAACTCAAGATTCTTGTAAATCTTGTTTTCACCTCGGGTTTCTTCTTCTTTAGTAATCTTTTCTTTGGGTTTAACTATTCGGTGAATCAGCCAAGGACAGCCTTCTTGAAGATCTTCTGTCTCTGGAGCTGGAAGGAAGTCCCACAGGTCGCACAAGATCATTGTTGGATCGTCATAAATCGTT
>Ga0172374_1001390_pt1 | contig 16170 bp, 22 predicted proteins | sample LakKiv3m_FD_114536 | JGI IMG/M metagenome (GOLD analysis project Ga0172374, IMG submission 114536) | Freshwater microbial communities from Kabuno Bay, South-Kivu, Congo - kab_092012_10.3m | ecosystem: Environmental > Aquatic > Freshwater > Lake | place: Democratic Republic of the Congo... | reverse complement strand
TCTAATCCTGAATCGGCAGTAAAACTTCTTTCTTCTAAATAGTTTCCTTCAAAACCATAAAGGTGGTTGAACCACAATTCCAATACAATAGAACCATTTTGATTTATAGATACATTGGAATCTTCTGTTATGTCAAACCATCCTTCTTTTAGTGGAGCGTGGTCTTTATGTTCAGGAAAAGTAGCACAGGAAAATCCAATGCCATCAACCTCTTTTAATTGCAATTTGTAAAATGCTTCTTCTCTTAGAATGGTATTTTTTTCATAAATAGCATGTTCCATGAATAAGCTCCCCTTTTCCATTAAGTTTCTGCTTCCAAAGCGGAATTATGATATGTTACATAATTAGAGATAGTTCATTTTCTTTACACGCTTCAAACCCATATTCCTTTATGCCTCTTGCAACCTCTTGTAAAGAGTTCCTTTTAAAATCACCAACTGCCCCTTTATGATCAAAATAAGAGAATTGATACTTATACTCTTTATAAGTAGAAGGATGATAAACTCCTTCTTGTCCATTCTTATGAATAAAGGAGACATGCCCTATCAGTAATTGATTTTCCAATTCCTTCAATTCCTTTTCTTCTTTCTCTATCTCCATTTCAATCTCTTCCCATGTCATAGGACTCTATGCCTCCATTCTGTTGCAAAGTAAATCGTAAAGAGTTATACGCTTAACTTTTTAGTATAATCCATTACAAGTTTTCCGTTACAGTCAAAATATTTCGTTTCCCACCAAGGATGGCAGTTAGCTCGAATCCACTCCCCATCAAATACGACATATAAATTGAAACCATAGTTTCCAACAATCGTTCCCTTTTTTCCTGCTACTTCCACCTTCATTCCCTGATACGCAAATTCGGATAACCCCCTATTTTGACACATGCGTTCAAACTCTTTTTTGTCGGTAAATAGGGACTCTGCACTGGCTAATCCAATTTTTTTGCAACGAACATGTTTAACGAAGTCTTTAAAGGTAATATCAAAACACTCTTGTAGATTTCTATAGTATTCGTATTTCGCTTTTCCTCTCGTTTCAGCAATAATCGTCTCAGAATATTTATCTTCTCCATCAAAATGACTCCATACTTTATACTCAAACATTCTTCATCATTCCTTCTTTTGATAATTGGTCATTTCTTTTACATATAATCTCACAGTATAATAAAGGAAACCATTTGTCCTTTTTCCTTCCAAATGTAATGAGAAAAAAAGGAATATAAAACAAGGTCTTTTGTAACACATTAGCCTTTTTAATTAATAACGGTTGATTGAACATTTTACGCAAACGTTGATCTTCTAAGTGATTCGTGTAAAACACTACATTACAGTTTAATTTTTCTGCCAATTTAATGGATTCCCTTACATTTCTTAATAGCTTAATCGGAGTAGTCTTTCTTCCTACATGCAGTTCCACTTTTCTTATAATTGGATTGAACACAGCTTTTTGGGAATACCTTCTTGCATACAAGAGGATTAATCCTGGAATTACGACACCAATTCCTACGATACATGCTGTTATCAAATAAAGAAGGTGAAAAGTCAACAAGTCCAACCAAGATAATATGAATACAGTTATGATAAGGGGACTTAATATAACAAGCACCATCTCCACTAATTGCATATTTCTCATTTCTTCACATCCTTTTTGTAAGAGAAGAGCAACTCTTTTTAAGAGTTGCTCTATCCTGTTTTCTATACAACCTCTACTTTCTAATTTTCAACAAATCTTCATATTCAACGTTTTTCAGATTTAGCCTGCAAATAATCAATGGCTTTTTGTAAGTCTTCATCCGTATGCTTTACCTGAGCTTGGTTGATTGTCACATAGGCATGGATCACATCTTGTAAATCATCAAAGCGAGATTCAAAGATGGTAATGCCACAACTATCGAATCGAATGTTAAAATAGCCTGGATTATCTAAATACATTACTCTCTTTCCATCGACTTCGACATCAAATTCTCCAAGGATGAAAGAATGAAGGGCGTGTAGCCTTTGCTTTCCATCCCAAACAAGTCCACCAAAGCCTTCCCCTAATTCATTATAAGGATCATACAATTCACCTACATTGACATAGAAACTACCTATAGGAATTTCATTGATAACACTTTCAATAAATCGTTGTTTCTTTTCAAGTGACCATACTAAATCTCGTTGGAAACTTGGCGAAGGATTATATTGAATGCTTGGATGGAGTATTCGACTAACCTCATCAAAGCATCGGTTATATAGACTATCAAGTGAGGTGGCATATCGATTGAAGCTGAACTTCCTTTCTAATTTCAACTCTACTCTCTCTTCTTTCACTTTACTGATTACTTCTTGATAACGGTTTGTTACTTCCTGTAGTTTTTCAATTAGTTCATCAAAATCATCTCTCATACAGGCATTAACGGAAACCCAATTAACATTTTCTACTTTCAAATACTCTTCCCAAGCACCGCCTCTGCCTCGAAGAGTTACAAATCTTCGATAATCCTCTTGATCGAAATCGCTACTATATGAATCATGAAGTTTTATTACGGGCATCGACATATGGTTGGAAGAAATATTCCGAAATTGAAACAAGCTATATGCCACTAAAGGTGCAATCTTTTCTTCATCGGACAGTACCGTAGCATCTACCTTTACAATATAGCGAACATTCTTTTTCCTAAATAACAATTCAAACTCATTTAATGCTTGAATTGTTTCTTTTACTGATTTCTTGGTGTTCTTCTCAACCGTCAAACTCTTTACTACATAATCATCTCTTAAAAACCTTTCAAATACGTGTGCCATGTAAGCAACTCCTCCTAAAAATGGTCAATGCAATATGCATCGCCTAATTTATAAAACATACTGTATCGTAAGCATTTTTGTTATATATCATGCTATCTTTTTTAAGTTTGCACAAATTCTATACATTGATTTTGAGGCTTTTTCTTTAGCTATTATAACTTACATTTACACGCTCATAGTTCATTGCCAAAGAAGTTTTGGTGAAAATTTCTAAAACGCAGTTTATGAGGATGGCGGAGTGCCTTTGTTTCCTTCATCTATATCAATAACCAACCTTTCTTGTTCTGTAACAGAGGTGGTTTCGTAACACCCTGTTAGAAATAAGGAAAGCAAAGTTATTAAGGTAATAGGGGTCACACGTCTACACTTCATCAAAAATCCTCCTTACTTTTGATTTTTACTACCATTTACTTCTTTTTAATATCCATAAATTATTTTTTACCAAAAAACAATTTTACGCTTGACTTAATATTGTTTTCCATGTATTCTCAACTTATAGCAACCCAACATATAGAACTAACTGATTGCTAAAACTACAAGATATAGATTATTAAGGAGGAGCTATTTATGAAAGAAATTAAGTTCGACACTATTGCAGGAATCTCAATTGATCTAATCGCACTAATTGTTGGTTTAGGTGTAGGCGCAATGATTAAAACGTTTTTGTTTTGAATCAAACCTATTTTTAATGGTTTAAAAAAAAGGTTCTTTACTGTTGTATTTTTAGAAACGGTGTTACCTTGTTTGCTATTTCTTCAAATATTTGATAAGAAATAGTGACATCCTTGATAGCAGATAATGACGCTGTGCCATCGTATGATATTTCCGTTAGGCAAATATTTTTTTCCTCTTCTTCTACTTCCAGAATCAAGTGTCGGGAATTAGAATCTTTAAAGATGCCTTCTAATTGGATAAGATGAATCCGCCCCTTCTCAATTTTTTCTTTCAAATAATTCTCCTCCTTCTTCTATTGAATTCTCCAAAACAACATAATCAAATGGCGTTTCATATATAAGGGATTGTTTGTGTATGTGGGGGTAGAGCGTAGAGCTACATCTATTATTCTCGTCCTTTTCCATCAAGGTGAAAGTACGTAAAGATTTTGATTCGTGGTTCAATTCCCAGACTGCCAATCCAACCATCCCACATCCTGCATACAAATCTACTATCTCCCCGTCATCTTCCGAAAACGTTTCAATAATTGCTTTTAAGCTATCGGTACTCCGTGCATTCACACCACCATATTTATTTTCTCTTTTCTTGTCAAATCTTTGACAGACTCTCAAATCTTTAATAAATGAATCCACACGCTCTTCATCGTATATATTCGCCTTACCGTAAATGAATAATGTCTCCTCTTCCCATTCACAAGATAATACATAATGTTCGCTTCCTACTTGATCATCCAATATCTGTTGAAGTAATTCTGCTTTATTATTTGAAACAAATACAGCCATAGCCCCTACAGACGACATTACTTTATTGGCTAATTTAATCCTTTTCTCGATGGAGCGCTTCCAATTTCCATTTGATTTTTCTGGAAGGGTGCAGATGAATAGGTCAACTATTTTTGTTTCTTCTAATATTTGCAGACCGTTTATATTGTCTCCATTTATAATCGCATAATCTCTTTTGAATAACATGTAACCAATATCCTCCTCTTTCTACTTAAACTAATAATTTAAGAATATAGATTATCTACTAACTCAACAATATAAAAAATGTAGGAAGTTGTTGGACAATTTGAAAGTAGACAATATACTTAGAATCTTTATCTAACTTTAAGCTATTTCATCTCTATATAATAGGTAGTTAAATGATAGTTAAGTGGTACTTAAAATAAGTAATGCTCCTATTTGTTAGAAAATGCTCTAACAAAAAAGACCCCTTAATTGGAGGTCTTTTTTTATTATTTTGTTTTACTTATGCCTATTTCATCAAAAACTTCTTTTAGTGAAGGGAGGTCTTCTACCTTTTCACCTTCTTCTCTTCTTACTTCCCAACAGTTTTTTAGCACGCCCCATTCACCTGCTTCATTTTCAAGAAACGACTTAACTACAAGAAAACGCTGTTGGTCTTTTTTTATTTCAAATCCTACATTCACTACATTATTATCATTTGTTTCTTGATACATCACACAATTATCAACATTATATGATTGCTGAATACTTGTTGCAAAATGCAAATGGTCATCTTCAATTAATTGTGGGGACAAATAAATAATAGACATTCTTGTTCCTCCTTTTTCATGACAATATATATAGATAATTATACCATTAGAATGCTTCGTTATATTCTTTAACAGGAAAGAGTTTTTCCACTAAATCATCCAATTTTTTTATTTCTATCACTTTTAAGTCCTTTGTTTTTACAGACTCTTTTAGATTACCTCTTGGTACATAAACCACCTTGAAACCTAAGCGATCCAATTCTTTAATTCGAGTTTCCAAATAAGGCACAGATTTTACTTCCCCTGTTAAACCAACTTCTCCGATAAAGACGGTATCAGTAGGAATTCCTTTTTTATAAACGCTTGAAACAATCGACATGGCAATGCCTAAATTAACAGATGTTTCTTTGGGCTTCATTCCTGCTGAGACCTTCACATATACATCTTTATCATTTAGCCGTACTCCGCTCCGCTCCACAATGGCAGTCATGATTTGTAGTTGTTGCTTATTTATTCCTTCTGACACTCTTGTTGGATAACCAAATAGGGATCTTTCTGTTAAAGATTCAATTTCAATAACGATGTTTCTGGTTCCTTCTCTTGTTACGGTCAAGGCACTTCCTGGTATTGGTACGTCTCTCTTCGTCATAAAAAATTCAGATGGATTTTCAATAGGGATTAACCCTTTTTCGTTCATGGAGTAAAGCCCTGTTTCCCCTGACTCTCCGAAACGATTTTTTTTACAGTACAATAATTTTAGTTGTTGTGTACGATCTCCTTCTAAGTAGAGTACCGTGTCTACTGCGTGTTCGAGGGTTCGATTCCCTGCTAATTCATCTTCTTTTGTCATATGCGCTACGCAAAAATAGGCTCGCTTTCGTTCTGGATTCTTTGCAGAAGCGATAAATCGATTAATTGCTTCATCTACCTGTGTGGGACTCCCTGCTCTTGCTGGTAATTCTTCTGCATACATGGTTTGGATAGAATCAATAATCACGATATCAGGATCAATTTCCTCAATGTTTGTCAAAATATTATTCACGTTTGTTTCAGAGTGAATCCATACATGCTCTGATAAGGATGGAGCTATTCTGTCAGAACGTTCTTTTATCTGTGACGTACTTTCTTCTCCTGTTGCATAGTAAACCCTATAACCCGTACTTCCTAACTGATCTGCAATCATTAGAAGGAGCGTAGACTTTCCTGTTCCTGGTGGTGCAGTGATGATGCTAACGGAATCTTTTACTATCCCCCCACCCATTACTCTATTAAACTCTTTGTCTTTCACGACAATCCTTTCATCCTTTGTTACTTTTACATCTTTTAAACGGGTAGCCTTGTTTTTTCCGCCTCCCATTTGCTTTCTTGGTGTGGTTGGAGAAACACTCTTCGTAGTAGATACAACTTCTTCCTCCATCGTATTCCATTCTTTACATCCGCTACATCTACCTTCCCATTTAGGAGTAACATGCTCGCATTTTTTACACTTGAATTGTGTTTTGGTTTTTGCCATAACTTCTCCTTTTTATTTCTTTTTTTCATACGATGTAACTTCTGATTATAATAATATTATAGTTTATTTTTATTAATATGTAAAATATTATTTACTAAATATAGGGCGGTTTTATTACTAACCACCCTCCTCTTGTACCTTTCTTTCTTTTTTTTCTTTGCCTTTCGGTACGTATATTTCAATGGAGCCAACGCCATGTTGTTTAAATCGGTATAGTATGTTCTTGGTCAAAATCTTTCCCTTTCGCAATAGCAATACCTTCTTACCGTTTACCATTTTAAAAACGTTATTTCCTAATTTTTCACCACTCCATCCTTCATTTACTGGAACGGTTTTTACCTCTAACTCTTTTTTCACTATCTCTCCCTCCTTTTTTCGCCTTTGACAGTCGATTTTTTATATCTTATGGAGAGAGAACAAATAAAAAAGAAAAAGCAAGATGAACTATGTCTGAGTCCACCTTGCTTTCGTTAAATCAATCAATTCTTATAAACAAGCCAATAATCATCTCCTTCAACGGGAATGAAGCCCTGATTGTACCAAAAGTAATAGGAGGTATCCGTTACATATACCAGTATTGGCAAGCTCGTCTTATTCTTCAACATTTCTACCGCTTTTCTTCCAGATCCAAGACCTTGGTAAGAGGAGCGAATATTCATCGTTTCTATATAAAGATATTCTTCGCCAATAGGTAACGCTTCTGTAATAAACTCCTGATCATCATGAAACATTAATTCATTGCTTTTTACTATATGACAGTCTAAAAATCCAACTGTTTCTTTTCCTTCCAGTAACAATAGAATAGTAGAAGCCTTCAAAATCCCTGTCACATATTGTTCGGCAAAGTCTAACTCACCCTGATATTGTTTGATCCATTCACGCCATTCTTCTTGCTTTATTCCTTTTGTTATTAGATTATTCAATTGCCCCATTTGAACAACTTTATCAATTGTATTCTCCATAACATCCTCCTGTCCATTATTCGGGCAAACGGTAGATAGTCACATAGTAATCAAAGAAGACTTCCTCAATTATTTGTCTGATTTCTTTCCAGTCTCCTCCTGCCAAACCTGAACCAAGTTGATATGGCAATGCTACAGTTACGTTCATCTCTTTTGCGAACTCTTTAAGTTTTTCCAATGCAGTTCGAAGATGCACTTCTTCTGTTTGTTTTATTTCTTTGCCAATTTGAAATTGTCCAAACAAGTTAGCTACCCATTTATTTTGCATGTCTACCTCAACTAATTGACATCTTCCCATCAAGGTTCGTTCTCTTTTTAAGATCTGACAATCTAATTTATACTCTTCGAATACATTCGGATACTTTTTCTTAATGAAAAGTGCTAATCCCGCACCCATGATGCCTTGGCAATTTACTTGATGCCCTATAATGTTCTCATGGCAATTCAATAAATCTCCTTTTGCTTCCATCACATATGTTTTTTTGTTTAGAAGATTAATAAGAGGCTGGCACTCTTGCAATATACTTCCTCGTCCCTCTTTCACATATTGCCTAACAACATCCGCTTGGCAATTCATTGTAGCCTTCCCTTTAAACATGTCGTTGAAATCATCAAACTGATTAGCATATTGAACTAATCCTTTATTTGCATCCAAGTATTTTACCCATAAGAGCTTGTAATAAGACGTTAAATAATCAATAGGCAAGATTATATCTTGGATTTTAATTTTTACAGGTTTTAAACCATTCTTCTGCCATTCCTTTACCTCTTTCCAGTTAGATGCAGAAACCATATCTCCTTTTTCGTTTGCAAACAACTTACAAAGTTGATAGTGCGTTTCAATACTATCAAACACATCAAACACCTTTACCTTAGCAAACAATGCAGAAAAGCGCTTATCTCCTTTTGATGAACACTCTAATATCTTTGTCATATTCTTTCCTTCTCCCATCTGTTTAGATTAAACTCCTCTGTTATCGCATCAATACCATATCTTATGCAAAGGTGTAGATATATCAACGAAATTTATTATAGAAAATATATTTTACAAAAAGATAATGCCAATATATAATATAGATATAAATATAAACCAGAAATGAGTTGAGTTCAACATTATGATGCGAAAATTTTCAATTATTTGGATAACGCTTATGGTTAGTGTCCTTGGGTATGTCTATGTAAATTACATTCACCCTAATTCTACACAGACACTTAAATCTGTTGACTTATTAGAAGCCTATAACTTACCACCTGAACAATTAGCATTTTGGATAGAAAATCATTCGAGCGAAGAAGTACAATTATTAGTAAAACAACATATTGAGGAAGCTATTAAAAATGGTGCAACCCCTGTAGATGGGACGATTATTTTAAATGAAGAAGCAAATACCGCTACAATAGAAGAAGAACAAGGAGGAAACTCTAATGAAGAAACGAATGTTGTAGGACGACTCTTTCAATTTTTCTTGGAAGAAATAATGATGAAGTGAGGGAACTTTAATGACGAAGAAACACGCCAAGGCAATCGTTCAGAATGGGTTAACAAAAGAACAGCAATATTGGAGCTTAAACGGATCGTTTAGTATGCTTACTGCCTGCATGGAGCTAATAAGAAGCGAAGAGGTATCCTCATTGGAAGAATTCGAAACTCACCTATACGAAGGGCTTCAACGTGTTCATAAAGAGATAAAAAGTTTGGAAACTGATATTTTACAATAAACAAAACCTACATATCATTTAAGTTTCATATAAATATAAAAAAAGAAGAAAAGCTCAGACCTAACTATCTGAGCTTTCTCTATTTTAGATGTTAGAAATTTAACCTCTAACTATTCCAAGTTAATTATTCTGTTAACAGTTTCTTTATAACTTAATAATTGTTTATTAATACTTGCAAAAGGTTAGCTTGATTTGCTATATAGATAACCCAAAATCCTAACAACGTCACTGGATTGAAAAGTAACAGAGCGGTTGCCTTTAAAAAAAGAACTGATTTGATTTCATAAACACAGCTCCCTTTTTTATAGTTGCTTTTTAATTAAGATTGGCAAATTTTTTATAGTCTTCTAATGTGAAAAAATGCCCTTCTATTCCCAACGGGTTATCCTGTAAATGATAGACAAACTTTTCATCTTCCCAATAAAATTCTCTTTCTTTTGAGTTGTACCATGCATTATTGTTTGGAAACTCTATTTCTTCTAATTCTTCTACAATATCCATGTCAAAATCTTCTTTGGGAATAACGGAATGATTAAACTGATAACCTTCTGTTTTTTTAATATCAGTTTTTATGACAGCGTATAAAGAATTTGGGATTTTCTTTAATATATCTTGGTTAGGATTTCTTGCAGAAACTCCTATTTTAAAGGTAACATTCTCTCCTGGGATATCCTTAACGAATTTCACATCCTCTAACGACACCCACTGACTGACATCAGAAGCTAAATTTTTATCCTGTAGAAACGTATTTGCCCACTCAACACGGGTTTCTGTTGGTATGACCGTTGAAGGTGTTAAAAGAAAAAGAATATGCCAATCTTCAAACTTCCAGTAAAGACCAGAACCTTCCTCATTGGTATAATACCGCCCTTTTTCATTAGATACAATTTCTTGGAATTTTTCTTTCCATTCGCTACGTTCTCTGTTAGAAACCATATAGGAAACAAGAATATTTTCTTCTTTGTGTTTTATAATGTCTGTTCCCATTAAGATAGTTTCTTCATTATCCACCCCAATGTTCGTCTCCACACTAATGGATGCCCGTACAGAGTCTTTTATATTTGAAACAGGGATACTATCAAGATTTTCTTTGATTTGTTGAATTTCTTTTGTGATTTCTTTTTGAGTATCTACCGTAACAGGTATTTCTTTATTCAAAAAGCCACATCCAGTTATTAAGAAAACTCCAATGAGAATTATATACAAACTCGTCTTTCTCATTAGTCCACATCCTTCTCTTCTTCATGTTCAATAGATTTAAGCGCTTCTTCTAATTCTTTTTTTGCTTTTTCTTCATCGCTTGCATTATCCTGACTTATAGACTCATGTTCTCTTCCTGTTAGATCAAGTAAGAATACATAGACATTTTCATTTACTTTCGATTCATTCTTCTCGTACTCTTCAAAAAAACGGGAAATATCATCAGCAAAATTTAATTCACTGTGTTTTTCCTTCATCTTTGTAAAATGTTCTTTTACATCAGGTAACAACGCTTGGTTACTGTCTGAAATAGAAGTCCCATTCATACCAAAATAATGTTTATAATAGAAAGCCTTAGACTTGTTCATCCAGTCTACATAGTAAGAGTCTGGGTGCTGTTTAGAGAGTTGCTCCATTTTAACAATGCGACTTGCTACGATATCCAAATCAAGTGTTTGGGTAGTATTGTTGAAATAAGGAACACTGGATTCTTCTTTTGAGAATTCAATCATTGCTTTTAAATCCTTCGCAATATAAGGGCTGTAGGTAGATAGGATTTTATCATAGTCAGCCATCACCACATATTGCTCATTTTCTTTTTTTATTGTTAAGGAACGGTCTTTCGTTTGTTCTAAAAACGCTTTTAAAACTTTGTCATGCACTTTTTCCAAATCTTCTTCTTTGTTAAAATCGATACCTCTCTCGCTGTACCTTTCAAAAGCCGTCTGCAAACCTTTTGCCATTTCATTCATTTCTTCCTGGTATTGGTAGATGGTGTATAGTAAAATGTGGACGGATTCGGAAGCAATAGACTCTGACAATCCAGATACATGGTTGTTTAAATCTTTTATTAATACTGTAGGCTCCTCTTCTTGGTCTGACTTAACGAGAAAACTTTCTAAAAATTCCGCTTGCTGATCTTTTGTTAAAGTAACTTCTTTGATATCATTTTCTGCTGAACAACCGAATAGCAACATTGATGACAGCGTGATTCCTAATAGAACCTTCCATGACTTTTTCACTTTTTTCTCCTCCTAATTATAGATAATCAATCATATTATTCGTTTTCGGATGTAAGGACATAGAAATGAACTTCTATGTCCATAAAAAATGGTTATACCGCTACTTCTCCCCTGATGTGTGGGTGAGCTTTGTAATTTTCAAAAATAACATCTTCTGCTCTGAAATCATCGATATTGTTAATTGGATTTTTAAATTTAACCGTTGGAAGCACATAAGGCTCTCTTGTTAATTGAAGTTCAATTTGCTCTACATGGTTGGAGTATATATGAGCATCTCCTACGGTGTGAATAAACTCCCCTACTTCAAGTCCTGTGATTTCTGCAACGATGTGAACCAAAAGGGAATAACTGGCAATGTTGAAACCGCACCCAAGCAGAATATCTAAAGACCGCATATATAGTTGAAGAGATAGCTTTCCGTTTTGCACATAGAATTGGAAAAAGGAGTGACATGGAGGAAGTGCCTGAATATCAGGATCTAATGTTCCATCTGTAGCAGAGATGGCATATTGTGGATTCCAGGCGCTTACAATTAGACGGCGAGAATCAGGATTTCGCATAATTTCATCAATAACCCATTTTAACTGGTCATATGTTTTACCATTTGCTCCTTCCCAACTCCTCCATTGCTTTCCATAAACCGCACCCAAATATCCATATTTTTCAGCAAACACTGAATCTGTCAAAATGTTGTGTTTGTATATTTTTAATTGTTCCAAGTACACTTTTTTAAATTCGGGATCAGTTGCTTTTCGAATACCAAAGTTAGTCATATCAGGCCCATGATAGTCTTCGCTTTCAAACCAATTTTTGATACCCCATTCATTCCATATATTATTTTTTCTTTGAAGTAAGAAATCAATATTCGTTAGCCCTTTTAGAAACCACTCTAATTCTGTGGTAATCAAATGAGTATTGAGTTCTTTTGTCGTCATTAACGGAAACCCTTTTTGCAAATCAAAGCGCATTTGATACCCAAAAATACTAATGGTTCCTGTTCCTGTGCGGTCTTCTTTTCTTACTCCATTGTCAAGAATGTGACGACATAGATCATGATATTGTTTCAATTTTAAATTCCACCTTTCTTCTAATTAATAATTATAATCATCTTATGTTTTATGCTTTTTATCAGATAAAAGTCATTCTCGTTCAATCTTGTGATATTGAATGATAGTTATTCCTAATTATATTGTCTATAGTCAATTATACGTATATAATGAAAATAAGTCAATGTAAATACAATACTTCAAGGTATTTTGAAGTGAGTAAGAATTACTGTTGAATCGAAGAGGAGGAATAAATGATGAAGACCAAGAAAATCGCAACTGTTTCTATTTGTTTTGGAACTTTGGTAATGCTTTTATCTGCTTGTGGAGGAACGCCACCACCTACAGATGCCCCAATGAAAGAGATGCCACAGGTGCAAGAAGTTCCAATAGAGGAAAGTGACCACGAAGGAAATGAAGAACAACAAGAGGAAATAGAAAAAGAGACTTCTAATACTCAAACCATGAAATTGCACATGCAAGAACAAGAAGAGCAGTTGGAGCGAATGAAAGAAGAGTTGGAATATTACAAGAAATACGTAGAAGATATTACACTTACCCTATCAAATGAAAAGATGGAGGAACTGATTAATAAAGAGTGGAATTATTCCCTCATGATTAATAATATAGCTTTCCCTAAAAACGGTATTTTAGAGATTGCAGTCACAGATTTTGAATTGGTAGTAGAAGAGCAACGTGTCCCATTTTCGGTACTACCAGAGGTAGAGTCCGTTAAAGGTAAAATAGAATCTTCCCTAACCAACTCCATTAGTATTGCAGAAGGAGATCCTGAAAAATTCTCTTCCAAAGAAGATAATAGTGAAACAAAAAATATCACCACTTATTCTTTTAAAGGATTGAATCAAGGAGATATTATTAAAATGATATTGTCCGAAGAGTTAGCAACAAAATTAGAAATGTCTACAACTGAATTGGAAATTAGAGTCAAGTAAACGAAACAAACAGCTACTTTTTAATAGAGTAGTTGTTTTTTTATTTCAAATAAAAGAAAAAAGGCTGTCTAAGACAACCCTTATTTTAAGAAATCTTTATATAATTGACTGCTACGAATATCTATTTGTCCTTGGTATTTTCCAGAGGTGTATTCTTCATACTCCCCTATTATTTCATGATAATAGATTTGCCCTATTTCAACAAATGGATATATTCGAACTGGTTGTAGAGCAAATAACTCCAATGTCCATGTTCCTCCGAAATTAACATCTCCAAACCCAGCAGTAACATGAATGGCTAACCCAAGACGACCAATCGAGCTTCTTCCTTCTAACATTGGCACAAGGTTCTTCGTCTCTGTAAACTCAGAGGTTCTACCAAGATATAATTTATTAGGCTCTAATATCAATCCCTCTTCTGGGATGCTTAGTCGCTTAGTAGGATTGTCTTTTTTCATATCAAGCAGATTTGTCTCATAAACTAATAATTCATTGTGCAGTCGCACATTATAGCTGTTAGGATTTAGTCTCTTTTCATCAAAATCTGAGATAATAATGTCCGTTCCCAATCGCTTCTTTATTTCTAATCCAGATAAAATGCTCACACTTACTTTCCCTCCTTTCATCCTTTCTATATTTTATACAAAAATCCCGTCTGTTTTCTCAAAAGACTGTCTGATTCAGACTAACATTTTAAAGTAGTAAGAAGTTCTTTTTGATTTTCAAAGGTTGGCACTCCTCCAAGAATTTCAAGCGTCCAATATGGGACGGCATCCATGATCGGAAGAATGTCTTGCATGATAATTTCTCCATCATCTAATTTACGTGCAACAAATGTGTTTTTTTCGGTTCTCTTTACATTGGCACAGTGAATCTCTCTCACGTTATCCCAATGAATCTTTAATAAAGTTTCCCTTAAAACATCATTGGAATAAGCACAACTAATGTAAAGCTGACCTATATCTATTGTCATCGTGTGCATGGAACTAAATTCAATGATTTCTTTAGGAGAAGATAACCAAATGCGATGATTACTCCGATTTTCAATCCACACTTCGACCCCTGTAAACTCTTCTAACTCTTTGCAGTACAACCAAAAATCTTCAAAAGATACCTTGCTTCTGAATGTTGGGTGCATCGTAAAACCCATTACTTTTGTACGCATTTGAAGTCTATTTACAATTTCAATATAATCATTCAATCGACACTTAATATTGTTTTCGGAGAAACCTTTTTTTGTCCAGTCTCCATGGAGGATGACAGGAAGGTTTGTTTCATAACTGTCATATCTCTTCAACGCTTCATCAGGGGAGTGTCCACAAATATCTAACTGCAAATAATCTGCTTCGGATGATAATTTTTTTATGCTCATTTGTCCTATACGCAAAAGATTGCCTCCTCTTAGGATATAATCTAAATCTTTTTTGCTACAATCAACCACCCATCGGAAGATGATTCGATTCGTTCCACCTCAAACCCATGACTGGATATATATTCGCAAAACTCTATTTTCTCATACGGTTTTTGAAAGGTTTTTTCCTTGTTTTTTCCTATGATGAACCCATCACCAAAAGTCCATTTGTATTTATTATTTAAGATACCTCTACTTTTTCTTACTTCCACATACAGTTTTCCAGAATGTATTAGAAGTTCATAACATTGAGCAAGGATAAAATCTCTATCTTTTGGTATAGGAACCACGTTCAATACAAAACTACATAGAATCGCTCCAAACCTTTCTGATATCTCCTCTTTTGATTGATACATGCGATAAATATTGTACGGAGAACAATTATTAATAACTTCGAGCTGACGAGGAGTTTCAAGTATAGATACTTTGAATCCTTCTTTTATCAAATATTTCGTATTTCTAAGTTTGCCTGCCCCGTAGTCCAGAATGTGCGTACCCAATGGGGTTTCTTTCGCCAGTACAGTAGCACTTTTTGCCACACCGTTTACGATAGCGGTTTTTTCGGGAATTATTGTTATCACCTATCCCACCTCTACTTTCTATTGAATTAGTAGGTTTATAGGTAACTTTAGGTATGAACGAAAAGATAGAATGGGAATTTACGCAGTAATTTCTTTTGGAGGGAAATGAGAAAGAAGGAAGTGAAGAGAAATTCGATTAAACTCTTTATGACGGTCAATATTAACCACATGTCCAGAACGTTTAATGATTTTCAAAGTTGGTTTGTTGTTTAATTTTACCTTTCGCTCAATTACAGGAAGGAACATATGATCTTGTTCTCCCATAATATATAATTGAGGAACATCATCACGTTGTTTTCTGGTAGCAAAAAAAGGGGCGACTTCCTTGTTTAGATAAAACCAAGAAAGAAATTCTTTCCTGCCTAATTTATAGGCTTCCTTAACAAATGCTTGTCTGGACTCCCCATGATGGTTTCTGGGCATCAAAATCCATGCACTAAGTCTATATAGCCACATGTATGGAAGGAATGATTTGAGTGGTTGAGCTATACAAATTAACGTTTTGGCAACGAAACTAAAATCTTCCACTGCCCCACCAAGAACCATAGAAGATACTCTTTTGGGTGCTATATCATAGAGAGCTTGAATAATAATCGTTCCAAGAGAAATTCCAACAAAATGAGCCTGATTGATTTCTAAATGGTCAAGCACCTCAATTATCTGTTCTGCTACTGAAAACAAGTTTCGGTGTTTCATATCTTTTAAACCAACTTTTGAGCCACCATGTCCAGGTAAATCTATTAACAGGATATTATAATGTTCTTTATATGCTCTGAGTTGCTTGTACCATATGGAGGAACCACCCCCAAT
>Ga0172374_1001389_pt1 | contig 16179 bp, 15 predicted proteins | sample LakKiv3m_FD_114536 | JGI IMG/M metagenome (GOLD analysis project Ga0172374, IMG submission 114536) | Freshwater microbial communities from Kabuno Bay, South-Kivu, Congo - kab_092012_10.3m | ecosystem: Environmental > Aquatic > Freshwater > Lake | place: Democratic Republic of the Congo... | reverse complement strand
TCCCGTTCCCTGATCGAGCCCGGATAGGGTTCTTGCCGCCTTAATGCCGTGTGTCGTGTAACCGGTAATCAGGTTTCCCTTTACACTCAGTCTCGCAGGGTCGCTCCCCCTTTGATTTTGACATAGTAACAGTTATTTTCGACACTTCGATGACGGATCGCTTTCGCTCAACTCCCCTATCCTCACCATGGCTTTGTTCTCATATACAACATGAGTGTAGCCTTTGACCTTGTCGCTCAGCACCAGCTCTCTTAAAACCAGCTCCACAAGGCGGTTTGGTAAATACGCCTGAACATCTTTACCGATAGGCCTATCTTTGTGACTTCCCTTATGTGAGACCATCCAACTTTGCCTTTTATCTTTCAGGGGTTGGCTCGTTTCCAGTTTGTTACAAAATCTATCATCTCGATCAGAGTTATGCTATCACTTTCATAGAACTTTCATATCTTAGTACCCTGTGATAGCCCAGGACACACAACGCACCATAACAAGCTTGCAGCCGAGGCCATGCAGGCCAAGTGATTCAAAGCAAGCGTAAGAATAGGAAATGAAGAAAAAACGAATAACAACATCACACCAAGTAACCCCTGCACGTCGGCTGCAAGCGGAGCGTTACAACCATTTGAGATATAACCGAGATTTTTGGGGTGGTCAGTTTGGAGCGGTCAGGGGGTGGTCAGGTTGCTCCGGCAGAGGTCAAAAGTACCCCCTTTTTGGGGTGGTCAATTTTGACCGGCAGAGGGTGGTCAGTTTGACCGGTTTTTCCACCATGCCGAGAGAAAAAATGATATATTGGCTTTTTTTTCCACTATAACTACCGATTCATGAAGAAAGTCCAGGTTTTATTCCTGTGTTGCCTCTCTTGTTTTTCGTTGATGATGCAGGGCCAGTCGATTGAAGAGATTGAAAATCAGAGGATCCTGTTGCCTAACAGATGGGGCATCACTCCCGTGGGGACCAGCCTCCCGCTGGGTGATTTACCGTTGAACCTGTCTGTGAGCCGGTCGAAGAGGCTGATGGCTGTCACCAACAATGGCCAGAGAGATCAAACGATCCAGTTGATCGATCTGAAGAGGCATCAGGTGCTCGACACCTTCCTCATCGGAAAAAGCTGGCTGGGTTTGGCTTTCGGCAATCACGATCGCGCGTTGTACGTTTCTGGGGGAAATGACAACTGCATCATCAGGTTTGATGTTGGCTATAATAAGCTGGTGGTAAAAGACACCTTTCGCTTGGGAGATCCCTGGCCTGAAGCGATCTCCCCGGCAGGCATCGCGCTGGATGATGCGAAAAATATTCTGTATGTTGTAACCAAAGAGAACAATTCCCTGTATGTCATTGACCTCAGGGGCAAGAAAGAGACTTCCCGTTATGACCTGGGAGGGGAAGGATATACCTGTCTCCTCTCCCCGCAGAGGGAAACCCTGTTCGTCTCCTGCTGGGGTTGTGATTCGGTGAAGCTGTTCGATACGAAGCAGTGTAAATGGACCGGCTCTATCGCGGTGGGAGACAATCCCAATGACCTTTGCCTGACGCAGGATGGCTACTTTCTCTTCGTGGCCAATTCCAACGACAACAGCGTTTCGGTGATCGACGTTCCCGGCCGCAGGGTCATCGAAACACTGAATGCATCCCTGTATCCCGATGCACCTAGCGGTTCCACCACCAACAGTGTGGCCCTCAGCGATGATGACAAAACCCTGTACATTGCCAACGCCGACAACAACTGCCTGTCCGTCTTCGATGTAAGCCATCCGGGCAACAGCGAAAGCAAAGGCTTCATCCCAACGGGGTGGTACCCAACCTGTGTGCGTGTGGTCGACTCCATGATCTTTGTGGCAAACGGCAAGGGGTTCTCCTCCATGGCCAATCCCGGAGGACCAAATCCGGAAAGAAGAGAAGAGAAGGTATCTTTTCAGCAAGGAAAGACCCGGCAGGAAGAAAAGGTTCAATACATTGCCGGATTGTTCAGAGGCACCCTCAGCATGATCCCTGTCCCCGATGAGGAACAGATGGGGATCTATTCCAGGGTGGTGTATAACAATACGCCGTATAGCAAAACAATTGAATCCTCCCCAGAAGGGGTGGAGGGCAATCCGGTTCCGCAAAAACCCGGAGAGCCCTCTCCTATCCGTTATGTTTTCTATGTAATCAAAGAAAACCGTACCTACGACCAGGTGCTGGGAGACATCCCTGAAGGGAACGGCGATACCTCCCTGGTGCTTTTTGGCGAACGGATCACCCCCAACCAGCATGCGCTGGCGAAAGAATTTGTGCTGCTCGATAACTTTTATGTCGACGGGGAGGTGAGCGCCGACGGGCACAACTGGAGCATGGGGGCCTATGCCACCGACTTTCTGGAGAAAAACTGGCCGACGAGCTATGGCCGCCGGGGAGGATTTTACAACGCTGAAGGGACCAGGGAGATTGCAAACAATAAAAACGGGTTCCTCTGGGATCTCTGCAAAAGAGAGGGGGTCACCTACCGGACCTACGGGGAGTTCGCTGACGATTACAAACCGAACATCCCGGTGCTGGAGGATCATTACTGCCCCTATTTCACCAGCTGGGACCAGGACGTAAAAGACACCACCCGTTTTTACCAGTGGCGCCGTGAATTCGATTCGCTGCTGACGATCAACCAGGTTCCCCAACTGAACACCATACGCTTCATCAATGACCACACCGAAGGGTTGCGAATCGGCAAAAACACCCCTTCGGCGCATGTGGCAGACAACGACCTGGCTGTGGGATTGTTTGTCGAATACCTCAGCCACAGCAGGATCTGGAACGAATGCGCCATCTTCATTGTGGAAGACGATGCCCAAAACGGACCCGACCATGTGGATGCGCACCGCAGCACTGCCTACCTGGCAGGAGGATTGGTGAAACGTCATTTCATTGACCACACCATGTACTCCACATCCTCGGTGTTGCGAACCATCGAGTTGATCCTTGGACTGCTACCGATGAGCCAGTACGATGCAGCCGCCATCCCGATGTGGAGGTGCTTCACCGAAAAACCCGATGCCACCCCATTCAGGCATCTGCCAGCACTGGTTGATTTAAATGAAATAAACACGGAAACAAGCTGGTGGCAAAAGAGAAGTGAAGAACTCGACTTTCGTGCCGAAGACCGGGCGCCCGATGCCCTCTTCAACGAAGTGCTATGGTATGCACAAAAACGAAATAGCCATTGCCCGCCGCCTGTCCATGCAGCCTTTTTTACAGAAACGGATGAAGAGGATTAAAACTCGAAGGAGAGCCCTATCTTCGGGATAAAGGTGTACTGATAAAAACTGGGAGCCAGGTAAACACTCCATCTCAGGTTCACCTCTTTGGTATAAAAAGACCATCCAAAACGCGGGTCCACCAAGGGGCCCTTGTCGTCCCCGAATTTGTCACCGATCCAGGTACTCCACGAATAGCCTCCGCGAATGGCGATATACGTATAATGGGTCCTTGTTTCATTGATATTTCTCAGGTTGAACCTTAATTGCATGTAGAGGTTCAGGAAGGTGGTATTGTACGTGCCGATGCCCACTCCCAGGGAAAAGGTGTTTGAAAACTGATACCCCTGCGTGGTATATACCTCTAAGATGGGCCTGGGAACTGTGCCGGGGAAAGCACCTCCGAATGCGATCCCTACATCGCAAAAATACCCTTTATTATGCTGGGCATAGGACCTGTGCTGGGCGTGAAGCAGGAATGGGGTTAACAGCAACAACAAGAGGAGTGTTTTTCTCATAGGACCTGAATAGCTAGTAAAGCACTAATTTCTTCATGCAGTAGGTATAAAAAGCAGGCCCCCCATCTTTATGGTCCTTTCCCTGAAGGTCGTAAAGCGTGACATTGCATCCGGCGTTCCTGAAAGCCTGGTAAGCGCTTTCCGTATTGGCATAGGGAACAATATGATCATTGGTGGCATGAAGCAGTGTAATTTTGGTCTTTGGAACCCAGTCGGTGACCCGCCCGTTGATGATCAGGCTGTTGTTGCGTAGCGAGGCCCTGAATTTGACTGTATTCGGATAGGTGGTATCAAAGGCTTCCGGGGCCATGATCCTCGTGAGCTGGGTCTCTCCCATAAACTTCGTGACGGTGTCGGTGGTGTATTTTTTGGAGATGATCCACTCCTCGTAATTTGACAGCAGTGGTTCCCTGAACATCTTGCTAAGATCCAGGTTCAGGCTGTCGCCGTAATCCAACCCCAGGATCAGCAGGGGAATGGTCACCGGCTGGCTGCTATAATCCTCCTTCACGAAGGTGTCGTAGGACCTGATCAGGTCATAGGCCCCTCCACCGGCAAATACCTGGTCGATGATGAAGGCATCCCTGTAAAATGGCTCTGTCTCAAGAAATTTTAGGGTGGCCAGGGTGGCTTGTCCTCCCTGGGAATACCCCATGATGGTGATCTTGTGCGAAAGCTTCTTCCCGATGGAGGCGAAATATTCTTTGGAAGCCATCATCATGTCGGCGGCTGCCTGTCCGGTGGAGATGACATCATAATAAGGGTGGATCAGCTCTTTGGATGCCCCGTACCCAATGTAATCAGGGGCGACAACGGTGTATCCGAAGAGGGCGAAGAGCGCTTCGGTGACAGAACCCCTTTCGGAGGGTACTTCCCAGTTCGCGCCATAGGTGTAGTGAACACCCAGGATGGTACCGAAGTTGGTGTGGTCCGTCGTGGCCGCCGGATAAAAGATGGCACCCGAGGCCACGATCGGGTTTCCCTTGGGATCGGTGGTATTGTACAATATCCTTACAACCTTGAGTGTCTTGTTTGGCAATCCTTTGAAAAGCAATGAATTGGGGTCCTGTTTCAGCCTGTCGGCAAGGGCATATTTGCTGATTTCCTCTACCTGGGTGACGGAGACAAGAAAATAATATTCATCCAGCGTCACCTTCTTGCATGAGAAGAGCGTTATGATCAGCAACGAATACAACAGCAGCTTTTTCATCTTCCGAATGGATTAAAAAAGAAAGGCACAGCTCAGTTCAAATCCCATTTGTTTCAGGTCATCCAACTCCTCATTGACTATCCTGTTGAGGTTCCACCGGTATCTTCCCTCGATCTGGAACTTCCAGAGATCAAAACCCATTCCGGCACTTAAACCGAAATAAAACCGGTTCATCTTAAACTCGGGTTGCCGCTTATCTATATCAAAATCTTCAAAGAAGGTCCCGTCATAATCGACGATATAAGATCCATAAAAGTTGCCCAGAAGATAGGGCCGGAATAGTTTACTAAGCCGGAGACCCAGCTTGATATTCACCGGCAGGTCGACCGACTGAATGGTGGCCGGGCGATTTGTGATATAGAGAAGATCCGCCTCCGTGTTGGAAACCGTATAGAGCAGTTCCGGTGTCACTGAGTAATTCAGAAATTTTCCCCATGTATATTCAAACAGGAGACCGGCAGTCCATCCAGGTTTCGGATCAAAATCGGAGTAATAGCCTCCTCCATAATTTTCAAGATGAACATAACTGATCCCACCCTTGATCCCGAACCGGTAAGGTCTCTGTTGAGCGTATATGCCCGTGACCATCAGGGATATCAGCAAAAAGGTCAACGTTCTTTTCATCATCTGGGCAGGAAATTGATGGATTTCCTTACAAATATATTCATGAATTACATCGGAAATGAAGTCATAGAATAATTTTTAATTTTATCGGATCATCACGTTTGAACAACAAGAAAGCCCCATGAGAATCTGGTCCATCCATCCGAAATACCTTGATACCAAAGGGCTTGTGGCGTTGTGGCGGGAAACACTGCTGGCGCGGCATGTCCTCGAAGGAAAAACGAAAGGCTACACAAACCATCCCCAGCTCGAGCGTTTCAGGAAGGCAAAAGATCCGGTTGCCTCTCTTAACCAATACCTGGTTTCGGTTTTTGAGGAGGCTGAACGAAGAGGTTACAGGTTCAGCCGGGAGAAGATCCTCCCTGGCACTTCCCGGGAAAAATTGACTGTCACAACCGGGCAGATGATCTTTGAGACAGAGCATCTCCTCCGGAAGCTGAAACAGCGGGATGAAAGGAGATTCATGGAATTCTCCCTGATCAAAAGAGTAGGGCCGCATCCGCTGTTTGATGTGGTTGACGGGCCGGTTGAACCCTGGGAAAAACGATAGGGAACAATCAGTGATCCCCCTGCAGCATGCAGGAATCTCCGGCTACCCACCCGGTCGACCAGGCGATCTGCAGGTTAAAGCCACCGGTGTCGGCATCGAGGTTGATGATCTCCCCAGCAAAGTAAAGCCCGTGCACCAGCTTAGATGCCATCGTTTTCGAGGAGATCTCATGGGTAGGGATTCCGCCGGCCGTGATAATTGCCTCTTTGAAGGGACGGTGGCCGGTTACCCGGAAGCGAAGGTCTTTCAACAGGTTCCTGATCTCTTTCCGTTCCTGTGATGAGACCTGATGGCAGGGTTTCCCCGGATCCAGCTTCAGCAGGTCAAGAGACACCGGCACCATGGAAGCCGGAAGCCAATATCGGAACAGGTTGCCAACCTGTTTTTTCCCGTGTTCGTTCAGGTCACGGATGAGCCGTTGATCGAGTTTTTGTTCGTCCAGCGCCGGCTTCAGGTCGACGGAGATTTCCACGCGATCATGCCGTTGGAGCGCATCCACCACCATCCTGCTCAGCGTCAGGATGATCGGCCCGGAAAGCCCGAAATGGGTGAACAGCATCTCCCCAAATGCCTCTCCCGCTTTTTTCCCATTGATCCAAACGGAAGCCCGCACATTCTTCAGGGTCAGTCCCTGCATCCGGCCCGCCACCTCTCCTTCCGTCTCCAGCGGGACGAGAGCAGGCCGTACCGTTTCAACCGTATGGCCGGCTTTTCGAGCCAGCTCATACCCATCGCCCGTGGATCCTGTAGCCGGGTAGGACTTTCCCCCAGTGGCAAGGATTACCCGGGGCGCAGTTAAGACCTTCCCTCCAGCCTTAACTCCGCAAACAGACTGGTTTTTAACCAGCAGGGCCTCCACCGGCATGCCGCAGCGGATCTCCACATTCCGCTCCCCAACCCATCGGAGCAACCCCTGCAACACATCCATGGATTTGTTGGTAGTGGTAAAATAGCGCCCGCCCCGTTCCAGAGTGGCCCCCACACCGTAACGTTGAAGAAGTTCCAGGATCTCCCTGGAGAAAAAACGGGAAAAGGCTTGTTTCAGAAAACGTCCGTTGGGGTGAATAAAGGTGATGAATTCAGCCACAGGGGCATCGTTGGTGATGTTGCATCGCCCCTTCCCGGTGATCAGGAGCTTGCGCCCGGTATGGCGCATCTTTTCCAGCAGAAGCACCCTTGCTCCCCGTTCCGCTGCCCTGCCGGCGGCCAACAGTCCGGCCGGACCGCCCCCCACCACGATCACATCATAGCTGTTCATCGGAGACAAAGGTACCCGTTCCTATAAAGAAAAACATACCTTTGTCAAAAATAGACGATCAATGAACCGTACGTTACTTATCACCGGGATCTTCCTCTCCTGCTTTGCCCTTTCCACCTCCGTGGCCCAGAACGACAAAGTGGTGCAGAAGATCATCGAGATCGGGACCACCGACAACCAGACCATGGATCACCTGGATGTGCTTTGCAACCGTTTTGGCGGCCGTCCCATCGGATCCAATGCCTTTGACAACGCGGCCGAATGGGCCGCTTCCAAATTCCGGGAATGGGGCATGGAGGTGGTGATGGATTCGGCCGGCGCGTTGCCCGTCGGATTTAACCGCGGTCCATGGTTCGGGCGCATGCTGGCGGTCAACGGCATGGAGCTGCACTTTTCCACTCCCTCCTATACAGCCGGAACCAAGGGGGCACAGACAGGGCATGTGCTGATCGAACCCAAGACCCAGGAGGAGTTCGACCGCATGAAGGGGAGACTGAAAGGAGCCTGGGTGTTGATCTCCGGCGTAAGTGAGGGATGGCCCATTGATTATTCGGCAAGAGGGGATCACCGCCGTGATTCGATCATTGCCCTGAACGGGGAGATCTCGAAAAAGAACGGGGAGATCCGCCGCTTCAACCGGGAACGAGCCGATTCTGTCGCAGAAAAAGAGATGATCCCTTATATCGAAGAGCCTGCCCTTTTCTACCGCCAGATGCGGGAAGCAGGGATCCTCGGCATCATTCAGAAAACACCCGTGCCCATCCGTGTGCTCTACGACCGGAAAAACGTCGACAGCATGACCTTTGAAACCCTCCCCACCGTTCCCGATATCAAACTGGATGAGCACCAGTATGATATCATTGAACAGATGGCCAAAGAGCGCCAGAATTTCTTCCTCGAATTTGATATCCGGAACCACTTCAGGATGGGGCCGGTGACCTATTCCAATGTGATCGGGATCATCCAAGGAACGAAATATCCCGACGAATATGTCATCATGGGCGGCCACCTCGATTCCTATGACGTGGCCACCGGAGGGGTGGATGATGGCTCCGGCGCCACACCGGCCATGGAAGCGGCAAGGCTGATCATGAAAGCCGGCGGGAAGCCCAAACGCACGATCCTTGTCTGCCTTTGGTCGGGGGAAGAATTCGGCCTGCTGGGTTCAAAAAGCTGGATAGAACGGAACCGGGACAAACTCGGGAAGATCTCCAACATGTTCAACCGCGACGGAGGTCCAACCGTACCCACCGGGATCAGCGTTTCGGAAGCCATGCGGGAAGATATGGAGAAGATCTGCAAGCCATTGAGCGGGATCAATCCCGATTTTCCCTTTGCCCTTGAAGAGCGGAAACCGCGTAAACGTCCGGAACAGGCATGGGGAACCGACAGCGGTCCCTTTGCCGTAGAGGGGGTTCCAACCATGACCTTCAACACCGCAGATCCCAAAGGGTACAATTTCAATTACGGTGAGATCTGGCATACCGAACGGGATCTTTACAATAAAAGCATCCCCGAATACCAGGAGCAGACCTCCATCGTTACTGCGATCGTGGTCTACGGTGTGGCCAACCTCAATCACCTGCTCTCCCGGGAAGGATATTACCTGCCGGAGGAGGAGAAAGAGAAACCATAAGCAACATCGATGGTGAACCGCAGGATCTTTTTGGTGCTCTTATCCTTAGGCATTGCCCTGGGAACCTTTGCCGCAAAGAAAAAAGGCGCTTACATCACCCCTGCCGGCGACACTGTGGAGGCCACCTTCCGGGTCCCGGTGAACCTCTTTGCCAAAACACCCAATTACGAGCAGCTTCAGTGGAAAGTATCCATCCTGGGCCCCGAAGGCCGGAAAGAGGTGCTGGGGCCGGAACAGGCAAGCGAATTCTTTTTCAGCTTCCGTTCGCTGCAGGTCAGGATGGTCTCGGTACCCAATATCCTGAATGCCTCAAATGCAGGAGCCCCTCCCGGGAAAAGACTCTTTATGCAGTTGGTCAAAGGGGAAAATATCAGGTTATTGAGGTTTTATCAGTACGGCGGGTATGCAGGGACCGATCCCTCCACCCCTGACCCGGTGCTCAAAGAGGCTCCCGGAGCCACCGAGATCTATTTTGTGCTACAGCCCGACGGATCGTTTTACCAGCTCAGGGATGAAGAATTGTGCGACCCCTTCCCCGACTGCTTTCACTGATTCCTGTTTTTTTTGCATCTTTGCTAAAAAAAGATCCCATGGATGAAAAAACCAATGAAACGGTGAATTATTACGGCAAGCATCCGGATGCTGTGATCGGGAACCGGGAGCAGAAGCCCTCCCCCTCTCACCGGGCAGCGGCAGCCAGGGAACTTTATTTCGAAGCCAGGTCTTCCGCTTCGATGGAATTCCCTTACTGGTACACCCGGCGCTGGGATGAACTGGAGGGCGAGATCCCGGTGATCCGTCGGGCCGAAGCCCTGAAAGCCGGATTTTCGCACCTCACCCCCACCATCTACCCGGGAGAACTCCTTGCCATGGGAAAAGCGGCTTACCTGCGCGGATCCTATCCGATGCCTTGGCTTTCCGAAGCCTTCTTTATGGCAGCCGAAGACAAATTCTATCAGGAGGCGCTGGAATCGGGGAAACTCACTGCCGACACCTTCACCACGATGGGCACCGGCGGGGGAAATGTAACCCAGAGCGTAGGGAAGGTGATCTCCATCGCCGGGAAGTTCGGACTCCGGGTGGAGGAGATGCCGGTGATGATCGAAGTGGCCAAACGGTGGAAAGATAAATCGGTGGATGACGTAGGGCACAAGTACGAGCAGATGGTGCCGGGCTATAAGGAAAAAGAGGCGATCATGCGATCGGTCATCTGTATGTTCGACTCAGGCTACACCCTTCCCCAGGGGCGTGAAGTGATCAACTTCTATTATCCGCTTCAATACGGGATCGAAGGGATCAGGCAGATCTGTGATAAGAGCATTGCAGAGGTGGCTGGGAAACCGGGCATGGACCGCCTCTACTTTTTCCAGGCCGTCAGGATCATGCTGGAGGGACTCCAGGCATGGATCAGAAACTACGCTGAAGAAGCCTCCCTCCTTGCCGGCCTGGAAAAAGACCCGGCACAGAAAGAGGAATATGAGGAGATGTCGGAACGTCTCCATTGGATCTCATCCAACCGGCCGCGAAACTTCCACGATGCGCTGCAGCTCATCTGGACAATCCATGTTGCCGTGCTGAATGAGGATGCCATCTCCGGACTCTCGCCCGGCCGGGTGGGACAAGTGCTGTTCCCTTACTGGAATCGCGATATCAAAGCCGGGATCCTCGACCGGGACAAGAGCATCGAACTATTGGAATGCATGCGGATGAAGTTCACGGAGATCGACTGTTTTGCCTCGATGGGAGTGGTTGGTGGCGTTCTCTCCGGCAACACCTTCAACAACCTATGCCTCGGTGGCCTGACCAAAGAGGGTAACTCCGCGGCAAACGAACTGGAGATGCTGATCCTGGAAGCCGGGATCCGGTGCGACACGCCGCAACCGACCCTTACCATGCTCTACGATGAAAAGCTTCCCGAGGAGTTCCTGCTGAAAGGGGTGGAATGCACCAAGATCGGAACAGGATACCCGGCCTGGGTAAGCAACCAGGTGGCCATGGAATTCCTGCTGAAAAACTACGGCCACGAAGGGATGACCCTGGAAGAGGCCCGTGCCTGGTCGATCGGCGGCTGCCTCGAGACCTCCCCCGGAAGCTGGATGCCGTTGGAGCTGGATGGAGAGATCCATTGGATCCCGGGTGGCTCAGCCCCTGCTACCAGCGTGGGCGTTCATTTCATCTCCCTTCCGAAGATCCTGGAGGTGGTGCTCTTTGACGGGATGGACATGCGGACGGGAGAGCGGATATTCCAGCCTCACGGCTATACGCTCAGCAGCTATGAAGAGCTCTGGAAAGCATTTCAACAATACTTCAGCGAGGCGGTGAATGTGCTCACCCTCACCAACAACATCCAGCATGATGCCTGGCGCAAGATCTCCCCGTCGCTGGTCAACTCCATGCTGAAACCCGATTGCCTCACGTCAGGCAGGGACATCGGCCAGATGGGCAGCCGCTACAACACCACCTTCAACGTGGAGACCACCGGAACAGCCAACCTGGTCAACTCCCTCGCCTCCCTGAAACTGAATGTGTACGACGAGAAACATTACAGCCTGAACGAATACCGTGAGGCCATCCTGGCCAACTTCGGTTACAAGACGGCCAAAGAGACCGGCTCCTTCTCCTTGCTCGATCAAATCCCCAATGAGCATTACGATACCTGGAAGAAGATCCACAAACGGTCGGCCGACGCCCCGAAATACGGGAACGACAACCCCTATGTGGACCGTATCTTCCACGAATGGGAGCGCTGGTTCTGCGATATGACACACGATTACCGGTCACTCTATGACCAGCCGCTCTATGCCTGCCAGATCTCCGTCTCCACACACGGGCCGATGGGTGCGGTGACCCTGGCTTCCGCCGACGGGCGCCTTGCCGGAACCACCTTCTCCGACGCCTCTATGTCGGCCTATCCCGGAACTGATAAGAATGGCCCCTATGCGTTGTTCAACTCAGCCACCTGCTGGGACCATTCCGATTCACAGAATTCTCAGCTCAACCTGAAGGTCCATCCCACTGCCGTCAAAGGAAGAGAGGGTTCACGGAAATTCCTGGAACTGATCCGGGCCTACCTGCGCAAAGGAGGCTTCCACGTGCAGTTTAACGTGGTGGACTCCCGGATGCTGAAGGAGGCGCAGAAAAACCCGGATCAGTACCGCGGGTTGATGGTACGTGTCGCAGGGTTCACACAATACTGGGTGGAACTAGGCAAACAAATTCAAGATGAAGTGATCGCCCGCACAGAGTATGAGGAAATCTGACCCTTCTGATTTCCTAATGACTTAATGACTTAATGACCTGATGACCACCATGGACCACACCTGTAACGACTGCAAATTCTACCTCCCTCTGGATGTTTTCCAGGGGATCTGCAAGATCAGCAAAGAGAAGATCCTGCCCGACGACCCATTCTGCAAGGAGGCTTCCCGGCTTCCTAAGTGTAAATTTTGTCTTCATTACACTGAAGAGAGGGATTTTTTGGGGAAATGCAAGGAAATACTCCTTGCCTATCCCGATATGCCGGCATCGAAGTGCAGTGATTTTGAATGGGCCCAGCAGAACTGACCGGTACCCTGTTTGACATCCAGGGCTTTTCGGTGCACGATGGTCCGGGTTGCCGGACGTTGATCTTTTTCAAAGGATGTCCCCTCTCCTGCCGGTGGTGCTCCAATCCGGAAGGCAAAAACGGATACCCCGAACCCCTCTACCGAAGGCAGAAATGCACGATGGACGCCTTGTGCGTGGAAGCCTGCCCATCCCATGCCATCACTATATCGTCAGGCGAACTGATCATCGACCGTTCCTTCTGTGCCTCCTGTACGACGTTTAACTGCACTGAAGCCTGCTGCACCGATGCATTGCAAAAAGGCGGATATGAGATACCGGTTAATAAACTCTACCGGCTGATCCAGCGCGACAGGCAATATTGGGGCAGCCGTGGGGGAATCACACTGACCGGTGGCGAACCTTTCTTCCAGCCTGACTTTGCCGGGGCGATCCTCAAACAATGCCACGAGGCTTATGTTCATACGGCAGCTGAAACCTGCGGCCATGTTCCCCGGTCGGCAATCGAACCCTCCCTTCCTTACCTCGATTGGCTCTTTTTTGACGTCAAGCAGATGGATCCCGATCGGCACAGGCAGTGGACCGGACATTCAAATGAGCTGATCCTGGAGAATGCCCGGTGGCTTTCAACCCGGTTCCAGGGACGCATGATCTACCGGATGACTGTGGTGCCCGGATACAATGACCAGCCCGAACATACCAGACAGTTGGCCGGTTTTATCCTGTCGACCGGAAAACATGAAATCAACCTGCTGCCGCTCCATCACCTCGGCCGTGAAAAATATCCCCTGACCGGCCGTTCCTATTATACCGACCGCATCGACACACCATCGAAGGACTCCCTGCTTGCCATCAGGGACAATCTCGAAGCGGAAGGGATTGCCTGCTATGTAGCCAGCGACACGCCGTTTTAAAGGTTACTGTTGTGTGATGCGGGATGAGGGATGCGGGATGTGGGATGCGCGATGCGGGATGCGCGATGCGGGATGCGCGATGCGGGATACGCGATGCGGGATGCGCGATGCGGGATACGCGATGCGGGATGAGGGATAACTGATGCCGGATGCCGGAAAAACCAAAGACGTAAGACGTGAGACGTAAGATCCAAAGCATTGATAATTAGTAATTCATTCCTCATTCCTCATTCCTCATTCCTCCTTTTCATTGGTCCTTCCTCCGCCTGTCCGCTGGTCCACCTGTCAAGGTTTTTAACAATGCATTTGTTAATAAAATAATAGGGGTCTCGTCCGGAGATGCCGAAAAACATTGGAAATTTCGGATTTTATTGTGAATTTTGCCTGCAGCATGTCAAACATCTAACCAACCTCCTTCATCATGAAAGATACCCCTATTCCTTATGAGGTAGTCAGCAGGCACATCAAAGAAAGCAATATTCGCAACATCGGCAGGGCGTCCATCCGCGAGATAAAACGGTTGATCAACGGAATCGAAAAGGAGACGGGACAGAGGTACGTGAGGATGGAGATGGGTGTGCCGGGGCTGGAGGCTGCGCAGATAGGGGTGCAGGCCGAGATCAAGGCGCTTCAGGCAGGCGTGGCTTCTGTCTATCCCGAGATTGAAGGGATTGCGGACCTGAAACACGAGGGCTCCCGGTTTGCCAAACTCTTTCTGGACATTCCCGTTGATCCGAACCACTGCATCCCCACCGTCGGCTCGATGCAGGGAGGGTTTGCCTCTTTTATCACACTCAGCCGGTTTCACAAAGAGAAGGATACCACCCTGCTGATAGACCCGGGTTTTCCGGTTCACAGGCAACAGCATATCATCCTGGGCCAGAAATTCGATGCCTTTGACATCTACGATTTTCGGGGGGATAAGCTCAGGGATAAACTGGAATCCTATTTTTCAAAAGGGAACATTCATTCGGTCCTCTATTCGAATCCCAACAATCCCTCCTGGGTTTGCTTTACCGAAAAGGAGCTAAGGATCATCGGAGAGTTGGCCACCAAATACGGGGTGGTCATCCTAGAAGACCTGGCCTATTTTGCCATGGACTTCCGGAAAGATTATTCCAAACCCGGCGTTCCTCCTTACCAGCCCACCGTAGCGAAGTACACCGACAATTACATTCTCCTGGTCAGCAGTTCGAAGGTCTTCAGTTATGCCGGCCAACGGATCGGACTGATGCTCATCTCCGACAAACTGTTTGATGTAAGGTCGGACGATCTCTTGCGGTATTACACCACGGATATCTTTGGCAGGGCCATGATCTACGGAACCGTGTATGCCCTGAGTGCCGGGGTGACCCATTCGGTGCAATACGGCCTCGCTGCCATGCTGAAAGCTGCGAACGACGGAACCTTTGATTTTGTTGAAGAGGTAAAGGAATACGGAAGGAAAGCAAAGATCATGAAGAAACTCTTTACCGATAACGGATTCAGGATCGTATACGACATGGACGAAGACGACCCCATTGCCGACGGTTTTTATTTCACGGTCAGCTACCCCGGATTTACCGGGGAGGAGTTGCTGGAAGAACTGATCTACTACGGGATCAGCGCCATCGCATTATCCATCACAGGCAGTACGCGAAAAGAGGGATTGCGGGCATGTGTATCCCTGGTTCTCCGTGACCAGTTCCCTGCCCTGGAAGAGCGATTAAAACGGTTCTATGAGCAGCATCCGACAGGGAAATAAGAGTCCCCATCCGTGGGCGAACAGGCTGACCAGGTTTCTGTTCCTGCCCCTTCTTCTTCTGACCACTTCACTTGCCAATGAAATTTCAGAGCATCCTTCCATCCTTGAGGGGATTGATATCCTCTTTGAAACCGAGCCCCGGATGTTCCCGGCAAGCTGGTATTGCAAACGGATCGGGGCGGAAGCAGTGTCCCTTCCGAAAGAATACCGCGCCGAAGCCATGGATATCGTCAACCATGCCATCGCAAAATATCCCGAAGATGTACTGTTTGTCTATCTGCGGAAAGTATATGTGATGAAGTCACTGTTCTTCTTCGGGGTCCCCTATGGCGGAACCAATACGAAGGATGTGATCTACCTGACCTACGACAACTCCAACCCGGAGCGGACAGCCGACTTCATGGAGGGTGTCTTTCATCATGAATTCTCCAGCGTTCTGTTACGTAAATTCACGAAAAACCTGGATAAAAAAGCGTGGGAAACCATCAATCCTCCTGATTTTACCTATGGGGAAGGAGGGGTGGAGGCCATCAAACATGGGGAAGCATCATTGGATTTCGACTACAGCCTTCTTGAGATCGGCTTCCTGAACAAGTATTCACAATCGGCACTTGAGGAGGATATCAATGTCTTTGCCCAGAATCTTTTCAACGGCGGAGAGCAATTTTGGTTTATCGTCGATACCTTCCCAAAAATCAGGGAAAAAGCGACCCTCACAATCAACTTTTACCATCAGATCAATCCCCAGTTCACCGAAGAGTATTTCCGCACACTGGCCTATTCCCATTAATTGGAAAAAGTCTGATTTAGAGACTGTTTAAATTTCATTTAGAAATCCGATTAACCATCAAACGAATCATGGATAAATGGATGAAGGCGACTCCAGATTCTGGCAATCTTTCATAATCTTTGGACAATCTTCGATGAAAAG
>Ga0172374_1001385_pt1 | contig 16204 bp, 12 predicted proteins | sample LakKiv3m_FD_114536 | JGI IMG/M metagenome (GOLD analysis project Ga0172374, IMG submission 114536) | Freshwater microbial communities from Kabuno Bay, South-Kivu, Congo - kab_092012_10.3m | ecosystem: Environmental > Aquatic > Freshwater > Lake | place: Democratic Republic of the Congo... | reverse complement strand
GTGACCGGGATGCCGAACGCTGCGGTCTTCCCGCTGCCGGTTTGGGCTTTGACGACCAAGTCTTGGCGCTCGAGTGCGAGCGGGATGACTTTCTGTTGGACTTCGGTCGGTGATTCGTATTTCATGATGCCGAGCGCGCGTTGGATGTCTTCGCTTAGGCGATAGTCTGAAAAGCTTGGTTGATTCATAGGTTTACCTCATTTTCGTGTAAGAAACTTCTATTCGAGAAATTTTCATTAGCAATTTGGATTACGCTTCATTATACACGAAACGAAGCGGTTCGTCGTTCATGCACGAAAACGGTCAAGACGAAAGCGACTCAAATCGAATGATGTTTGCCCGTCTAGCGTGAGCTGACTTAACACTTCGCCCATGACACTGCCGAACTTGAAACCGTGGCCGGAGAAGCCACAGGCGATGAGAACATTGGGATGCTCGGGATGAGAATCGACGATGAAATCATGATCGTCCGACATCGTGTACAGGCACGTCTTCCCTTGCTTCAAAGGGCCGTTCGCCTCTGGCAAGTAGGTCGTGAGGAAGTGGCGCAAATCGCCCTCGTCGGTTTCATATCGGCCGAAGTCCTGTGTATGTAGGTTCGGGTCGATGGCCTGACCGCCGTCGGTCCGTCCGACTTTGAGTCCGGCCCCGTCAAGACTTGGGAATCCATAGAACATCCGGTCATCGTCCTCGATGAAGAACGACGGGAACGTTGCGTCCGAATAAAGTGTCTCGTCCGCATCGAACCAGCCGACGACTTTCCGGGTCGGTGCGAGCGGGAGCGACAGGTCGGGGAGCAGTTGTTTCGCCCAGGCCCCGACTGTGACAATCACTTTCTTGGCGTAAAACGTCGCCTCGGACGTGACGATGGTGACCCCGTTCGAATTGAAATCGAGCGACTTGACGGGCGTGTTCATCACGAGCTCGGCGCCATTTGCGGTGGCTCGCTCGCGATACGCTCGAATCGCATTCTCGCTGTAGAGCAGTCCCGACTCTGTCTCATAGCAACCGATATAGTCGTCCGGGATTGAAAGCCCAGGCCAACGCGCCTCGACATCTTGTTTCGATAATAGTTGGAGTGGCAACTCATACTTTTCGGCCGAAGCGATCGTTTCGCCTAAAAACGCCGAGCCGCGTGGCCCGAGACCGAGCACGCCGGTTTTCTTGAAAATTGGATACTGCGACGTACGGTCGAGCTCTTCCCATAGTGCTTGGGCCCGTTTGACGAGTGAGACATACGCGCGACCTTCCCCGTAAGCGTGGCGAATCATCCGAGTGTCCCCGTGATGGCTACCTTTGTTATGAGGCGGGTCGAACGCATCGATGATGAGCGTGTTAGCGTCTCGTTCGGACAAATAGGCCGCTGCGGCCATGCCCATCGTGCCGGCCCCGATGACGGCGACGTCGTATCGCACTGGTTGTGACATATGGACATCAATCCTTTCTACTGGAGCATTAGTAGAATAGTATGGAAAAGCTGGATAATTGTCAATTTTTTCTTGTTGAGTAGGACGAATCAGTAAGGAATCAGGGAATTGAATCTACGTGTCAATTTTGCCTATGAAAAGGGGACTACATATCATGTTGAATTCACGTGAGACGTATCGTGTATTGGTAGAACAGCTCGAGACAGCTCGACAAGCCCACACAATAGACCGTGTCGAAACAATCATCAAACCGATTCCCGATTCGGATGTCAGCGGAGATTTGGACCCGCGCGTGTTGGCCGTCATCAAAGGCTATGCCGCAGCCGAGTCGGAGACGTCATTCGATTTGGCATCGGCGCGTGCCAGCATGGGCTGGCCGAACTGGGATGTGACGACGACAGACATCACGACAGAGCACGTCACGATTCCGAGTCCGGACGGGGACATCCCGGCGCGTCTGTATCGGCCGCGCTCGGAAGGTTCTTTACCGGCCATCGTGTTCTTCCACGGCGGCGGCTTCTTCGGTGGGACACTCGATACGGTCGAGAACCCGTGTAAGCTGCTGGCGGAGAAAGCGAACGCGCTCGTCGTCTCGGTCGATTATCGACTCGCGCCGGAGCATCCGTTTCCAGCTGGACTGAACGACTGCTTCCGAGCGGTTGAATGGGTATACGAGCAGGCCGACGAGCTGAACGTACGGAACGACCGAATCGCCGTCGCCGGCGACAGTGCCGGCGGCAACTTGGCGACGGCCTGTTGTCTGCTCGACCGCGCCAAACGGCTGAATCGGATTAGCTATCAAGCGCTCGTCTATCCGGTCGTCAATCTAGGATCGATCCCGACAGACGATTACGAATGGAAACTTGGCGATTATGAGATCAAGCACCACCACGACTTGATTCGTGGCGTCGTCATGGCGCTCGGGGATTCGGACGGTCTGCTCAACCACGTGTATTTACAAGGCAAGGCCGAACTGACCGACCCGCTCGTGTCGCCGTTGTTCGCCGAGGATGTGGCCGGCCTTCCACCAGCGCTCATCATCACGGCCGAGTACGACTATCTGCGCCTTGAAGGCGAGGCGTATGCGCGGAAACTGGCGCGTGCCGGTGTGACGACACGATTGATTCAATACCGTGGGATGGATCACGCCTTTATGGACAAGCTCGGCGACTTCCCGCAAGCCGAAGACTGCATGACCGAAATCGCAAATGGAATGAAGGAGATGACACGATGAAGACTTACACATTGAACTGGGATACATATAAACAATTGGCGCGGACAGCCGTCGCGGAAGGGGCCGTCCTCGTGAAAAACGAGCAGGCGACACCTCCGATTCAACCTGGGACGACCGTCTCGGTCTTTGGACGGAGTCAATTCAACTACTACAAGAGCGGCACGGGCTCTGGCGGGATGGTCAACGTCTCGCACGTGACGAGCCCGCTCGAGGCGCTTCAGGCGATAGAAGGGATTCAGTTGAACGATTCGCTTCTCAAGACGTATGAGACATGGGTCGAGGCGAATCCGTTTGACCAAGGCGTCGGCTGGGCCGGCGAACCGTGGTCACAGCCTGAGATGGCCGTGACGGATGACCTTGTCAGAGAAGCGGCGGAGCAGTCGGACGTAGCCCTCATCTTTATCGGGCGCACAGCTGGGGAAGACCGTGACAATACGGCCGACCCGGGCAGTTACTTGCTGACGGACATCGAACGGGCGTTGATTGAGAAAGTATCGAAGACATTCACGAAGACAGCGGTCGTCTTGAACGTCGGCAATATCATCGACATGGACTGGGCGCATCAACCGAGCGCGATCCTCTACGCATGGCAAGGCGGACTGGAGGGTGGAACCGGACTTGTCGACGTGTTGACCGGCGCGGTCACGCCATCTGGTAAGCTGACCGATACGATTGCCAAATCGATTGAGAACTACCCATCGACGAAAAACTTCGGACATGCCGACAAAGGCATCTATCAAGAAGACATCTATGTCGGCTACCGCTATTTCGAGACGTTTGCGAAGGACGCGGTCCTCTATCCGTTCGGCTTCGGCTTGTCGTACACGACGTTCACGACCAATGTCGTGAGCACGAGCGAACAGGACGGCGTCATCGACGTGACGGTCGAGGTGGTGAACACCGGTAACGTGGACGGAAAAGAAGTCGTCCAGCTCTACGTCGAGAAGCCGCAAGGCACGCTCGGCAACCCGGTACGTTCACTCGTCGCCTTCGATAAAACGGACACACTCGCACCGGGGGAACGGACGACGCTCACACTCAGCGTCCCGGCCACGGACTTTGCGAGCTATGACGACAACGGGGCGACCGGACACGTGTCGAGCTTTGTTCTCGAGGCCGGCACATACACGCTTCACCTCGGGACCGACGTCCGTTCGGCACAACCGGTGTTCGTGTATGAAGTGGATGCCCAACAAGTCATCGAGACGCTCAGCGAGAACATGGCCCCGGTTACTCCGTTCGATCGCATGAAACCGGTCGTCGGCGAGAACGGATATTTGGTCGAGTACGTGCCGACGCCGCTCCGAGCGGTCGATGTCGAGGCGCGCTATCTCGCTGAACGTCCGATCACGCGTGACTACGCTGGTGACAACGGCTTAAAACTGACGGATGTTTACGCGGGCAAAGCCGAACTCGATACGTTCCTCGATCAATTGACGGATGAGGATCTCGCCTGCATCGTCCGGGGACAAGGGATGAACTCGCCGCGCGTGACGCCAGGGACGGCTGCCGCGTTCGGTGGCGTATCGGACCGCTTGACCGACCTCGGCATCCCGGCCGCATGCTGTGCGGACGGCCCGTCCGGCATCCGGATGGACATCGGGACGAAGGCGTTCGCGCTTCCGAACGGGACGCTGCTCGCCTCGACGTTCAACGTCGAATTGGTAGAGGACCTGTTCGAGATGACGGGTCTCGAGATGCGGAAGAATCGCGTCGACACGCTGCTCGGACCAGGGATGAACATTCACCGCAATCCGCTCAACGGTCGGAACTTCGAGTACTTCTCAGAAGACCCGCACGTGACCGGCAAGATGGCAATCGCTCAATTGAACGGGATGCATCGCGTCGGCGTGACAGGGACGCTCAAGCACTTCAGCGCCAACAACCAAGAGGCGCACCGTCACGATATCGACTCGATCGTCTCGGAGCGGGCGCTGCGTGAGATTTACTTGAAAGGGTTCGAGATGGCCGTCAAAGAAGGCAAGGCGACGTCAATCATGACGACGTACGGCGCCGTCAACGGCGTCTGGACGGCCGGGCTTTACGATCAAAACACGCGGGTGCTTCGCGACGAGTGGGGCTTTGACGGCATCGTCATGACCGATTGGTGGGCGAAAGTGAATCATCACGAAGATGAGCCGGCGAACCGTCAGAACACGGCGGCGATGGTCCAGTCACAGAACGATTTGTATATGGTCGTCGATCGTCCGGACACGAACTCGTTCGACGATAACACGGGCACGGCACTCGAAACGGGCACGTTGACGCGTGGAGAACTGTTACGGAGTGCGGCCAACATCTGCCGTTTCGTCTTACAGTCTCCGGCGATGGAGCGCCTCATGGGCATCCACGACGGTTCGGTCGAGGTGATTGGGCTCGACGAGGAAGCCGGACAGGCCATCGACTTTGATGTGACGTATCGCCACCTCGAGAGCGGTGAAGCCGTCAGCTTGAGTGATGCGGACACATCGACGGGGAACACGCACGTCTTTGCCGTCTCGGTCGATGAGACGGGCACGTACGACGTGACGATTACGGCGAAATCGGACGCGGGCGAACTTGCCCAGATGCCGGTGACGTTGTTCGCCAACAACATCCCAGGCCCAACGTTCACGTTCAACGGGACGGACGGGGAATGGGTGACGCAGACGAAGCAGGTGTTCTTCTTGAACCAACACAACTATTTGCAACTCTACTTCGCGCTCGGCGGTCTCGACGTGAAAGACATCACGTTCACGCTCGTCGACTCGTTCAGCATGAAAAACGGCTGATGAACTTGATTGCTTCATCGTATACGTCTAGCTGCCTTTCACACATCACGTGCTATTTTGTATAATGGAGTCAACATCTTGTGATTGGAAAGGGGGGCGCATATACGTGGAAAATCGTTTGAGATTTTCTAAGTCTTCAATCACTCATGCAAAGCCAGTTGTCACAAGGGCGATCGTTTGCATGGGGCAGAACGTTTCATTTGATCGCTAAATCGTGTGACAACGATGGCTTTGCTTCCTTATTGTCGGATTTTTAATAAGGAGCGAGCAGAGATGAAGTATGTAAATGCGCAACAGATTCTTCCGGAGAAATTGCTTCAGGAAGTTCAACGATACGTCCAAGGGGAGACCCTTTACGTCCCACGGACCGGTCAAGAAAAGAAGCGCTGGGGAACAGTCAGTGGTGGGAAACAGCTACTTGAAAAACGGAATGAAGCGATTCGAACATCCTTTGCGAAGGGGACTCGGGTCGAGCAGTTGGCCGCTGACTATCATTTGGCGGTCACGACCATTCGGAAAATCGTCTACTCTTCATAGTAACGAACGGTACAGCGCATTTTTTGCGACTGTGCCGTTTTTGTATAGAACAGTTCTAATTCAAAGTAGGTACAATCGGGTCGTCCGAAATCCTTTACACTGAAAGGAGTCAGGATTGAGAAAGGATGACTGAATATGAAAGAGCGATTTATCGAGAACCACCAATTTAATTTCATTCAAGAGCAAGTCGAGATGATTCGAGATAGTCGGAAGAAAAGCTTACCACCTTCCGTGTTAAAAGCCGTCATCGATTTGGCTAATGCCAAAATTGCTTTTCTGTTTCCTGAAGCGACACCGGCTCGGCTTGCCATGTTGGACGTATCAAAGTTACAAACCGACGAAGCCTATGACAGATTTATAGATGAGTTAAGACCTCACGTCCGGTCGTTTCCGCAAGTATCGGAACAGCAAGTGAAAAAAATGTTTCCAAAACAGAAAAAACTGAGGCTTCCAGATGCAACGGAACTTCCTATGAATCGGATGTCCTATCTGAGCTGGAACGACCTGCGTTCCAATCGGAAATATATCCTTTGCGAGAAGGATCATCAGTTGATTGGCATCGAATGCAAGGCAAGCGCGAATACGAAGCGAAATATTTGTGCCTTCTGTAATCAGTTGGCAGAAGTCTCGTATTGCGTCACCGTCACAAAGGCGAAACAAGCTAAAAATCCTGACTACTATAAAGCGATTGGGACGTATATCTGTACAGACAGTATCTCATGCAACGAGAACATGACGAATCTTGACGCCTTGTTGACGTTCGTCGAAACAGCTTTGAAAGAGTGAGTGGGATCGACCATGCGTCGATCCTTTTTATGTGGGGTTTAATGTGAGGTGATGTGATTTTTCCTTTACAAAACCCACACACGATTGACGCGATTTTGAAAAAGCATCTTAACAAATTTCCTTTAGTCTACAAAAGTCAGCACAAGCAGTACACATTCGGGAGGGACTAAGGAAATGAAGAAATCGATGAAAAAAGTGATTCCATTGGCGGTCGTATCGACACTCGCACTGGGCGGGTTGATCGGGATGCAACAGGAAGAAGTCGAAGTACAGGCGAAGGACGGGAAGAACGGTAAGGCGAAAAACGTCATCTTCATGATTGGGGACGGGATGGGCGTGCCATATACGACGGCACTCCGCTACATGAACGACACGGAAGGCGTGGATATGCCTCAGACGGCATTCGATCCGCATTTGGTCGGCTTGCAGTCAACGTATCCGGAAGATGAGGCCGAGAATGTGACGGACTCGGCAGCAGCGGCCACAGCGATGAGCGCCGGCGTCAAGACGTATAACAACGCCATCGCGGTCGATAACGATAAGTCCGATGTGAAGACCGTACTCGAACAGGCGAAAGAGAACGGCATGTCGACCGGGATTGTCGCCACATCTGAAATTACACACGCGACACCGGCCTCGTACGGTGCCCATGAGGAAGAGCGTAAGAGCGAGAACGCCATCGCAAACGACTACTACGATGACTTAATCAATGGAGAACATAAAATTGACGTCATGTTGGGCGGCGGAACCGATTTCTTCGAGCGTTCGGACCGAAACATCGCGAAACAGTTCGAACAAGACGGGTATAGCTATGTGAAATCGGCAGAAGAGATGAAGCAGGACGACAATCAACAAGTGCTCGGCCTATTCGCCGAGGTCGGACTCGATAAGATGATTGACCGGGACGACAGCCAACCGAGCTTGGCCGACATGACGACGTCGGCACTCGACCGCTTACAGGATGACAAAGATGGCTTCTTCTTGATGGTCGAAGGTAGTCAAATCGACTGGGCCGGCCATGACAACGATGTCGTCGGCGCGATGAGTGAGATGAAAGACTTTGAGAATGCGTTCAAAGAAGTCGAGGAATTTGCGAAAGAAAATGGGGAGACGTTGGTCATCGTCACGGCCGATCACTCGACAGGTGGCTTCTCGATTGGTTCGGACGGGAACTATAACTGGGATGCGGCTCCAATCCAAGCCGCGAAACGCACGCCGGACTTCATGGCGAAGCAGATTGAGTCAGGCCAAGACGTCGAAGCCGTCTTGACCGAATGGATCGACCTCGAGTTGACGGATGCGGAAATCAAATCGGTCCAACAGGCTGCTGAAACGAAAGACGTGACGAAGATCGACAACGCGATTGAAAAAATCTTTGATACGCGTTCAGGGACGGGCTGGACGACGGACGGTCATACCGGGGATGACGTGCCGGTCTATGCGTACGGTCCTCAAAAAGAGCAGTTCACGGGCATGATTGATAACACGGATCAAGCCGCGCGCATTTTTGAGTTGTTGGAGAACCGTGGGAAAATCAAATAATAAAATCGGATTTATAGACGACGCGGGCAGTTGCCGCGTCTTCTTTTTGGTTGGATTCAGATTGCATGAAGCGCTTTGATCGCGTGTCGCAACGTCTCGACGTCTTCGTTTCTCCAGCCGAGTCGGTCCACCGCGTTGATGAATTGACGGGTTGCTTTGACAATGGCCGTCCTCACGTCTTCGATGGGAACGATGCCCATCTCGGTTTTCACCTGATTGCCCTCAAGGAAGACGAGCTCGACTTCGGTGGCAGTCACTTTTTTAGCCGCGACACGGATCGGACCGTCCATGAAGTTGAACGAATAGGTTTCATGCAACGGTGCGAGTAAGAGGGCACGGCAACTGTCGACCCACCAGTTCAAGACGATGGCGACGAAATCAGACCATCCTTGTTCCGGGAAATAATTATGAAAGTCCAGAACGAAGGCGATATTACCGACGACGTGGTCGGAATAAGTCAACGAGTCGAGGTCGATTGAAAGATGTGGGGGCATCTAGTGCTCACCTCTAAAAAAATTAGTCATGCCTAGCATAACAAAGAACATCTTGACGCAATTCATTCGCCTAAAAAAGTAAACGGAAACCTTCGCGCAGTCGTATGATAGAGAAGAAACTGAATCGATTTGGGTATTATTCCGTATATAAGGTATCACACTTAATCGGAGGGATGACGATGAACACGCTCTACATGAAACAAAAGGTTTTCAGCCTGCGCGGGCGCTTCACCATCAAAGATGCGGATGAGAACGATTTGTATTTCGTCGAAGGGAGCTTCATGAAGCTACCGAAGTCGTTTACGATTTCAGACAAAGAAGGCCATGAGATTACGACAATCACGAAAAAGACGTTCAGTTTCTTGCCGAAGTTCTATGTCGACGTCGAAGGCCAGGAGACGGTCACGATCTCAAAAGAGTTTACGTTGTTCAAACCACGTTATACGATTGATGCGGCCGGAATCGATGTGCAAGGCAACTGGTGGGACATGGACTTCCAAGTGATACAGAACGGCCAAGTCATCGGCAACGTTCAGAAAAAATGGCTGTCATGGGGCGACAGTTACGAGATTCAAGTGATGGACGAGACGATGGAGCACATGCTCATCTCGATCGTCGTCGCCATCGATTGTGCGAAGTCAGACCAGGCCGCAGGTGCTAGCGCGGCGACATGAAGGGGATGGAACGATGGAGTTTTGGGATGTGTATGATGTGGACCGCAAGAAGACAGGGCGGACGTGGCAGCGGGGCAACCGTCTCGAGAACGGCGATTATCATCTCGTCATCCACGTCTGTATTTTCAACAAGGACGGACAGATGTTGATTCAGCAGCGCCAACCGTTCAAAGATGGTTGGGCGAACATGTGGGACATCACTGTCGGTGGCAGCGCCACGGTCGGTGATACGAGTCAACAGGCGGCGATGCGCGAGCTCGAAGAAGAGATTGGACTAAGATTAGACTTATCGGAGACACGGCCGCATTTAACGGTCAACTTCGATGAGGGGTTCGACGACATCTATCTCATCGAGACAGACGTCGACCTCGACAAGTTGACGCTGCAGGAGTCTGAAGTCCAGGCCGTTCAGTGGGCGGATGAGGCGACGATTCTTGAGCGAATTCAACAAGGGACGTTCATCCCGTATTATGAATCGATGATTTCGCTCTTATTCTCCATGCGGAAGCAGTGGGGCGCCATCTATAGCTACGAAAAGAAGGAATCGAGCCGTGCCTGAACAAGTAGAACTGTGGGACGTGTATACGAAACATCGAGAACGGACGAATCGTCTTTGGCAACGCGGCACGCGATTGCACGAAGGAGATTGTCATTTGGTCGTACATGTCTGTCTGTTCAATCGACAAGGCGAGATGTTGATTCAACAACGGACATCGGATAAGGAGAACTGGGCGAACGGATGGGATGTGACAGTTGCGGGCAACGCTCTCGCTGGCGAGACGAGTCGACAAGCAGCGATGCGTGAACTGGAAGAAGAAATCGGGTTCGCGATTGACATGACGAACATGCGCCCGCATTTGACGTTCCATTCAGACGGTGTGCTCGATGATATTTATTTAATTGAGACCGAGGTCGATATCCATGCGTTGACGCTACAGCCGAGCGAGGTCCAGGCAGTTCGTTGGGCCGAAGAGAAGACCGTTTTCGAATTGATGGAGTTGGGACATTTCATCCCATACAAACGGGCGATGCTGTCGTTGCTGTTCGCGATGCGGCATCGGTACGGATCATTTCGCCAAGTAGATCAAGGAGGACAATTGAATGTGGAAAACGTATCAATGGATCAATGAACCGAATGAAGTGAGCGCAGGTGAGCACCTGACGTTCCAGACGGCACCAGACACCGACTTTTGGCGGAACACCCATTACGGCTTCAATCGGATGACGGCGCACGCGTTGGTGACGGACGTGTCGGCCAAGCGGTTCACGTGTCGGGCGACGATTCAGATGGAGCCGAGCCATACATATGATCAGGCCGGCATCCTGTTGTATGTCAACGATGACCATTGGCTCAAGACGTCCGTCGAGTACATCCCGGACGGACCGTCACATCTTGGGGCCGTCGTCACATCCTTTGGTTATTCGGATTGGTCGACGCGCGATTTCCCGAATAAGGACATTCACGGACGGTTGACGTTCGAACTCATCTATATAGATGGGGATGTCGAGGTGTTCTTCGAATACGAGGATGGTACGCGTGAGCAGTTGCGGATCGCCCATCTCCATGACGTGTCGACGTTACGCGTCGGACCGTACGCCTGCAGTCCGGATTCAGAGGCGCCTGGATTCAACGTCACGATTTCAGATTGGACCGTTACGGAAGCATCGACTTGAGTCATCGTCGATGCTTTTTTATGTGTCATTTTTGTTTCACTTCAAGAAAATGGTTGAATCGAGGCATGGAAAAAAATTATAATGATGTTAACGAAAGCGCTTTCGGAAAGCGTTTTCAATTTGTACGTCACTCAATAAAGGCAAGGTCGATTGTGTCGTCCCTGCCTTCATTCATGCCAAGGGAGGAAATGTAATGAAGAAATGGGTCGCACTTGCACTCGGGACCGGTCTTGTCCTATCTGCCGCACAAGGCGCTTCTGCCGAAAAACCGGAGAAAAAAGACAACACGAAATGGAAGCTCGTCTGGTCGGATGAGTTCAACAAATCAGAGATCGACCAAACGAAATGGAACTTTGACACGGGGAACTGGTTAAAAGACGCCGAAGGCACGCCGGTCACACCGGGGTGGGGAAACAATGAGAAACAATTTTACACGGACAAAAACGAAAACGCTTTCGTAGAAGACGGGAACCTCGTCATCCGTGCCAAAAAAGAACAAGTGACAGACGAACTCGGGTCATACGATTTCACGTCAGCGAAGTTGACGACCAAAGGCAAGTTCAGTCAAACGTACGGCCGTTATGAGATGCGTGCGAAGCTCCCGACCGGCAAAGGGTTATGGCCAGCGTTCTGGATGTTGCCGGAACAGGACCGCTACGGCGCCTGGGCCGCGTCTGGTGAAATCGACATCATGGAAGCATGGGGCAGCCAGCCTGACAAGGTCGCCGGCACAATCCATTACGGCGAGAACTGGCCGAACAATAAATATACAGGCAAAGACTACCACTTTGAAGAAGGCGACGGCATCGACAAATGGCATACATATGCGGTCGAGTGGGAGCCAGGCGAGTTGCGCTGGTACGTCGACGGAAAATTGTATCAGACTCAAAACGATTGGTACTCGAAAGGATTGAACCAAGCGACGAAATACAGCTATCCGGCACCGTTCGACCAAAACTTCTATTTGATTATGAACTTGGCCGTCGGCGGCTGGTTTGACGGGGACGTCGATGCGACGACACCATTCCCGGCTGATATGAAAGTCGATTACGTTCGCGTCTTCGATTTGAAGAACCGCGACTATCGCGAAGCGGTCGAACCGGTATATACGGATGAAACGATCGTGCTTCCGGACGGAGCGAAACAACCGTCTGAAGACGGCAACCTCGTCTACGACCAAGGCTACACGGAGCCAATCACGACCGTGACGAACGGTTCGCAGGCGCTCGACCCGATGAATTGGAACTATGTGGCGCTCCCGGACTTCGGTGGAGTTGGAACTATCGACGTGATTGAGCAGGCAGGTTCGCGCTTCGCAGATATCTCAATCACACAAGCGGGCAGTCAGCCGTACTCGCACCAATTGATTCAAAACGTGTCACTCGGCAAAGGCGGTCATTACAAAGTGACGTTCGACGCGAGTGCCGACTCGGCCCGCTCGATCGCTGTCAAAGTCGGCGGCGGACCAGACCGCGGTTACGCCAAATATTCGGATGAAGGCTCGTTCGATTTGACGACCGATGTCCAGACGTACTCGATGACGTTCGACATGACGGAAGACACAGATCTCGCGGCACGGCTCGAATTCAACGTCGGCCTCAGCACGGCAGGCGTCCAAATCGGGAACGTCCGCGTCGAACAGACGCCGCGTGAAGCGCTCGACCCGAACGCGACGAAACCGGCGCTCGGAAACGGCAACCACGTCTATAACGGAACGTTCGATCAAGGGGCAATGGACCGCTTGACTTACTGGCAGTTCGACCCAGGCGCGACGAAAGGCACAGGCACAGTGGATGAGGAAGCTCGTCATTTCGAGTTCGTGACGAACGCGAAGAAAGGGCAACCGGCAACACTCGTCCAAAACGGCATTCAATTGACGGAAGGCCGTGAGTACGTGCTTCGCTTCAACGCAAAATCGGAACGCATCAAATCGCTTCAAGTCGGCTTGTATGGATTGGACGGCGACGCGTATCTCCCTCTCCAAGACGTGGCGTTGACGCGCGACTTCCAATCAATTGAAATCCCGTTCACGATGGAACAAGAGACGGATTTGTTAAGCCAACTCCAATTCGTGCTTGGTTCGGCTAAAGGTGAAATCACACTTGACGATGTACAATTACTGGATGTGACACCGGTCGAGGTTGATCCATCACCGCTCAAGAACGGTTCGTTCACAGAAGGATTGACGCATTGGGGCTCATACGTCCACTTTGACGCCCAAGCGGCGGTCGAAGCGGTGAACGAGGCGGCTCGCTTGTCCATCACGCAAGAAGGACAAGAGCCATGGAGCGTGCTCATGGAACAAGGCGGTCTCGAGTTGCATGCAGGTCAAACGTACGTCGTGCGCTTTGACGCTTCGTCGACAGTGGCCCGCAACATGGAAGTGACGATCGAGAACGCGGCGTACACGCGTTACTTGAGCGAAATCGTCCAAGTCACTCCTGAGACGAAGTCGTACGAGTTCGAGCTCACGATGGGCCAGACAGACATGACAGCATTGAAATTCTTGCTCGGCCGCACGGAAGGTTCACCGCTCGGCGCGCACGATGTGACAATCGACAACGTCAGCGTGACAACGAAATAACGGAACAAAGGAGCGCCTCGATTATACGTCGAGACGCTCCTTTTCCTGTCATTGAACTTTTTTCCGGCTAATCAACCGCGCCGTCCGAAGCAAGGACGGGAGCAGTTTCCGACGCTTGCGGATGGCCAAATATCTGGCTTCCCACGTCGGGGTGAACTTGCGTTTGAATTGACGGAGCCCGCTGAACGGATAGATGTAACTGATGTTCTCGAAGATGTCGGCCGCAATCCGTTCCGGCCAGTACGCGAACGGTTGCTCCCCGACCGAGGCGAGCGGCGCCATGCCGAGGCCGACGTGGGCATAGCCGTTGTCCCGAGCCCACTCGATCACGTGCAGAATCAGCACTTCGATGGATCCGGGCAGGGCGTCACCGTGAGAGCGCATCAAATCGATGGAGACGGTATCGCTGCCGCGGAGCAACGTAATGAAGGCGACGACTTGTCCCGTCTCGTCACGAAGCAGAGAGATCGGGTAATGGGGCAAGGCCTGCTCGTTAAAAAAGCCGAGCGAGAACCCTTTCTCACTTCGATTGCCGAGCCAGTCGTCCGAGATGCCGCGCAGTGACGTGATCAACTCGGGCGACGGGTCCATGACGATGTCGGCCGTATAACCCCGCTTCGTGAATTGGTTATGGAGCGAGCGCATGTTGGCGCGCTTTTTGCCGGTGAGCGAGAACGTGGCGACATCGACCGTCGCCTCTTCCCCGAGCTTGAAGAACGTGAACCCGGCGTCATGCAGGCGCGGCATCCAGTCCGGGGTGACTTGATAAAAGAGCGGGATATAGCCGAGCCGGTCCGTCTCTTCGATAAAGGCGAGCAACAGGTGTGATGCGGCGTCGCGCGCTCCTTGCACATCCCCGAGGACGATGGCGTGATTGCCAGATTTAGCAAACAAGAGACATGCCTCGTCGTCTGGCCCATAGTAGACGAGCTTGTCGTGCATATAGGCCAAGTCGAACGCGCTCGTCGTCGCATGCGTCGTTTGAAACGCCGCGAAGCGGGATGGTTCGAACGACGTGCCGAGCTGCGGACGTTTCAACCGGTTGAACAGCATGAAGAGGCCAATCAACAGCAGTCCGGACAAAACGACGGCAGCGATGCTTAACCCGGCGGCCGCTTCCGAATCGAAGAAAATCGTGTCGGTCTGACTGAACGACTGTAACAGGAACGCATGCGTGCCAACATAGAGACCGACATAGGCGATGTTGCGGACGAAGCGGCTGATGGTCACGATGGAGCGATAGCGTTTGTGCTGGCTCCGGGTCAACCAGACGAACAAGGCGAATCCACCGACGACGAACGCTTCGAACAAATTGAAGCCGCGTGCGATGACACCGATGCCGGCGACGACACAGGCGACCCCGACGAGCCAGAGAACGCGTTTCGTCCGGATGTACATCCCGAATGTGGTCAGTAGCGTCAACAGACCGGCCGTGAACAATGCGAGCGTGCCGATCCACTGCAACCAGAGGGCGGTCGAATAGAGCGGTGACACGCTCGGCAACAGCGTCTGGAACCACAGGACGAGGCTCGTCATCAATGCAATCAGGCTTCCGGCGAGCCGTCCGGTCTTGGCGAGTGTGCGCGACACGATGCGCCAGACGACGGTCCCGATCTCATAGGACGACCCGATCATCGGCTTATACTCGATCTGTTTGACGACCTGATCGCCGAAGACGAGCGCCGCCAAAAACAGGCCGATCATGAACGGGACGATGAAGTAGACGAAGCGATAGACGATCAAGGAAGACAGGACGATTTCTTGGTCGATGCCGAGCTGGGTCATCCCGACGAGGTATAATAGATCGAACGAACCGACACCACCCGGGACGAGCGAGACGACCCCGACGATGGTCGCGACGATGAAGACACCCATCATGGCCGCGAGCGGCGCTTCGCCTCCGAGCAAATGCAGGGCGTACAAGGCGACGAGTCCGGCCGTCACCCATTCGGCGAGCGACGTCGCGATATAGCCGAGCAAGGTCGGCCAATCCAAGTTCGACCGCTTCCGCGTCACATAGATGTAGAGTGGCAGGACGGCGAGTGTCGCGAGGAGCACCGGCCAAATCCACTGTTTCGTTCCGGTGAGCACGCCGGCTGGGAAGAGCCCGAGTAGCACGCCTGCGGCAAGCAGCGACAAGCCGCTGATGAGCGTCGGGGTCATCCAACCGATGGCCCGGAGCAAACGCTTTGTGTCCGTATATGGACGATACAGCGACGTCCGGAGCGCGATGCCGATGACGCCGCCAAACCCGATCATGCCGTTCATCGCGTTGGTGATCCATGCCGCGCGGAGCAGCTTCGCGAGCGGGAGCTGGACGTCGAGCGAGCGCAGTAAGAAGTAGTCGTAGCCGGTCATCGTCAAAACGGCGACGAGTCCGAGTCCGACCAAGGCGATTTGTTCGAAGCCCGTCAACGCCTCTAACGTTTGAAACGCCGCGGCGAGCGACAGGTTTTGGAGCTCTTGGCCACTCTGATATAG
>Ga0172374_1001383_pt1 | contig 16221 bp, 14 predicted proteins | sample LakKiv3m_FD_114536 | JGI IMG/M metagenome (GOLD analysis project Ga0172374, IMG submission 114536) | Freshwater microbial communities from Kabuno Bay, South-Kivu, Congo - kab_092012_10.3m | ecosystem: Environmental > Aquatic > Freshwater > Lake | place: Democratic Republic of the Congo... | reverse complement strand
TTGACGTCTACAAGATCCAGCAGAGGGAACCCTCCCCAGAGCGCGGCCGCCCTCGAAATGATCGGTTCTGTCCCCACCGAACAGACGGGAACCCGGCTGTAGGATTCGCCATTCAGAAAAGCCCCGACGCCCCAGGTAAGACCCACAAAGATCCGATTCATCATCCCTGGGTGGGTGAGGTAGGGGTCACGGAACCAGGTCAACTGTGCAGGCGGCGTGTTGTGCTCTCGGTTCCAGAGGAGCCAGCCCAGAGAGACCATGTCATGGGCGAGGAGGGACTCCGACCCGAATACGATGCCAGGGTCAGGCTCGGCCGCAAAGCCCCGATCCGGCCCGAAGGTCGTCTGCACCTTTGTTGCCATACTGAGCACCAGCCTTAGTTTATCCCTCAACATCTTCGCATCGTTTATCTCCGCTATCTTTTCAAAAAAAGTGGCTGCGTCTCTGTGGAGTTCGAGCCGACTGTCATCTCGAAGCCATCCCACTGCAGCTTTTAGCCCGAGAGTGACCCCCGCGAGCGCGTGCCGGCTGACACGGGGAAGGAGGACAATGTGATCGACCCGGTTCAGGATATTCGGAAAAAGCAATTTTCCCTTCCAATGACGCATATGCTCTGTACGATCCGCAAAAAAGGCATCGAACCCCGCCTCATCAAAATAATGGACCTCGGCGCCCGATTCGAGGGCGGCCTGCTGAAGGCCGTTTTGCACAAAAACGCCGCGGCTCGACCCCTTTTGACCCCTTTTGTCCTGATAGACGGACTGTACGCCCGGCTGATCTCCCACGATTACCCGCCCGGCCCCCTTCTCGATGAGGAGGCGCACCATGCCCCTCACGGAGAGGGGAGAGGTAGTGGCCGGGTATGGGTTTGGGGAGTTAGAGACGGGTTTAATGAAGACCGTATCCCCTCGGGAAAGCCATGAAAAATCCGATGCCGCTTCCGCTACCCGTCTCACGGCGGCGACAACGGATTTCTCGTTCGAGCCCCGGGGGACCGCAGCCATAGCAACCTGCTCACTTGATCCGGAAAATTCAATCATAGATCCTGTCATTTCGTTTATCAACACCTCTTACGCAGGTGTCATCTCTTGTGGGTGGGCCATATCCGAAACATCCACTTTGAAAAAGACGGGTTTCTCCGATGCCGCACAACGCCATGGTTCCATAACAGATGAATGCCAGGAGTGAATTCGTTTCTGGTCCAGGGTGTGCTCGGCCCTAAGTATCTGGCAGGTGACGGGCCCGCAGCCGCTGCATGCCTTGAATCCAGCGCTCGTAATCGGTCGCCTTGTGTTGCAGATAGTCTTTGACCTGGGGGTGGGGGAGGACCATGAATTGACCCTGGTCCAAGGCGAGGATGAGGTCTTCGGCCACCTGCTCGGCCTCCAGCATGCCGTCTAAGGCGGCAATCCCGCCCCCCTTCCGGGTCATGAGGGAACGAACCGCCATGGGACAGATCACCGACACCTGGATGCCCCGATCCCCGTAGTTGATGGCCAGATTCTCGGCCAGGCCCACGGCCGCATGCTTGGTCGCGGTGTATGGCGTGGAGTCGATCTGGTTGAGGAGACCCGCGGCCGAGGCCGTAATGACAAATCCGCCCGATCCCCGCCGAAGCATTCCGGGCAACACCGCCCGGGCCGCATACACATGGGACATGACATTGATCTCCCAGATGCGCTGCCAGTCAGCATTGGAAACCTCCATCAGTCCCATGATAATAATGCCGGCATTGGAGCAATACAGGTCCACGGGACCGAACTCAGCTTCGGTTTGTCGAAGCAGTCGAATGAGCTCTTCCTCTCTGGAGACATCGCATTGCACGGCCAGACCGTGGATTTCCCCGGCCAGGGTCTGGGCCCCCGGCCCATCCCTATCGGCCACCACCACGGCCCTGGCCCCTTCCCGGGCAAACCGCCGGCAGAGGGCCGCCCCGATGCCGTTGGCGCCGCCCGTCACAATCGTCACCTTGTCTTTGACCTGCATACCATCTCCTCCTCCCGTTATATCCGACTGACAGCAACCTCAACTCTCCCCGACTTTCACCGCACGTCAGTCGCCTCCTTTGTCCCCTCGACAAGCCGGCTACAGGCCTCTTCGATGAGGGGAATGAACCGGATGATGTCTTCCACGATGCAGATATCCGCCTCGTTAAAGATGGGGGCGCGTGGATCCGTATTGATGGCGATGACAAATCTGGCGCCCCTCATCCCCATCACATGCTGGGAGGCCCCGGATATGCCGCAGGCGATGTACAGGGCCGGCGCAACACTGGCGCCGCTGATCCCTACCTGGCGGTCGTAACCCAGCCAGCCACGGTCGCACACGACGCGTGTCCCGGCCACGGCCGCCTTGGGCAGTCGTCTCGCCAATCGATTCGCCAGGGCGATGTTTTCCGGACTGCCGATGCCATTTCCCACGGCCACGATGATGGGGGCGGCTGTGATGTCGGAGGCATCAACCCCGGCCTGGCGGGTCCCCACATACCGGGTCTGCGCCGGTCGCCATGCCGCCTCCTTATAGGTGACGGGTCCGGGCGGGCATGGCGGGGGGGCCGGCTTGATTGTGAAGATCCCCGGCATCACTGAGATGACGGTGGTGGTCGTGCTGACAGAGAAGAGGCCTTTCACCTTGCCTCCAAACAGCTCTTTTTGAAAAGAGAGGCGTCCCTGATATTCAGTGATGCCGTCCACACCGCAGATGCAGCCGGCCCCGATGCGGGCGGCTACGGCCGGGGCCCACTCCCACCCCTGGGAGGTATGGGGGGCGCATACAAAGGCGGGTTTTACGGCTTCAATTTCTTCAGTTAGGACAGCGACATAGGGTTCGCTCAGATAATGGGAAAACCCGGCGGCCTGAATCGCGGTCACCGGCACACTATGGCGTTGGGCGATCTCCCGAGCAGCGACGTTTACATCGCCGCCTACGATGCAGACGCCGATAGCGCCTGCGCGGAGTGCCTGTAGCCTCCGGCCGAAAGCAACCAGCTCATCGGTTTCCGGATGAACGCGGCCGTTGGCACAGGGGGCGATCACCATGATGTCGATTGGATGTGTCATCGAGTCAGATAAAGGCCTTTTCTTTCAAGATCGCCGCCAGTCGATCGGCCTTTTCCCGGGCCGAACCCGTGAGCACCTGCGACGCACGCATCCGTGGCGGCGCCATGAGGCCGAGACGTTTGACCCAGGCCTCAGCAGGCCTCAGCGTCTCGGTGGGGATGGTTTCCACCCCCTGTCGATGGGCGCGCAGCAGTCTGGAAAGGGAGGGATATCGTGGCCGGTTAATGCCAGGTTGAAGCGTCAGGAGGGCCGGCAGCCGGATGGCCAGCATCTCCCTGACGCCGCCCTCGATCTCCCTTTCGATGGAGAGCTCGGATGGGTCGGGGGCCGGTTGTATGGCGATGACTTGGGTTGCGTAGGGGAGGTTCAAATAAGCGGCCGCCATAGGGCCTACCTGACCGTTCAGCCCGTCCTCAGACATGCTGCCGCAGAGAATCAGTCTGTATCCCCTGGAGCGTGCATACCCGGCGATGAAGGCGGCTACGGCCGCAGGCCCCGGATCCGCGTCTGTGGGTGTTTTCAGGTGAATGCCCTGATCAGCCCCCATCCCCAGGGGGCGTTTGAGCACATCCGCTGCCCGCCCGGGTCCCACGGTGATGACATGGATGGACGCCCCAGCCATGGATTCCTTGATGCGAACCGCCTCCTCCACGGCGAATTCATCGAAGCGGTTCATGCGAAACTCGTTGGAAATATCCAGGGCCGCCATGCCATCTGCGGCGTCCCTTACCACGATCCTTTCCACATCGGGAACCTGTTTGACGCATACCAGAATCTTCATTATCCCATCCTTTGGCATGGTCAGCATTTTCATAAGCCCGGCCAGCAATGTCAATAGGAAAGATCGAATGTTGGTTATTTGTATTGACTCCGATCTGTGACTTGGATAGGTTAGGAATTGAGGAATTGAGGGATTGAGGAATTTGGGAATTGGGAAATTCAGGAAACGTGTAATGGGTATTCGGTACGGGTTGCCGATTGCTTTCAGCTTGTGCTTTGCATCTACGCGTCTTTGAGCGAGAACCTTTTGGAGGCGGCCATGCCGCCATAGGAGCACATCATGGATTTTTCGGTTTCAGAAAAGATGCAGATCATTTTGTCCATGATCGACGAGTTTGTGGTCAAGGAACTGATCCCCCTGGAGAAAGACTATCTGGCGGGCAATATGAAGGTCCTGATGCCTGCCCTCGCGGAAAAGCGGGCAATGGTCAGGCAGATGGAACTCTGGGCTCCCCTCCATCCGGTCGAACTGGGCGGCATGGGTCTGCCCCTGACGGAAAGCGCCCTGGTCTTTGAGGCACTGGGCCGCACCCCCTTGGGTCTGTATTCCTTTGGCTGCCAGGCCCCGGATGCCGGCAATATCGAGATCCTGCACAAATACGGGACCCCCGAGCAGGTGGAGACCTTTCTGCGGCCCCTGGTGGCGGGCGATATCCGCAGTTGCTTTTCCATGACCGAGGTAGACATGCCAGGCTCCAACCCGGTCATGATGGAGACTACCGCGGTCAAGGACGGGGATGACTATGTGATCAACGGTCAAAAGTGGTATACCTCGGCCGCAGACGGGGCCAGCTTCGCCATCGTCATGGCGGTCACCAACCCGGAGGCGCCCCCGCACCTGCAGGCCAGCATGATCCTTGTTCCTACCGATACCCCCGGTTTCAACCTGGTGCGCAACATACCGGTTATGGGTCACGCCGGGGAAGGGTATTTCAGTCACGGCGAGATCCTCTATCAAAACTGCCGGGTGCCCCAAAAGAACCTCCTGGGCAGAGAGGGTCATGGGTTCGTCATTGCCCAGGATCGATTGGGCCCTGGTCGCATCCACCACTGCATGCGCTGGGTCGGCATCTGCAACCGGGTCTTCGATTTGATGTGCGCCCGTGCCCGCGACCGCATCATTGCTCCCAACCGCAAGCTGGCCGACAGGCAGCTCGTTCAGGCCATGATCGCCGACAGCGCGGCCGAGATTCAGGGTGCAAGGCTGATGGTCCTGCATGCGGCCTGGAAGATCGAACGGGTTGGGACCAAGGAGGCCCGCAAGGATATCTCCATGATCAAATTTGTGGTGGCCAACACCATGCAGCGGGTGGTGGATCGAGCCCTCCAGGTCCACGGCGGTCTGGGCATGACCGATGACACCATTATCGCCCACTTCTATGCCCACGAACGGGCCGCGCGAATCTATGACGGTGTGGACGAGGTCCACAAGGTCTCGGTGGCCAGGCAGGTCCTGAAGACCTATGGAAACAAGACGGTCAAATGAAGGGCCGTTTTCGCCCGTGACGAATACCGACCGAGAGGTGACATTGCCATGGATTATATCGATCGTCCCGCTGACGTGCGCAAGGGCGAAGATCTTAGTTCGGAGAATATAGAGGCCTATTTAAAGAAAGTCATGCCGGACCTTGAAGGGCCGGTTCGAGTGAGGCAGTATCCTAGCGGCGCCTCCAATCTGACCTACCTGCTGTCTTTCGATAATCGACAGCTTGTGCTCCGCAGGCCCCCCTTCGGCACCAAGGCCGCCACGGCACATGATATGGGCCGCGAATACAAGGTCCTTTCGGCCCTCAGCCGACACTGGCCCTACGCGCCCCGGCCTCTGGTCTATTGCGAGGACCATGCCGTCATCGGCTCTCCTTTTTATGCCATGGAACACCTCAAAGGCATCATTCTGCGAAAGGACATCCCCGACGATCTCTTCTCGTCTGCGGCACAGGTGCGCCGGTTGTTCGAGAAATTCGTCAATATCCTCTGTGAACTCCACTCCCTGGACTACCATGCCATCGGTCTGGGCGATCTGGGCAAACCGGAAGGCTATGTCCGGCGTCAGGTGCTGGGATGGAATAAACGCTACCGGGCCGCCCGGACCCCGGATGTGCCGGACTGCGAATCGGTCATGGCCTGGCTGGAGGAAAAGATCCCCCCTGAAACGGAGCGGCCGGGCATCGTCCACAATGATTTCAGACTCGACAACATCGTTCTCGACCCGGCCGATCCCTTCAAGATCATCGGGGTCCTGGACTGGGAGATGTGCACCATCGGCGATCCCCTCATGGATCTGGGCTGCACTCTCGGCTACTGGGTCCAGAAGGACGACCCCGAGGAGCGCCATCTAATTCGCAACATGCCTACCCATGTGGACGGGGCCCTGACCCGAAGGGAGTTGGTGGACCTGTACGGTCAGATCTCATGCCTTCGCATGGACCGTTTTGACTTCTATTACTGCTTTGGCCTGTTTCGGCTGGCCGTGATCATTCAGCAGATCTACTACCGCTTTTACCACGGCCAGACCCAGGACCAGCGGGCCAAGGGATACGCCAGGGGCGTCCCCGTTCTGGAACTGGCAGCCAAAGCGGTGATGGCCCGATCGGACCTGTAACACAATCCGATGGCGTCTAATGGGCCATGGCCGCAATCAACGCTGTATCTGCCCTCACATGGCTTGCGTAGCGGGAAATTGGTGCAGGTAGGCTTCTGCGAATGGCGAATTAATCTTTTTTCGGTGTCTTGCGCTTATCGCGGATGTAAACGGATCTCGAGTGACCGTCGCTCTGGACTCTCTCATCAATATCGAAGAGTCCGATGGCTGCGGCGAGTTCTCCAAGTTTGGTGAATCCGTAGTTTCGAGGGTCGAAGTCCGGGGCCTGTTTTGCGATATTACTCCCCACAGCCCCCAGGTGAGCCCAGCCGCCCTCGTCCGAAGCCGCCTCAAGGGCACTCCTTAGAAGGGCCACGAGTTTGGCATCTCTTTTCATCTCTTTTGAGGTCTTGGGCTTAACAGATGTTTCTGCATTTTCCTTTAATCGAAGGACTTCAGTATAGATGAATTTGTCGCACGCGGATACAAACGCCTTGGGTGTTTTCTTTTCCCCAAAACCGTAAACGAGGAGTCCTTCTTCTCTGATGCGGGAGGCAAGGCGGGTGAAATCGCTGTCGCTGGATACAAGGCAGAATCCATCAAAGCGTTTGGCATAGAGCAAGTCCATTGCATCAATAATCATGGCACTGTCTGTCGCGTTTTTCCCCACCGTATACCGAAACTGCTGAACAGGCTGGATGGAGTGTTCTAACAGGACGGACTTCCATCCGCTCAGGCTCGGCGTTGTCCAGTCGCCATAAATGCGTTTCACGCTTGCAACCCCATATTTTGCGACTTCCGACATGAGCCCTTGCGTGATCAAAGGTTGTGCATTATCGGCGTCAATGAGAACGGCAAGCCTGTTTTGCGAAGGTTCATTTAGATTCATACAGGTCTTTTTCGCTAATTGATAGGTCCTTTCTTCCATTTTGTTCCACATCGACTGCCCGGACCCTATCCAATCCGGATCTCGACGAAAACGTGTTTTCTTCTTAAAAAGGGTATCCCATCTTGCGATGGCATACCCTCCTTGCGCTCAACGTCCGGCGAACTAAACGACGCTGACATTAACAGCAGAAGGACCTTTTTGGCCCTGCTGTATATCGAATGTAACCCGATCGCCTTCACTGAGAGACTTGAAACCTGCAGCATTGATCCCTGAATGATGAACGAATACATCAGGACCATTTTCCTGCTCAATGAAGCCAAAACCCTTGTGGTCATTAAACCACTTCACAGTTCCATTAGCCATCGTGACAACCTCCCTTCAAATAGATTTTCATGTTTCCAGACTTAAGGTCGCCACTTTTGACAAATGGAAATTACCTTCAGAACGAAACAGGCCCGCTCATAAAGGCGAGCCCTCATGATTTGACTATAAACTAACCTTCCTGCGTACGAAAGTCAAGCCATTAAGGGCGGACATTCCCAGATCAACCCTGTTCCATGTTTCGATTCCAGGTCATCGTCTTTTCCCTTTACAGCCCGAATGGTAATGGCATTGCAAAAGATCGACGTCAACCGTGCTCATCAGGGTTAACCTATTGACATGATGTGCAATGAAGGCGATCTTTGGGGCCCTTTACCCATTCATCCGTAACAGGAAACAAAGGGGAACGCTTGTCCGGAATTGACCCTCTCAGAAATTTGTCTGACGCTGATGACACCTTGAAGAATCTGGTTTTACATTTGTTTTACAAAGCGTTGCCTGTTTTTGTTGTATACTCCTTTTAACGGTTCCGGGCATTTTTAAATCCCGCTGCATCGGGAAACCCGGAACCTGTGAACCCTTACCTCATTCGGAAGCGATGGAGGCCGTCAGGGCCGCCAGGGTTAGCAAATCAAATTCTCACCATGCAGGTGCCGCGAGGAGTGACACGATATGAATATTCTTCTCATTTACCCGAAGTTTCCTGACACGTTCTGGTCTTTCAAGTATGCGCTGAAATTCGTCCATCGTAAGGCGGCAAACCCGCCGCTTGGCCTCCTCACTGTCGCGGCCATGCTGCCGGATGCATTCCAGAAGCGTCTTGTGGATGTCAACGTGGAGGACCTCACGGATGAGGCCCTTTCCTGGGCGGATATGGCCTTTATCGGGGGAATGGCCGTTCAACGGAATTCGGCGCGCCAGATCATTGCCCGGTGTAAGGCGGCGGGTCTAAAAATTGTTGCCGGTGGGCCGCTTTTTACCAGCGAATATGATCAGTTCGAGGATGTGGACCATTTTATGCTGAATGAAGCCGAACTGACCCTCCCCGCTTTTCTCGCCGATCTGGAGAAGGGATGCGCCAAACACGTCTATGAGACGACCGGGTTTTGCGACCTTCGAAGAACCCCTGCGCCGATGTGGGAGTTGATCAATTTGAAAGACTACGCCTCGATGAACATTCAGTTCTCCCGGGGCTGTCCGTTCAATTGTGAGTTCTGCAATGTGACGGCGTTATTCGGGCACCGGGTCCGCTTCAAAACGGCCGAGCAGATGATTGACGAGTTGGACAGCCTTTACCATATCGGGTGGCGCGGGCAGATCTTTTTTGTGGATGACAATTTTATCGGCAACAAGGCCTATCTGAAGTCCCATCTTCTGCCCGCATTGATTCAATGGCAGAAGGGGAGGAAGCAGATACCTTTTAACACAGAGGCCTCGGTCAATCTGGCCGATGACGAGCCGCTGATGAAGATGATGGTTGAGGCAGGTTTCGATTCGGTCTTTATCGGGATCGAAACGCCCAGTGAAGAAGGTCTGGCGGAATGCAACAAACGACAAAATCGGAACAGAAACCTGGTTGAGAGTGTAAAGCTCATACAACGAGCCGGACTGCAAGTGCAGGGAGGCTTTATTGTCGGCTTCGACAGTGATACGCCCTCTATTTTTCAGCGGCAGATTGAGTTTATCCAGAAAAGCGGGATCGTGACGGCAATGGTGGGGATACTCAACGCCCCTCCCGGCACAGGGCTCTTCGAGCGTATGAAAAAGGAGGGCCGTCTGTCCGGCATTATCTCTGGAGATAACGTAGACGGCACAACGAATATCCTTCCCAAAATGGGTCTGGATGCGCTGCGCGAAGGGTATAACCGCATGATGCACCATATTTACTCACCTGAGCACTACTATAAACGGGTGGTAACCTTCCTTCGGGAGTATAAGAGACCCAAGATCAGAACCCCGCTGAATTTTCAGCGTCTGCTGGCAGTGCCGCGTGCAAGCATCCGGCTGGGCATTTTCGGCAAAGAGCGATTCCAATACTGGAAGGTTATGTTCTGGACGCTTTTTCGCCGACCTAAGATGCTTCCGCTGGCGATTACGCTGGCTATCTATGGCTATCATTTCCGCAAAATATGCAGTCTGAAGATTGCTCAGTGAATCGAAAAAGGGCCATCAACCATATGAGATCTTTGGGCCATATGATGAATGATGGGGAATGATTGAATAAGATGCTTTTTGAAATGAAAAGGAGATCCGATGGGCGACAAAGGAAAAAAGGATAAAGGCAGACGCGAAGAACAGAAAAAAAGCAAGCAAACAGCAAAGGAGAAGAGGAAGGAAAAGAAAGATAAAACCAAATCCACAATGTTTTCTCTCGGCACCTTTACATCTTTAAAAACCAGCCGGGCCGTGCCCCCGCCGCGACACCCCATGAGGCCGTAGAGATATGTTGTTTCAACCCCCGGCCCGCGATCCACGATAAACGCGGTCAGGGAATCCTGGGGCCTTGTTTCGGGATTGAAGTCGGTACGGGCATAAACGAGAAAGAAATCGGCCCCTTCACCCCCCACGATAAACCGTTTCTGGCCGTTAAGAAGGAAATAATCGCCCCTCTCTTCGGCCCTCGTGGTGGCCCCGAAGAAATCCGATCCTCCCCGGGGTTCTGTCAGGCACTCGGCCGCAAACATGTCTCCCTTCAGTAGAGGTTTCACATATTTTTCCTTCTGCGACTCCGTGCCGTGCAGCATAATGGCGTCGCAGACCAGCTCAGCCCCCACCCCGAACACACAGGCAAATTCGTATCCGAGGGTGCCGATTTCCTCTAAAATAACGCAGGCGGTCACCCAATCCATTTCGCGACCGCCCCATTGTCGGGGATATCGGCATCCCAGGAGATTTCGCCGGCCTGCTTCCTTCAGAAATGCCTTGGGGAATCTGATACGGTCCGCATCCATGTCGAGAACCATTTCCCGAGGCACCCACCTTACGAAATCACGCGCCTCATCCCGGATCTTCTTCTGGGCTTCGTCCAGTAGATAATCAAACATCGTCCCTCCTATGGAAATTGAAACGACTCATGGGGTCCTCATATTTTATGATTTGAAACACCATCCTGCAATTCGTCACCGGGAGCGCCATAGAACGGGAGGGCGCTGAATATATCATCATCCGACAGGGTTGCCGGGTGGAGCAGGATATCGAGGCGTCATGTTTGCGACAGAGCACAATCCAAACCGGCCAGTCAAGTCTTTGCGGAATCCATCCGGTTAATCGCCGTCAGAATCGCCTCCAGCACTCCCCCTCCGATGGCCAGGGCCTTGTCAGAGATGGTCCAGCAGCTTTCCCGGTTATCCCGGGGGTCCACATCCCCGCTCTTCAGCCCTTTCTCCACAAAGATGGCGTCATGGAGCAGTCCGCGTAGCATTCCGGAAATGGGCGCCCGAATGGGTGTGTTGTCTGCGTAGGCCACGATGTCCCCCTTCTCCACGTGTTCTCCGATGGAAAGGATTCCCTTGAAGAGGCCCGGTCCGGGGGCCCGAATGACACGTTCTGAGCTGAACCCCTTCACTTCCCCGGGGATGCCGGTGTTGGGCAAGGCTGAACCTTCCCAGATGACCCTCCCGAGCGTGTGCCCCCGTTTGGTTTCAACCACGGCGTGGACATCCGTGCCGGCTTCAAATCCGGGTCCCAGGCCTATGACGAAGGGCGCATCCTCCTTCCTGGTATGGATGTTCCTCTTGGCCATGATGGCATCCACCACGGCAAACGGTTCGATCTCCCCCACAATGTCTGCATGAGGATCCACCCGCACCGGGATCGCCCCCTCCTCCAGCGCCTTCAGGATATCGGCCTTGTCTTGCACCCGCCGGGCTGTCACGCCCTCTACGGTGGTTTCCCCTTCGTAAACCGCATCCGAGAACGAGACCGTTCGGCGAACCGTCAGGGGCTGGGAAATCTCGGTCATTACCACACGAAAACCGCTCCGCCACAACCGCGCAGCCACCCCGGTCGCCAAATCCCCCGCACCCTTGATGACGATCCTTTTCGTACTAAACATCTCCCAGACTCCCCCGACAGCAATCATTACAGCGTTTTCGAATAAAACGCATTTGTAAGCGTTCACAGGTTTCGGGTTCAAGGTTTCCCGCTGCAAAGCGGGATTGGCGGTAAGTACAGCATTAAAGACCCGATTCGAAGGCAACGGGGCGTTTTTTTGTTAAAGTGCATTCTTTGGGTCGCCTGTTTCCTGGTTTGAAATGATACATCCGGTGCCGCTTATGGCATTTAGGCCACCAAAACCGAATGATGGAATCAGAAATACAACCCTAAACCTCTAAAACTTTGAACCCGTGAACGGTTACATCCATCTTTCCCTCATAGCGATTTTTTACCGGCTGCAGGGACAGAACCGTTCCCATCCCATCAAGTGGGCTGCCCCCGCAACGGTGGTGCCATAGAAGATAATGGGTTTCGTATTCAGCAGAGGCGTGATGGTCCCGTTGGCCAGGGTGGTTCCCGTGACCAGGAGCAGGTCGGCCCAATGAACCGCATCTTCCGTATGGTCGGCGCTTTCGATGACGACCCCGAATTTTCTGGCGCCGATGTTGTCCGGATCCATATCCAGAACCCGGAGGGGATATGCGCCGGCCAGGTTTTCCAACATGCGCGGCTGGAACCCCACCTGCGTAATCTTCGCGCCGCTGTACCGATCCCTCAGGTAGGGGACCAGTGCTTTTCCACACGTGACGGGCTCCTCGTCATGGCAGTGGATAGACCCTTCGATTCGACCCATATGCCTCAGCGTCGCATTGAGCGAGGTCACAAAGACGGCCCGCTGGTGGTTGTTTTCCATGGGCAGATTGAGGACGTCCTGAAGGGTCCCTTCGTAATCGCCGTACATGTCCGTGAATGCCTGGCCGCCGGCATCCATAAACGTGGCCTGCATGAGCTTTTCTTTCCCCTTTTGAATGGGAAAGTCCTGATGTTCCGGATTTCCGATGGCCTCCTTTGTGCTGAGGGCCCGGACACGGATCTGAATCCTTTCCGAAAGGAGACCTTCTTCTTTCCACAAGTCAAAGACGCGCTTTTTTAATTGTTCGTAAATATCATCCATGATTCACCACCCTCATTTTAGACGCGTTGCTCATTACTCGGTGCTCATTACGGGTCTTAGAAAAGCGCAGATCCCTCAGGATGCGGCATTACCGGATCATGGAAACCTGGCCGAGACTCGCATAAGGCGACTCATCTGTGCACCCTCGGCATACAGGGCCATGGTTCTTGGGGTATGTCTCCCCGCAGACAGGGCATCTGGCAATCGCGCCCTTGCCCTGCTTTGTCAGGAACCCAGGCAGCACCTCAACATCCTGAAACCCGCAGAGGGTGACGCCCGCCGTTAGAATCTGATCCCTGAGCGCCTCGGGGTCCTGCTCCTTCTTTGGCTTGAGCTTGAGATACCAGTTCCTGACCTCGGGCCACTGAGCGGTTTTGTCCATGCTGAGAAACACCCGAACCCCTTTGCCGGACGCCTTTTCATAAAGTGTCAGGGCGAAACGTCCCAGGTCAACGATATGGAGCCATCCGTTGCCCACCGTGCAGGGCGTGAGTAGCTGAATGGCGTCGGGGAGGCAGCTATGCGTCTCGCAGATGGCATCATAGAGCTGGGTCGGATTCAGCCTCTCAAGGGCCGCATCGACCATGATGCCGCCGATGAGCATCCCAGGCGCGACGTTCCCATGAAACGATTCAACACGCCTGACATACTCGCTCACGGAATACGATCCGATCTTCATAGGAGGCTGCCTCGAGTTGTACGGTGAGGTGGGGGAAGGACTGACCCCAGGCGTAACCCCATTCCGGGCTGTGGGTCCCGCAACAGAAGACTATGCAGCCGTGGGATCCATGTCAAGAGAAAACCAGAAAACCCTGACAAATTGAAGAACCCGGACCGGTTCGATCCGGCCTCTGCCGGTTTTTCATTGACGAAACAGGAGCGATTCCGTAAGTTACCCTTTCAAGGGGAAAGAACCGGCTTGCCCTGTTTCCAGAACGGGCGCATGCGGCAGCGGCGGGTTAGATTCGCTTTGTATCTTCCTGAGAACCCCCCTCTCCTAAATTCTCACAGATATAAACAGATGAGAGGGACAGGGGACCCGGATTTGTTGCGATGATACCTCGGTTCATGATAACAACAGCTTAAAAATAATTTCTTGAGGAGGAGACGGGAATGCGGGCAATTGTGATCGGCGGGTTGGGAGGGATGGGTCAGGGCGTGGCCCGGGACCTCATCAAGCAGGAAAAGATTACCAAGGTGACGCTCGGCGATATCAACATCGATCCGGCCAGGGTGCAGGAGAAACTGCGCGCCAGCGACAAGGTGTCTCTTGTCAGAATCGATGTGAACGATCATAATGGGTTGGTCAATGCCATCAAGGAAAACGACGTGGCGGTCAACACCGCGGGGCCGTTTTACAAGACGGCCATCGCCGTCGCCAGGGCGGCAGTTGAGGCCAGGGTCAACTATATCGACATCTGCGATGACTATGAGGCGGTTCCCATCCTCTTTTCCTCCCCGGATATTGATGAGGCCGCCAAAAAGGCCGGTATCACCGTCCTGACCGGCATGGGTTCAGATCCGGGGACCAATAACGTCCTGGTCAAATGGTATGCCAATCAACTGGACCGCATTGACGAGATCCACCTGTTCTGGGTGGTCAGCATTGCAGAACTGGCCGGCGCTGCCTGGGACCACAGCCTTCACATGGTGACCGGGAACATCCCGCAATACATAGACGGCAGGCTCCAATACGTCGAGGGCGGCACCGGCGAGGAGACGGCCCAGTTCCTCGAGCCGCTCGGCACCTGCGTGGTCCGCTACGTGGGTCATCCCCAGCCCATTACCATCCCCCGCTATATTGAAGGCGTGAAAAAGGTCGTCATCAAGGGGGCATTGATCCCCCTGTGGGTGGATGAATTGATCAAGGAACAGAAAGAGACGGGCTTCCTCAGTACCGAGCCGGTGAACGTCAAAGGCACCCAAGTGGTCCCCTATGATCTGACCTTGAAACTGTGGGACACCATTCCCAAGGGGAGGGACAACGGGCCTCAGGCTTCCGGTTTAAAGGTGATCGTTAAAGGTGAAAGAGGCGGAAAACAGGTCACCTATACCGCCGACATCGTGGGGAGAATGGCGCCCGGAACCGGCCTTCCCGCCTCCATCGCCGCACTCATGATGGACGCCGGCGATGTCACGGTCAAGGGCGTGGTAGCCCCCGAGGGCTGCATCGATCCGGAAAAATTCCTCGCCGCGCTGCTTCAGCGGGGCGCAAAGATCCATCAAACAGAAACCATCGCATCCATGTTCACGCTCTAAAAGATAAGGTGATCGTTCAGGGGTTCAGGGGTTCAGAGGTTCAGGGTTCATGGTTAAAGACCGGTGAAAGTGGTTTCATCAAGTACCTGCGGGCCTATGAGCAAGGCCTACGAAAACGCAACGCTGAACCCTGAACTTTTGAACCCTGAACCTTTGAACCCTGAACCTTTAAACCTTTCCTGAAGGAGGATTCTATATGAAAGAGGCGCCAAAACTGAACCTGACAAGGAGCCTGGCCCTTTTTGAAGAGGCCCAGTCGTTGGTCCCTGGCGGGGTCCTCGGCGCACGCAGGCCCGGTGATTTTATTGTTGGGGAATACCCCATATTTCTTGAATACGGCAAGGGCTGCAGACTCACCGATGTGGACGGCAATGAATATATCGATTATCTGTGCGGGTACGGACCCATTATTCTGGGCTACAGGGAGGAAGAGGTCGATGATGCCGTCATGCGGCAGGTCAAGGAAAAGGGGTTCTGTTTCACCCTGACCCAGCGCTATCAGAATGACCTTGCGAGGAAGCTGAATGAACTCATTCCCAGCGGTGAAATGAGCATTTTTTTGAAGACCGGTTCGGATGGAACCACAGCCGCCATTCGCATTGCGAGGGCCTATACGAACCGAATCAAGGTCATGCGATGCGGCTATCATGGGTGGCATGACTGGTGTATTGAGATGAAGGGGGGCATCCCTCCGAAGTTTTATGAAGATGTCTATGAATTTCATTACAACCATCTCGATCAGCTCGAAGACCTGATGAAACAACACGGGGACCAGACAGCGGCCATCATCATGACGCCTTTCGGGCATCCCCTTCATCAGAAGATGGAGACGCCCCAGCCCGGGTTCCTGGAGGGGGCAAGGAGGCTTGCCGACCAGTACGGGGCCATCCTCGTCTTTGATGAGGTGCGCACCTGCTTCAGGCTCAGAATGGGCGGCGCACAGGAGCTCTATGGGGTGACCCCCGACCTGACGGTCCTTGGAAAGGGGATGGCCAACGGGTATGCCATCAGCGTTGTCGCCGGAAAGAAGGACGTCATGATGGCCGCCGCATCCAAGCTCTTTATCTCCTCCACCTTCTTCCCCAACAGCGACGGATACATCGCTGCGCTCAAGACCATCGAACTCCTGGAGCGCAATCATGTCATCGATGCCATCTGGAAGAAGGGCGACCGCCTCCTTGCCGGTATCCAGAAGGTGATCGATAGATATCCAAACGCCGGC
>Ga0172374_1001382_pt1 | contig 16249 bp, 16 predicted proteins | sample LakKiv3m_FD_114536 | JGI IMG/M metagenome (GOLD analysis project Ga0172374, IMG submission 114536) | Freshwater microbial communities from Kabuno Bay, South-Kivu, Congo - kab_092012_10.3m | ecosystem: Environmental > Aquatic > Freshwater > Lake | place: Democratic Republic of the Congo... | reverse complement strand
GTTGTGCCGGCGATAACAGCGTCCAATATGCCGTCTATTTCATCAATAGCGGCTTTTATCTTTTCCGCCATCAAGCCCGATACGGCATTGTCATACGAGATGTCCGTATCACCGGCGATAACGTCGTCCAATGCGCCGCAAATCTCGTCAATCTCTGACTTGATGGCTGCCATTTTGGCTGTGATAAGAGCAAGTATGCTGTTAGTTGGGTCGATGGCATATTTGTCCATCATTATTCTGATTTCTTGACCAGAATACCCTTGAGCCGTCGGATTAAGCGGCATATTTCTTGGTGCCTTTTCCTTAATGGCATCAAGTTCAGATTGTGTTACAAGAAGGTCGTCAGTTGCCATAATAATTCATCTCCCTTATAATAATAATTATATATTATTATCCAATAGTTTTCAAGGTTCTATTCAATTTATATAAAATTTCAATTGCATTAAGTTCGATTTGTCCTTCTCCCCAAACAACAAATTGAATATACAAGAAATTGTTTTCTTTACAAGGAAATGAGGTTCCAAACTCACTGAACGAACGAAAAGAGAAAATAGTGAAATCGACAAAGTCAAAATTAAAGACATTTGCAGAAACAATAACAATTTCTTCGTCAGTCGTTCTCTTTAGACCTCTCATTGTCTTGTATCCAATTTTCATGATATTTCCATTGTTAATACTATTGGCATAAATGTTCGCTTTGAACATCGTTTTCTCCATATAATTATTTCCAAAGTCAAGAATCGCACTAACCCATTTATAAAGAATCTCTTCTTCACGATTCAAGATGATGTCTTGCATTCCTGCTTCTTCAAAGAAGTAGTCTTCATTATCGTCAAAAGCGGCCAAAACCCTATTTTCATAATCTTCGACTGCCTCTTCATCTTCTTGAGTTATATGGACAATATCTTCATGAGCGTAAGGAGATAATCGGCAACCAATAATGGTGCTATTTGGCAAATCGAAAATCAACGAAATATACAGTTGAGTTTGGGCGATATTCTTATAAATAACGCTTTGGTCTCCAGAAATACTTTCATCATAAGTAAATTCGGTTCTTTCGCTATTTTCAAGCCCGTCAATAACAAATGGATAGAACGTTTTTGCAACATCATCATAGAAATATAATGTGTCTCCATCAACAACATTTCTAAAAGCCAACGAATTGTCAATATGTCCAACTCCGGCGGGGGAAAGATGATAATCCTCCAAGGTAACAGAGGCTTGCAATTTGTAACCAGAATAAAGAATAATTCCAGTCTTTTCTGGATTTGTATAAATAAAGTCAAAAGATGAAGAAAGTTGGAAATAGTTATGAGAACTTTCTGCAAAAACATTACAAGCAATGGCGTCTTCGTGTCGAGTAATAACGTCATCCTTGTCATTTTCATCATCAAATTCATAGAAAATTTCCCCAGAATCGTCAAGCAAAACAAGTTCACCACCAGCAAAATCTCCTGCTCGGAATTTTTTTTGAAGTTCCCAACGAACGATTTCATAACTTACGTTATTTAGTTCACCATTAGGATTACTTGCAACAAGCCTAGCGTCAGCAACAAAAACGGTTTTTCCGATGAAAATATACATATAAGTGTTATCTTCAACGATGAATGGTTCTGATTTGTTAACGCTATTTATAGCACTTTTTAGTTCGGTATACACAAAAGCGTCTCTTGATTTTTCAAGGCGTTCATCTGTTAAAACGTTGGAAGACAGTTCCAAAGCGATAAGTCCATTTTGAGATAAAATTACAATATCATTATTAAATCTGACAAGACAGTTATGGTTTAGTGGAGTAACCTTGACGCTTGTTTTGAATTCGTTATAACCAACAAGACCGTTATCATCCATCTTGCGAGTGCGGACAAAAAGAACACTGTCATTAGGATATTTCTCTTTGGTTACATACATTTGGCTGTCCGTGGCTATGACATATCCGTTGATGGCTCCCTTTCCACCAACAACACGATAGTTCTTTGACGGAAAATAAGTCAATTCATAACTTTGAGATATGTCGTTATTTCCAAGCAAGTCGTTTGAAACATTGTATCTGTCGATGTTTGGGTGGTCTTCATGCCCAGCCAAAAACAGACGATTTTCGCTTCCAAATGTAATACCAAACTTGTTGTTCGCAACCAAATCATAATCTGGATTATCCGCAAAAGTAACTTCAATGTCGATGGCTGGTTCGTTTCTGTAATCGAAGAAGTAGTCCCTTAATGTAAACTTAAAGTATCCTTCGTCAGAATCCAATTCAAAGGTGTAGAGGTTGTCTATGGAATAAGCGGATTCATTTACGATATTGCAAAAATATGAGAAACTTTGTCTTGTCTGATATTCAGTGGCCGATTCAAGTTGGTATGTAAATTGAATGACAATCGGAATACCTTTGTAATAAGTTGTGTCACCAGTTTTCCAGTATGTTTGAACCTTGAATTTGAAATATCCAATTCCAGAATTCCCATAAGTTTTTGGGTCAATTTCTGAAATTAAAAGCGCTAAAGTATTCCGAATGCTATTATATAGCACTGTTTCAACGGAAAAATCCGGAAAAATTCCAGTTGTAGAAATAACGCTTTCGTATTCCAAAACCGGTCTCTCACCAGGTTCGAAGTATGGGTATTCTGTCTCATCTGGAATATCTGTAATAGTATCAGGGTCGTTCCAAACAATGTCCATATCCCATTCGTAATCTGTCGGCCAAAACCAAGCGCTTGAAATTCCAATCGAAACTGAACCGTCTTGGTAAACAGTATGGGTATCATATAAACGCCCACTGACTTTAACCCTTTCTTCAACAGTCAATTCTGATGATTTGGTTGCCAAAAAAGCGCGACACAAATTCTTGAAAGTGGTTTCAGTATAGTTCGGTTTGTATAGTGGAGTTGTATCTTCTGGGTCGTCAACCTCTCCTTCAAATGTGAAAAATCTGTCAACGTCTCCGTCGTCGGTTACGGGATATGACGGCCAATCACTAGAGAAAGGATATGGCTCTTCAACTTTAGATGTGGATTCAACTGATTCAGTATCCATTAGTGAGGTTTGTTCTTCAAACTTACGAAATTGGACAAAAACAGAAATCGAACTTGGCTCCTTGATTCTGTCTGTAATTTCATAAGATGTGGCGTCTCTGTAAATTGAATAATACTCAAGCGGCAGTGTGAACTCAAATGTATAGTTTTCAGTCATTCCGACACCAAAAGTATTTGGATTCAAAGTGATGTAATCCAATAGATATTCAAATACACTCATTCCGTGAGTGTCTTTGACTCTGAGGTTGAAAAACTTGTTTTTGTCCAAGCCAACTAACTCAGAAATGATTTTTGTTACTGAATCTGGAGTTCCTTCATACTCAAACTCTTTCGCCGGATAAAACGTATCAACAATGTCGATGGGCGTCGTATTCAAAGTTAAACCATAGTCGGTTTCAACATCTGTTTCAGGAAAGAAATTTTCGGATTCAATGCCCAAAAAGATAGGAAAAACGTTAGAGTCGAAACGGTTTTTATAGAAGTCGATGTCAACGGTAAAATTTGTGTGTTTGTCCTTAACATAGTGTGTTGGAAGCAAATAGACAGTCTCTCCTTCGACGGTGTCCGACGAACTTGCAAACAATCTATATTTTGATTTCTTGCATAGCAAGTTGACGTCATCAAGAACGTTATTTCCAATCATTAACGTAGGAACATAGGGGGTAGGTAAGTCTTCAAATGGCTGATAGTAGTCGTTTGTGTATTCAAACGGATTTACTGGCTTGTCAGATAATTCGTATAAAACATATTTGTAAACGTCTCCATTCTCATCAAGCAATGTGGACAAAACAAAAATGCCACCAACAGAGTTGTTTAATGGCAAGCCGAAAATGAAAAGACAATCCTTTTCTTCGTGGAATATGGGCGTTCTTCCTTCAAAGTTTAGTGAAGAAGGAAGATTCGGCGATTTGATAAGAACCGATTCGCTTTCTACTAGTGGAGCGTTGTTTTCGTGAAAAATTGTTTCTCCATTCATAATATAGAAATGATTTTTGGTAATGAAAATTGTCAAGTCGTTATAATAATACCAACCGATGACAAAATCCCCAGACTCAAGGAAAAATGGAATATCTTGCTTCATCACAAAAGCGGGACGAGTCTTTAATGTCTTGCTATTGCTATAAAAATTATAGCCAAAAGAAGCCCTATTTTTGTCAACTTTAAGTTGTTTGTTTTGAGTATCTAAACCCCGAAATTCGTTCAGAACAAACAATTTGCGTTCTTTTCTATCGGCACTCATGCTACACTTCTCGGATACTTGTTTTTGACTTTAGTTTGTTTCTTACTGTAAGTACGTCTTTGATTCAAAACCAAGTATTTGATATATTCTGCTTTAGCGGCGCCAGCAAGAATGTTTTCGTCTTCCTCGTAGAGTTCGCCTTTGACGTAAAGCGGTATTTGTCTTTGAATATCTTCGGGAATATTCAAGACACTCAAATCGTATGTCATTTGGTCTGGATTTGCAGGAAGATTCTGTGGCGCAAGTTTATAAAAAACTAAGAATTTAAGGTCAGCAATAACACTTGAGTATGAATACGCATAATCTGCGTCAGTGAAAAAAATTTCCTTTGTGATAACGTCAAAATTGAACGAAACATTTTCAACAGCATAAATTCCAGCACTAGAATCGGCAATGATGTCGATTCTTGATGGAATTCCAAAGTTCGTGATCCCGCTTGTTTCTAAAATGTTTTCATATTCTTCTTCACTTTCATTATATTTTAATTGAAGAAGAGTTGTTTGAGAGATGTTTCCGCAGTATTGATAGAAAAGGTCGATGGCTCTGCAAATACTGTCTTCCATTCTAACAAGTTTATCTCTTGTGTTTGGATTGGAATAAATGCTTTCGTCAGTGAATTCGGTTTCGCTAAAATTTATATCAGAGTCAGCAAACATCAAGCGTAAGGCTTGTGCCTTAATTTCCCATAATTTCATTGATATGCGCACTTCCTTTCATAAGATGTGCTTTTTGTTTAACAACGCCAGAATCAGACCTAAGCCTGTATTCTTCTTTTGTTATCGGTGTGATGTTAAACATTGGCTTGTCTTCTGTTTTTGTATATTGAGGATAAAGCAAACGAATATGATTGGCAACCGTTTGATGATTTCCGCCTTGGAAATAGGTTATTAACCCTTTTTTCCCTTCTCTTAACAAGGATTGAGATTTTATCTCAACCTCATATAGTTGCTCTTTTTTTCTCATACCGTCACCACCATAATTTTATTATAACACTTTTTTTCAAAAAGAAAACAAAAAACCACACTTTTGTTGTGTGGTTTTTCTTTTTTTTCCTTCGCCTACATTCTTGCGACCAAGGCGAATTCGAGTGCCGGCGTTGCCTCGTCGTCGGTAATTTGAATCATAACTCCGTGTTCGCCAGACACGCCAGCGATAAGAAGTCCGAAGTTATATAGGTCGATTTCGTAAATTTTGGTTCCAGAAGTGAAATCTTCGTCGGCTTCCCAAGACACTACCTCGTCAGGAATTCCATACTCGATGGAACCTTTGATAGTGAATGAGTGGGCTGCCGTTCCAGTCGTAGCGACGCCTGTTCTGCAAACGAGCAGAACTAGTTTTTCGGTGCGTGGCAACTGGAAGCCAAGGACACCTTCGGTGTTTGTCGTGGCCGAGCCACCAAGTTCGGTGGAAACGACTTTGGAGCCGGCTCTGAAATATCCCGCCGTCTCGAGAGCGTCATAGTTGGCGATGTCGATGAACGGGTATCTGCGAGGGATTCTCATGTAGTCGTCTGCGGCTGCGACTTTTGCGAATGTGATTTCGGGACCGACGCCATTAACGCCGGGCTTACGAAGAGTCAATGGAATGTTTTTAGTAGCCATAAGTTTCTACCGTCCTTCCTTACGATTTCGTCGGCAAGGTCGGGTTCGCCTTGTAATACAGAGGAACTCGATACAGCCGAGTTGGATAAAGATTGAAGAAGTCGTAATACTCTACGGTCTGATAACCGGTTCCGCCCAACAGAACTTGGTCTGGTGTGAGGGCGTAGTCGATGGTATTCTTGTATGGAATGACATACTGAATTCCATCTCTGGTTTTCCAGATGGCGTATTCGGCTTCAACTTGTTTCGATGTTGCGTTTCTGGTCGTAATCGAGGCGACCTGAATTTTTCTAACGTCGACGTTGTTGACGAGTCCAACGAAACCAGTACGGAAAGTTTCGTTTGCGTCAAGACTGCCGAGTGGCAGTTTGGTGTCACGACAAACAGTTTCGAAGCGCTCGCTTGCAAAGAGTTTGAACTCTTCTGGCTCCATATTGCTTGAAATGGCGTGGGCTTTCAAAATGTCAAGGACTTGAAGCAAGTTGTCCTTATCGAGATAGCCAGTTGTAGACCAAGAAAGAATACTTGGAATGTTGATGGTTTGGGAAGTTCCGAGGTCAAATGCACACCATTCGGCAAGTTCTTTTTCGGCTTCAATTGCCCATTTTTTGACAAGTTTTCTACGAGTCTCGGATTCCTCTTGAGAGAGGCGTTCGATAATCTTCGAAAGTTTCATCTGGCCCCAGTGGGTATATCTGCCTTTGTCGATAACAACCCTCTTCGTCGAGGATTTCATGAATTCGATGGTGGCTGGTTTGACTTCACGTTCTTTGATGGTTGTTTTGTGAATCGTCAAATCGTGGTAAATCGGAATGTCGATTTCAAGTGTCTCGAGATTCAATTCACCTTCGAAAGAGTCATCACATGACTGAACCAACACAGTCTTCGGATACCACTCTTTGTAAATCTTGTTTGACAGAGCGGGTAGTTTAATTTGAAGGGTGTCGCCCATGATATTTTTCTCCTTTTTGAATTATTTTTTGTTCTTGTCGTAATAGTCGATTGATTTGTTCAATTTGCCCTCGATTTTTGTATATTCATGGCGATTCATAAACGGAACCTTTTCAGATAGCCGCTTCAATTCATCTTCGCTGAAAATATCCGACGGTGTGGGAGCGCCTTTAACACTTGGCCCGCTACTCGATTGAGACTTCTGGTAGTTTTTGGCTACCGTCTCTTTTGTCGTATCGGTCATATCGGCTTTCATTTCGACAAAATCTTCATACAAGTCTGAAAAAGTTTTCTTTCCCAGAATTTTTCCGTCGAGGAACTTCTTAAAGGATTTGTCCTTATCGAGTTCCGCTAGATTTACGTTCGGGTGAGATTTGACGAAGTCGTTGAGTTCGGCTCCGAGTTTATCCATACGGGATTTCTCGGCTTCCGCTTTTTTCTTGGCTGCCTCTGCTTCATCGGCCACTTTTTTTGCGGTGGCTTCTTCTTCGGCTTTCTTCTTGGCGGCTTCTTCTTCGGCTTTCTTTTTGGCCGCTTCTTCTTCCGCTTTCTTCTTCTTCGTTTCTTCTTCCAAACGCTTACGTTTCTCTTCTGCATTCTTGTTGAAAGCACGTTTCTCTTCCTCGGACATATTCTTAGTTTGGTCTTCTTCTTCTTCAAGAAGAGACTTCATGAATGCCTCGTCATCGAAATCGTCTTCGTCCTCTTCCGCTTTTTTTCGGGCTGCTTCTTCCTCAGCGGCTTTTTTGGCTGCTTCAGCCTCTTCGGCGGCCTTCTTTTCGGCTTCAAGTCGTTCTTGCTCCAGTTCTTCTGGAGTCTTTTCGTTTTCTGCCATTTTTGGCTCCCTTCTAACGCTTAGGTAGGCGACCCCAACTTAACGATGTTGGTATCACGACTGTTTACATTTGTATTATAACACCATTTTTGAATGATGTAAACACACTTTTACAAATTTGTTTCTCCAGCCTTGCCCAAACCTTGAATAGCATTCAACACGTCTTTCATGTCTTTTGTCAATTCAATGTTCTGTTTGGTGGCGTCTTGTTGAATCTTAATGCCCTTTGCCGCAAGTTCAGCAAGCAACGCTTTAAGGCGCTGATTCTCGGTAATGACTGTGTCGATATTGTTCATATCTTTCTTGGTCTTATTGTATTGCTCGGCCATCATCTGCATAACCTCTTGAGCCTTTTTCAATTGCTCTTGGAGAGAAGCGATGATTTTCTGGCTATTGTTATTCATCAGTTTTACGAGTTCTTCACGGTTGGAAACCATTCCGTCTGGAAGCATACTGACGTAAACTTCTGGCGGAATCTGTCCAGATTGCATTGCAAGACCCATAATTTCAATGTTTGAATACTCTGAAAATGCCGGCGCTGCTCCCACCCGAATGTCGATTTGAACGTCGTCACCAAGATAGTCGTTACCATTAAACTTTGTTCCTGTTTGATTTGGAGCCATCGCGGTTTCTTGTCCTTGCCCTGGCTCTCCGTAGTAAGAATGAACTGCGTCTTGCATAAATCCATGTTCAATGACTGTGAAATTCTCATTATCATAGAAGAATTTCGCAAACAAAAACATAATGTATGCTTGCTGCTTCTTGAACTCATTGAAAATCATTGCGTAATCAGAAGTGTTTTCCTTTGCTCGGTCAAGAAGCATTTGTGTTTGTCTTCCAGATTGACCAGAATAATCTGCTTGTCCAGTTTGAATGTTAGAAGCCCCAGCAACTTGCTTGACAACCCCAAGGATATTCACAGAATAGTTCAAGGCGTCTGGTGGAATTGAATTGACTGGCATTCTTCCAAAGACCGCTCTCCAATCCTCTCCAGGAAGCAAATCGAGTTGAATGGTTTGACCGTTTTCGGTTGTGATTTCGTCTTCGCCCATAATGCCTTTCTTCATAACAAATCCACCAAGAACGTTGTCTTGAAGTCCTTTGTCATAAACAGAAAAGTGGTGATTGATTGATTTCTGAGCCTCAAGGTTTTCGTAAGCACCAGGACGACCATAGAAACAGTTGTCTCTTTCATCGAACACAAGACTTGCAAACGGATACAAACCAAATATTTCTTGACTGATTCTTTCTTCCGAACTCAATTTGGCTTCATCCATCAGCGACGTAGTGTTCGGAGCCTCTTCCGACTTCGCTTTTTCTTTATAAAACGGATTTAGCGGTGTTGGCGGTTTTAAGACGTCAAGCGCTGTGGTGATGGTGAAGAACACCTGACCCTCTTCATTCCGGAAAAATTTAGTATAGATGTTGGTGAACTCTTTTTCGGTCTCTTCGGTGATGATTGGTTTTTCAGTCAAATTTGTGTAGAGTTCTGAGTCTGGAACGACTTCTTTTCCATACTTTTTCTTGATACTGTCAAGACGTTCACGGCTCACAAAAATAACGTATTCTTGGTCTTGAACTGACTGAATGTAAGGATCTGCAACTCGAAAACGCCGAATGTCGATGTTTTCAACCTTGAGTTTTCCTCCACTCTTGGCTAAAAAATCGCGTTCTTCGGCGTTCCAATAGAAATAATGTATTCCTGTCCCTTTTTTATAGGTGTCATTGATGGCTTTCAAATCTGCTGCCCTCAAATTCATCTTCGTCGCAAGATATTTCAAAAAATCTTGAATCTTACGAACGGATTTGAAATTGCTAGAGTTTACAAGATAGCCGTATTCATTTTGAAGAATACCGCTCTTTCTAACTTTTCCTATTTGTTTGACAACGTTGAGGGTAATCTTTGGAAAATCTGCAACATCTTCGTCCATATTCCATTGAACGCCCTCTTCAAAATTGATACAACGACTGATTTCCTTTCGCAAGTTCAAAGCGTCGATAAACGCCGTTGCGTTTTCGAACTCTTGATATACTTGTAAGGCCGCTTTTTCTTCGGATGTTCTTTCGATGTCTTCTACCATGACTATTGTTCACCGTTCCCTTCTGAATATTCCTCTCCAGGATAACCGTTCAGCCATTTCTTTCGACGTTGAAGTTCGACGATTTTTGTCTTTGTTGCACTAGAAGTCATTTTCTTCTCTAAAACAACGATTTTGTCAGAGACTTCTTGCAACTCTTCTTTCACCCTTTTTAGTTCGGATTTCAGTTTCTTATTGTCGCTTTCCAACTTCATTATTTTGTTGTCCTTCTCAAGGAGATTGTGGTCGTCTATTTCCTTCTGGTATTGTATATCGGCCAAGGTTGATTTTTTAACAACTGTTAAGTTAAGCATTGTTTGTGTAAACCCCCTTCCTTAATTTGGTGCTTTTTTGTTTTGGATTCAAGTTCAACCCACCAACAATTATACCACCAATTTTATCATTGTGCTTGATTTTCTGAGTTTTTTGTGAATAAACTTGCTTCGCTTGGAACGAGCAACAGACAATATACCCAATAGCGGCCGCCATAATGAGGTCGTCGAAGTGTCCTTTGGCCGCATTCATAATGTTTTTCTGGGAGTCTTCCATCAAATAATATTCGGCCTGCGACCAAAACTCCCTGTCCGGAATGATTGATGGATTTTCGCTCAAAGCCGCTCGAAGCGTAGAAATGAGCGGGCCTTTTGAAGCCTTGGTCGTGTTCCACCCGTATTCAAGGACTTCCTTCTTCTTATCCACACGTGCGTAATTTTCAGTAAAGTAGAAGTTTTTGTATCCTTCATCAATCATATAATCATATAGCGCATGCGAGTAGTTGACCTCGACGGCAATCATAGCGTCGAAGTAATACTTTGCAATTTCGACAACGACTTTTGCAAGATATTGTTCCGGAAGATTCTTGATGGCTAGTCTAGCAACCATTTTTTTTGTGATGTTATGCCAAACGGCAATTTGGTTCCAGTCCGCTCCCATTCCAGAAGTATCGACACCGACGGTATAGTTGGCATATACTTGTTTCCGAGCAACCTCAAGCGTCCCATCGTAGTATTCGTATTCTTGTTTTTTAATGCTCCATCTCGAGAGTTGTTCATATTCGACGATTTCTTTGATTTCAGGCTCTTCCCAGACAAGAAGACGTTCTTTGATTAAAGCGGACGTGATTTCTTTTTGGAATTTGGGCTTATGGCTATACTTGTATCCAGCCGCTACGATGTCTCCGTCGAAAACCCCGAATCCAGAAGCGATGAACGCTTCTTCTGGTGTGAGCGGATACTCTTGTTGGAACCATTTATCGTTTCCGCCGTAGTCGTTCGCAATTTTTTTACGGCGCCAGAACAGTTGTGCGTCTGTCAAATCGTATTCCATCTGCAAAAACAGTTCTTTTTCCGTGAGTTCAAAATCGCTCGGCGGCGTGGACTGGTATTCTTCCATCTCGTTCCAGCCAACAAACAAAGGTATGTAATCGTCTTCCCCCCGAACGCTTCTGTCCCAGTCGTCCTTGAACTCATTATACCCATTCGCCGTCGTCTCCTCGATGATAGCGGAGAACCAAGTTTCCGGAACCGTGGCGTTCAAGGATTTTTTCAGCGTTCCTTCCTTGTCTTCCCAGAACGCAACCTCTGATTTATGCAAAAAAAGAATGGTTTCTCCACGAAATAGTTCTCCGCCTCCGGCTGTCCCGAAGAATATCTTGCTTCGCAGTCCGCCGACTTCGTCATAGTCCGCTTGTCCATTCCCATTAAACGAAATACGTTCTGAATTGAACCGATTCGTCATCGGCCTCAGAACTTTTGGTAGGTTGTCATAAAATATCTTGTTTTTCTCGAAGATACTCGACGCTGATGTTTCTTTGTGTGCGACTACTGCATACGCTGAGTTCTCGTTCATTGCTGCCCACCAGAACCCGAGCGCACTGATAAGAGTCGAGAACCCCATCTGTCTCGCTTTTAAGACCCGTATCCGAATCGGCCTCTTTTCTTCAAGGCTTTTCTCCACGATTTCCATTAGCCTACGCTGTGGATAGTTTAGTTTTATTACCTCGAATTTCCCATCCTTCGTCGTGATGTAACAGAAATTCTCTATGAAATTCCGTGGATTCCCCAGTATCTCTTCATACTCCCCTATGTTCATCATGCTAAGATTCATTCAAACTTACCCCCCGTGCTTCATTCTTAGTGATGATCCGTTCCTGCTCTATCCGCTCCGCTTTCCGCTTCTCGCTCAGTTCGTGTATGATGTATTCTATCGTTACGCTTACTTTCTCCTCTTTCTTCTCCGAAAATAACGGGTCCAGTCTCTCTAGCAGTTTTAACGCCAAATTCGCATCCGCCGGAACCATCTTTCCGTCCTTGTCTTCCCTTCCATCTGTCCCAAGTGCTCTGCTTATCGCTACGTCCCTCAGCCGACTGCACAATAACAAAAATGCGTCTTCGTAGACTTCCTTTAATTCCCCGTATGCTTCCTTCGCTTCCAAAAACTTCCCTACGCTAATCCCTAACGCGTTCGCTATGTGCTTGTCCTTCATCCCTTTTATCTTTAGGTTGTATATCATCTTTAGATTCGGTTTGATGTTGTCCTCTATGACCCTCTCTAGTTCAGAAGTGTAGATTTTCATTGTATCTCCCCCCCCACTTTTTATTATAACACCTTTAGTGGTCTTTGCAATACCTTTTTTTGTAAACAACACATCTAGGGACTATTTTTTATTGACCGCACAAGGTCGTCGGTCTTGCTTTGCCGCCCCCCCCTACATTTTTCCAAAAAAAATGTTCCAGAACCACCAGACAGCCTATTGAAAGCCAAGACTGTTTTCAACAGGCTTGAAACGCAATAAACCACAGGCAAAATGTTTCACTGTTCGGTCTGCAAACGTGGCGTGCGAGCGTAACACCACTTTCTGCTAATCAATAGCAGAAAGCCCAGACGCGCTCATTTCGAAAAGCCTTTGTCAAAACGTCGAAGTGCTATTTCCTTCGAGAAAGTGGCGTTCTTGTCAAAAAACCGCCCACTTTTCTTAAAAAGTGGTATTAGGTAGTAGATGTAGATTGCGAATTTACATAATTATAACCCTTAATGGGTTATAATTTGTATCAAACATTCAAAAGACCATTTTTTGTAAAAACAAAAAAAAACACAAACAAGGCCACAACATAGTTATTTCTCAATCTACATCTACTACCTAACACCACTTTTGTGGTGTTAAGAGAGGAATGTAAAGAAAACGAGTAGTGTCGGAGTCAACGAAGCATTCATATTGAACTCAAGAATCGACAAGAAGGATTTCGACAAGTCAGAAAGCAATAACTCGATAGATGGGTGATTTCAAGCATTGTTTGTCAATATGCTATTTTCATTTTATTTTAAGTATTAAAAAAAAATGATAAATAGCGTATTGGTAGTTAATGACATTGGAGCGATGATAATGGTGGTGATTGGCCAAAGAAAAAACCGCCGTCGATCACCATCTCTGATGGTGGACAGAGAGAATGGAAGACCATGAAACACACATTAGAAGAAAAGTTGAACCTCATCGCTAAGGCGATAACGGACAGAATGGTATCTCAAGGGGTCAAGGTTGAAACCTTGAAAGCGTCCGACCTGGAAAAAATAGCCAAAGGCTATCTATTGGTCGAACAGTGCATTTACTATCGTTTGGATACTCCAAACGCCGTCGATATTTTGATTTCAAAATATCAAGAAGTTACAAAAACTGCTTTAGCAGTTTTGAAGAACCACAAGTTTGAAGACGTAGTCTTCACCTATCGAAAGACCTACACAAACACGTTCGAAGAACGTGGCAAGAACCGACACTGCAATCTTTCTACGAAAGATTATACAGACTTCATTAACGGAGTTAATGACGGCTCAATCAAAGTGTTGCAAAAACCGTCTCGCAACCCACAAGAAAACAAGCAAGTAAACAAAAACAAGCAAGAACAAACAATGGTTGAATTGCTTACAGCAATTGGCGCCGAGGTTTCCCAATCGAAAACTGTTGCTTCTAAAAAAGCAACGCCAAAAACCAAATCGGTAAAACCGATTTCCGAGTACCGCACTGAAGACAAAACAAATACCCAGTTTGCCTTTGTCTTCGACAAAGTTGACCCCACAAAAACTATGGACACAAGCAAGCCAGCGAAAGCAAGCAAGCACAAAAACGGCTGGAAAGAAGTGGGCTTAAAAGACACAATTAAACCCAAAACATTTGTCAAACTTCGTCTGAAAGACGAAAAGAATGTGTTCGCCAGATTCCTCGATGTTTTCACAGAAAACAACGAGCCAAAAATCAAGGTTGATGACCACAAAGTTGAACGCAATATCACTCTTAGTGATATTGAAAAAGTGTTCGTTTGGGTTAAATAACCCAAACCGTTCGCCAAAAGTAAGTGCAAACTTGCTTTTCGGTTTATGAGTATAACTTCCGTTATACTCGTAAACGGACAAGTAAGTTAGAATGTCTGGAAAGGAGCAAAAATGGACAAAAAGTTTCAAAACTATGAAGACACGGAGAAAAATGCTCGGAATGATGTCTCACCAGACGAAAAAATCCGCACTTGTGTGCTGTGTGGGAAGAAATTCGTTGGGTGGGGAAACAACCCAGAACCGCTCAAGCCTTGGAGTGAGGGCGTGTGCTGCGATGAGTGTAATGTTTTCAAAGTAATCCCAGAAAGAATAAAAATTTCCAGAAAGGAGGGAAAGTAAAGTGGCAGAAAAACAAGTCTTATCAGAACAAGAAATTATCGAAGAATGTGTCAAAAGAATGAAACTATTGAAAATTCACGAAAACGTCATCCAGGAATTCCAAACTGGCGAACACATCAATCTTTCTGAAAGAAACGGCATTTTGTACTGGCTCAATGACGACGAAGAAAAGCACGTCAAAGACTTTGAAAAAGAGTATCACGTAAAAGTTTATCACGTAATCAAGAATTTCTTTGAGTTTGGCGTTTGTTACTCGTATCTCTATACGAGTGGTGTCAAGGAAGAATGGCCAGAAGACCGTAAAGACCTTAGGTCTGGGTATGCTTGGGCCTATGTCTACAATGAAACCGAACCAGATTTCAGCGAATTTGGAACCATCGGGATCCGTTCCAGTATTGGCGGAATTGCACGCACCGCATAGACTTTGCAAGGCGGAGTAGTAGTTGACCCTTTGGGTCGACTACGTTCTCGACCCTACAAGGGCCAGAAAGGAGTTTCCATATATGGAAATCAAAGTTTACTGGGACTTATTCCCAAAAGCAATACGATATTTTAATAAGAAAGGCGGTGAAAAATTATGATTATGACAAAAAGAGTGCAAAAACTGTTAGACGAGTTTGTGGTATTGCCAGAACACGTCATCGTTTCAGACCCTTGCTATAAAAAAGGAACTTGGTGCGCTGCGGAATTAACAGATGTCTTGTCTGGCAAGTATTATGTTGATTTCTACCACGCCGAAGAAGATTCCTGGGGCGGACATCAATTTGTTCTGGTTCACGAGAACTACAAACGCGGCATAATGCCCAAAGAATTTTTAGACATCGAACTGGGAATTGACGCCGGAATGGTTGGCGTTTACCCAGAAAATGAATTCCGTAACGATTCTATCGTTCCGCCGACAGAAGAATTGTATTTTGAAAACGAACTAGGATGGTATAGTGCAATCATCCCACACAATGAAAAGAATCAAAAGCCTTGGAAGATTATGCAAAATTGCTTTACAAGTGAATCTGGGTACGGCGACGGAGTTGCCACGCTGTTCGTCGACAGAAACAAAGACAAAAAAATCGTTCGTATTGGCGTAAAATTTTAAGACTATATAAAAAAGAAAGGAGAAAAAAACATGAATATGTTAGGAGAAAAGTCGCTTTCCACAGAAATGATTCGCCAGAAAATTGCTGAAAAACTCAAAAAACTTGAAGAACAAACGCAAACTGTCGAGAATGTGTGCAAACTCAAAGATATGATGAAAGACACGATTTCGATGACCCCAGAAAATGCGCAAGTGGAGCAACTTGTAAACAAAATGACCCAGTTTATGCTCTCTCAGTGGAAGGCAGAAATAGAATTTAGCAAAGCCTTGTTGGAAGAAATAGACGACGAGAGTACGGCCACAAGCCAGATTGCGTAAGGCAAGATTATGTTTACTCGAAAAAAATTACTCAAGAATCGTTCTGTCAAACGGCGAGTGGTTGACCCATTCGCCCCAGACAACCCTCGAGAAATTAAAGTAAAAGAATACTTTAATATCTCGAAGAGCGAGAGTTATGACCCAGAACGGGGTGTGCTGAGCGTTCTGGGATGGGAGTATGATTTCAGCACATATCTTAAAAAATATATCGTTCGTAACGGCGTATGCACAAACGTGTATTATTCGAACTCGCCCTCGGATTTGAAACAAGTCTTAAGAGCGCAAGGCCACAAGATTCACAAAAATTTCTGGGCTACCCAGAAAAAAGGAGAAAATAATGGACAAGAATGAAATTTTGAAACTCAAGAAAGAAGTCAAAAAATTATTGCTTATGGTCGAACGGGGAACTGCCAAAATATATGCGTCAGTGAAACACGTAAGC
>Ga0172374_1001380_pt1 | contig 16254 bp, 20 predicted proteins | sample LakKiv3m_FD_114536 | JGI IMG/M metagenome (GOLD analysis project Ga0172374, IMG submission 114536) | Freshwater microbial communities from Kabuno Bay, South-Kivu, Congo - kab_092012_10.3m | ecosystem: Environmental > Aquatic > Freshwater > Lake | place: Democratic Republic of the Congo... | reverse complement strand
GATCGCGGCCTGCCGATCTCCTGCTTCCTGAACTCGGTCAACGACAGCCTGGACGGCATCCAGAACGTCTGGAACGAGAACGTCTCCCTGGCCTCGAACGGCGGCGGCATCGGCACCTATTGGGGCGGCGTCCGCTCCATCGGCGAGAAGGTCAAGGGCGCGGGTCAGACCTCGGGCATCATCCCCTTCATCCGCGTGATGGATTCGCTGACCCTGGCGATTTCGCAGGGCTCGCTGCGTCGCGGCTCGGCCGCCGTCTATCTGGACATCCACCACCCGGAAATCGAAGAGTTCCTTGAGATCCGCAAGCCGTCGGGCGACTTCAACCGCCGCTCGCTGAACCTGCACCACGGCATCAACATCACCGACGCCTTCATGGAGGCGGTCCGCGACGGCAAGCCCTTCGACCTGATCTCGCCCAAGAACGGCGAGGTCCGCAAAACCGTCGACGCCCGCAACCTGTGGACCAAGATCCTCGAAATCCGGATGCAGACGGGCGAGCCATATCTGATCTTCTCGGACACGGTGAACCGGCAGATGCCGCAGCACCAGAAGGATCTGGGCCTGTCGGTCAAGCAGTCCAACCTGTGCTCGGAAATCATGCTGCACACGGGTCTGGACCATAAGGGCGTCGAGCGCACCGCCGTCTGCTGCCTGTCGTCAGTCAACGCCGAGACCTTCCTGGAGTGGCGCGAAGAGCCGCGCTTCATCGAGGACATCATGCGCTTCCTCGACAATGTGCTCGAGGACTTCATCACCCGCGCCCCGTCGTCGATGGCCGCCGCCGTCTATTCGGCCCAGCGCGAGCGTTCGGTGGGTCTGGGCCTGATGGGCTTCCACTCCTTCCTGCAGTCGCAGGGCGTGGCCTTTGAATCGGCCATGGCCAAGAGCTGGAACATGCGCCTGTTCAAGCACCTGCGCCGCGAGGCCGACAAGGCCAGCCGCACCCTGGCCGAGGAAAAGGGCCCCTGCCCCGACGCCGCCGATCGCGGCGTGATGGAGCGGTTCAGCCACAAGCTGGCCATCGCCCCCACCGCCTCGATCTCGATCATCTGCGGGGGTACGTCGGCAGGCATCGAGCCGATCCCGGCCAACATCTACACCCACAAGACCCTGTCGGGCTCCTTCGCGGTCAAGAACCCCTATCTGCAGGATCTGCTGGGCGAAAAGGGCATCGACACCGAGGCTGTCTGGTCTTCGATCCTCGAGAACGAAGGCTCGGTCCAGCACCTGGACGCCCTCAGCGACGACGAGAAGGCCATCTATAAGACCGCCTTCGAACTGGATCAGCGCTGGGTCATCGAACTGGCCGCCGACCGCACCGGCGACATCTGCCAGGCGCAGTCGCTGAACCTGTTCATCCCCGGCGACGTCAACAAGTGGGATCTGCACATGCTGCACTGGTCGGCGTGGGAGCGGGGCCTGAAGTCGCTGTATTATCTGCGGTCCAAGTCGGTGCAGCGCGCCGCCTTCGCCGGCGCCGAGGACAAGAAGGAAGAAGAGATCGATCCGAACCAGCCGGACCTCTTCTCCATCGCCCGCACCGACTATGACGAGTGCCTGGCCTGCCAGTAAGGCAAGCCTTCACACTCAACGCCATCGCCTTTGAGCCGCCCGGGGAACCCTCTCCGGGCGGTTTCGTTCGTCATAAAGGAATGTGGCGTAAAAGAGTCCGTTGCGGTTCCCCGGCGTTCGTGCACAGTGGAAGCGTTAACGGATCGGGAGGCACCGTTGATGCGACCGATGGCATGGGCAGGATGGATGATCGCGGCGGTCGCCCCGACGACCGTTTTCGCCATGCCGCAAACCGTTGTGGAAGGCCCCATCGCCGCGCGCGGCGGCGACGCCATCCGGTTCGAGGACGCCGCCGCCCGGCTGGACAGCCGCCTGCCCTTCACGGCCGAACCTGACGCCGCCTTCGGCGCCCCGGTGCAGTTCAACGATGTCGCCCGACTGAGCGCCGATCAGGGCGAACTGCGTCAGGAAGCCTGGTTCGCCGGCGACGGCTTCACCGACCGACTGCGGATCACCACGACCGGGGAACTGCGCCGCGCCGACGGCTCGCCCGCGCCGCCGCGCGCCCTCGACCCCGTCGCCTTCTCGGGCGAGAGCTATGACGTCACCTATACGCGCGGCTGGACCGCCGCCAAGGGCCGCACAGCCTCGGGCCTGGAGGTGTCGCTGACGCCCCACGCCGGCTTCGGCGTCGGCAGCGACGGCCCCTCGGCCGAGGCGGGCGCCACCCTGCGCATCGGCGAGAATCTGGACCGCCTGGCCCCCAACGGCGACGAGGCCTTCGGCGAGCGGCCGCGCTGGTATCTGTACGCGGCCGGGTCCAAGCGGGCGGTCGGCTACAACTTCGCCCGCACCCGCGACGGCGACTTCGCCCGGTCCGGGGTCAGCCAGGACGCCGGAACCTACCTAGGCGACGCCTCCATCGGCGTGGCCTATCGCCGAGGCTCAGTGCAGAGCTCCTTCGGCGTCGTCTATCGCGAGATCGAAGCCAAGGGCCTGCGCGGCTATCAGGGCATCAGAACCGATGTGTCGGAAGGCCTGGTGGCCTTCCAACTGACGATCCGCCCGCCGCGCTAGGCGGCCTCGCGCCCCTTTACTGCGTCCGCGCCACGCCCTCGCGGCGGCTGTCGGCCGCCCCGTCCCAGCGCCCGTTCCGCCACAGCCCGCCATGCAGGCCCGAAGTCTCGGTCGTATTGGGCCGCAGCTCGACGCCCCGCGCCGCCATGCCGTCGCGCACCGCCTTGGGGAAGCCTTCGGTATCGGCGCCGAAACCGTCGCCCTTGGCCACCAGATTCGGCAGGTCGAAGGCCTGTTGCAGCGGAAGCCCCCAGGCCAGGGCGCTGATCAGGGCCTTGGCGTTATAGGCCAGGATGGACGATCCGCCCGGCGAGCCCAGCAGGCCGATCAGACGTCCTTCGCGATCCAGGATCAGGGCCGGCGACATGGACGAGCGCGGCCGCTTGCCCGCCGCCACGGCGTTGGCCGCAGGCGTGCCGTCCGACGCCGTCGGAACCATGGAGAAGTCGGTCAGCTGATTGTTCAGGAAGAAGCCGCCCGCCATCCGGCCCGAACCGAACAGGCTCTCGACCGTGGTGGTCATGCTGACGGCGTCGCCCTTCGCATCGACGACGACCAGGTGCGAGGTGCCCGCCGGTTCGCGCGTGGCGTCCGCGCCGACGTTCGGCGCCCCCGCCGGCACGCCATAGGGCGCCGCGCCGCGCAGAGCCGGCGCCAGGGCCGCCCGCTCAGCGACATAGGCCGGGTCCAGCAGGCCTGCGACCGGCACGGAGACGAAGGCCGGATCGCCGAAATAGCGGTCGCGGTCGGCGTACATCAGCCGTTGCAGTTGGCCGAAGGCGGCCCAGGCCTCGGGGCTGTCCGGCCCCTTGTCGATGTCCGGCGTCTGCTCGGCCATGGCCAGCAGCTCCAGGATGGAGGCTCCGCTGGACGGCGGCGGCGGCACGCAGATGGTGTAGATCTTATAGGGACCGCACACGGCCTCGCGCACCACAGGGCGATAGCCGGCGATGTCGGCTGCCGTCAGGGCGCCGGGTCGCGGGCCTTCGTTGACCGCCGCGACGATGGCCTCGGCCAGCGGGCCCTGCTGCAGGGCGGCCGCGCCGTCGCGGGCGATGCGGCGCACCGTCTCGGCGTAGGCCGGATTGCGCAGGGTCTCCCCCGCCTGATAGCGCGCGCCGTCCGGCTTGGTGAAATACTCGGTCGCCCAGCGCGTCTTCGCCTGGGGGGCATCGCCGTTGATCATGCCGGCCAGACGCGGGCTGACGACGAAACCGTCCTGCGCCAGTTTCTCGGCGTCGCCGAACAGGTCGGACCAGGCCAGGGCGCCGTGTTGCTGCTGAGCCAGGGCCAGCATGGGCACCACGCCCGGCGCCCCGGTCGAGCGCCCGCTCAACACCGCATCGACAAAGGCCAGCGGCTTGCCGTTCTCATAGAAGAGCTCGGGCGTGGCGGAGGCGGGGGCCGTCTCGCGTCCGTCATAGACGGTGATCGCGCCGCTTTCGGCGTCATAGAACATCATGAAGGCGCCGCCGCCCAAACCCGAGGACTGCGGCTCGGTCAGACCCAGCACCGCCTGGATCGCCACCGCCGCGTCCACGGCCGAACCGCCTCGGGCCAGCACCTTCATCCCCGCCTCGACCGCCAGGGGGTTGGCCGCCGACACGAACGGCCCTCTGGCGACGGACGCCTGAGCCGTCGCAGGCGCTTCAGCCGAAACCGGCGCCGCCTCGGCCTGAACCCCTTCCGCCGTCGTCGCGCATCCCGTCAGCAACAGGGCCGCAAGCGCCGTCCCGGCCGCGAGAGAGGAAATCCTGCGCGCAGGGCGCAGATGGGAGAAGGAAAGGGCGCGCACTCAAGCACTCCGGGACGTTACAGGGAGGCTTTATGCCTAGGCCCGCAGGCCTCCAAGGCCAACCCCGCATTTTCTCAAGATTTTCTGAGAAAACCTGCTTGCCAGCACGAAAGCGACCCGCTAGATACCCGGCCCTGCCCGCAAGGCGGTGCGCACCCGTAGCTCAGCTGGATAGAGCACCAGACTACGAATCTGGGGGTCAGGAGTTCGAATCTCTTCGGGTGCGCCATATTCTTTTCAATGACTTGCGGCTCATTGAAGGCGAGAAATCTCGCCGCTGTTACAGCATCGTTACACCGACTAGTTACAACCATTTTGGCGATGCGACTTGGCGCGGGCGCCGTTGCCGTGCTGATGTCACGACGGTTTGCAATCTTCGGCCGGTTCTATAAAGCCGCGCTTAACACTCCTACGCCAAGGTTTTGCAATGGCTGCCCAAGATAGAACACTCAACGAAGTGCCGTCCGTCGGGGACGAGATGCTGGTGCCCGTCGTGCAGTCGCCCTCGCGGATGAGCTACTTCCCTGACCAGGCGCTAGTTTTCCCTACTGCCGAAGGCGCAATTGAGCTCATCCTCATGCGCCAAGAGATAGCGATTAAATCTCAGAAAGGGCGTGTAAACTCTGTGTCGCCTGGCGAGGTCGAGATCGAGTTTCAGCCGCATCGGGTCGGCCACGAGTTAGTCGATATCGCCCATGTGCGACTGTCAATGGATCAGGCCGTTCAAACCGCACTGACAATCTTGGGTGTCGCACAGCAGTCGCTGGGCCTGTCGGAAAAAGATATCGTGAAACGCTTGCGCTCGCTGACCGTTCAAAGCATCTAATGGTTATGGCCAATCGAGCAACGATATATCGAGCTAGCTGCATGGTCGCGGCCGCCATGGCCTCGATTACGCTTCCGGCAGTGCCGGCCGTGGCGTCAAGCCAAGGCGCAGGCAAGGTCGTAAGCTTGGCGAGCTTCAAGGCTCTTCGCGAATCCGCTGAGTGGTCAACGTTGCGCGCAAAGCTTTCACGCTGGCGTAACCTGCCCGACGATTGGGATGGTGAAGGTGCGGACGCGCCCGTTGACGCGGTAGTAGACGCCGCCGACGACTTGCTGCGCGAATTGATTTTAATCGATGCGCCGGCTCCTGTCGCCACGATTGCTGGTGACGGGGAGGTTGCTTTCGAATGGGAGAATGAAGGGGGCTATGCTTCAGCCTCATTCACCGATGACGGCCACTTCATAGCGTTTTTGCAAGAAGACGGCCTGGCAGACCCTCTGCGGATCGACGAATTTTATTCACCGGAAGCGATGCGGCCGTTCTTGGAACGAATCGGCGCTTTCGGCTAACGTCGGCTCATGAGCTGGTGCAGTCGGGCTGATAGCGAACCTTGTTGCCATGGCCCGTACGGAGCCGTGAACGATGACGAGTGGGTCGCGCGTTTGCTTCACTCAAAGATCATCGACCCGGATCGCGCGGCCTTCACACGGAAGGAACTGGCAGCGGAGGGGATTGAGGATCCCAGCAACGTTTGCGGGGATGCCGATGGCGTCTCTGTGGACCGTATGATCGACCTGAACGACAATGACGTCATTCAGCGTTCCAACGACTACGCCGCTCAGAAGGAGGGGCGCGTGGCCGCGGGAGCTTTGCTAGCAAGCGTAGCAGCGCTTCGTGCGATATCGCATGAAGAGGCTGAAGCTGGTCGGGCTGTGTTCGTTTACGATGACCCTCGCGCTGACAACGACCGCCACGCTGTTATTCGCTTGAGTGATAAGATCCCGCGAGCCGACTTCAAACGCATGCAGCGCAGAGTGATAGATGCCTTTACTAGGCGCGTCGCCTAACAGCACTCTCGGCTCTCATTTTCACGACATTGTCCACCTTGCTCTGGGCCGCATCCGCCATCTGCCGGCGGTCGGCCTGGCGGCGGTAGATTTTGGCCGCTCGGTCGGTCGCGTGCTCCAACTGCGACATGATCTCGGCGTCGGTGGCGCCGGCGAGCGCCAGCTCAACGCCGCGGGCGTGACGCAGACCATGAATCGTCAGGTTGGGGCGAACCCGGTTCGTCTTGGCGAGGTGATCGATAAGGCGGTCGACGGCCTGGTTGAGCTGGCGCGGCTTCCACGGATCGCCGCGCTGATTGTAGGCGATGGTCAGGGCGCGGTTCGGGGTTGAGGCCAGCAGCGCCGTCAGGCGGCCGTCCTCGCGCTTGTCGGCCAGCACCCGGCGCTTTTCCGTGATCCAGTAGAGCCGCTTGTACGCCCTGCCCTGCTCGTCGTGCGCGTCCAGGCGGGCGTTGCGCGGCAGGCTGCAGATCGTCCCGCGACGGAAGCCGCCCCAGCGGCCGAGCGCGATCGCGCGGGCCAAGCCAGGCATTTTCCGGGTCAGGGCCAGATCAATGACCGCCTGAACCTCATGGTCCTCCCACCTGGGGTGCGCTTCGTCCGTGTCGTGCGGCCGTCGGACCTTCTTCAGGCGGGTGAAGGGATCTTCCTTGACGCGGCCGTCATCGATGGCGGGCTCGAGCGCGTTCTTCAGGACCTGGAGCCGATCATTGGCGGCCTTGTAGCCGCGCACCGCCCATGCGTCGCGCATGTCGCGCATCCATCCGGAAGTCACTTCCGTCAGAAGCGTATCGCCGGCGTCGTCCTCGATCTCGTCTATCAGGCGCTGGTATTCGCGCTGCGTGGAGCGTGCCAGGGCGAGAAACTCGGCCGACTTGTTGTACTGCCTGAGCATGGGGCCGACGGTGCCGGCGCGCGGCGTCTTCGCCTGGATCGCCTGCTCGATCCGTCGAAGGATCGCATCGACCTCGGCGCGCAGCTCCTCGGTGTTGTCGGGCGAAAGGAGCGGGCCCTCGCGGAAATCTCCGCGACGGAAGTAGAGGTCTATGCGCCCGTTCGCGCGCTTGATCCGTTGGACGAAGGGGATTTTCTCCACGTCGATCTTCCCTTGCCGCTCAGACCGAGGGCGCGTTTGCGGGCCCTTTCCACGGCAGCGGAGGGGCGGGTGTCAGGTTGGTCAGCCAGATCGCCTGCGGCGGCGTCGGCTCCGGACGCAGGAGGCTGACTCCCGTGACCGTCACCCTGCAAGGCCTTCGGCAGGCGAGGCGGAAGGCTCGCCGCCCAGGCGTCGATCTCAGGCCGGCTGTAGCGCAGGACATTGGCGCCGAGATCCAGCGGCGCGACCGGCAGCACCTTGGCCAGCGTCGACCAGGATAGGCCGCCCAGGTAGGCGCAGAGTTGCTCGCGCGTCAGCAAGAGCGGCCAGGCTGGAATGTCCGCGGCGGCCTTCATGCGTCCGGCACGCCCCCTCGCTCGGCTTTATGATCTTCGGGTGTGGGGCGGCCCGCACCACAGCCGTGCGTCGACATGGCGAAGTCGTGACGTTCTTTAGGAGACCGCGTTGCGGTCCCGAAATCGGTCGGAAGCTCCCGTGACGACACAGGAGAATCGACCTTGAAAGCAGACCTCATCTCGACCGCCATGGAGTGGGTCGACAGTGCATGGCGGATTATCCGGCTGATCATGCTTATCCTTGCCGTCCTTGATCGGCTTTCAAAGCGTCGGCGGCGCCTTCCCGGCCCGGCGGTGCCGTCAGAACCTCGTGGTTCCGGCTGCGAAGGAAGGGGATGAAATCGGACCCTTCATGCTCGACGGCCTCGCTCATGCGGGCTTCGATGATCTCGAAGGTTTCGCCGGGGCGGACCTCACGGTGCGCCGCCGCAATCACGCCCTCCCGCGACGAGCATTCCTCGCCGTAGCTCTCGTCGTCCGGGTGCTTCCAGTACCAGGCCCACGGCGTCATGCTTGGCCCTCCTGTTGTAGGGCGGCTCGGTCGAGGCGTTCGATTTCAGCGACGATCAGGGCGCCAGCCTTCACGAGATCACGGCGAGCCGTCGTCGGCTTCCACCACGACCTGGACCACGGCCAACAATCGAACATGGCTGCTTCGAGAACGGCAGGGGCGTCTTCTTGGTCGCCCGCCGATAGCGCATAACAGGCGGCGGCAAGCGCCATCTCGCCCGTCGCGTATTTATCGTCGTAATCGGACGTCCACCCTTCAATATCCACCTGCCGCTGACGCTCAGCGGCAATGTCAGCGACCGCCGCCCGCATCGTCTCAGCCTCTGGCACGGGCGGGCTGGTGTAGAGGGGGGTTCCGTCGTCCAACTCTGCCGTGTTCAAACGGCCTATAAGCCCATCCACAACCCCAACCGGCTGCGATTCCTCGCGGGCTTGGGGCTGGGCGCGGAGGGGAGGCTTTGACCGCGCGACATCTTCTTCGGCCACGGTGCAATCACAACCGGGCTGATGCTCGCACGGCTCCCCCTCCTCTGCCGGGGCTTCCTCGCGGGTGGCGAGGGCGGCCAGAAGGCGGCGTCCGAGGTCTTTCGGGATCGTCAGGCTCTTTTTGCGGCGAGCTGCAATCAGGTAGTCGTGAAGTTCAGCGGTAAGCCCCGCACGATCCACCGCCCCGCCTTCCTCGCGCACAGGGGCGGCGGTGAGGAGGACCTGCCACATGTTGATGACAGCACCGCGCTCGTCTTCGTTGTTCCAGTCGACGGCATCGGCGGCCAGCATCATCGCCTCAGTCGGCTCAACCGGCACCGTGCGGAAAGAGCCGGGCATCAGTAGTCACCGACGGACGTGACCACGAAGTCCTCGTCGAGGATGATCTTCGTGCCCGCTGCATAATAGGCCCGGATCTTGTCGCCCAGGCCCCAGTCGCGCCCGATGTGCTGGGTATCCTTGAGGTCCCGCTTGCCGATGAAGGCGCTGCTGATCGTGCCGTCCTCGCTCAGCAGCGCACTGTGTCGGCATTTATATTTGTCCCGGTCGTCGTAGTGTTGCTCTTCGTCAAGGTAGAGCCAGGTCGAGCCGTAATCACTGCGATAGACGATGACGGTGATGACGTCGCCATAGCCGTCCTCGCCGTGCCGATCCTTGATCATGCCCTTGGCGATCTCCGACAGCTTGATTTCGTCCGGCGCGATGTTCAGCAGTTCGCGGATGTCTTCAGCCAGTCGCGCGTCGATCAGGGCCCCGGCGTGATCCTTGACCTGTTTCTCGATCATGCCGGTGACGAGCTGGCCGTAGGACGGGAGATTGAGCTGGTTGACCTTGAGGCTGGCCGCGACCGCCTCCTGAATCTGTTTCCCGATATCGCTGTAGCTGCGAAGCGAGGCGTCAACCGCCTCGACGACCAGCTTCTCGACGCGGGTCGCCACCTGGTTCTTGATGAACTCAGGCGTCATGGTCTCGGCGACGGCTCTGTTGATCAGGTCGATGGTGTCGGTCATCCGTGAACGATCCTTGGGCTGAGGATTGAGAGCATGAGGCCCGCCTCGGCATCGTCAGGCTCTGGAGTAATGGCGATGGGGTCGCGGCCGCCGTTGGCTCGCAGGAGCAGGCGATCAGCTTCGGACTGATCCAAGGCCTCAAGGATGATGCGGGCGTTGAAGCCCAACTCCAGGCGGGGACCGTCGTAGTCGATCGCGATCTCTTCGGCCGCCTGGCCCGCCTCCATGTTGCGGACGGATACGGCCAGCGCCCCCTGGTCGAGCGTCAGCTTGACGCCTCTTTCCTTCTCGCCGCTGATGAGGGCGACGCGACGGACGGCGCCGGCCAGGGCGAGTCGATCAAAGCTGATGGAGATCGCGAAGGTCGGGGCGATGGGGCGCGTGTAGTCAGGGTAGTCGCCGTCGACGAGCTTTGAGGCGATCGAGACATCCCCCGCCGTCAGTCGGACCGCCGTGCGTGAGAGCTGAAGAGCGACGCCCCCGACGCGGTTGTCCAGAAGCTTCATGAACTCGGCCACGGTCTTGCGAGGCAGGATGACGCCTGGAAAGACCGGCATGCCCTCAGGCGCGCGGATCTGGGCGTAAGCCAGCCGTGTCGTGTCCGCTGCGGCTGCGCGCAGCCAGCTGCCGTTTCCTTCGGCCACGACGTGCAGGTAGACGCCGTTCAGGTAGTAGCGTGTCTCGTCCGTCGAGGCCGCGAAGGCGCTGCGCCCGAGGATGGCGCGCAGCTCGCGGGCGTCAAGTTCGAGCGTGTTTGGCCAGGCCGGGTCATCGCGGACGGGAAAGTCCGAGGCCGGCAGGACGGCCAACTGATATCGAGACCGCGCAAACATCACCATCAACCGCGGGTCAGCCGCCGGATCGTGTTCCAGCATGATCTCGGCGCCATTCGGGGCATTCCGGGCGATGTCCGTGATGGTCGCGGCTGAGACCGTCATTGCGCCGGGCCGCTCGACTGATGCGGGCAGATGGACGACTGTTTCCATGTCGAGGTTGGAGCCTGACAAGGTCACGATGTCGCCTTCGGCCGCGATGAGGACGTTACCCAGGATCGGGATGGTCTGAGCACGCTCGACCACGCCCCCGATCCTGCCCAACGCCTTATGCAAAGCGGCCTGTTCAAGGGTGAGCTTCATTCGTCCGCCAACGCCTCTTGCGCCGCTGAAAGGTGCGTCCGCGCGTCTTCGACCGCTGCGGCCAAGGCCGACAGATCGAGCGGAGAGCGCCCGACGATCTTGTTCATGGTGAAGAGGCGCTCTTCGAGTTTCGCGAGCGCGTCGTCGGCGGCCTCCGTCGAGGCGGGGGCGGTCTCGAGCTCCAGAACGTCCTCTCGATCCGGCCCTTCCTCTGCTGCGAGCAGGGCTGACTCCCCCCACTTCTTTGCCCATGCAGCCAGGGCGGGGTCGTCGCCCCGGTCGACGGCGCGGTTCAGTTCGTATCGCGCCTGGGTGACGTTGTCGGGGATGGTCAGGTCGGTCAGCGTGAGCGGCAAGGCGTGGGTCATCATCATGCCGCCTCCGCTCGGTCGGCCTGGCGGGCGGCCGGACGGTTGCGGCGAAGGGCGGCGCGGAGGACGTCCAGCCCGGCGTTGTCGAGGAAGGCGTAGCCGATGAAGCGGTCGCGGTCGTTGCCGTGGTTCATGGTCCAGATCTCGACGCCGCGCGTCGCCTCGGCGCGCCCGGCGATCTCCATGTCCTCGACCTCGTCCATGTCGAGCGGAGCCTTGCCGCGCGCGCGATGGATGGCGCGCGCTAGGGCGTTGAGGTCGGGGAAGGCTCTGATCTGGGCGCCAGCGTTCAGGCTGGGCAGCAGGGCGAAGCGGGTGTCGGACGACATGGCGAGTCCTTTGCGGAAGCGGATAGGGGCGGCGCTGTGGCCGTGGGCGCCCAACAGGGCGGCGTCGATGAAGGGGCGGCCGGTCATGCGTCGGCCTCGTCGTCTTCAGCCTCGTCAGCGTCCGACTCGAAGTCGCCGCCCTGGTCGAAGTCGGCGTCGTCGCTCTCTTCGTCTTCAGGCGTGGGGTCTTCGACCGCCGGCGTCGCGTAGCCGGCAGCCGTGTTGGCGGCGACAACGATCATCTGGTTGATCGCCAGATCCTGATCCGAGGGCGGACCGCCGTAGTAGTTGCGGTCCTTCACCGATGCGCCATTGGCGGCGACGATCTGACTGTTGGGCAGCATCCGCCATGGGAAGGGCCGTTCGACGTCGGCCGCGATCGCCGCGACCTCGCTGGGATCGCCAGCAACGGGCGCGGCATGGGCCGCCTCCAGCAGATGGATATGACGGGCGCGCGCCTCGGCCCAGATTCGCGTCCGCTGGGCGCGTTCGTCGTCCCGACGCTGGCGATCCTTGGCCTCCGTCTCTTCACGGAGCCGCGCCGCGTCGGCCATCTCCTGGCCCTCGGGGCTGAGTTCGCCGAGGTCGGCCAGCCAAGGCGTGAAGTAGGCCGGGGCTTCTCCTTCGGCCGCTTCCACAGGCGTGAGGCCGGCCAGCGTTTGTTCCTCGCGAAGGGCCAGATCGCGCTTGGACTCATCGCTGAATGCAACATCAAGCGGCGGGTCGAACACGGGATAGGGCCAGGTGTGGCCGCGGCCGATCTCGTGCCAGCCCGCGTTCTTGCCATACTGGGCCCGCCCTTCGTGGTGGAGCGCGCCGATATCGATCAGCTGCTGCAAGTCCTCCGACTCCAGCGCGGCTTCGTTGACGCGGGTCGACGACCACATGCTGCCGCCTCGTGCGTAGATCGCGTGCTGCGCCTCGGCCAGCGCCAGGCGGGCGGTCGAGCTCAGAGCGATCGCGGACGGCGCCTCTGACTTCTTCGCCAGCTTCTGCCGAGCTTCGCGCACCGTCAGGCGGCGGGGATCGTCCCTGGGCAGAGTCATACGCTGCTGGTCGGCCTCATCCAGCTGGAGGAAGCGGAGGTGCTGCTGGACGTGTTCTGGCGTGGAGGAGACGCGATCGGCGATCTCCTTGTTGGACAGGCCCGCATCAACGAGGCCTTCGAACGCCTTGGCCTTTTCGATGGGGTTCAGGTTTCGCCGCTGGATGTTCTCGGCCAGGGCGGCGAGGCGGTGGCCGAGGTCGTCGGTCTCCAGAAGGCGACAGGGGATCAGGGCCTCAGCCTCCCAGTCGCCGTCGCTGATAGCTTCGCCGATGGCGCGCCAGCGACGTTCGCCGCCGACCAGGGTGTAGAGCGGCACGGATTCGCCGGCGGCGTTCTCGACCTTGATGACACCGCCCATGTCGTCCGGGCCGCGAACGACCAGATTTTGCAGCAGGCCGTTCTGCAGGATGTCCTGTCGCAGGGCGTCCAGCTCGTCCTTGGCCTCGTCGCTGTCCCAGTCGCGGCGCGCGTTCTGGTAATCAGGAAAGATCTGCGCGTGGGTCAGGAAGAGGACGCCGCCGATCCGGTCGGCAGACGAACCCGGTTCGGCGCCCTCCCCGCCCTCGGCGCGGTCGATCATAGCCAGTTGCTCAAGGCCTTGGGCGGTCAGTCCGTGCGCCGTCGGGTTGAAGGCGGCCAGACCTTCCGACTGGAGCTTGTCGAGCGTCTTGCCGAGGTTGGAGCGATCCCGGCCCAGGTGGTTGGCGAGGTCCTGGATGGTCTCCCATCCGCCTTCGGGGCGGTCGCGCAGGGCGCGCAGCACGGCCGCGTTCTGGACGGCCAGAAGGTTGAGAGCGTTGCTCATGATCAGCGTTTCCGGGTGGGGATGGACAGGACGGCGAGCGCCCCGGCGACGAGGAAGAAGAGGTGGACGCCGTTCACGACGGCAGCCCGGCCAGCAGGACCCACGGCCCGAAGCCCAGAAGCAGGGCGGCGGCGATGGCGGGGGCATTGATGCGGGAGCGGCGGCGGGCGGCCTGGGCGCGGCGAACCTGGTTCGCGGCGGCTTCGAGACCGGCCAGGGCGTCGGCCAGGGCGGCGTCCGCGCGACGCGCGTCTTTCGTCTCGAAGGCGTCAGCGATCGAGAGGCAGTCGATGACGCCGCCGGCATAGCTGCGGGCCGCGATGATCGGGAACTCTTGGGGGTTGGGCATGGGACACGCTCCGCGAAAGAGGGTGTCCGCACCGGCGTCGGGAGAGGAGGCCGACGGCGTCTCTGGTGGTCGGGTTCAGACGCTCGACCGATGCGGACGAGCGGAACCTAATGGGGGAAGTTTCCCCCTGTCAATATAGTTGGGGGATATTTCCCCCTTCCGGTTAGAAGCGCGTTATCTTCGCCAAGAGGAGGCCGGTGACCTGAACCGTCGCCTCGCCGTCACCCTCTTCGATCAACCTTATGGGCTCTTGCCATTTCGGGTTCGAGGAGCGGGGCCAAAGCGTCATGCGGCCATCGTCCGCCACCTCAACCTCCTTGAGCGTGATTTCCCGAAGAGCGCCGCCAGCTCGATAACGCGTGACCTCGACAATCATCCCCGTATTGAGATTCACGCCGCTGCCAACCAACTCCACGATGTGCGCGATATCCCCTGGAAAGATGTTTCGCGCGTTCATCGAGTCGCCCTCAACCTCGCGAAGCCATTGGCGCGCCTGAGGGTAGCGCCGATCAAGCGCAGCGGAGAGCATCTCGGGTTCGGACTGAGTGAGGTCATCAATCTCCAGCCACGCCCCGGCCTGGACCTTCCCCAGCAGTGGCAGCGAGGTAATCGCGTGGCGCGGAGCAGGAGCATCCTTGTCTTCGACTAATAACTCTTCAAGCGGAACGCCGAAGTGGGCAGCGATCCGGGGAAGAGTGTCACCGCGAGCGTTTCGGCTCTTTCCAGAAAGGATGTCGCGCAAGAGCGTATCACCCCCTCCGATCTCCCGACTGACAGCTCTAGCCGTCGTGCCACGCTCTTTGATGAGCTCCCGAATACGTTCGCGATTGATGGAAGACATGCCCCCTATTGTGCCCGGGCGGGGGAAAAGGCCCGAGGGGGAACTTCCCCTTGACGACGGGGGAAACTTCCCCCATCCCATACAGCCATGTCCATCCATGACTTCATCAAACGCTGCGACGCATTTTGTGACGCCACGGGTCAGTCTCGGACTTGGCTCTCCAAGAAGCTGTTCAGCGACACCTTCAAGATCGAGAACCTGGCCGCGGGTGCCGTGGACATTGGGGTTCGCCGTCTCGGGAAGGCTTGCGTCGATCTTGAGTCGCTTGAACGACGCCGTGAGGGATTGGTTGTGCTCCATGGCGAGACCTTGCCCGGTAGCGTCGAGCTTGGCGCCGAGAATCCCGCGCGGAACGTCTCGCGAACGGACGAACCCGGTTCGTCAGCGTCCGCGGCCGCCCTCGCTCACACCGCGGCGGCGCATCAGGTCGCCGAGGCTGACACCGTCAAGGGTGCAGCGGGCGACGACGCGGTCATAGGATCGGCGACCCGCCACGCAGGACACCCGCCGTCGCATGGCGATGTCGACGAGCGCCTGCCGAGCGGCGCGGCCGCCGGAGGCGTTGAGTTCGGGCGCGTAGAAGTCGGCCAGGCGAACCTCGACCCAACCCGCCCCGCCTTGCCCGCGCAGAGTCTCCACACAGAGGCTGTCGCCGTCGCCGACATAGACGACCGGACCGGAGAAGGTGCGGCCCGGTCGGAGCTCGGGCGGCATCGGGCCGCGATCCGGAATTCGCGTGCAGGGATCGGCGGAGGCCGTCCCGGCGAGCGCGAGGAAGAAGACGGTCAGGGCGGCAAGGCGAAACATGGCGCGACCTTAGAGGGCGAAGGTTATCGCCGGGTATCGGCATGAGCCGCCACTACGACGACAGCCGCTGGTCGCCCCGTCATGCGACCCGTGCGGAGGAGCGGTTGCATCGCCGGCTGGGCCTTGGCACGCCGGGCGAAGTCGCGGGCGAACCTCGCGCCTATGCCACCTGGCGGTCAGCGCTGCGGCGTATGGCGTACAAGCGCCTGCTCAAGAATCTGACGCTGCGCCTTAAGCGCGGGCTCGGCCAAGGCGCGTTCGTCTGGCGTGGTCTCACGATCGGGGAACGCCGCTTCCTCCTCGCGGGCCTCGGTCAGCATCCTCTCGATCTGATCCTTCGGAAGCCGGCGCAGCAGTTCCCGCAGCAGGGCGCGATGAGCGATGGCCTCGGCCATCTGGAAGGGCGTGAGGTCGCGGCGGTCGATCATGAGCTTTGCTCCAGTGAGAGGAACCGTGGAGCTAAGGCCGAGTCGGGGGCGGGCGTCATTCCGCCCCCGGCGAAGGGCGGTGACGCATGAGCGCTCTGCATAACGCCAAAGCCCCGCCCGGCGGCCGTCTCTATCCCGTCGCGCCGGCCGATGACCTAGCCGCCTATGACCAACTGCCGCCCGGAGTGCGCGCCCGGGTGGCGTCCGCGCCCGTCAATGTCGCGGCCGGTCCGCTGTTGCGTTTCTGGCGGTCGGATCTCGGCGACTGCGTGGCGCGACACGCGGCGCTGATCAGCGCCCTTGACCACGCCTTTCCGGAGATCCGCGCATGAGCGCCCCTTCCTTCAGCGCGCGGATGCGCAAGAACTGGCTGAAACTGCAGACGCGGCTGCTGATCGAGGCATGCGGCGGGCTGGATGCGTCCGCCGAGGCCTGCGCCGCGGAATGTCGGCCTTATTCGGT
>Ga0172374_1001377_pt1 | contig 16262 bp, 13 predicted proteins | sample LakKiv3m_FD_114536 | JGI IMG/M metagenome (GOLD analysis project Ga0172374, IMG submission 114536) | Freshwater microbial communities from Kabuno Bay, South-Kivu, Congo - kab_092012_10.3m | ecosystem: Environmental > Aquatic > Freshwater > Lake | place: Democratic Republic of the Congo... | reverse complement strand
CCTTTCTTTAAAGACAGCCAATATTGACTGGCTTATTAAAGCTCCAGGTACGGAAAGTATCCGTTGAGTAAGTGCGTACTGGCCTACAACAGCAAACCCGAAGAAGTTTGAAAGTAAAATAACGGGCAGTTGGTTGGCAATATTGTTTATCAGCGATGCCGGAAGCGAGTATTTGGGAAACCTTTGGTATTTAAGTGCCTCACTCTTAACCGTAGTTTTATTGATTAAGAACAGATCGTGTTTTTCCTCTTTATATACAGGTTTTAGCAGAAATATAACTGCAATGATTTGTCCTACAACCTGCCCGATTAATAGGCCCGCCTCTTTAAAGACACCTACATAAAAATAGATGACTTGAGACACGCTTACAAACCCGGCTTTGTAAACGCTGTTTAAGGCCAATCTTTTAAAACTCCGCTTGTAGACTACCCAATAATACAAAATCTGGTTAAGTCCGGCCATGAAGATTGATAGAGGTACAAAATAGAGCCACAAGGTAAACTGACTAGCCGGAATAAACCTAGACACCTCTGTTTTAAAGATCATTACTACAAAGAAAGTCATCAAGCTAACTAATAATGTGAGCAGCAAGGATAGGGCGCCGACATTTAAAGAAGATGCCTTTTTCTTTGGTAAGGTAATAGCCAGTTCGTATTGTCCTGTAGCTATTATAGTTGCTATAGTAGTTATTGAAGTGAATAAAGCCAGATTACCGAATTGCTCTGGTGTATAAAGCCGGCTGAGTACAGGCATGACCAATGTAGTGATCACAAGGCTAAAAGCTGTACCTGCCAACAATAACGAGGCATTTTTCCTAAAGATACTTCCTTCAAAATACCTACCCTTTACTTTTATTACTAACTGTGTCAGTCGCATTTAAGGGTTAATACCTTCCTTATTGCTTTTATCTCCTTTGACTGTTGTTCTTCTAAGGTGTGTGCTGTGTGGTTTTGCTCCGCTGATACCTTTAGGTTGAAATAGAACTCAGGGTTCTCGATGCACTTTTCTACAGTGTGCGCAAGGGTCTTATCGAAACCCTCATCAAGATTCAGGAGTATGGAGTTTCTTCCGTTAATTAAAAAGCCGTCAAGGCTGCCGTCATTTATGCTGATTATGGGCGTTCCATAATAAATTGCCTCAAGAACAGGGTTGCCCAAGTTGCTCATGTCGTTTGTCATGACTAAAAGTTGCGATTTTTGTATCAGGTAGTTAGAGATGCGGTGATCAATGTTGTCCAGAAAAACAATATATTTATCGACTTTTATGTCCTTAGCGAATTGCATTAATTCTGGTCTGTCCGATGCTTTGTATGTTGTTAGGAAGATAAGGCGATCCAAAATGCATGGTTGTATAAATTGCATCGCTCTGACTATTCTGTCCACTCTTTTCCATCGGCTACCACTGGCATTATTAAATATAATAAATTTGTCCTTATACGGCGCTAGATCGAATAGTTCACGCTCAAGGATATTTTGGTAGTCTCTAGTAGCTACGCCATGGGGTTCAAAGTAAATGTTTTTACAGCCCCGCCTTTCTGCGTAATACTTTCCATCTGTCCCATCATTTACCATAATACACAGATCCGAAGCATTGATTCCAAAGTAATTGTTAGGGAAATATTTTATTGCTCTACTCATCTCTCTACCCGTAGCCTTGAGGACGGTTCCTTGATATTTATTTATGTACGGTTTGTGAAACAAGTTGGATACGAGTCTTGCCGTTAGAGTATACCCACACTCATAGCCGACAAACATCTTTACTTTACCCATCAGTCTTCGCTCTCTAGAAAAGAGAAACCCCAGTAGTAGGATGTTGTCAATTAAATATAAGCTAAACAAAACCCATTTGGAAATTAAGGTTCTAATATTTAAATAACCGAAAGGAGGTATAACAGTCTCGGATTTAACCTGATTATAGAAATTATTCCTGCTCGGTTCTGCATTCTTATTTGCCATTTTGTGTTTGACTTTTAGGTTTAAAATGTTTTCATGCGTGCTAGGTATTTTTACTAAAGAGATATTTGGGTTATTCGGTTGGTTTTCTCCTGCCAGGTCTTTTCCGCTACTGGCTATTACTACCTCAAAACCTTCTGAGATAAGCATGTCCACAAACCTTATAAGGCTCTGATTACCGTGCTTTCTAAAAGGAAGGGGTGTCAATATAAGGACCTTTTCCTGTGCTTTCATTTTTGTTGATTAGCCACCTCAAATATATATACATCTTTATTTTTTAAGTGAGTTAATTGTGTTAACGATAGCCAATTCTGCTGAGTTAACTCTGGTAGAAGATCCTGTTTGCGGAACTTGATGTCGCCGTATGTGGAGGCTACGATTACTACTTTGTTGATTTGATTGTCGCGTATAAGTTTTTCTAAAGCGGCTGTATCTTTCCACGGGTAGTCGTAAAAAGTATTGGCGGTGGGTGTGGGTTCGAGCAAATCTGCCTTTGGTATCCGGTCCAATAGCTCCCATTTCCACTCAGGTCTCAAAGCCGGATCTTGGCGATAAAACTTCACCATATAAATCCAGTTCTCATTAAGTATGCCCGTCTCGTTTATGTATATTCTGTCTTTATCATCTAGTAATTTCGATATCCGATCAATCTCCCCGTTAATACCCCAAATACGACTTTTTGCAAACTGATTTATTTCCAGCGAGACATACATGGCTGCGGAAAAGGTCCCAAGTGCTATCAATGTTGTAATACCTACCACAAATATCCTTTTTTTATACCTTATATAACCCAACAGTAGTATAAGGAAAAACGACGATGTAACAACTTCAAAGCCCTTTTTATCTACGTCTTTATTAGGATATAAAGCCATGATTATGCCTGCCAAGATCAGCAGTGTAGCCAATCTTTTTAATAACTTATCGCTCATTTTTTTTACATATAAACTTCGTAGGAAAAAGATAAAGAACATTAGGCACATCGGCAGTACTGGGAATAGGTATCTTTGATGCGATACTTTTATCAAGTAGACGCCCAAATATACCCATAGAAAAACCGGCAGGAAAGCCAGAGTATAGTCTCGCAATTTTATCCAGTTCGAGAAAAGTAGAACAGAAAGAAGCATGGCTGGTATTAGTATCACCACAGGGGTGCTTTGAAAAGAAAAACTGGATAAGTAGAATAGTTTTTCAAGATACCCAAAAGGTGTTGCTAGAATTTTAGCAAGCATCGCTGTGTTTGCCACATCAATCGCGTTTTTTCTATTTGATTCGCCTGCTTGTGAGGTAGGCTCGATCCCAGTATTATCGGACACGGTAGCAGGGCTATTCAAGGCCTCTGTAATGTATGTCGATAAAGCAGTGTATGAATAAGAAGGTTCGCGAGTTTCGTAGTTATTGGGCACGATGTGTTTTAGTTGATAGTCGGTGGAGTTTGTGTTCAAACCTAGCAGAGATGTAGCAAACATATTTATCGGGACAAGTGGGGTTGTTAACATGAGGACCAGATAGATAACGGAAGGTGTAAAGAGTAGTGCGCCGTTTTTAACAACATTTTTAAAAGCTATAAGCAAGTGTCCTTTGTTTTTGCTTATATGGTAAAGAATAAGCCAGATCACGAGAGATGCAGCAACAGCAAAGAATACATACTCTTTTGCCTCAAAAATAAGCACCAGCAAAAACCCCAAGATTAAGGGTTCTTTTTTAGCCAAAAAACTAGATAAAAATAGCAGTAAAGCAAAAAGAACAGGGGTTTCACGATGAAAGGTGATGGACCAGCTTATAAAACTGTAATTAGTTACAAACAATATTAGACCCAATACTGCCCAGCCTCTTAAGTGTAGATAATCTCTCAATATCTTATAAAAAAGGTAGCAGGATAATGTCGCTAAGATGATATGAAAAGATGTTGCAACGAATACAGAAGGTCCTGTTAGTAAGTAAATAATTGCCACTGGGAGTTTAAATATAAAACCATGTACGCCAATGCCGTAGTTGCCAATCCACTCGCCCCTGTTGAGTATGGCTGACATGACTCCCGTTTCGTGTAGATACAACCTTTCATCATATAAGGGAAATCTAAATAAACTGAGTATGAACAAGAACAGTAAGGTGACTGTAATTACTACAAACGCCACCTTATCTGGATTTTTAAGGGTAAAAAGTTCCAATATTTGATATTTTTTAAATATTTTTGTAATCATTTGCATAAAGTATATCGTGGCAGTTATTATTTAATATAGCATCATAGTATATTAGTAGTTTTTTAGAGGTGTTTGTTAGCGAAAAACGGCTGGCGTAATCGACAATGGCCTCCGGGTCCCACTCTCTTTCTATGGCACTTTTTATACCCCCAACCAATTTTATAGGTGCACCAGCTTGAACCAGTATGCCGGTATTTTCTGTAACTATTTCCTCGCTACCACCGTTTCTCGTGGCTACTATCGGTTTACCACAAGCCATAGCTTCCAGTTGAACAATTCCAAAGCTTTCCGATTTGCTTGGTAGCACAAAAATATCGCAGGAGTTATACCAAACATTCAGCCGGTTACTATCAACGTATCCTACAAGAATAACTTCGTGTTGTACCCCAAGATCTTCGATTTGTTTTTTAATGGCTTTCTTCAAGGGTCCGGATCCTACTATAAAACATTTTATTTGATTAATATCATTCTTAAGCGTGGCTATGGAGGAGATCAACTCCTTATGTGATTTTTTTATATCCAAAGATCCGACTGTAAGTATTACCAGTTTACGACTATCTATGTTTAGTTCTCTTCTACATGTGTCCCGGTCTAGTGGATAAAACAGCCTTTCGTTATAACCGTTTGGGATATACACGGAGTTTTGGTTAATTTCTCTTAGTTTTGGTAATGTATTTCTATTTACTCTAATTACTAGATCACTTGTTTCTATTGTATCCGTGTGTAATTTACCATAGTTATTAAATTCTTTCAAAAAGTCAGAATTATTCCTATGGGAGGTGATGATCAACGGAACACCGAAATGTTTCTTCAAAAGTGCTCCGGTATTACCGGAAGTATTTATAAAATGAGCATGTATCAGGTCAAAACGGAGGTCGTGCTTTTTTATAACTTTAAGTATTTTCTTATACATCTGTAAGCCGATTCTTTTGTAGAAGAATGGAAAGGGTAGATAATACAAACATATTGGATATACCGTCACATTATCTGGCAGGTGTCTAAGATCTAGACGATTTCTGTCTGTGTATTGTTTCATTAACTTAGTTCTTGCTAAAAACGGTATGTTTAAGGAGGGTCTAGTCCTAACGAAGACATAAACCCGATTAAAGTATTCGGCGGTTATTTCAATCTGATCTTTTTGAAAATTTTTGTAGCTATGCACTACGTATAAAATATTCCTATCTTTTAGTGTTTCCAAAGTTAAGCCTTTTTTACGAGAATAGAAATTTTTAGCCCAGCTGCCCCATCTCCGTATATTCCCACAGGTTTATTTATTCTTACAGGTTCAAGAGCCTTGTTCTCTAGATTATTGCCGTCACATAGAACATTCCAACCATTTTCTACCAACTCTATCCAAGCAGTGTCGGGCATCAAAATTAGACCAGGTTTTCCAGCAAAAAAGGATTCTTTTTGCAAGCCACCACTATCGGTAATCACCTTAAGGGATTTTGCCACAAGACCCATTATATCGAGGTATTCCAGTGGTTCTATTACAGTAATTTTTTCTAAATAGTGGTCTAGTTCAAACTCTGAAATTCTTTTTTTTGTTCTGGGGTGTATCGGAAACACTAATCTTATTTTTTTATTTAATTCTTGAAGACTACTTAATATTTTTTCTAGTTTCTTTTTTACATCCACGTTATAGTCTCTATGCAAAGTAACAACCATATAATTGTTTTCTCTTAGGGCCAGCTTACGCACTAGGTCGTATTTAAAGTGAGGGCGCATTCTTAAAAACAGATCGTATGTTACATCACCTGTAAAATGTACACCCTTTGTTATACCCTCTCTTTTAAGGTTTTCTATGGCAGTGTGTGAGGGTGCAAAGAGCAAATTTGAGATTCTATCGGTAAGTACTCGGTTTATCTCCTCCGGCATGTCTTTTGGGCGCATCCTTAATCCTGCTTCCACATGAGCCAGTTTGATTTTTAATTTTGCTGCCACTATCGCACCTGCTAATGTAGTGTTGGTGTCGCCGTATACTAAAATAACATCAGGTTTTTCTTGCTCCGCAACTTTTTCAAATTCCGTCATTATTTTTCCTGTCATCTCTCCGTGTTTACCTGAGCCAACTTTTAAGTTATAGTCCGGTTCTTTGATGTCCAGGCTTTTAAAGAAGACATCGGCCATATTAAAGTCATAGTGTTGACCGGAATTTACCAACACTTCCTTAATGTTCTGTTTTCTGAACTCGTGGTTTAACACCGCTTCTTTTATGTATTGAGGACGCGCCCCGACCAAAGATAGAACCTTCATTTATTAATTTCCCTTTCAAAATAATCAATCAACCATTGGTTAAAGTCTATTTTATCACTCAGCATACTCGTCCTTTTCTTTTGCCAAGCAGTATCCAAGTCATTTTGTTCAAGTAATTCAGCTACTTTGGTTTTTAACTGATGCTCCTCACCCGGTTTGTATCCGTAGGTGAGGCAATATTTATGTTCCAGTTCTTCTAAACACGAGATTTTACCTGCAAAACTATTATATCTGATATTCGGTACTCCCAAAACCGCAGCCTCTACAGTCATGGACTGAGAATCCGTGATTAGCATTTTTGAATACGCAAGTATGTGGTGCATATCCCAAGGCTCTATCTTACTCCCCACGCCCTCCTTTGATTGGACTATCTGAAAATTGGTCAGCAAGTGCTGAATTTCTGTCCAGAGCCTTGTTCCAATACCTTTAGCGTTTTTGTCGTGATGGGCTTTAAGAGCGCTGTTTCGTATAAGAATGTATTTTTTCGGTTGAAGGTGGTATTTCTCCAAAACCTTTTCGTTAGGTGTGAAGTTGTCTGGATGCAGATACGCAAGTTTTTGATAAGAATTATAGAAAATCCTTTTATCTAACCATTTTTTACATCTTAAGCCGGTGGGATTAAGGATCTTGGTGGTAAAAGGATAAGTAATGTTTACATAAAGCGGAATAACATCATCATCGTCGTCGGAAAAACAAAAGGACTTTACTTTTGTCAAAGCAGAAAGGTGGGCTATGCTAACGGAAGTCCCAAAAGCAGCGTCAAATTTTTTAGTACCGTGAAGCTTTAGTACCTGAAAATCTCTGGACGCCAATTCTTCCAACATACCAAGATAGCCATGCTTTGGTTTTGACAGCGATGTATATGGGATATTGTAATGGGCAAGTAATACGGTAGTAATATCCTTTTCTCTTGCAGTAACCGTAACTTCATGGCCTTTAGAATGCAGATAAAGGATGAAATTTCTAAATAAGTGGACATGTGCCGGATGTCCTAAGTCAAACAAAAGATTCATGCTATTTTTGCAACCTCTCATTGTCCATCATATCCATCCACATGGCAAAAACCAGAGACTGAAAGCCTACAAGCGAAAGTAACACAAAGACTAACAGACTCTGCAAAGTTACAGTCCCACCTCTTAATAAGACATTTATGATTTTGACCAAAACAGGAACATTTATAATAAATAGAATAAATGCAAAGTGGTACAGCAAAAAAAGCGGATGAAAGTCCCTAAAAAGATACTTTGCATACAACCTCTTCCAGAACGATTTAAACAATAGCCAGCTTATTTTGGGGACGACCTTTACTTCCTTCATTTTTGATACCTCGCCAACATTGTAGACTGGCTTGCTGGGGATCTCTTTAACAGTACAAAAAGCAATATTTAATTTGACTAAAATGTCGTTTGGACAGCCGTAGGAGCGGTAAATCTGGTGGAGTCTTATTGCTTCCAAAGCTTTTAGGCCTATGGCTGTGTAGCCTGTTTGAGTGTCGGACACTCTCCAGTAGCCACTGGCGATTTTGGTTAACAGTGAAAGCACAGAATTGCCAAAATATCTTACTCTCGGGATAACAAACAGCGCTGACCGGTGCGATAGTCTGTTAGCTTTTACATAGTCAACCTCTTCATTTACTATCGGCAGGCAGATGTTTTCCAGTTCGTCGGGATCCATTTGGCCGTCGCCCGCCATTACTGCCGTGCAGTCAATATGGTGGTCTTTACACCATTTATAGCCCGTTGCTATTGCTCCACCGACAAAGCCTTTTTCTAAATGATTGATCAGGATTATTCTGTTTTTTTCCGGATTCTGGTTTGCTACCGCACTTTTGGTAAACAGCTTGCCCTCATTGGCGTTTAGGTCTTCTACCACCAGTTCCGCTTTATTATATCTGTTGGGTTTAACTTTGCTTTTGCCGTTGAGTTTTGTTGGTTCTGTGGTATCGGCTTCAATCAAGTCGGTTACCACTTGGGCGGTGGTATCTTTGGACGCATCGTTGACGACAATAATCCTGTCGACAAAATCCGGCATAGTCTCCAACACGATTCTTATTTGCTTTTCCTCGTTATAGGCTGGTACTACAACTGCCACCGTTTTTCCGTTTAGCACAATGGGGAAATTATAGCCTTGGATTAAGATTCTGTCGACCAAGGCGTGTGGTAAAATAGCTTTTGTGAAAAACTTTGCATTAATTGGTGTAGGTGGGTACATTGCACCCAGACATCTTCAAGCCATTAAAGACACGGGAAACAATCTTGTGGTGGCTATGGATCCAAAGGATTCCGTGGGGATTATGGATAGGTACTTTCCCCAGGCCAGCTTTTTTACTGAATTTGAGCGATTTGAGCGACACGCAGAAAAACTTAGGCGGGAGGACAAGGGCAGCGAGCTTCAGTATGTGAGCATCTGCAGTCCTAATTATCTGCACGACTCCCATATGCGCTTTGCCTTAAGAATTGGGGCCAGCGCTATTTGCGAAAAACCGCTTGTTATTAAGCCGTGGAACCTGGACGCGCTGGACGACTTGGAGAAAGAGTATGGCAAGGGAAAAATCAATACAATTTTACAGCTAAGAGTCCACCCAACGATTGAAGCGCTAAAAAAGCAGATTGAGGGCAAGGCTAAAGGTAAAAAGCACGATATTGATTTAACTTACATTACTCCCCGGGGCAAATGGTATTTAATTTCCTGGAAGGGCGACAAAGAAAAGTCCGGCGGGGTGACTATGAACATTGGGATCCATTTTTTTGACATGCTGATTTGGATTTTTGGCAAGCCGGTAAGTATGCAGCTCCATTATCAGGACGATGTTAAAGCAGGCGGGTATATAGAGCTTGAGCGCGCTCGTGTGCGTTGGTTTCTTTCTACCGATGTTAACGATCTGCCAAAGGAGAAACAAAAAGAGGCAAAAGCTTTTAGACAAATTACGATTGACGGCAAAGAGCTGGAATTTTCCGAAGGTTTTACCGATTTGCACACGGAAGTTTACCGCAGGACTTTGGCGGGTAAAGGGTTTGGGATAAAAGATGTTAGACCGGCAATAAAGCTTGTGTATGACTTGGGCACTTTGGACAAGAAAAAGTATTCCCAAAGCTACACCCATCCGTTTTTGTTTAAGTTAAAGTAATATGGCGTTTACCAAAGGTCAAAATTTAATACTTGAGGATGGCGTTACTGTGGGTGATGGTGTGGCTATCGGCAACAATGTGGTTATTCATAAAGATACAGTTATTGGCGACAATGTCAGAATTGACGACAACTCCGTTATTGGTAAATTGCCCATGAAGGCTGCTAATTCAGCCACCACAACTACCGCTGACTTACCTGGTGCCAAAATCGGCGACAACGCTTTGATTGGGAGTTGCGCAGTAATCTACAGAGGCGCGCAGATAGGTAAAGATGTATTGATTGCCGATCTGGCTTCTGTCAGGGAAAATGTAACGGTTGGGGAAAAAACTATCATTGGCAAAGGCGCCACGATAGAAAATAAAGTCACCATAGGCAAATACTGCAAAATTCAGTCTAATGTCCAAATTGTTCCGTATTCTGTTATTGAAGATTATGTTTTTCTGTCGCCGGGAGTAATGACTTCTAATGACAAGTGCGTAGCGCGGCATAAACCCGGATCCCCAGAATTTAAAGGCGTAACTATTAAAAAAGGTGCCAGGTTAGGTGTTGCCTCTGTAACCCTGCCCGGAATTACTGTTGGAGAAGAAGCCTTGGTGGGTGCGGGTGCGGTGGTTACAAAAGATGTTCCGGCTAAAAAAGTGGTTGTGGGAGTACCTGCCAGAGTAGTTAAAGATGTGCCCCAAGAGCAGTTGTTAGAGAATCAGGAGTGTTTATGACAATTCCGTTTGTAGATCTTAAAGCTCAGTATCAAAAGTTAAAGCCCGAGTTGGATTCGGCTGTGCTAGAGATAATGGAAAATGGGACTTTCATAATGGGCAAGCCGGTGGAACTCTTTGAGCAAAGTATTTCTGACTATTTGGGCGGCCAAGCTTTAGGTTGCGCTTCCGGCAGCGACGCCTTGCTACTGGCTTTAATGGCTCTAGACATTAAGCCGGGGGACGAAGTTATAACCACCCCCTTTACATTTTTTGCCACAGCCGGGGCTATTTCCAGACTTGGAGCCAGACCGGTGTTTGTCGATATTGACGAAAAAACCTTTAATACTGATCCTACTAAGATTGAAGAAGCAGTCACTGCACGAACCAAGGCGATTATTCCGGTCCACATTTTTGGTCAGCCCGCTGATATGGACGCTATTATGCAAGTCGCCCATAAGCATGGACTTAAAGTTATTGAAGATGCCTGCCAGGCCATAGGCGCTGAATACAAGGGTAAAAAGGTGGGGACTTTAGGGGATTTTGGCTGTTTCTCATTTTTTCCTACTAAGAATTTGGGGGGTGTGGGTGACGGGGGGTTAATTGTTTGCAAGGACTACCAAGATTACGACAAAGTAAAACTGTTAAGGTTGCACGGCGCTAAAAAAAAGTACTACAACGAGCTGATTGGGATAAATTCCAGGTTGGACGCACTGCAGGCAGTTGTTTTGCAGGTTAAGCTGTCACATCTTACTGTTTGGAATTTATGCAGAGCCGAGATAGCTAAATCTTATTCCGAAAAACTTTCTGACTTTGTTGACACACCTTACACAGCACAAAATGTTACGCATGTTTATCACCAATATGCCATTAAAACAGCCCGACGCGAAGAATTGCTTGAGCACTTAAACGCAAATAGCATAGCCGCCGGAGTTTATTATCCTTCGCCGTTGCACCTTCAGCCCTGTTTTGCCGACTTGGGTTATAAAGAAGGGGATTTACCGGTTGTGGAGAAAGTCTGTTCGCAGATTCTTAGTCTTCCGGTTTATCCTGAAATGACTTATGAAATGGCTTCTTTTGTTGTCGACACTGTGCGCAGTCTATACAAATAAAAATCCTTGTATCTTATATAGTAAGAATTTGGTGGCGTAAAGCATTTTAGGGCGTTTGGGACCGGTAATTGCTTAATTTCCTGTATCGGTAAGAATTCGTAGGTATGATCCGTACATCCGGGGGAAACATTATAGTGGTTGTAATTTAGGCGGACTTTTTGCTCTAAAGCATAATCCGGACTTTTTGGGAGTCTTTCATTTGTAAGCAGATAAGTGGTTTTGTGCTTACCGCGTTGATTTAGAATATCGCTATTTGCCAGCTCATCAATGTCGCTTAAGACAAATAGATGGTGGCCGTAATAGTATTTTAGCGGACCAAAGATATACATCATAAAATTGTTATCGTATTTGGACTCCGGGGATTTGATGACTGCTAAAATTAAGTCATCTTTTGCAACCGCCTTATTAAACTCTTTATAAAAACTTAGCTGAGCCATTTCCGAGCCAAAAAACTGCACGGAGCTAAAGTAACCAAAATATACCAGCGTAAGGCCGACGGTGACTTTTGCAAAAATCCCAAGTCGTCTTTTGGTACATGCCCGGTCGAGAAATATTGCAGACAGTAATAAGAAATACGGAATAGTCTCGCTTACATAATAACGGATATTATAATATTGGTATCTGGTAGTCTGGAGGGCGACAATATTTATTATCAGATAAAGTGAGACAAAAACGATCAGAAAAGCTTGCGGAGCGGTTGTTTTTACTTTACCGCTCAGGGCCAGAATATTGTAGATAGGGTAGGTTACAAAGACTAGTAGTCCCGTATATTCCATAATTACAAACAGGGAGAGGTGTTTAATGGTTAGTAAGCCCAAACCGCTTATGGTGTTTCTGACGGTGGCTTCAACCACAGGGAACCCAATTTTTGCAAGCAGATTGATTGTAAAGACTACCAGCCAGATGAATATAAGGATGTTTATCAATGGTATCAGCTTTTCGACTTTGTTAAATAGCTTACCTGTCCGCTTTTTCTTTGTGAGGAGACACACTACAATGAGGGTGCCTATTAAAACAAGTCCTGCCGCCATCAAGTTCTGTTCCTGCGTACCGCCAAAAAAGCTTAAATATCGTCTTGAGGATTTAAGGACGACAGAATTAAAAATTAAGTCGTGCAGTGGCCGAAGGAAGGTAAAGTAGTATCTATAAGATGCCACAAACAGTAATATCAACATTGAAAGGTAAATCAATAGGTGGGTCTTAAGCTGGCTGACTTTGACAAAGGCCACTACTCCCAGGATCAGCAGGTAGAAAAATGGCAGATACATATACGAACTCATTCTGGTATAGAAAAAGCAATTCATTAACAGGGCCGACAGAACAAGGTAAAAGGGTTGTGGCCTGTATTCTTTACCTGTGGTGTAATATTTTGCTAGGTAATAAAAGCTGCCGGCTGTAAATGCCAAAGCCACAACCTCACCCACCGGGAATTTTGAGAAAAACGCATGCAGAGGATTTAACGCCAAAAATAGCGCAGCAATGTACCCGACGGATTTTCTTTTACCTGAAAGTTCATAACCAAGTAGATAAAAAGCTACTATGGAAATCATGGAAAACATAGTAAGCGAATATACCCTGTTGTCGCTCCCAAAAAGCTGGCCAAACATAGCCAGCCATGCGGGGTGCAGGGGATAAAAAACCATAGAATATTCCGAATCCGGCCGGTTCCACTTTTGAATACTAGGCATAAGGTAGTTGCCGTGTTTGTCGTACAGCTCTTGTTCCGCGTCCGTTAAAGTTTCCCGGTAGTGGTCTATGGCATAAAGTGAATGGCTAAGCTCGTATTGCTTGGAGATATTTATGTAAGTGCCTTGATCCTGTCCACCCATTAAATACAGATACGGTGGGAATCTAAAAACTAGCGCCAGGACAAGGATTAAGACAATCTTTCCGTCAAACCGCTCGTCTTTAAAGGCGACTTTGACTTTAAGGACTTTAACGATTCCTGCCGTTGTCATCAGTCCGATAATTACAGTTAGAAGAGGGTAGAATTGGTGTGTAGCCAGTAGAAATACGGCTATACAGCTTGTTAGAGAGATAAAAAGTAACAAAAGATCCCAAAGGTGTAAAACAAGTCCGTGATCGGTGAGTTTAGCGTAATAGTTACCTAACACTTGCCTAATGTGTCCCATACCGGCAATTATACTATTATCGGGGGTTCTGCCTACCTTCAGCGTCAGACTTTTTTGCAACCACCAAGATAGTTTTTCCAAAGTTTTTATATAGTTTTGGTATTAATGTTGAATAAAGCGTTCCATGGTTGTTAAAGTTCAGAATGTCGGATTCTGCTTTAACTACCTCAAAACCATTGTCTTTAAGTAGTTCGTAGGTACCTTTAAACGTAAAATACCTGATGTGCCCGGCTGTATCTTTTACGATTCTATTGTCGAGCAAAGGGTTTTTACCTAATAACAGAAGTATTCTTCTTGGCAGGCTTGCCACATTGGGCGTGGTTAGGAACAGGGTGCCGTGGGATTTTAATAGCCGGTGGACTTTTTGAAGAAAGAGGTCAGTGTCAAAAACATGCTCGATTATTTCTCCGGCCACGACTACATCAAAGCCAACATCTTTAAAGAAATCCGTTGTCATGAAGTCGCCACATTCCGTTAACACTCCTTTTTTCTCGGCTCGTCTTTCTGCCGTATTTGACGCTTCTATACCATATACAGTATTCGTCGACTTTTTGTACCGCACAGCGTAAGAACCGTCCCAGCAGCCAATGTCTAGAACTTTTAATCCGCTGTCCGGAATGTTATTAAGGATAAAATCTATCCGTGTTTTGTCAGGCCCGTCCGTTGGCATTATTCCCGAATATCTTTTTTCGTTAAACTTGTTATTCATATTTAACTATCTCTTTTTTACGATTAAGAAGTAGTCTGACGAAAAAGGCCACTTAATAAAAGTTAGTAATCTATCTAAGCAGATTAATATACTTGCCAACTTGTTCATTATTTTAGCAGGATTGGTAGGAACATTCCCTAGCCGTTTAAAAACCAGCATGTCGAATAATTCTTTATCAAACAGACTTAGCAAGTCCTGCCTTTTTAGAACCCACTGATGAGCGCCCAAGTTGAATTTTCTTGCAATAAATTCGGTCAATGAGTAATACCTTGGGCATCTGGTTATCACTAGGTAGCCTTCACGCCGTAGCTTTTTGGAAACACCGTCAATAAATTTCCTACGATTTTCCGGTGAAATGTGCTCAATTACAGCATATAGAAAGACTATATCAAAGGAATTGTCAGGAAAAGCAAGATTGTAGCCGTCATACAGCCCTAGATCCAATTTGTAGGTTTCGGCCATCTTGGGATAGATTTTTTCAAACACTTTGTACGGTGGTTCCTGTTTGTGATAAAATTCGTCGTTAGTCGTAGTTTCCAAACCGTAAACTTTAGAAGAAGTAAATAGCTTTTTTATTACAGCAGTCTTATCTCCTAAACCGCAACCTAAGTCCAAGACGGTCAAGTTCTTATCTAACAGGGGGCGGAAAAAATCAGCGATTTCTTTGAAATCCACATAGTCCAGGTAAACATTCAGCCTGTTTTTTAAAATACTTCTTGCCCTGGTGATATAGTAAGTGTTTTCCAGCTGTTTATTTGTTGACAGATAATCATTTAAGGTCTTCAAGACTTCGAGATAAAGGTTTTTTAGCGTTGTGTAGTCCATGAATCAGTTATTGTATGTTGGCTAGGATGGTATCAATTTCTTTATTTATTATCATGTCCCAGTCAAGTGTTTTCATAAAATACAAACCCTTTTGACTAAATAGTTCCCGCTCATTTTCGTCGCCCAGTAGTTTGATAACCGCGTCCGCAAAGTACTTTGTGTTAAAGCATTTGACCCATACAACATTGTCCTGCCAGATTTCTCTAATATCCTTTAAGTCATAGACGACTGCAGGTATGCCGGATGCTAAAGCTTCTCCGATTACAATTCCCCAACCCTCCTCGTGAGAAGGTAAGACAAATATGTTGCTCGACTTCATTATTTCAATAACTTCCAGCCTAGTTTTAGATCCCACCAGTTGGATGTTATCTTCTAAACCATTATCTCTGATCGCCTTTATGAAGCACTCCTTTTCCGGTCCTTCACCTACAATTGCACATACGACATTTGGGTACTGATTTTTAGCTAGTTTTACTATTGTCACAAGATCGTAAATCCCCTTTGTTTTATTTAGTCTGCCGCAAAAGCACAGATCAAAGTTTGGTTTATCATCAGCCCTAACATCGTTGATCAGCTTCAAGTCAATGCCGTTTTGAAACATGTAAATATTATTTCGATTAAAACGGACGGGTATCCTATAACATAGACGATTAGTGTACACTAGTCGTAGGCTTAATGGACAAAATGTGTGGATGCATTGAACATTAATTGCTACTTTTGTATTTGAAGTACCAATACCAGTTGACAAAATTCTCTCGCCTTGTTTTTGATAAACCTCTATGCAAATTGAGCTTTGTTTTTAAATGGGTAAACTCTGCTTCTAATCCATTCGTATCTTTAGGAATATCCGGATCATCCAGATACAAAAACATATGATCTAAAGACCCCAGGATGTGCCTGTAGGCGGATCTAACCCTCTTGTGGGTGTACCACCATGTCGTTGCTCCATTTGGCTTTTTGGCGTAACTTCTTTGTTTTAAAAACAGCTCATTTTCTTTGCCGTAGTTTGCCAACCACTTCCTAAATACAGTTTCATCGGTTTTGCTTTTTACCTTATTTATCATCCGTACCAACCTCAAAAGATCCTGTCCTTCTTTGGTATCCGGTCTTTTGGTTAGAAGGCTCTGACACCTGTTTTGAATGTGTACCAGGCAGTACTGGTGGGGAATATCCGGAAGCAACCATTTAACAGCCGCAATAATCGACCCGTGTTTATCCGAAGTTACTGATCTTATCTCGTACCCAAGGCTG
>Ga0172374_1001376_pt1 | contig 16262 bp, 16 predicted proteins | sample LakKiv3m_FD_114536 | JGI IMG/M metagenome (GOLD analysis project Ga0172374, IMG submission 114536) | Freshwater microbial communities from Kabuno Bay, South-Kivu, Congo - kab_092012_10.3m | ecosystem: Environmental > Aquatic > Freshwater > Lake | place: Democratic Republic of the Congo... | reverse complement strand
TGATCTCCATGCGAGCCATGAAACCTCTTTGTTCTGGTATTAATGTCAGCACTAATGCTGGTTCGAATGCCAGAACATCGCCTGATTTGCCCGATCAGCAAAAACAGCTCACCGGACGCTCACTTTTGACGTGCTCCCCGGATTTGACAGGGCGCGTGGTCTGCATGACTTGAATTAAATGGTCTTCGGTAAACCCAACGAGGATCGGAGGCAATGGCATGCGAATTGGCAGTTGGTGCTTTCGCTGTTGATTTTCCACGGCAGCGTGGTTGTCAGACTATGCGGATGCGCATAGGCTAGACAAGGATGCAACTCGTGATACGTATTATTCAGTAGACAACTTTTACGAGAAATATAGTCTATAGTGCAGGTTGGCCATGATTGCGAGCCAAAACTATAGTGACTGCATAACGAATATAAGCGCTTGGTGGAATAAGAATGAAGTTTGTTTCGAATTGGTTGAAAAAGTTTGCTAATACCTCTCGTAAGTCGGAGTTTGGCGATGCTTGGCCCCGCGATCTTCGTTCAGCCGTACCGCAGCGATACTCTATGAATTATAAAATGTATAAGAATAGGGGAAATGCGCTTCCTCTAAAAAATCTAGTGAGCGGTTTTATTCATAATGAACAAGTGAATAAAGGCGATATGAACCGATTTTTCACTTTTTGTCTTGTGCATGACCAAATAAGGAAAGAGGGTATTACTGGCGATATTGCCGAACTCGGTGTTTATAAAGGGAATACATCTTACATATTGGCAAATTTTGCTAAGGATCTCGGGCGAACAGCTTATCTATTTGATACGTTCGAGGGATTTGATTCGAGAGATATCAAAGGTATTGACTCATCTATTCCGATGCAGTTTTCCGATACGAGTCTCGAAACGGTCCGTGACTTCGTTGGTGACAACAATACGGTTTATGTTAAAGGATATTTCCCAGAGTCGGCTGCGCAAATCCCAGACAACCTAAAATTTTGCCTAGTGCATCTTGATTGCGACCTTTACAGTCCAATAATGAGCGCGTTGAGCTATTTCTACCCGAGAATGGCGGAGGGTGGATTTATAGTTTTGCATGATTATTCGAGCTTGCATTGGGACGGAGCCGAGAATGCAGCTGACGAATTTTTTTCCGATAAACCAGAGTGCTTGATACCATTAGCTGATAGCTGCGGTAGCGTGATTGTTCGAAAGGCGCGGACATCCGATAAATTCGAAAATTGGCGAATTAAGAGGCTCCGGGATTCCTCAGTTGGCTCCTGGGTTCCTACACAGCTTTTAAAAACTTATTTGAGAGATGGCTGGGGTGATGTTGAAGACTGGGGGGTGTGGGGCGTTGGGGAGAGCCATACGATGTCCGTTATAATCCCCTTTCGGCCCCAAACGGATATCAGATTAATTTTTGATGTCGATGCCGTTTTGCTTGGCAAACAGGTAGAGCAGAAAGTCACGGTTTTGTTGGAAGGTACCGAGATTGCAGAGTGGACTTTTACGTCTGAACATCAGCGCGGGAAACGGGAATTAATTATTCCTCTGCATATCCTTCAAGGACACCGAAATGCTGAGTCTCCACCAGCACTTTTTGTTGAATTCAGGCCTGAGTCATTTACACCTCCAAATGTTTTGGATGCATCTAACAGGGACACCCGGGCGCTTGGACTTGGGCTTCATAGTTTTAAGATAGAGATTGAATAGAAACTCGGTAGTTTATTCATGCACAAGCGTCCTGCCCTGCGAAGTTGGAATCCCCTGGGATTTTTGCGGCTAAACGTTGGAAAACTGGAAGCTGAAGTTTTCGGCCCGATCACAATGACGGGCTGTTTTTCCCTCTACCGCGCTAACCGTATGCGTACCCGCTCAAAGATGAATGCGACTTGCGCTTCTGAAAACTTCGAGGCCCTTATCGAATTTTTTCTTCTTCCCATCACGCACCACAAACCGAAAATCCCAGCTCCAAACGGCCTAATTTATCGTTGATATGACAGGTTCAGATCAATTATTTCTCAATCGCTCGTTCGAGTAGCGTCAAAATTTATGCGTTCAGCCTCAACCACAAGCGGTAGACTTCGCACCTGAGTCTGAATCGCCCCAATATATTCTCCGAGCATGCCGAGAAAAATCATCTGGACGGCACCAAAGAAAAATATACCGATCAAAATTGGCGCTAGGCCAATGTCAAATGAGTTCCACATAACTAGTTTCGCAACAAAGTAGCCGAATGCAACCAACAGGCTCAGGCACGCGAGAGCAAATCCGGAAAGCGTCATGAGACGCAAAGGAACCTTTGAGTGTTTCGTGATCCCGAGCATCGCCATGTCATATAGCGAATAAAAATTCTGGCTGGTTACGCCGCGTGCTCGTCTCGGCTGCTTAAATGGAACAGTCGCAATCGGATAGCCAATTTCGCATACGAGTCCCCGGAAATACGGGTATGGGTCATTCATTTGTTTGAGGATATCGATGACTGCGCGGTCAAATAGTCCGGACCCCGTCGCGTTCTGGATAAGAGGCACCTCGGAGATTCTGCCTACGGCTGAATAATACAGCTTTCGAACGGCAAACATGACGGACGACTCGTCACTGACGGGTTTTACCGCCATTACGGTCTTGAAACCATCTTCCCACTTTTTCACGAACTCGGCGATCATTTCTGGTGGATCCTGAAGGTCGGAAGCTATCAAGACCGCCGCGTCTCCGGAAGCTTGCAGAAGAGCATGAAAAGAGGAGCGGATATAACCGAAATTTCTGCTGTTCACGATAACGCGTAAATTCTTGTCGTTCTTCGCTCTGGAACGAAGAATCGCCACTGTATTGTCTTTCGAACAGTTGTCTATGCAAAGGTGTTCGTAGTCATATGGCAATTTCGCCATGGTGGCGGCTATGCGTTCGCACAGCTCAACGACATTTTCCTCTTCGTTAAAGAGAGGAGTTACTATGCTGATCTTTTTTCTCATGGGGAAAATACATAACGCCGATTTAGGAGGAAAGATAAAATTGCCAAGGGCAATAGAAGCAGCAAGCCAGCAAACCACGCAGGCACATCGAAATGAACGAGAAGGCTTACCCCTGAGATATTCAGCAGATATAAGAACAAATACACGCCGATAAAGCGAATCAACAGCGCATTATTCCGAGATTCAAATACAAATGCACCTATGCTTTTGAAATTGAACAACGTTCCGAGAATTGTGGAGGCTGCGACTGCTGCCGTATAGTGTAATCCGATCCACAGACTGGCGACGTATATCGTGTATCCAAAGATTGTATTGATGACGCCAACTATCAAGAATTTTACTATCCTGATATCGAATTGATACGGTTTGGCTGGCATGTCGTCGTTTCCTGATCTTACCAGCCGGTTTCCGTGATCGTTATACCCGCAACTTGCCGCAAATATTCCTGCGTACCGGATGTGCTGATGAAAGTATTGGGAACGGCAATTCGTTTCACGAGAGGGATTTGTGCCAGTTCGCCACATGCGCACAGGTCGCTTAAAGCTTCGACAATCGAACTTCCAAAGCCACCATTGAGCTGATGCTCCTCAACGGTGACAATTCTTTGAAATCGCTGCGCCATATCAATGAGAACGTCTTTTTTGTAACCTCCTACAAAAGGCGCACTCCAAAATGCCCAATCACGACCGCTATCTTTCATCTCTTGGAGAATTGGAGCGCCAACGGCTCCCGTTGCCAAAACAAGAGTTTCAGACCCTTCTCTCACAGGTAAGAACTCACCCGGGACGATGGACAGGGGAGTGTTGGGATCGTGCAGGTGGATTTCTCCGGACTTATTTAATCTGATATAGCCCGGACCCGTATGCTTCGTCATGAAAACGGCGGCCGCGCGCGCTTCCAATGCGTCAGCCGGCGCACAGATTGTCATGCCCGGTAGAGAGCGCATCATTGCCAAATCTTCTGTCGTGTGGTGCGAGACGCCTTGTGATCCGTAAGCGTAACCGGCGCCTACGGCCACGACTTTCACATTGGCTTCATGATAGCAGACATCGTAGCGGATCTGTTCCATACAGCGGAGCGTTGGGAAATTGCCGATGGAATAGGTGAAAACATTGTATCCTTCGCGAGCTAAGCCTACGGCAACCTGCGTCATATTCTGCTCGGCTATGCCGGCGTTCAAAAAACGGTCGGGATAACGCTGGGCGAAAGGCTCAAGAACCGAGTAACCCAGATCACCGCACAAAAGGAATACGTCGTCGTTCTCTTCGGCAAGGTCACAAAGCGTGTTGATAAAACTGTTACGCATCAACAGACTCCAACTCTTCACGCGCTTTCTCGACGTCGGCAGCCGATGGAGAGCGATAGTGCCAGGCAAGATCGTTTTCCATGAAGCCTACCCCTTTTCCTTTCACCGTATGCGCGATAACGCATTTTGGTTTGCCATCACGGCTTGCCTTGAAGCGACTTAAAAGCTCCAACAGGTCGGTGGTCGAATGCCCGTCCACTTCCTCTACCTCCCAGTTGAAAGCGCGGAATTTATCCGCCAGGGGTTCAAGGTTCATCACGTCGCATACTCTGCCGAAGCTCTGTATCTTGTTGTAGTCAATGATTGCGACAAGATTGTCGAGGTGATTATGAGCGGCAAACATGATCGCCTCCCAATTCGAGCCTTCATCCAGCTCCCCGTCGCTCAATATGGCGAAAACACTATTCGCGCGCTTCAAACGCTTTCCAGCGAGGGCAGTGCCGCAGGCCACGCCGAGCGCGTGCCCGAGGCTACCCGTGGACAATTCAACCCCGGGCAGGTTGTGGTTGATATGTGATGTGAAATAGCTGCCGTTTTCCGTAAACTCACGCAGGAGGTCTTTACCCGCAAAAAAGCCCTTGAGTTCCAGCATGGCATAGAGCGCTGTGCATGCGTGACCTTTGCTATAGAACAAGCGGTCCCGGTTCGGGTTGTCCACGGCATCGGCCGACACGTTCAGAACTCGTCCATAAAGTACCGCGAGAATGTCGGCAACGGAGAAGGCGCCGCCAATATGAGACGTGCGCTTGAGGCTGCAGAGCTCCAGCACCCGCAACCGAACCTGTTTTGCATATGTCGAAAGGTCAGTCATGGCTGTTTCCTGCTCGCAATAATTGGCTTATACCATTCCATAGTGCGCGTTAAGGCGTCGTCCAACGATACTCGTATTGAAAGACCAAGCTCAGTGCGCGTGGCATGGGTTTCGGGGACATAGAGATCCGGAGCGGCACCTTTTACGGTTTGACCGAGAATTTGAACTTTTGATTGGTTCAAGCCCGCTATTCGAGCAATCATTTGGGCAAGTGCTGCAATTGAAACTGGATCGTCTGATCCGACATTGTAAGCTTTGCCCGCTTGTCCTCGAACCAGAATTGCGATTAGCCACTCCACAAGATCGGTCGCATACATATATGAACGTTTCGCTTTTCCATCTCCCTTTATCGTTATGGGGAGATCCAGCATGGCATCACGCATAAAATTCCCGGCAGCGAATTGGGCGTCCAGTTCGAGATAGGGACCAATCTGAGCAAAAATACGGGCGGATTTGCAGGCGAAACCGTATTGCTGCCCGTAGGTATTGCCTAACCATTCGGTATTGATCTTACCCAGCCCATATGCCGAACTGGTTGAGGAAACATCGGCAGACACGGCAGATGTCTCCGAAAATCGATCTCCCCGGCCGGTTTCGCGACCATAAACTGCGCCGGACGATAACAACAAAACTTTGGTGGCGCCACTGTCACGAGCAAGATCGAGAACGCGGCGTGTGCCTTGCACAGTGACGTCAAACACATCAAGCGGAGAGTTTACGGCGATTACGTCCGTGGCCGCGTGAATGATATGCGTAAAGCGAGGATTTTCGATATGAAATTCGCGCACATCACCTTGTATGAATGATAGCGCAGAATCATTGGCCAGATGAGGGTATAATTTCGCGAAACGGTCGGGATCGCGGCTGAGTATTACCGCCTGCATGCCAAGATTCATATGTGTGTTCGCATAGCTGATAGCTTCGAGTAGCCAGCGACCTATATAACCGGTGCCTCCGGTGATAAACAGGCGTGCATTTTGCAGAGTCTCGAAGTCGCTCCTAGCGTCCACTATCAGCGTTTTAAGATCATGTCTTGTTGCGCCCTGCGACGCAATACCATCAATTGTCGCAGTCAAGTTTTATCACTTCCGTTAAGCGTTGATCGAAACTGATTGCATTTGCTCTATAGCTACCATTCCGTACGGACAATATCGATTTTAACAGTATGACTGCCGTCATTATTGCGACTTCGTTTTTTTTCCCTAGACATGTATGCCCAAGGTGTTCAGGTAGCAGCCATTTTCTGTTTTCAAAAAACGTAAGCCAATAAAGATAATCGTATCCGGCAACTCCCCAGAATGCGTCCTCCCAGTCGACAACGACAGGTCCCATATCGTCAGATCGGATGTTTGCAGGGCTCAAATCGCCGTGGCAAATCTGACGTTCCCAAGCGGGAGCAGATGAAAGAAGCAAATCAAGATAATTCTGGACCTGCTCCGTTATTCGCCCCGAAATCAGCCGTTCCTGTGAAAGCGTCGCCAGGGCAGCGTTCGCTTCGGAAAGTAACAAATCGAAACTTTCCGATGAAGGTATAGCTATCTCGCTCTCTATTGGAGAAAGCGCCCTTTCGTAACATGACACGATATACCGTACCGCTTCTGGATGAAGCGGATAACCGGGCTGAAGAACCTTCATATTCAACCAGGTCCGGGTTTCTTGCCCCGATGTCACGGAATTCAAACACGCGTCTACGCGTGCCCCTGCCGTCGCCACAAGAAAAGCAGCCTCGCGCTCAAGGGTAGAGCGTCCCGCAGGGGTGGCGTAAGTTTTAAAGAACCTTTTCTGTCCGAGTAATTCCCCCGTGAAGCAGAGTCCGAGCGTGCCACCGTCGACGACTTCAACTTTCACCAAGTGGGCCCCAAAGATTCTTTGGAGCCCGGACATCAAATCCTCTTTCAACGGATTGAAAGTATTTGCGGCACTAAGGTGCCGCAACTTGCTAAGCACCGTAATAGTCCTTGAGGTAGCTGATCTTGTCGAAACCGAAATGACGTGCAAGGGCCATCGACCCGTGGGCGATCTGTGCTTTTTCCGCGTCCGTCAGTTCGTTGATGATTGCCTCGTTGTATTCCTCTGTGCTCTTAAGCACCGTGCCCCAGGGCGCAATATTGTCCTTGATCTCGACGCCGTTCCAGCTGGGGTAAAGCATCGTTTCGCTGAAGGGCACATCTATGAATTCAGAGACTTGCTTCATGAATTCCACCTTATCGGACACAAGATCTTCATAGCGGAATATACGTACGTTCCGAGGATGCATCTTGGCGTACATCTCGACGGTGGAGTGATAGATGTTCCAGGTGATCAGGTATTTGCTGAGCGGCTGAGGGAACGGGCGGCGCTTGGTGTCGCGATATGCTGAGAATGGGTTTCTAACGATGTGAATGATGCGGACATCCGGAAAATCGCGCACGATACGATCGGCGTCGATACCGATTGCTGGAGAATATCCTACATAAGTCATATCTTCGCGCTGCTTGGTGTAGTAGTTTTTCCAAGCTTTGAAGGTTGCCCTGAAAAATGCTTCGATAACCTTCGCGCGTGGATAGAACGGTGCATCACCCAGGATTTCCTCAAAAATGGCCAGGCGATCCGCTTCGACCATATCCAGGTCTGCATCCTTGAACTTTGAACCATTTCTTTTACGAAGGAAGGTCTTGGCCTCTTCGTCAATCATATGCTCATAAAGTTCATAGGGGCGTGCGCCTTCGGGGAATTCAGGGTAACGATACTGTACGCGCTCGACCGAAGCTAGAAAGTCGTTGAAGTTGCGGCTGCCCAGCTGAGATTCAAAGGGATAAACCAGCAGATCCGGGTGCCCGTCGAGGTGCCGGTGCGTAACATTGCCTCCGTGCTCGAAACCCGCAGAAATCATGACAAACTTGAAGTGGCTCATATAATATCGATCCTTTTTCGTCTTTGAGCGAGCAAAGACAGTTGATGAATGCCGTTGCCTTGCGGTCTGGCTTTAGCGCCATTTTCGCAAAAATGCACCGGGAATGTTTAAGTTTGCGCTGTGCAAGCTCAATTGCGCTTTTGGAGGACGCTTACGGTTCCTGTTGGCCTGTTAAAACAGCAAGCATTCTGAACGGAAAATGCGGCCTCTCATTTTTACCTTGCTATGGCTGCTTGATACTCTCTTATTTGTGCAATGGTAGCATTCCTTTCGGACTGCCCCTCGGCAACGGCCTTGCTCCAATCCACAATATATTGAAGTGCACGATCCAGACGAAGTTCAGGGTGCCAAGCAAGACGGTTACGCGCTTTCGAAATATCGAGTTTCAAAAAATGAGCTTCGTGCGGATGATTTCCAATATCGCAGGACCAGCTTGCTTCGTTGCCCCACAGCTCTGCCATGCGCTCTGTGATCCATGATACGGGTTTTGCATCATCGTCATTAGGTCCGAAATTCCAGGCTTCTGCGAATTCATCTCCGTGTTCGAAGAGATTTTCCGCGAGGACGAGGTAACCGCGAAGCGATTCAAGAACATGCTGCCAGGGGCGAATGGCTTGCGGATTCCGGATAGAAGCCGGTACTCCCTGCGAGAACGCATATACAATATCTGGGATGAGGCGGTCCTTTGCCCAGTCTCCGCCGCCGATAACGTTGCCGGCCCGTGCAGTTGCCACGGCGACACGATGACCATTTGACGGTGTTGTAAAGTACGATCTGCGATATGCTGCAGTCACAAGCTCCGCGCACGCTTTGCTGCTGCTATAGGGATCGTACCCGCCCATGGGTTCGTTTTCTCGATACCCCCAAGGCCATTCTCGATTTTCGTAGCATTTGTCCGTTGTTACATTGACGACGGCCCTGATCTTCTGGCTTTCGCGAACCGCCTCAAGCAAATTCACAACGCCCATGACGTTCGTCGAAAATGTTTCCACGGGATTTACATAGGAATATCGCACCAAAGGCTGTGCGGCCATATGAATTACAATTTCAGGATCTGCTGTTCGCATCGCATTTTTCAACGCCTCCAGATCCCGTATGTCCCCAATAAGTGAGATCATTCCGTCAGCCGCGCCTGTCGCTTCAAACAGAGAGGGGCTGGTCGGCGGGGGTAGCGCAAACCCTGTAACATGTGCGCCTAAATTTTGTAGCCAAAGAGATAACCAGCTTCCCTTGAAGCCCGTGTGCCCGGTCAGCAGGACGCGCTTACCGCGCCAGAACGAGATATTCACTCCCAGATCCTCCAAGGAGCTTTCCCACGGGCCCAAAGATCCTCAAGGAGATGTTTATCCCTGAGTGTATCCATCGGCTGCCAAAAGCCGGTGTGCTCATATGCGAACAATTTTCCCTGAGTGGCGAGACTTTCGAGCGGTGCGTGTTCCCAGGGTGTGTTATCGCCCTCTATGAAATCGACAACTTTTGGAGACAGAACAAAAAAACCGCCATTTATCATTCCGCCATCCCCTTTGGGTTTTTCTTTAAAGGATGTAATGCGCTGGTCCGACTGTATGTCCAGAGCGCCAAATCTTGCTGGAGGGTATGTTGCTGTAAGCGTTGCCAAACCACCATGGCGCTTATGAAAATCGACAAGCTCCCGGATATTTACATCGCTTACCCCGTCACCATAAGTAAAACAGAACGCTTCCTCGTCATTTAAATAAGAGGAAACGCGTTTAAGGCGGCCACCCGTCATGGTGGCTTCGCCGGTTTCAACAAGCGTGACGCGCCAGGGCTCGGCATGTTGCTGATGAACTTCCATGCTGTTAGTCTTCATGTCGAATGTCACATCGGACATGTGCAAGAAGTAATTGGCGAAGTACTCTTTAATCAAGTAACCTTTATAACCCAGGCATATGATGAAATCATTGATGCCATGTGACGAATAGATTTTCATGATGTGCCATAGAATTGGCTTTCCACCAATTTCCACCATCGGCTTGGGCTTAAGGTGGGTTTCTTCGGATATTCTGGTGCCGAGGCCTCCAGCGAGAATAACAGCTTTCATTCTAAACGACCTCAGCCATGCAATATTTTGACAAACATTCAAGCGTGCTTAGTGTTCTTAACCCTATAGCTCGACTGCTGCGGAAGAAGCGTGCGTTAGATTGCTTGCCATCCAATCGCGCCCCTTTCAGCTCTGTCGACCACCTTGGGCGCCAAATACCTTCTTACGATTCGGGTATAAAGCCGGACTGAATGGGTTGCAAATTATTCAAATGAATAAGTTGAGAGTCTCAACAGCAAGAACCGGCTTTTCGGAGGCTGTTATACTCGCTTATGCGGCCTGATCGACGTCCGCAACTCCACCAGCCGCTCCAGCGTCTCAAGGCTTCGCTCGGGGCAGACGGCGGAGAGGGCCAGGGCCATGGTTTCCATGGCAATGAAGGTTGGGGCGTGGAGCGCGACCCCTTCCGTTTTGGCGCGGGGCAGGAAGAGGCTGGCGTTGGCGTGTTTTTTGAGCACGCTGTCTTCCTGGCCGAGCAGCATGATGATCGGGATGTCGAGGCGGCCTGCTTCCGCTATGGCGGTCTGGGCCTCGCGGTGGGCGCGGCCGTGCAGGAGCATGATGAGGACGTGGCCGTTTTCAAGCTCGAGCAACTGTTCGGCAAGCGCGATGCCGGTGGCGTTGAGCGCATAGGAATGGACGCCCGAGCGTTGGAACAGTCTTGCGGCATAGGTGGCGATGATGCCGGAGGCGCCGATGCCGAGCACGCCGATGCCGCGCGCTTGCGAGAGAAGCCGCACGGCCGCCGCCATGGCTTCGCGGTTTTCTGCGCTTGAAAGCATCTCCAGCGTGTTTTTCTGATTGTCGAGCACGAAATCTATTGCCGCATCGCAGTTGCCGGATATGGATTTTGTCGTCGCCGCCATTTTTTCGACGGGCGAATCCGTCACGCCCAGATAGGCCTCCAGCGTTTCCTTGAGATCGACTAGCCCCTGAAAGCCGAGCGCCTGTATGGCGCGGATGACGGTCGCATCGGATGTATTGGTCTCGAAGCCGATTTCCAGTGCCGATTTGGCGAGAACGGCATGGCGGTGGCCGTCAATATATTCGGCAACGGCAAGCAGGCCCGGCGACAGGCGGTCGCGGCGCTTGCGCAGCTGCTCTCCGAAACGATCGGTGCGCCGAAGCCTTGATGTATGCGTTTCGCCAGCTGACATGAATTCTTCCGTGAAGCTGAGTTTTCTACTCTTCTTCACGAATTAGCAGCGCGCCAAGCCGGGAGGCAAGCGCTTTTGTCGTATTGGTCGTTGCCGTCACTTTTCGTGCGCTGGCCGCACCGTCAAATGGGACTGGACAGCGGAGACCATGAGGCTGAGCGCGGCATAGGAGTTGGAAATCGCTTCTTCGCGCGGCAGGAGGATGTAACGGCCGTTACGGCAGGCCTGAAGAAAGTCGCAGAAACCCGGCATCACGGCTTCCATCATGTCGATTTCTGCCTGCGGCGAAGCGCCTGTATCGGAACGATAGGGATCGAAGATGATATCGGCATCGAGTTCCGGCAGGCGTTCGGCGCTGATCTCGATACGGTCGCCATCCGGAATGGCGTCGATGATGGCGGGGAAACGAAACCCCGCATCGCGTAGCACCTGTCCGAGCGCCCGATAGGTGTGGTAGACGCTGATCTTGCCGTTGAGCGGCTGGAACACCGAAACCGTGATGGCGCCGGTATCGACCGATGCCTTCAGCGCTTCGATCTGCGCCCGGTAACGACGGTCCAGCACGGCAAGACGCGCCTGCGTGCCGGTCAGCTCGGCCAGCATTTTGTAAATATGCGGCGCGCCGTCCTTTGTATTGTCGATGGCGACGGTGGGGGCGATCTGCGCCAGTTTTTCAACGGGGGTGGGGCGATCTGGTTCGGTCAGGATGAGATCAGGCTTGAGGGCGATGATCGCCTCCAGATCGGCATTGATGGAGCCGATATAGGCGATGTCGCTATTGTCGAAATCAACACCGGTCAGAATGGCGCTGGAGCGCAGATAGGGTTTGCCGTCCGCTCCCATGCGGCCGTGGCTGCCCACCGGCGTCACTCCCAGCTCGATCAGCGGAATGGTGAGGTCGATATCGTGCAGTGTCACGATGCGTTTCGGCTTTGCCGGAATGGAAACGCTGCGGCCGAGGTCGTCGGTAAAGCTTCGGCTGGTCTCTTCGGCTTGAGCCGTGGCTGTGCCGAGGAGAAAAGCGGCGGCCGGGAGAAGGGCGAGAAGTGTTTTGCGCATGGGGGGAACCTATAGGCGATGCCGGTGAAACCAGAGAAGAGCAAGCAGCGTGGGTGCGCCGATGGCGGAAAGAACGAGGCCGGTCGGCAGCTCCAGCGGCGAAAAGGCGGTTCGGGCGATGGTATCTGACGCTGCGACCAGAATTGCGCCTGTCAGGCCTGCACCTAAGACAAGCCCGGGATAGGAGCCGCCGGGCAACAGAAGCCGGGCGATATGCGGCCCGATCAGGCCGACAAAACCGATGCTGCCGGTGAAGGAGACGCAGGCTGCGGTGAGGGTGACGGCAAGCGTGACATGAAGCACCGAAAGGAGGCGGCTATGGACGCCTAGTGCCGTCGCGGCATGGTTGCCGAGCGCCTGTACGTCGGCGGCGCGCGCCGTCACGAGCAGAAGGCCAAGGGCGATGACGAGGATGACGGAGAGGATTGAAACGGCGGTCCAGCTTGCGCCCTGCAGGTTGCCAGCCATCCAGATCATCGCTGTCTGCAAATTGAGAATATCGAGCGATGCCATGAGGATAAGCAGCAAAGTTGATAAAAACCATGAAAAGCCGATGCCGGTCAGCACGAAGCGCAGGCGCGAGGTTGCGCCGGAGAGCATCAGAACGATTGCGGCACTTGCCATGCCGCCGGCAATGCCCGCGACGGGGCGCAACATGACCGGCAGGGAAGGCAGCAGGAACAGGCAGCCCAGCACGGCAAGGGATGCGCCTTCGCGCACGCCGAGCAGGCCGGGATCGGCAAGGCCGTTGCGGGTCGTGGCCTGCATGATGGCGCCGGCAATGCCGAGCATGGCGCCGGCCACGATCGCAAGCGCCAGACGCGAGAGCCGGAAGTCGAGAACCACGAGTGCGTCGGTCATGGCAGGATCGGTGTTGGTTGCGGTGACAAGCGACCACAGGGCGGAGGCGGGAATATGCTGGCTGCCGGCGGTGAGCGACCACAGGGCGACAAGCATGAGGCAGAGGAAAAGCGCCAGCAGAATGATGAGCCGCGACGGCATGAAGCGGACGGAAAAGCGCCCCAGTCGGACAACCCGGTAACGGTTCATTTCAGCACCCTGCGCACCAGCCAGAGAAACACCGGCGCGCCGACAAGGCCGGTCATTGCGCCCGTGGGCAGCTCTTTCGGCAGGAGAATGAGGCGGGCGGCGAGATCGGCGGCGATCAGGAGAACCGCGCCGCCGAGTGCAGCGATGGGTATGGCAAGCAGAAGCCGCCCCGTTTTCAGGCGTGCGACGAGCGGCGGCACCACGAAACCGATGGGACCGACGACGGCGATGGCCGCGCCGCAGAACAGCGATATGGAGACAAGCGCCAGAATCCGCGTCGAACGGACCGGCACACCGAGTGCTGCGGCAGCGCTCTCGCCCACCCCCAGAAGATCGAGCCGGGGGGCGACGGCGAAAGCGAGGATGAGCGCGATCGCGCCCGCGGGCAGGGCGGCGGCGATGGTTGCCATGGAAACGCCGGCCGTATCGCCCACCAGCCAGAAACGCATCTGTTGCAATGTTTCCTCATTGAGAATGAGGATGGCGGAGGTGAGGGTTGCGGCAAGCGTGGAAAGCGCAATGCCGCAAAAGACGAGTTTTGCCGGTGTCAGCCCCTGCCGCCCGGCGGAAGCAAGGAGAAGCACGAGCGAGAAGCTGACGCCCGCGCCCGTCGCCGCCAGCAAAGGGCGGAACAGCGGCGTTGCAATCAGCCCGAGCGGCATCACTGTCGCCAGAACGACGGCAAGGCTTGCCCCGGCATTCAAGCCCAGAATATGCGGCTCGCCAAGCGGATTTCGAAGCAGGGTCTGCAGCAGAAGCCCCGCTGTTCCAAGGCAGGCCCCGGCCTGCAACGCAGCCAGCAGACGCGGCAGGCGCAGGCGCATCAAAACCTGCTGGTCGAAATTGCGGGCGTCATAAGCGAATATCAGGTCTTGCAGAACATGCGGCGCAATGGGGCGCGGGCCGGTGACCATATGCGCCAGCACCAGAAGCAGCATGGCGAGCAGCAGGAGAAGCGCTGCCGCGAGTGTGCGGCCATAGGCTCGCTCCCGCAGGGCAAGGGCGCCTCCGTTGGATCCGTTAGGCATCATGCCGCGCCGGCCCGTCCGGGCAGGGGAAGAAATACCGGCCGTGCCGTGACCGGATGCGTAAGTTGGGCAACTGCCATGTCGAAGACATCGGCAATGATGCCGGCATCGCACGCCGCCGCTGTTTCCAGCCGGTGCCGCAGCCGCCCGTCCTTCAGGAAAATCAGGTGATCGGCATATTGCAGGGCAAGATTGATGTCATGCAGCACCGCGACGATCGTGCGGTTGTGGCGGGTGACGAGGCCGGCCAGCATGTCCAGCACCTCTATCTGGTGGTGCAGATCGAGAAAGGTGGTCGGCTCGTCGAGAAGAATTATATCCGTCTGCTGCGCCAGCGCCATGGCTATCCAGGCGCGCTGGCGCTGGCCGCCGGAAAGGCTGTCTACTGCTCTTTCCGCCAGTTCGGACATACCGGTCACGGAAAGCGCCTCTTCGACAGCGCGGGCGTCTTCCTCGCTCCATTGCTTCAGAAATCCCTGATGCGGGTAACGGCCCCGGGAGACGAGATCGAAAACCGAAAGCCCCTCCGGTGTATGGTTCTGCTGCGCCAGCATGCCGAGCTTTTTCGCCACCTCCTTGGTCGGGTGGCGGAAGATATCGCTGCCGTTGAGAAGAATATGGCCCCGTGCGGGCCGGTGCAGGCGGGCAAGCGCGCTAAGAAGTGTGGATTTTCCAGAACCGTTCGGGCCAAGCAGAACGGTGAAGCGGTTCGGCGCGACATCGATGGACATATCCGCAAGCACCGGCGTGTCGCCATAGGCAAGCTCGATTGCCTGCGCCGCAAGGCCTGTATCCGTGCTTATGGGTCTTATGCCGTCGTTCAAATTCGTCACCGTCTGAATGCGTCGCCACCAGAATTATTGATGACTGTAGTAGTCAAGTATATAGCGTTCGAAAAAGCGGTTTTTGTCAGTCGATTTGAACAAAAAGCGGCTGTCATGGGCTGAAATGACACGCCAGGAAGCGCGAATGCACCCTTCGGTGCCGACGTTTTGCCGTGCTGAAGCGGAAATAAAGTTGACTACTACATTCATCAATTGAAAGAGCGGTGCATCGTCGCGATGACGATTTGGGACAGCCGGGGACAAGACAGGATGCATGACGGTTCGATGATCATTGGGGTGCGCTCGCGGGCGCTGCTGGCGTTTCTTCTGGCCGGGGTCGCCCTGCCTGCTTATGCGCAGGAAAGTGCGGCACCGAAGAAAAATGCTGATGGAACGACCGTGCTCGAAACCATAACCGTCAATGCCGATGTCAAAAAAGGCGCACGCGGTTATCAGCCGGTGACGACGGGCACGGCGACACGCACCGAGACGCCGCTCCTCGACATTCCTCAATCGGTCAATGTAGTGACGGCCGAGGTGCTGCGCGACCAGCAGGCGCGCTCGCTGGACGAAGCGCTGGCCAATGTCAGCGGCGTCACCCAGGCAAATACGCTGGGCGGCACGCAGGATGCCGTCATCCGCCGTGGTTTCGGCGACAATCGCGACGGCTCCATCCTCGTCAATGGGCTGAAGACGGCCTTGCCGCATTCTTTCAACGATACGGTCGAGCGGGTGGAAGTGCTGAAAGGCCCGGCCTCCACGCTTTACGGCATTCTCGATCCCGGCGGCATGGTGAATGTCGTGACGAAGAAGCCCGAGGACACATTCACGGCGGAGGCCTATTCGCGCTTTTCCGCTTATGGTGCGGGCAAGTATGGCACATCGGGCGGTTTCGATGTGACCGGCCCGATTGCGGGCACGGATTTTTCCTATCGCCTGATCGGCGAGGGGGAAAACAGCGATTACTGGCGCAATTTCGGTGAAAAGAAGAACTGGCTGATCGCGCCTTCGCTGAAATGGAGCGGCGAGGACACCGATATTACGGTTTCCTATATGCATGAGGACTACAGCGTGCCGTTCGATCGCGGCACGATCTTCGATCCGGCGACCGGCAAGGCGAT
>Ga0172374_1001374_pt1 | contig 16269 bp, 12 predicted proteins | sample LakKiv3m_FD_114536 | JGI IMG/M metagenome (GOLD analysis project Ga0172374, IMG submission 114536) | Freshwater microbial communities from Kabuno Bay, South-Kivu, Congo - kab_092012_10.3m | ecosystem: Environmental > Aquatic > Freshwater > Lake | place: Democratic Republic of the Congo... | reverse complement strand
CGTCACCGGTGTGTGCACGTTGCCCGAGGGCACCGAGATGGTGATGCCGGGTGACACGGTTCAGTTGCAAGTGGCACTGATCATGCCGATCGCGATGGAGGAAGGCCTTCGCTTCGCCATCCGTGAAGGCGGCCGCACGGTCGGCGCCGGCGTGGTCAGCAAGATCGTCGAGTAGGACCGGACCCGAGGAAAGGATCCAACGATGCGCGACCAAATCGTCCTCGCTTGCGAAGCATGCAAGCGCAAGAACTACCGAACCAGCCGTAACAAGAAACTCTCCACGGAGAAGCTTGCGCGCAAGAAGTTCTGTCCGGCGTGCCGGACGCACAAGCTCCACAAGGAGGGGAAGGTCTGAGGGACGCGAATCTTACCGGGTCAGTAGCTCTAATTGGTAGAGCGTCGGACTCCAAATCCGATGGTTGTAGGTTCGAGTCCTGCCTGACCCGCCATTTAGCCTGGACCGAGCGCGCCCACAGCGGCGCGGAGCATGAACGGTAGTGAGCAAAGAGGCGCAAAGTGAAACTCCGTCGCCGAAGACCGGCGGCGTCGTTCAACTGGTTAATCAGGGACGCGAGTTCCTCGATGAAGCCGTGGCCGAACTGCGTCGCGTCTACTGGCCGACGCGCAAGGAGACCATGGCGTTCACCTGGATCGTGCTGATCGTCGTGGGCTTCGTGTCCCTTTATCTCGGCGTGGTCGACTACGTGATCTCGCTCGGAATGCGGCTGGTGTTCTGAGGTCGGCATGGACACGGTCATGGCCGAGAAACACTGGTACGTCGTGCACACGTACTCCGGCTACGAGCAGAGCGTGAGACGCCAGCTCGAAGAGCGCATCCGTGCGCTCGGCCAGGAGGAGAGGTTCGGCGGCATCCTGGTGCCGTCCGAGCAGGTCGTCGAACTGATCAAGGGCAAGAAGCGTACGGCGACCCGCAACCTGTTCCCGGGTTACGTGCTGGTACAGATGGAACTCAACGACGACACCTGGCACGTCGTGACCAGTACGCCGAAAGTCACCGGGTTCGTCGGCGGCTCGACCAATCCTCCGCCGGTTCCCGAGGAAGAGGTCCGCCGCATCACCAACATGCTTCAGGAAGGAGCCGCCCGCCCGAAGGCAAAAGTGCAGTTCGAGGTCGGCGAGCAAGTCAAAGTCATCGACGGTCCCTTCGCCGACTTCAGCGGAGTGGTCGAAGAAATCCGCCCCGAAAAGGGCACCCTCAAAGTCGCCATCTCGATCTTCGGTCGTTCGACCTCGGTCGAGATGGAACTCGTTCAAGTCGAAAAGATGTAGGCGGCGAAGGTCATGGCAAAAAAGGTCGTCGATCAAGTAAAACTTCAGATTCCTTCCGGTAAAGCCAATCCGAGTCCGCCGGTGGGACCGGCGCTCGGCCAGCGCGGCGTCAACATCATGGAGTTCTGCAAGGCCTTCAACGCAGCCACGCAGAGCATGGGCGACGTGATCGTCCCGGTCGTGATCACGGTCTACTCGGACCGTTCGTTCACGTTCGTCACCAAGACGCCGCCGGCGTCGATTCTGTTGATGAAGGCGGCGGGTCTCGAGAAGGGGTCGCCCACGCCCAACAAGAACAAGGTGGGCAAGGTGTCCGGCGCGCAGGTGCGCCAGATCGCCGAACAGAAGTTTTCCGACCTCAACGCGAACGACGTCGAGGCGGCGGCGCGCATCATCGAAGGAACCGCCCGCAGCATGGGCATCACGGTCGAGGGCTGACGATGGCAAAGCGAGGCAAACGTTACGACAAGGCGTCGGCCGCGATCCAGGCCGACAAACTCCACTCGCTCAGTGAGGCGATCGGGTTGGTGTCCAAGGGGTCGGGGGCCAAGTTCGACGAGACCGTCGAGATGGCCTTGCGCCTGGGCGTCGATCCACGGCACGCCGACCAGAACGTGCGCGGCACCGTGGCGCTTCCGCACGGCACCGGCAAGGAAGTGCGCGTGCTGGTGTTCGCCAAAGGCGAGAAGGCCAAGGAAGCCGAAGAAGCCGGCGCCGATTTCGTCGGTGCCGACGAGATCGTCAACAAGATCCGCGAGGAAGGCTGGACGGGTTTCGACCGTGCGATCGCGACGCCCGACATGATGGGCGCGGTCGGGCGTATCGGCAAGATCCTCGGTCCTCGCGGCCTGATGCCGAACCCCAAGGTCGGCACGGTCACGATGGACGTCGCTCGCGTGGTTCGTGAGCTCAAAGCCGGCCAGGTCGAATTCCGTGTGGAGAAGGCCGGCATCGTCCAGGTTCCGGTCGGTAAGGTTTCCTTCGGTCCCGAGAAGCTGATCGAGAACGCGATGGCGGTGGTCGTCAGCGTGGTGCGCGCCAAGCCGTCCAGCGCCAAGGGCCAGTACATCCGCTCGGCGTCGGTCTCTTCGACGATGGGGCCGGGGATCACGGTAGACAGCGCCGACATCAAAGTCGCGATCTGAGCGCGTCGAGCGTCGAGTTGAGAGGATAGGTCCATGAACCACGCAGAAAAGGCCGGAGTCGTCGAAAACCTGGCCGGGAAGTTCCAGCAGGCGCCGATCGTGGTGCTGTCGCAGTTCCGCAAGATGACGGTCGCGCAGATGACGGATCTACGCCTCCAACTCCGCAAGGTGGACAGTGAACTGCTGGTCGCCAAGAACACGCTGACCTGGCTCGCGGTCAAAGAGACACCGGCCAAGGTCATCGAGCCGTTGTTGGCGGGACCGACGGTGTTCGCGTTCTGCTACGGCGATCCGGTGGCGTTCGCCAAGGTCGTCGACGGATTTGCGGCCAAGAACGACGTGCTCGAACTCAAGGGCGCGGTGATGGACGGCGCTCTGCTGACACGCAAGCAGATCGCCCAGCTCGCGACGATGCCGGGACGCGACCAACTGCGAGCACAACTGCTCGCGTTGATGATGACCCCTGCGACCATGCTGGTGCGTGTGCTGGCGGCTCCGGCGCAGGCGGCCGCACAGGTGCTCGACGCCCGTCGGCGTCAACTCGAAGAACGAGCGGCGAGCTAGCGCGCCGCCGACGAAGTCGTCTCCGTGGCGGAGACACAGGCCGTCGCGTCAGCGACGCGACAGAACGATAGAAGAAAGACAGCAAGTCAGGAGGACACAATGGGTCTCAGCACGGAAGAAAGGCAGACGATCATCGAGAAGCTCTCGGCGGCGACGGTTCTCGAGATCGCCGAGCTCGTCAAAGAGCTCGAAGAGAAGTGGGGCGTGAGTGCGGCGGCACCGGTGGCGGTTGCGGCGGCGGCGCCGGGGGTGGCTGCGGTTGCGGCGGAAGTCCAGGAGGAATTCGACGTAGTCTTGGTGGCCGCGGGCGAGAAGAAGATCCAGGTCATCAAGGTCGTCCGCGAACTCACGGGGCTCGGCCTGAAAGAAGCCAAGGATCTCGTCGAGAGCGCGCCCAAGGCGGTCAAGGAAGCCGTCAACAAGGCGGACGCGGACGCGATGAAGGCCAAGCTCGAGGCAGAGGGTGCAACCGTCCAGATCAAGTAGTGACGGTGTTCGCGGCGAAACGGCACGCAGCGATCTGGTGTTCTCTCAACAGGGCTCGGTGAGGTCAGAATGGCGCAAGTGACGCACAACTTCCGATTGCGGCGGAACTTCGGGAAACTTCGTAAGGTCTTGGATGTCCCCAATTTGATCGACATCCAGCGGCGTTCGTACGAGGCGTTCCTGCAGGCCGACGCTCAACCAGACCAACGCGCCGGCGTGGGGCTGCAGGGCGTCTTTCAGGCGGTGTTTCCGATCAAGGATTTCACCGGGACCGCGCAGTTGGATTTCGTCAGCTACGTCATCGGCGAGCCGAAATACGACGTCGCCGAATGCCACCAGCGTGGCATGACGTATTCGGCTCCACTGAAGGTCACCGTTCAACTGTTGACCTACGACGTCGATGCTGAAACCAACGCCAGGACGTTGAAAGACATCAAGGAGCAGGAGGTCTACTTCGGCGAACTCCCTCTGATGACCGAGAACGGCACCTTCATGGTGAACGGCACGGAGCGCGTGATCGTGTCGCAGCTCCACCGGTCGCCCGGTGTGTTCTTCGCGCACGACCAGGGGCGTACTTCGGCCGGCGGCCGTCTGCTGTTCAACGCCCGCGTGATCCCGTACCGCGGTTCGTGGCTCGATTTCGAGTTCGACGCCAAGGACATCCTGTACGTGCGCATCGATCGGCGCCGCAAGTTCCCGGCGACCGTGCTGCTGCGTGCTCTCGGGATGAACACCGAAGAGCTCCTGAACTACTTCTACCCGGTCGATCACGTGCGGATCGACGGGCGCAAGGCTTGGAAGGCATTCAAGCGTCAGACGCTCGAAGGGCAGAAGGCCACGCGCGACATTCGCCACCCGCAGAGTGACGAGGTGCTGGTGAAGGAGGGGCGCAAGTTCACGCGCAAGGCGCTCAAGGACATGGCCGAGGCCGGAGTCGAAGAGATTCCGATTTCGTTCGACGAGATCATCAACGCCATACCGGCTCACGACATCGTCGATCCGGGCACCGGTGAAGTGCTGGTCGAGTGCAACGGAACGATCAAGGCCGAAGTCTTCGACCAGATGCGCGACCGTGGGATCAACGAATTCCGCCTGGTCTACATCGACGAGCTCAACCGCGGGCCGTCGCTGCGCAATACCCTGCTCCTCGACAAGATCGAGCGGACCGAAGACGCGATCATCGACATCTACCGGCGCCTGCGCCCGGGTGATCCTCCGACTCTCGACACCGCGACCGCGTTCTTCAACGACCTGTTCTTCAATGCCGACAAGTACGACTTGTCGGCGGTGGGCCGTCTCAAGCTCAACCACAAGTTGCGGCTCGACCTCCCGCTCGAGCAGGGCACGCTCCGCCGCGAGGACATTCTCCTCGTGGTGAATTACCTGATCCTGCTCAAGAACGGCGTCGGTTCGATCGACGACATTGACCATCTCGGAAACCGTCGCGTGCGCACCGTCGGCGAACTAGTCGAGAACCAGTACCGCATCGGGCTGCTGCGCATGGAGCGGGCGATCCGCGAGCGCATGAGTCTGCAGGATCTCGAAACGCTGATGCCGCAGGAACTGATCAACTACAAGCCGGTCAGCGCGGTTATCAAGGAATTCTTCGGATCGAGCCAGCTCAGCCAGTTCATGGACCAGACCAACCCGCTTTCGGAGGTGACGCACAAGCGCCGGCTCTCCGCACTCGGGCCCGGTGGTCTGACGCGCGAGCGTGCAGGATTCGACGTTCGCGACGTACACCCGACCCACTACGGGCGAGTGTGTCCGATCGAAACCCCGGAAGGTCCGAACATCGGTCTGATCTCGTCGCTGAGTACGTTCGCACGCATCAACAACTTCGGTTTCGTCGAGACGCCGTACCGCAACGTGCGCGGCGCGACCGCGACCGACGAGGTCGAATACCTGACCGCGCTAGCCGAGGAAGACCAGGTCATCGCCCAGGCCAACGCGCCGATCGACGCGGGCAGCCGCTTCACGAACGACATGGTGGCGGCGCGAAAGAAGGGCATTTCCCCGCAGGGCGAGCAGACCATGGATTCGACGATGGTGTCGCCCGAGCACGTCACGATGATGGACGTGTCGCCGACGCAGCTGGTGAGCGTGGCCGCGGCGCTGATTCCTTTCCTCGAGCACGACGACGCGAACCGCGCTCTGATGGGATCCAACATGCAGCGACAGGCGGTGCCGCTGCTGCGCACCGACGCACCGCTGGTCGGTACCGGAATGGAAGCGATCGTGGCGCGCGACTCGGGCGTCACGTGTGTGGCACGGCGCTCGGGCGTCGTCGAGAGCGTGGATTCGGAGCGCATCGTGGTGAAGGCGGACAAGGCCGCCGGCGCCCACGATCCGGGCGTCGACATCTACAACCTCACCAAGTACCAGCGTTCGAACCAGAACACCTGCATCAACCAGAAGCCGATCGTGCTGGTCGGCGAGCGAGTCGCGGCCGGTGACGTCGTCGCTGACGGGCCGTCGACCGAGTGCGGCGAACTCGCACTCGGCCGCAACGTGGTCGTCGCGTTCATGCCGTGGAACGGTTACAACTTCGAAGACTCGATCCTGGTGTCCGAACGTCTGGTGAAGGAAGACTACTTCACGTCGGTTCACATCGAGGAGTTCGAGTGCGTCGCGCGCGACACCAAGCTCGGTCCCGAGGAAATCACCCGCGACATCCCGAACGTCGGCGAGGAGGCGCTCAAGGACCTCGACGAGGCGGGGATAATCCGCATCGGCGCGGAAGTGGGGCCCGGCGACATTCTGGTCGGCAAGATAACGCCCAAGGGCGAGACTCAACTGTCGCCGGAAGAGAAACTGTTGCGTGCCATTTTCGGCGAAAAGGCCGGCGAAGTACGCGACACCTCGCTGCGGATGCCTCCGGGCACCGAAGGCACCGTGATCGACGCCCGCGTGTTCTCGCGCAAGGGCGTGACCAAGGACGAGCGCGCCACGCGCATAGAAGTAGAGCAGCGCCGCAAACTCGACAAGGATCGGGGCGACGAAACCAGCATCGTGCGGACCAACTCGTTGGTCAGCATATTGGAACTGCTCGGCGACCGCACGACGCAGACACGGCTCACCGATGACGCGCGACAAGTGCTGCTCGCGAAGGATTCGGTGGTCACGCGCGAGGTTCTCGAGCAGATCGCCAAGGCCGGCACGCGCTACTGGGCGGACATCAAGGTAGGTGACGAGAAGATCGAGGAAGAACTCGCACGCATCGTCGACGCGATGAACTCCAAGAGCCACGCGATCAACGCGCAGTTCGACGCCAAGATCGAACGTCTTTCGGCGGGCGACGAACTCGCGCCGGGCGTTATCAAGATGGTCAAGGTGTTCGTCGCCATCAAGCGCCGTCTCCAGGTCGGCGACAAGATGGCGGGACGCCACGGTAACAAGGGCGTCGTGTCGCGCATCGTGGCCGAGGAGGACATCCCGTTTCTCGACGACGGCACGCCGGTCGACTTCTGTCTGAACCCTCTCGGCGTTCCGTCGCGAATGAACGTCGGTCAGATTCTCGAGACCCACCTCGGGTGGGCCGCCAAGCGGCTCGGCCAACAGCTCAGCGATCTGGCCAGGAAAGGCGAGTTCGCCGAACTGCGTGCGCGCATGCGCGGGTCGTACGAAGGCAACGGTACCGGGTCGTTCATCGACGGTCTCGGCGACGATGATCTGTGCCGGCTGGCCGAGAAAGCCCGGCGCGGCGTACACGTGGCCACCCCGGTATTCGACGGTGCCAGCGAGGAGGAGATCTTCAATCTGATCGGCCTCGCGGGTCTCACCGACACCGGGCAGGAGATGCTGCGCGACGGCAAGACCGGCGAGCGCTTCCACATGCCGGTCACTGTCGGCGTGATGTACATGCTCAAGCTCCACCACCTGGTGGACGACAAGATCCACGCCCGCTCGACGGGCCCGTACTCGCTGGTGACGCAGCAGCCGCTCGGCGGCAAGGCCCAGTTCGGCGGCCAGCGTCTCGGTGAGATGGAAGTGTGGGCGCTCGAAGCCTACGGTGCGGCCTACACGTTGCAGGAAATGCTGACCGTCAAGTCGGACGACGTCGCCGGCCGCACCCGCATGTACGAGGCGATCGTCAAGAGCGAGAACACGCTCGAGCCTGGTCTGCCGGAATCGTTCAACGTGATGATGAAAGAGCTCCAGTCGCTGGCCCTCGACATCGTGCTCGTCGAGAACCAAGAGGAGGCCGCCTGATGGAGAACTTGCTCACTCAGCTTTTCGACAAGCCCAAGGATCCGCGCGTCTACAAGGCGATCCGTATCGGGATCGCTTCTCCCGAGGTCATCCGGTCGTGGTCGCACGGTGAGGTGAAGAAGCCCGAGACGATCAACTATCGCACGTTCAAGCCCGAACGCGACGGGCTCTTCTGCGCGAAGATCTTCGGACCGACAAAGGACTACGAGTGTAACTGCGGCAAGTACAAGCGTATGCGCCACCGCGGCGTGGTATGCGAAAAATGCGGCGTCGAAGTCATTCAGAGCAAGGTGCGGCGCGAGCGCATGGGCCACATCGAGCTGGCCACCCCGATCGCCCACATCTGGTTCACCAAGAGCCTGCCGAGCCGCATCGGCACGCTGGTGGATCTGAGCCTCAAACAACTCGAGAAGATCCTCTACTACGAGAGCTACATCGTCATCGATCCGGGCGAGACAGACCTCGAGGAAGGACACCTGCTTTCGGAGATGGAGTATCGCGCCAAGCTCGTCGAGCACGGCCCCGGCAGCTTCGAGGCCGGGATGGGCGCGGAGGCGATTCGCAAGGTTCTCGCCAACATCGACATCGAAGACGTCGCAGAGCAGCTTCGCAGCGACCTGGGCAACACCAACAGCGAGGCCAAACGCAAGAAGCTGATAAAGCGCCTCAAGGTTCTGCAGGCGTTCCAGGGCTCGGGGTCCAAACCCGAGTGGATGGTGCTCGAAGTCATCCCGGTCATTCCGCCCGACCTGCGACCGCTGGTGCCGCTCGACGGCGGCCGTTTCGCGACCTCGGATCTAAACGACTTGTACCGCCGCGTCATCAACCGCAACAACCGGCTCAAGCGCCTGATCGAACTCACCGCGCCCGACATCATAGTGCGCAACGAGAAACGCATGCTGCAGGAGGCCGTCGATGCGCTGTTCGACAACGGGCGACGCGGCCGTCCGATCACCGGTGCGAACAAGCGACCTCTCAAATCGCTCAGCGACATGCTCAAGGGCAAGACCGGCCGCTTCCGCCAGAACCTGCTCGGCAAGCGCGTCGATTACTCGGGCCGTTCGGTGATCGTGGTCGGTCCGGAACTGCGTCTGCACCAGTGCGGGTTGCCCAAGAAGATGGCGCTCGAACTCTTCAAACCGTTCATCTACGGCAAGCTCGAAGAGCGCGGGCTGGTGACGACGATCAAGAGCGCGAAGAAGATGCTCGAGGCGGAGCGCTCGGAGGTGTGGGACATCCTCGACGAGGTGATCCGCGAACACCCGGTGATGCTCAACCGCGCGCCGACGCTCCACCGTCTGGGCATCCAGGCCTTCGAACCGGTGCTGATCGAGGGCAAGGCGATCCAGCTCCACCCGCTGGTCTGCGCTGCCTTCAACGCCGACTTCGACGGCGACCAGATGGCCGTGCACGTTCCACTGTCGGTGGAAGCGCAAGTCGAAGTGCGCGTTCTGATGATGTCGACGAACAACATCCTGTCGCCGGCGCACGGCAAGCCGATCATCGTGCCGACTCAGGACATCGTTCTCGGCCTCTACTATATGACCCGCCAGCGGCTGGGAGCGAAGGGGGAGGGCAAGGTCTTTGCGAACTTCGGCGAAGTCCGCTGCGCGTACGATCAAGAGGTCGTCGGGCTCCACGCGTCCATCAAGGTCCGGCATCTGGGCAAGCTCGTCGAGACTACCGTCGGACGAGTGCTGGTGTACGAAGTCGTTCCCAACGACGTCGACTTCAAACACATCAACTGCGTGCTCAACAAGAAGGCGCTCGGCGAACTCATCGACGTGACGTATCGCCGCTGCGGCAACAAGCAGTGCGTGTTGCTCGCCGACCGGCTCAAGGATCTCGGCTACGCGATGGCGACCCGTTCCGGCGTTTCGATCGGGATCAAGGATCTGAAGATTCCCGCCGGCAAGACCAAGCTGCTCGACGAAGCCGGCGATGCGGTGCGCGACATCCAGAAACAGTACGAGGCCGGGTTCATCACCAACGGCGAGCGTTACAACAAGGTCGTCGACATCTGGGCCAACGTCACCGACCGGATCGCCGACGAGATGATGGAAGTGATGGGGACAGACACGATCGCGGTTGCCGATGCTGACGCCAACCAGGTCTCGAAGGAGAGCAGGAAGGCAATCGTTAGCTTCAATCCGGTGTTCATGATGGCGGATTCGGGCGCGCGAGGCAGCGCGCAGCAGATCCGCCAGCTCGCGGGAATGCGAGGCTTGATGGCCAAACCGTCGGGAGAGATCATCGAGACGCCGATTACGGCGAACTTCCGCGAAGGGCTGACGGTACTGCAGTACTTCATCTCGACGCACGGTGCCCGCAAGGGTCTCGCCGACACCGCGCTCAAGACCGCCAACTCCGGTTATCTCACGCGCCGGCTCGTCGATGTCGCGCAGGACTGCGTCATCCGCGAGACCGACTGCGGCGCGCTCGACGGTATCGACGTCACGCCTCTGATCGAAGGCGGCGAGATCATCGAACGCCTCGGCGATCGCATCCTCGGCCGCGTCGCGCTCGACGACATCACCGATCCCTTCACGGGCGCCGTGCTGGTTGCGGCCAACAAGGAGATAGACGAGAACCTGGTCGAAGTGGTCGAGAACGCGGGTGTCGAACGCGTCAGGATCCGTTCGGTTCTGACCTGCCAGGCCCGTCGCGGCGTGTGCGCGCTGTGCTACGGCCGTGATCTGGCGCGCGGACACATAGTCAACATCGGCGAATCCATCGGAGTCATCGCCGCGCAATCGATCGGTGAGCCGGGAACCCAGCTCACGATGCGTACTTTCCACATCGGCGGTACCGCCAGCCGGCGTGCCGAGCAGACGACGCTGGAACCGCGCAACGACGGTGTCTTGAAGTTAGTCAACGTCGAATTCGTCGTCGACCGCGAGGGCAATCTCGTGGTGATGAACCGCAACGCGGAAATCTCGATCGTTGACGTGATCGAGGAAGGCCAGCAACGCGAGCGAGAGCGTTATCCGCTCGTGCACGGTGCGCGCCTGCGCAAGCACGACGGTGAGAAGGTGAAAGCCGGTGAACTGATCGCGGAGTGGGATCCGTTCCTGACTCCGATCATCACCGAGGTGGGCGGTACGGCGCACTTCGAGGACATCGTCGACGGCGAGACCATGGAGGAACGTGTCGACCCGAACACGGGTCTGGCCACCAAGGTCATCACCGCTTCGAAACAGGCCAAGGACCGCCGTCCGGCAGTGGTGCTGCGCGATGCGGCCGGTATGCCGCTGCTGAGGCCGCGCGGCGGTGAAGCGCGCTATTCGCTGCCGGAAGGGGCATATCTCAACGTCGAAGAAGGCGCCGACGTCATGCCCGGCGACGTGGTGGCGAAGATCCCGCGCGAAACCACCAAGACCAAGGACATTACTGGCGGTCTGCCGCGTGTGGCAGAACTCTTCGAGGCGCGCCGTCCCAAGGAAGTCGCGGCCATCACCGAAATCGACGGCGTCGTCTCTTTCGGGAAGGACACCAAGGGCAAGCGCAAGATCGTGCTGACGCCCGAGGTCGGTGAGGCTCGCGAGTATCTGATCGGCAAGGGCAAGCACATCCTGGTGCAGGAAGGCGACTACATGCGTGCCGGCCAGCAACTGCACGCCGGTTCGTCGAATCCGCATGACATTCTCACCGTGAAAGGCGAGAAGGAGCTGGCCGCCTACCTGGTCGACGAGGTCCAGGAAATCTACCGGCTCCAGGGTGTGCGTATCAACGACAAACACATCGAAGTGATCGTTCGCCAGATGCTGCGCCGGGTGAAGATTCGCGACCCCGGCGATTCGGTCCTGCTGGTGGGGGATCAGATCGAGAAGTGGAAATTCGAGGATTCGAATCGGGTACTGATCGACGAGGGCAAGCGCCCGGCGATCGCCGAGCCGATGCTGATGGGCATCACCAAGGCGAGCCTGGCCACCGAGAGTTTCATTTCGGCGGCGTCCTTCCAGGAGACGACCAAGGTGCTCACCGAGGCCGCCATCCACGGGTTGACCGACCACCTGCGGGGCCTGAAGGAAAACGTGATCATGGGGCGCCTGATCCCGGCCGGTTCGGGGGTGCTCCGCTACACCAGCGTCGAAATCGACGTCCCCGGGGTCGGAGAGCAGGCCGAGGACGATCTGACGCAGGCGCTGCGCTTGTAAGCTGCGACGCGGCTGCGGTGACGAGGGAAGTAGGCGAAAGGCAAAGGAAAACGCTGCGCGTCGAGAGCGTTTGACGTCTCGGTGCGTGAAACATAGGTAGGGCGGTCTTTGGTCGATCGAGGCCGCGCAGTATTGCGGCGGTCCCAGACGCCACGCAAGGAGAGTTTGTGCCGACAATCAACCAGCTCGTCCGCAAGGGCAGGCAACAGATTGCCCTGAAAACGGGCGCACCAGCGCTGGAGAAATCCCCCCAGCGGCGCGGCGTTTGCACGCGCGTCTACACGTCGACGCCGAAGAAGCCGAACTCCGCCCTGCGCAAGGTCGCACGTGTGCGTTTGACTAACGGAATCGAAGTCACGGCCTATATTCCGGGGGTCGGACACAACCTGCAGGAGCACTCTGTGGTCCTGATCCGCGGCGGCCGCGTCAAGGATCTGCCCGGCGTCCGCTATCACATCGTGCGCGGCACCCTAGACACGGTCGGCGTCAACGACCGGCGCCAGGGGCGATCCAAGTACGGCGCCAAACGTCCAAAGTGATCGACGAAGGCATTCAGACCCCGTCCTCGGGAAGATAAAGCGAGAACTCGGAACCGATCATGTCGCGAAAAGGACCAGCCAAACGACGCGAATTGCTCGCCGACCCGGTATTCCACGAACGGGTCGTCACGCAGTTCATCAACTGTATGCAGGAGTGCGGCAAGAAGAGCACGGCCGAGCGCATCTTTTACGGTGCTGTCGAGGTAGTCGAAGGACGCCTGCGCGAGGACGGTCTCGAACTCTTCAAGCGTGCGCTCGACAACGTCCGGCCCGCGGTCGAGGTTCGCTCACGCCGAGTCGGCGGTGCGACCTACCAGGTCCCGGTCGAGGTCCGTTCCTCGCGCCAGGTCGCCCTGGCTATCCGATGGATCATTTCGAACGCCAGGTCCCGGCCTGAGCGCACGATGCGAGACCGGCTGGCGGGCGAGTTCATCGATGCAGCCGGTAATCGCGGCGGGTCGGTGAAGAAGCGCGAAGACACCCACCGCATGGCGGAGGCCAACAAGGCTTTCGCCCATTACCGCTGGTAACGGAGGAGCGGCGGCAATCCTGCGTCCGGCTCGAGTCTCATGGCACGTACAGTATCCCTCTCGCGAACCCGGAACATCGGCATCATGGCGCACATCGATGCGGGGAAGACCACGACGACAGAGCGGGTCCTTTTCTACACGGGCATCAGCCACAAACTCGGGGAAGTCCACGACGGCGCGGCGACGATGGACTGGATGGAGCAGGAACAGGAACGCGGAATCACGATTACGTCGGCGGCGACGACCTGCTTCTGGAAAGACCACCGCATCAACATCATCGACACGCCCGGGCACGTCGACTTCACCATCGAGGTGGAGCGTTCGCTGCGCGTGCTCGACGGTGCGGTCGCGGTGTTCTGTGCGGTCGGTGGGGTGGAACCACAATCCGAGACGGTGTGGCGCCAGGCCGACCGTTACCACGTGCCGCGGATCGCGTTCGTGAACAAGATGGACCGCGTCGGCGCTGACTTCGACAATGTCGTCGGACAGATCCGCGACCGTCTGCGCGCGCCCGCCATACCCATCCAGTTGCCGATCGGGAAAGAAGAGAAGTTCGAAGGTGTGATCGATCTCCTGCGGATGAAAGCGGTGCGCCATGATCCGAACGATCTCGGCTGGACGATCCTGACCGACGAAATACCCGCCACGATGCGCGAACAGGCCAAGGCGGCGCGCGACGCCCTCGTCGAGGCGCTCGCCGACACCGACGAAGCGGTGCTCGAGAAGTTCCTCGAGGGACGCGAAATCGCCGAGGCCGAACTCCGCAATGCGCTGCGGGCGGCGGTCATCCAGATGAAGCTGGTGCCGGTGATCTGCGGTTCGGCGTTCAAGAACAAAGGCGTGCAGTCGTTGCTCGACGCGGTCGTCGATTTCCTGCCGTCACCGGCCGACGTTCCGCCCGTGCTCGGAATCGATCCCGTGCACAAGGACAAGGAAGTGACGCGCCCGGCTGAAGACGGCGCGCCGTTCTCCGCGCTCGCATTCAAGATCATGACCGACCCGTTCGTCGGAACGCTGGTATTCATGCGCGTGTATTCCGGCAGCGCGAAGGTCGGCGATCAGGTCTACAACGTCACGCGCGATCGCAAGGAGCGGGTCGGGCGTCTCCTCAAGATGCACGCTAACAACCGCGAAGACGTCGAAGAGGTATACGCTGGAGACATCGTTGCCTGCGTCGGCATGAAGAGCGCGATCACGGGCGACACGCTGTGCGACCCGAAGGCGCCGGTATTGCTCGAGAGCATGACCTTCCCGGAGCCGGTAATTTCGGTCGCCATCGAACCCAAGACCAAGGCGGATCAAGAGAAGGTTTCGGCGGCGCTGCAGAAGTTCGTCCACGAGGATCCGTCGTTTCGGGTCAAGCAGGACGAAGAGACCGGTCAGACCATCATTTCGGGAATGGGCGAACTGCACCTCGAGATAATCGTCGATCGCATGTTGCGCGAGTTCAAGGTCGACGCGAACGTCGGCAAACCACAGGTTGCCTACCGCGAGACGATCCGCAACACGGTCCAGGAGCGGTTGCGCTACGCCAAGCAGTCGGGGGGCCGCGGTCAGTTCGCGGAGGTCTGGCTCGAAGTCGGTCCGCTCGATGCCGGCAAGGGCTTCGTCTTCGAGGACGCGATCAAGGGCGGCACGATTCCGCGCGAGTACATTCCCGCGGTCGAAAAGGGGCTCAAAGAGGCTCTTTCGGCCGGGCCGCTGGCGGGCTACCCGGTCATCGACTGCAGGGTCAAGCTCTTCGACGGGTCCTACCACGAGGTCGATTCCTCGGAGATGGCATTCAAGATCTGTGCGTCGATGTGCTTCAAGGAAGCCGCGCGCAAGGCGTCACCGGTCCTGCTCGAGCCGATCATGGCTGTCGAGGTCGTGGTACCCGAGGAGTACATGGGAGACGTCATCGGAGATCTCAACAGCCGCCGCGGACGCATCCAGAGCATGACGGCGCGTGCCGGCGCACAGGTGGTCGCAGCCAACGTGCCGCTCGCCAACATGTTCGGCTACGCCACCGAGTTGCGCTCGCGCACCCAGGGCCGTGCCACGTACACGATGCAGTTCGACCATTACGAACCGGTTCCCTCCTCGGTCTCCGAGGAACTGACGGCACGCGCCGTCGGCGCCTGAGTGAAAGGGGCGAAGAGAAACGAGGCCAGCGGGCATGAGACAGCAGTCGCAAGACGCATAGAGAAGACGGGAGAGCAGAAGTCATGGCCAAGGAGACATTCAAGCGAACAAAGCCGCACGTCAACGTCGGTACCATCGGTCACGTCGACCACGGCAAGACGACATTGACTGCTGCGATCACGCTGGTGCAGTCGAAGAAGGGTTTTGCTCAGGTGGTCAATTTCGACGAGATCGACAAGGCTCCTGAGGAGCGCGAGCGCGGCATTACGATCGCCACTGCGCACGTGGAGTACGAGACCCTCACCCGTCACTACGCTCACGTGGACTGCCCGGGTCACGCCGACTACGTCAAGAACATGATCACGGGCGCTGCCCAGATGGACGGTGCGATCCTGGTGGTTTCGGCCGCCGACGGTCCGATGCCTCAGACCCGCGAGCACATTTTGCTTGCGCGTCAGGTAGGCGTTCCGCGGATGGTGGTGTTCCTGAACAAGGCCGACATGGTCGACGACCCCGAGTTGCTCGAGTTGGTAGAGCTCGAGGTTCGCGAGTTGCTGACCAAGTACGAGTTTCCTGGTGACGAGATTCCGATCATCACGGGGTCTGCTCTGCAGGCTCTGGAGAATCCGACCGATCCCGAGAAGTCCAAGTGCATCGACGAGCTGATGGCAGCGATCGACAGCTACATTCCGCAGCCCGAGCGTGCGATCGACCGTCCCTACCTGATGCCGATCGAAGACGTGTTTTCGATTTCGGGTCGCGGCACGGTGGTGACTGGTCGTATCGAGCGCGGCGTCATCAAGGTCAGTGACGAGGTGGAGATCGTCGGCATCCGTGCGACGAGCAAGACTACGTGCACTGGTGTGGAGATGTTCCGCAAGCTTCTGGACCAGGGTCAGGCCGGCGACAACGTTGGTGTGTTGCTTCGCGGGACCAAGAAGGACGAGGTCGAGCGCGGTCAGGTTCTTGCTGCTCCGGGATCGATCACTCCGCACACTAAGTTCACTGCCGAGGGCTACATCCTGACGAAGGAAGAGGGCGGTCGTCACACCCCGTTCTTCAACGGTTATCGTCCTCAGTTTTATTTCCGCACCACCGACGTCACCGGTGTGTGCACGTTGCCCGAGGGCACCGAGATGGTGATGCCGGGTGACACGGTTCAGTTGCAAGTGGCACTGATCATGCCGATCGCGATGGAGGAAGGCCTTCGCTTCGCCATCCG
>Ga0172374_1001371_pt1 | contig 16278 bp, 11 predicted proteins | sample LakKiv3m_FD_114536 | JGI IMG/M metagenome (GOLD analysis project Ga0172374, IMG submission 114536) | Freshwater microbial communities from Kabuno Bay, South-Kivu, Congo - kab_092012_10.3m | ecosystem: Environmental > Aquatic > Freshwater > Lake | place: Democratic Republic of the Congo... | reverse complement strand
GTGGTCGGCAATGACAAGCATCGCACCACCCACTTTTTCGAGGGCGGCGACAACGGCGGCAAGCCCGCGATCCACGGCTTCGCAGGCCTTGATCGCAGCCTGCAGATCACCGGTATGACCAACCATGTCAGGATTGGCGTAATTGGTGACGATGAGATCGTAGCCCTTGCCGATCGCCTCGACGAATTTCTCCGTCACTTCCGGCGCGCTCATTTCCGGCTGCAGATCATACGTCGCGACCTTGGGGGATTTCGGCATGAAGCGGTCTTCGCCCACCTCCGGCTCTTCCTTGCCACCATTCAGGAAGAAGGTGACATGCGGATATTTTTCGGTTTCAGCAAGACGGAACTGCGTGAGCCCCTGTTTTGCCACCCATGCGCCCAGCGTATTGGCGATATCGCGCTTCGGATAGGCCGTCGTCATGAAAGCCGCGTGGCGGGTGGAATATTCCACCATACCAAGCAATGCCGAAAGCACGGGCTTTTCGCGCGCAAAACCATCAAAATCATCCGCACCGATGGCAAGCAGGATTTCACGGGCGCGGTCGGCACGGAAATTCAGGCAAAACAACCCATCGCCGGCCTTGAAGCCCTCATAACCATTGATCACCGTCGGCAGGATGAATTCATCTGTCACATTGTTCTTATAGCTCTGAGCGACCGCGCTTACCGCATCCGACGCATGTTCGCCCTTGCCGAGAACCATGGCGTCATAGGCCTTTTCAACGCGCTCCCAGCGATTATCGCGATCCATCGCATAATAGCGACCGATCACGGTGCCGATGCTGGCACCTTGCGGCAGGCTCGCCACGAGCGCCGCCACAAAATCCTCCGCCGATTGCGGCGCGACATCGCGGCCATCGGTGATGGCGTGCACGACGACTTTCAGACCGTGGCTGATCATCAGCTTCACCGCCGCCTGGCCGTGGAGGATATGGCCATGGACGCCGCCATCGGAAACGACGCACATCAGATGCGCCACGCCGCCCGCCGCCTTTACCGTGGCGGCGAAATCAAGCATCGCCGCATTGCGGAAAAAGCTGCCATCCTCGATCGCCAGATCGATCTGGCCGAGATCCATCGCAACGATACGGCCGGCGCCGATATTGGTGTGGCCGACCTCGGAATTACCCATCTGGCCGGTGGGCAGGCCGACATTCGGTCCGAAAGTGGTCAGCGTCGCATTCGGGCAGGTGGCGAAAAGCCGGTCCATGGTGGGCGTGTTCGCCAGCACCGGTGCGTTGCTGGATTTATCCTCACTCAGCCCCCAGCCATCGAGAATAGTCAGGACAACGGGTTTGGGAGTGCGCATGGGAGGACCTTCTTCTTCATTCGGTTGCCGGCGGACAGCGGATCGCCGGGCACCGGAGCGCCCCCGTCCGCCACTATGATCATGATGAGAAAACATGCTTCTCGTTCTTCTCTTCTATACCCGAAGATCACGAACGCAAGCCTATACCGACACCGAAACAGTTCCGTGAAGCCGGAGCGCTTCACGGAAAAAAGCTTTTGGATGAAACCTCAGCCGTCGATGAATATCAGAGCCGGCTTTTCCAGGAGCGCCTTGATCGCCTGGATGAAGACGGCCGCATCCCAGCCGTCGACCACCCGGTGATCAAAGCTGGACGACAGGTTCATCATCTTGCGGGGCACGAAGCGCGTGCCATCCCAGACCGGACGCGTCATGATCTTGTTGACGCCGATGATCGCCACCTCCGGATGGTTGATGATAGGCGTCGAAACCACGCCGCCCAATGCTCCGAGTGAACTGATGGTGATGGTGGAGCCCATCAGTTCTTCCCGATGCGCGGTGCCAGTGCGGGCGGCTTCGGCAACGCGCGCCACCTCGTCTGCGCATTGCCAAAGGCCGAGCGTTTCGGTGTGGCGCACGACCGGAACGGTGAGGCCGGACGGTGTCTGTGTGGCAATGCCGATATGGACGGCTTCGTAGTGGCTGATGACACCAACCTCGTCATCAAAAGTGGCATTCATGCCGGGATGGTCAGCCACGGCTTTCACCAGAGCGCGCATCAGAAACGGCAGGATCGTCAGTTTCGGCTGTCCGGAACGACGATTGCCGTTCATGGTCGCACGCAAATCTTCGAGATCCGTCACGTTGATTTCCTCGACATAGGTAATGTGCGGAATACGAGAAGCGGAGAGCACCATCTTCTCGGCAATCTTGCGCCGCAGCCCCGTCACCTTCACTTCCTCGACGGCGCTATCGTGGGCCGCTGCCGGCTCGGGGCGTTCCGGCCTTTCCCGCACGGTTAAGAACCCATCGAGATCGGCATGGGTGATATGCCCGTCCGGCCCGGTTCCCTTGACCTTTGTGAGATCAATATCGAGATCGTCGGCACGCTGGCGAACGGCGGGAGACGCCAGCGGTTTGTGATGCGGTTCGACTGGAAGGGGCGGCGACGCATCCTCGGCCTGGCGGACAGCCGGCTGGGTTTCAACGGGTGGCGGTGCTTCCATCATATCCGCGGGCGCTTCGGCTTCCGGCGCGTTGAGCTCGGGGGCGTCGGCAGAGACATCGGTTTCGATGCGGACGAGCGGTGCTTTCACCGGCACGGTGTTTCCGACCGTCACGGCCAGCCAGGTGACGATGCCCGCCACCGGCGACGGGATTTCAACCGTTGCCTTGTCGGTCATCACAGCGGCCAGCACCATGTCCTCATGTACCGGATCGCCCGGCTTGACGTTCCATTCCACCAGTTCGGCTTCAGCAACGCCTTCGCCGACATCGGGCATCGTAATGGTATATTCCGCCATAATCAGGCCTCCATGACTTCGACAAGTGCGCGCCCGACGCGAGCGGGTCCGGGAAAATAGTCCCATTCCTGGGCATGCGGGTAAGGCGTATCCCAACCGGCGACACGGACGACGGGCGCCTCCAGATGATAGAAACAATGTTCCTGCACCAGCGACACCACCTCTGCGCCAAAGCCGGAGGTCAACGTCGCCTCATGCACCATGACGCAGCGGCCGGTCTTGGAGACGGATTTGACGATACTATCGAGATCAAGCGGCAGCAGGCTGCGCAGATCGATGATCTCGGCATCCACCCCGGTTTCTTCCGCTGCCGCCAGCGCCACATGCACCATGGTGCCATAAGCGATGACAGTGACAGCGTTTCCGGGGCGGCGGATTTCGGCCTTGCCGATGGGAATGGTGTAGTGCCCCTCCGGCACCTCGCCCATATCGTGCTTGGACCACGGCGTTACCGGCCGGTCGTGATGGCCGTCGAAGGGACCGTTATAGAGCCGCTTCGGCTCCAGAAACATCACCGGATCGGGGTCTTCGATCGAGGCGATCAACAGCCCCTTGGCGTCATAGGGGTTGGAGGGAACCACCACCTTCAGTCCGCAGACATGGGTAAAGAGCGCTTCCGGGCTCTGGCTATGCGTCTGCCCGCCAAAAATGCCGCCGCCGGTCGGCATTCTGAGCACGATCGGGCAGGTGAAATCGCCGTTTGAGCGATACCGGATACGCGCCGCTTCCTGGGTGATCTGGTCGTAAGCGGGATACATGTAATCGGCAAACTGGATTTCGACACAGGGCCGCAACCCATAAGCGGCCATGCCGATGGCGGTGCCGACAATGCCGGATTCGCTGATCGGTGCATCGAAACAACGGGTTTTTCCGTATTTCCCCTGCAGCCCCTGCGTGGCGCGGAAGACGCCGCCGAAATAACCCACATCTTCGCCGAACACCACGACATCGTCGCTGCGCTCCATGGACACATCCATGGCGCTGCGGACGGCTTCAATCATCGTCATTCTTGCCATGTCTTACCATCCTGCCTTCTGGCGCTGGCGGGCGAGATGCGGCGGCATCTCGGCGTAAACGCCTTCGAAAATATCCTTTTTCGGCGGTTTTTTGCCCTCATGCAGGGTGCCGTGGCTTTCCGACTCGCGTTGCGCTTCCAGCACTTCGTCCGCGATTTCCGCCTCCGCCTGCCGGTGCCGTTCTTCCGACCAGACGCCACGCAGGGTGAGATGCTTCTTGAGGCGGAGAACCGGGTCGCCCAGCGGCCATGCTTCGGATTCGGTCTTGGGGCGATAGGCGCTTGGATCGTCCGAGGTGGAATGGGCGCCGACACGATAGGTGACATATTCGATCAGCGTCGGGCCGAGATTGCGGCGCGCCCGCTCCACCGCCCAGCGCGCCACGGCATAAACGGCGAGATAATCATTGCCATCGACCCGGAGCGCGGGAATACCGAAGCCAAGCCCACGCGCCGCAAATGTGCCGGAGCCACCGCGCGCAATGCCCTGAAAGGTGGAAATGGCCCATTGATTATTGACGATATTGAGGATGACCGGTGCCTTATAGGTGGAGGCGAAGACCAGCGCGGAGTGGAAATCCGACTCCGCCGTCGAACCGTCACCGATCCACGCAGCCGCGATCTTCGTATCGCCCTTGATGGCCGAGGCCATCGCCCAGCCGACCGCCTGCACATATTGTGTGGCGAGGTTGCCGGAGACGGTGAAGAAACCATGCTCCTTCGAGGAATAAAGAACCGGCAATTGCCGCCCGTGCAGCGGGTCGAGTTCGTTGGAATAGATCTGGTTCATCATGGTGACTAGCGGATAGTCATCGGCGATCAGCAGCCCCGCCTGCCGGTAGGTCGGGAAATTCATGTCGCCCTTGGAAAGCGCCTTGCGGAAGGCGCAACTGACCGCCTCCTCTCCCAGATGCTGCATATAAAACGAGGTTTTGCCCTGCCGCTGCGCCATCAGCATGCGGGCATCGAAAGCCCGAAGCCGCATCATGTTCTTGAGGCCGACCAGCAATTCCTCGTCCGAAAGCAGCCCCGCCCACGGCCCGACAGCCTCGCCCTGATGATTGAGGACGCGGATGATCGAATAGGCGAGATCGCGCATGCTTTCTGGTGCGGCGTCCACCTCCGGACGCGGCACGGTGCCCGCCTTGGGTATCTTCACATTGGAGAAATCCGGCTCCCCGCCGGGCCGCACCGCAGGCTCCGGAACATGCAGGCTGAGATGTGGCGTTTCTGATATATCCATTCTACTCCTCCCGTCACGGTCTCCTCCAGACCGCGAAACAATCCTCACAGGTTCCGAGCGATCACCATGCGCTGGACATCGCTTGTCCCCTCGTAAATCTGGCAGATGCGCACATCGCGATAGATCCGCTCCACCGGATAATCCGCCATGTAACCATAACCGCCGTGAATCTGGATGGCGTCCGAGCAGACGCGCTCGGCCATTTCGGAGGCGAAGAGCTTGGCCATCGACGCCTCCGAAAGACAGGGCTCACCCGCTTCCTTCAAGGCCGCTGCATGCAGCACCAGCTGCCGCGCCGCCGTTATGCGCGTCGCCATATCCGCGAGGCGAAACGCCACCGCCTGATGCTCGATGATCGCCTGTCCGAAGGCCTTGCGCTCACGGGCATAATCCCGCGCCGCCTCGAAGGCCGCCTGCGCCATGCCGACTGCCTGCGCAGCGATACCGATGCGGCCGCCCTCCAGATTGGCAAGCGCGATGCGATAACCCTGCCCTTCTTCGCCCAGCCGCAATTCGGCCGGGACCGCCATCTCGGTGAAAGCGATCTGGCAGGTATCGGACGAATGCAGGCCGAGTTTTTCCTCGACCCGGATGACCTCGTAACCCGGCGTATCCGTCGGCACGATGAAGGCGGTGATGCCCTTCTTGCCCGCCGCCGCATCGGTGACGGCAAAGACGATGACGACATCACCATTCTTGCCTGACGTGATGAACTGTTTTGCACCGTCCAGAATGTACCGGTCACCATCGCGCCGCGCCCGGGTTTTCAGATTGGAGGCATCGGAGCCGGCCTGCGGTTCGGTCAGCGCAAAACCGCCAATCCATTCGCCGGAAGCCAGTTTCGGCAGGAAACGCTGCTTCTGGTCTTCGGTCCCGAATTTCAGGATCGGCACGCAGCCGACCGAATTGTGAACGCTCATGATGGTGGAACAGGCACCATCACCGGCAGCGATTTCCTCCAGCGCAAGGGCATAGGCCACGGCACCGGTTTCCGACCCGCCATAATCCTCGGAGACAAGCATACCCAGGAAGCCGAGCGCACCCATCTCTTTCAACTCGTCTTTCGGGAAACGGCTTTCCCGGTCCCGCGCGGCAGCCCCGGGGGCGAGCCGCTCGCGGGCGAAATCACGGGCCATGTCCCTGATCTGCTGCTGGGCTTCGTTCAGGATCATCGCCGCCTCCCCTCAATGCCGCTCGATGCCGAGCGCGGTTGCTTCACCGCCGCCGATGCAGACGGCGGCCACGCCGCGTTTCAACCCGTGGCGCTGCAGGGCGGCCAGCAATGTGACGACGATCCTCGCGCCGGAAGCGCCGATCGGGTGGCCGAGAGCACAGGCCCCGCCATGCACATTCACCTTGTCATGCGGCAGATCGAGATCGCGCATCGCCGCCATGGCCACCACGGCAAAGGCCTCGTTGATTTCGAACAGGTCGACACCCTTCGCCGTCCAGCCGGTTTTATCGAACAGCTTTTTCATCGCGCCGATGGGAGCCGTTGGATATCCGGCAGGGGCATCCGCATAGGCGGCCTGACCGATAATGGTCGCCAGCGGTGAAAGACCCCGCCTTTCCGCTTCGGAACGACGCATGAGAACGAGAGCCGCCGCACCATCGGAGATAGAACTGGAATTCGCCGCCGTCACCGTTCCGCCATCGCGAAAGGCGGGCTTCAGCTGCGGAATTTTCTCCGGCCTTGCCTTGCCCGGCTGCTCGTCCACGGCAACATCGCCAACAGGCGTGATTTCCGCTTCGAACGCACCTTCTGCTATGGCGCGCCGCGCCCGTTCCAGCGAGGTGAGCGCATAGTCGTCCTGCATGGCGCGGGTAAATTGGTAGTCTTGCGCGCAGTCTTCCGCGAAAGTGCCCATCAGCCGGCCCTTGTCATAGGCATCCTCGAGACCGTCGAGAAACATATGGTCGATGACCTTGCCGTGGCCGAGACGATAGCCATTTCGGGCACGGTCCAGCAGGTAGGGCGCATTGCTCATGCTTTCCATGCCGCCGGCCAACACGATGGAGGCGCTTCCCGCCGCGACCTGGTCATGGCCCAGCATGATCGCCTTCATGCCCGAGCCGCACATCTTGTTGATGGTCGTTGCGCCAATCGAATTGGGAATGCCGGCGGCAATGGCTGCCTGTCTGGCGGGCGCCTGCCCCTGCCCGGCCGTGAGCACACACCCCATCAGCACATCGTCAATATCAGAAACTGGAATAGCGGCCCGCTCGACGGCCGCGCGGATCGCCGCCGCACCGAGATCCGGCGCGGCCACCGATTTGAATTCGCCCTGGAACCCACCCATAGCAGTACGGGCGGCCCCGACGATCACGACAGGGTCATGCACAGCCAAATTCACCTCCCTTGGGCATTCTCTCGCTTGAGAAAACGACCGTCATCGCGATCTCCTCCAGACCTCGACTGACATGAACGCTATCACCAACTCGAATTCATTTCAAAGCTATTTTGATTGACAGTTTTTTGATTGACGATATCTTTGATCCAACAATTAGTCATATCATAGAGCAAATGATCCATGATTGAGCTCGACAGTTTCGACCGCAAGATTCTGCATGTGCTCGGCGATGACGGGCGGGTGAGCTGGCGCGATCTGGCGGCCCGTATCGGTCTTTCCTTCACGCCGACGCTGCGGCGCGTGCGCAAGCTGGAAGAGGAAGGCATCATTCGTGGCTATACCGCCGTGTTCGATGAGAACCGGCTGCTCGGCAATATGGGCGTCTTCATCTCCGTCACGCTGGAGCGGCAGATCAAGGAAGCGCTGACGACCTTCGAACACCACGTTGCTTCTATCCCCGAAGTCGTGGGCGGTTACCAGACCAGCGGCAGTTCCGATTATCTGATCCACGCCATGGTGCGGGACCTGCCGCATTATCAGGAGCTGCTGGATTTCCTGACCACGGTTCCCGGCGTGTCGCGCATCCAGTCCAACTTTGCCATCAAGACATTCGTGCGCCGTTCTGCCGCCTTCACCGGAGGTGACGCGCCGTAATCAAGGGTTGCCGGCGCGGAGGAGGTGCCGGCAACTGACAAAAGGGACGGCAAATACCGTCCGGAGGAGGAGACGCGATGAGTTTGAACCTCGCCGCCATTTTCGACGCCGATCTCGGCCCGGAAATCGCAGCATTGCGCGACAGCGCAAGTGCATTCGCAGACGATAAAATCGCCCCGCTGGCGGCAGAAATCGATAGGGATGACCACTTCCCACGTCAGCTCTGGCCGCAAATGGGTGATCTCGGCCTGCACGGCATCACCGTTTCGGAGGAGTTCGGCGGTGCTGACATGGGCTATCTCGCCCATTGCGCGGCGATGGAGGAGATAAGCCGGGCTTCCGCTTCCATCGGCCTTTCCTATGGCGCTCATTCCAACCTCTGCATCAACCAGATCCACCGCTGGGGAACCGATGAGCAGAAGCGAAGATATCTGCCGAAGCTGGTCTCGGGCGAACATGTCGGTTCGCTCGCCATGAGCGAGACGGAAGCCGGTTCGGATGTCGTCTCCATGCGGCTGAAGGCAGAACGCAAGGGTGACCGCTACGTGCTGAACGGCGCAAAAATGTGGATCACCAATGGCCACGAGGCCGATACGCTGGTGGTCTACGCCAAGACGGATATGTCCGCCGGCCCGCGCGGCATCACCGCCTTCCTGATCGAAAAGGGCTTCAAGGGGTTTCGCCCGGCCCAGAAACTCGACAAGCTCGGCATGCGCGGCTCGCCCACATCAGAGCTGGTTTTCGAGGATTGCGAGGTGCCGGAGGAAAACATTCTCGGACGCCTCAATGACGGCGTGACGGTGCTGATGAGTGGTCTCGATTACGAGCGCGCCGTGCTGGCTGCCGGCCCGGTTGGCATCATGCAGGCGGCCATCGATCTGGTGCTGCCCTATGCCCGCGAGCGCAAACAATTCGGCAAACCCATCGGCGAATTCCAACTGGTGCAGGGCAAGCTTGCCGATATCTATTCGGCCATGAATGCATCCCGCGCCTATGTCTATGCCGTGGCGCGGGCCTGCGACAATGGCCGCATCACAAGGCAGGATGCGGCAGGCGCGATCCTTTTCGCCGCCGAGCGTGCGACGCAGGTGGCGCTGGACGCGATCCAGCTTCTCGGCGGCTCCGGTTACGTCAATGAAAGCCCGGCCGGACGGCTGCTGCGCGACGCTAAACTCTACGAAATCGGCGCAGGCACCAGCGAAATCCGCCGGATGCTGATCGGCCGCGAACTGATCAAGGGCAACGGGTGAGGACACGCGATGAAGCTTACATCCAGCCTGAGCCGCGATCCCGCCTTCACCGCTAATACCGCTTTCATGTCCGGTCTGGTGGAAGATTTGAGAGGGCACGTCGAAAAAATCTCCAAAGGCGGCGGCGACAAGGCCCGCGAGCGGCATCTTTCCCGCGGCAAATTGCTGGCGCGCGACCGCATCGAAGGCCTTCTTGATCCCGGCAGCCCATTCCTCGAATTTTCGCAATTTGCAGCTTACGAGGTCTATGACGAACCCGTTCCCGCCGCTGGCATTATCACCGGCATCGGCCGGGTCTCGGGCCGCGAATGCGTGATCGTCGCCAATGATGCGACGGTGAAGGGCGGCACCTATTATCCGCTGACGGTGAAAAAACATCTGCGCGCGCAGGAAATCGCCACTGAGAACCGCCTGCCCTGCATTTACCTCGTGGATTCCGGCGGCGCGAACCTGCCCAATCAGGACGAAGTCTTTCCCGACCGCGATCATTTCGGCCGCATCTTCTATAATCAGGCCAATATGTCGGCGGCCGGCATCGCCCAGATCGCGGTGGTGATGGGCAGTTGTACAGCGGGCGGGGCCTATGTGCCGGCCATGAGCGACCAGTCCGTCATCGTCAAAAATCAGGGCACGATCTTTCTCGGCGGGCCGCCGCTGGTGAAGGCTGCGACCGGGGAAGTGGTGACGGCTGAAGAACTGGGCGGCGCGGATGTGCATTCGCGGCAATCCGGCGTCACCGATCATTATGCCAACGACGACCGCCACGCGCTGGCGCTGACCCGGCGGATCGTTTCTACCCTCAATCGCCGCAAACAGGTGGAGCTGGATATTCGCGAACCGGCGGAACCGCTTTATCCGGCGGACGAACTTTACGGCATAGTGCCCGCCGATACGAGAAAACCCTTCGAGGTGCGCGAGATCATCGCCCGCCTGGTGGACGGTTCCGAATTCGATGAGTTCAAGGCGCTTTACGGCACGACGCTGGTCTGCGGTTTCGCCCACATCCACGGTTATCCTGTCGGCATCATCGCCAATAACGGCATTCTGTTTTCGGAATCGGCGCTGAAGGGCGCGCATTTCATCGAACTCTGCTGCCAGCGCGGCATTCCCCTGGTGTTCCTGCAGAACATCACCGGCTTCATGGTCGGCAAGGCCTATGAGGCTGGTGGCATCGCCAAGGATGGCGCCAAGCTCGTCACCGCCGTCGCTTCAGCCAAGGTGCCGAAATTCACCGTCATCATCGGCGGCTCCTTCGGGGCTGGCAATTACGGCATGTGCGGCCGCGCCTACTCGCCGCGCTTTTTGTGGATGTGGCCAAATGCCCGCATTTCCGTGATGGGCGGCGAACAGGCGGCCTCCGTTCTGGCGCAAATCCGCCGCGACGGCATCGAGGCCGATGGCCGCCACTGGTCGAAAGAAGGCGAAGAGACCTTCAAGCAGCCGATCCGGGAAAAATACGAGCGGGAAGGACATCCCTATTATGCCAGCGCAAGGCTGTGGGATGACGGCATCATCGACCCGAAAGATACCCGCCTCGTGCTTGGCCTTGGTCTTTCCGCGGCGCTTAACGCACCGATAGAACCCACCCGTTTTGGCATATTCAGGATGTGAGGCGACGATGTTCTCGAAAATACTGATCGCCAACAGGGGCGAAATCGCCTGCCGCATCATCCGCACTGCCCGCAGCATGGGCATCCGCACCGTCGCCGTTTATTCGGACGCCGACCGTGACGCCATGCATGTGGCACTGGCCGACGAGGCAATTGCCATCGGCCCTGCGCCCGCGCGTGCCTCCTATCTCGACGGCGAAAAAATCATCGCCGCCGCAAAAGCGACCGGCGCGCAAGCCATTCATCCCGGTTACGGTTTCCTCTCCGAAAATGCCGGCTTCGCCGAAGCCTGCGCCGCTGCCGGGCTCATTTTCATCGGCCCGCCGGCTATAGCAATCCGCGCCATGGGCGGGAAAAGCGAAGCGAAAGCGCTGATGGCGAAGGCCGGCGTTCCCGTCGTTCCCGGCTATCACGGGGAGGATCAGGCAGAAGAACGGCTGGGCAGCGAGGCGGAGGCGATCGGTTATCCCGTTCTGCTCAAGGCCTCGGCCGGTGGCGGCGGCAAGGGCATGCGCATCGTGCGGAAGAAACGCGACTTTGCGGCGGAGCTTGCCGGCGCAAAGCGCGAGGCGCTTGCCGCCTTCGGCGATGACCGCATGTTGATCGAGAAATATCTCGAACGGCCACGGCATGTGGAAGTGCAGGTCTTTGCCGATGGCCACGGCAATTGTGTCTCGCTTTTTGAGCGCGATTGCTCGATCCAGCGCCGGCACCAGAAGGTCATAGAGGAGGCACCCGCCCCCGGCCTGCCCGATGCCTTGCGGCAACGCATGTATGATGCGGCAACCGCCGCCGCCCGCGCCATTGATTATCGCGGCGCGGGAACCGTGGAATTTCTGCTCGATCCTTCCAGCGACTTCTATTTCATGGAAATGAATACGAGACTTCAGGTCGAGCATCCGGTGACGGAATATATTACCGGGCTCGATCTGGTCGAATGGCAGATCCGCGTCGCGAACGGCGAGGTCCTGCCGGAAAGCTGGACCGATCTCGGCATCAACGGCCATGCCATCGAGGCGCGGATTTACGCCGAAGACCCGGCGCATGATTTCCTGCCGTCGATCGGCACGGTCAGCCATCTCGTTTTTCCCGATGAAGGCCCGTATCTCAGGATCGACAGCGGCATCCGCGCCGGAGACGCGATCACCGTGCATTATGATCCGATGATCGCCAAGCTGATCGTCTGGGATCATGACCGAGCCGCCGCCGTGCGGCGGCTGCGGCTGGCGCTGGAAAAACTGGCAATATGCGGTGTCACCAGCAATGTTGCCTTTCTGGCGCGGCTTGCAAGGCTCGGGACTTTCGCCAACGCCGATCTCGATACCGGCTTCATCGCCCGCAACGAGGCGGCACTTTTCGCCCCCGCAGCCACCGGCGAGAGCGAGAAAGCTGTAGCCGCGCTTGGCCTTCTTCTTTTGCGACAGAAAGCGGCCAAGACTGGTTCTCTGTCATCGACCGATCCCTATAGCCCTTGGAACAACACTAACGCTTTCCGCCTGAATGCACCAACGCGGGAAACCCTGAATTTCACTCTCGACCACCAGCCGCTCACGGTTGTCGTTACTCATGAGGGGGGCGGGTTTTCGCTGGAGATTGACGGCGGGTCGATCCGTGTCGCCGGGAACCTCTCAGAAAATGGCGAACTGCGTGCGGCCATAAATGGCAGGGGTAAGCAGGGCTATCTCTTTTCGGAAGGTAGCAGCACCGCCCTTTTTCTGGATAGCGAACACTATCGCATCAGCCAGCCGGACCCGGTCGATATTGCCGATTCCACCAGTCACACCGGCGGTCTGGAGGCGCCCATGCCGGGTGTTATCCGCGCTTTGCTCAGCCAGAAAGGTGCGCTCGTCGAAGCGGGCGAGGCGCTGGTGGTAATGGAGGCGATGAAAATGGAGCACACGATACGTGCTCCGGCGAAAGGTATCGTCACCGCCATCAACTGCGCCGAAGGCGATATGGTGACCGCCGGTGCTGTGCTGGTAGACTTCGAGCCGGAAGATGCGTGAGATGGACTGGCCCCGCAGCGTGAAGATCGTAGAGGTGGGCGCGCGTGACGGCCTGCAGAACGAAAGCGCCGAGGTTCCCGCCGCCATCAAGATCGAATTGATCGAACGACTTGCCGCAGCCGGTTTGCCAGCGGTCGAGGCAGGGGCTTTCGTGTCGCCCAAAAGAGTTCCGCAGATGGCGGATTCGGCGGCGGTGTTTCGGGGCCTGAAACAGCGGCAAGGCACAGCCTATCCGGCGCTCGTTCCCAATATGAAAGGTTTCGAGGCGGCCATTGAAGCCGGCGTGACGGAAATCGCCGTTTTCGTCTCCGCATCCGAAGGATTCAGCCAGCATAATATTGGTTGCACGCGTGCGGAAAGCCTCGAACGATTACACGACGTCGCAGAGGCCGCAACTGGCCGAAATATCCGCATGCGCGGTTACGTCTCCTGCATCGCCGGCTGCCCCTATGACGGCGCGGTTGCGCCCGATGAGGTGGCGGCGATGGCTGAGGCGGTTATCGCGCTGGGCTGCTATGAGATTTCGCTCGGCGATACGATCGGCATCGGCACGGCCGGCCGGATTCGCAATGTCATCGAGCGTGTGTCGAGCCGCATCCCGCGCGAAAAAATCGCCATGCATTTCCATGATACCTATGGGCAGGGCGTCGCCAATGTGCTGGCCTCGCTTGAGGAAGGCATCGTCGTTTTCGACAGTTCCGTTGCCGGGCTGGGCGGCTGCCCCTTTGCGCCGGGGGCGAGCGGCAATGTCGCCACCGAAGATGTCGTTTATCTGCTGCAGGGGCTTGGCATCGGAACCGGTATCGACCTGATGGCGGTAGCGAAGACCGGTGACTGGATCAGCCGGCATCTCGGCAGGCCGAACGCGGCACGCGCCGGAAAAGCGTTGCTCGCCGCAAAACAGGAGGGTGACCTGAATGGCGGGTGAGTTGTTGTGTGAGACACGCAAGAATGTTCTGTGGCTGACGCTCAACCGGCCCGAGGTGCACAACGCCCTCAATGCTGCAATGACGGATGCGCTCACGGATGCCATCCGCGCTGCATCCGGTGACCATAGCCTGCGCGCCGTGGTAATAACGGCAGCGGGAGACCGCAGTTTCTGTTCGGGAGCCGATCTCAAGGAAAGCGCCGGTGGCATGTTCCTTTCGCGCGATGGAACAAACCCGATCGCCGATGTGATGCGCGCCATCGAGCGATGCGAAAAACCCGTCATTGCCCGCATCAATGGCCGGGTCTTGGCCGGCGGGCTAGGCCTCGTTGCCGCCTGCGATCTTGCCTATGCCGCCGATCACGCCGAATTCGGCCTGCCGGAAGTGCGGGTCGGGCTTTTCCCTGCCATGGTGGCGGCGAAGCTTCTGGCGAAAATACCGTTGAGTGGGCTTCAGGAAATGGCCTATCTCGGTCAGCCGGTCAGTGCTGCCGAGGCAACGCGTCTCGGCCTTGTCAATCGCGCAGCACCTGCGGCCGAACTCGATCGCTTGATCGAGGATGTTCTTGCAAAGCTGCGACAGAATGCGCCGGGCGCCATCGCAGCCGGAAAGACAGCCTTGCTGGCGATGCGCGACATGCCGTCCGATGAGCGGCTGACATTTGCCGAAAGTACCATCGCCACCATCAGCCGCAGCGATGAAGCCCGCGAAGGACGGCAGGCTTTTGCGGAAAAGCGGCCTCCTGTATGGGCGGGCACATCCTGAACAGTAGCACGCTCACCGTAGTCGTCGTCTCCCCGAGGCGTTAATCGATATAATGCCCGCAGCCGCGTTGACCCGGTTCAGCAAATCGCGTTCTATCCAGCACCTTTCGCCGGATGGCGATCGGGCAGCCGGAGGAGACCCTATGCGCCTTGTAAAAACCGTCGCCGAATTGCGGGATGCGATTTCCGCCTTTCGCCGCGAAGGCAAGACTGTCGGCTTTGTGCCGACCATGGGTTTTCTCCATATCGGCCACCTCACACTCGTTGCCAAAGCCAAGGCAGAAAACGACGTGACGGTGGTTTCCATCTTCGTCAATCCGCTGCAATTCGGCGCCAATGAGGATCTGGCGCGTTACCCGCGTGACCTCGCCCGCGATAGCGCGTTGCTGGAAGAGGCGGGCGTCGATATTCTGTTCGCGCCAGAGGTAACGGAGATGTATCCGCGCCCGATGTCGACCGTCGTGGATGTGCCGGAACTGGGCAGCCAGCTGGAAGGCGCGGTGCGGCCGGGGCATTTTGCCGGCGTCACCACCGTCGTGACCAAGCTCTTTAACCTCGTCCAGCCGGACGCGGCCTATTTCGGCGAAAAGGACTATCAGCAGGTGACGTTGATCCGGCGGATGGTCGAAGACCTTGCCCAGCCGGTGCGGGTCGTGCCGGTCGCGACGGTGCGTGAGGCGGATGGTCTCGCCTGCTCCTCGCGCAATGTCTATCTGACCCCCGAGCAACGTGCTGCCGCGGTGATCGTGCCGCGCGCGCTTGAAGAAGCTAACCGGCTTTATGACCAAGGCCTTGATGATCCCGCCGCCCTGGAAGCGGCGATAGAAAAGTTCATCGCCGCTGAGCCACTGGCTTCGCCGGAGGTCGTTGCGGTGCGCGATCCCGATACGCTGGCGCCGGTTACCTCCGTGCAGGCAGGCCCCGTACTGGTGGCGCTGTTCGTGCGCTTCGGCAGCACGCGCCTTCTCGACAACCGCGTCATCGGCCGCGACAAAACCAATCAACAGGAGGCCGCACGATGAGCACCCATGGAAAACTGAAGCGGCTGACGACGGCCTCCATCCGGCAAATGAAAGGTGAGGCGCGCATCGTTTGCCTCACCGCCTATACGACGCCGATCGCCCGCCTGCTCGATCCGCATTGCGACCTGCTGCTGGTGGGAGATTCCCTTGGCATGGTGCTTTACGGCATGGACACGACGGTTGGTGTCACACTGGACATGATGATCGCCCACGGCCGCGCCGTCATGCGCGGCGTCAACCGAGCCTGCGTTATCGTCGACCTTCCCTTTGGCACCTATCAGGAATCCAAGGAACAGGCCTTCCGCAACGCGGTGCGGCTGATGCAGGAAACCGGTTGCGACGGCGTGAAGCTGGAAGGCGGCGAGGAAATGGCGGAGACAATCGCCTTCCTCGTGGCCCGTGGCATTCCTGTCTTTGGCCATGTCGGGCTGATGCCGCAGCTTGTCCACACCGCCGGCGGCTTCCGCTCGCTCGGCCATTCGGAAGCGGAAACGCAGAAAATCTGGCGAGATGCGATTGCTGTCGATCAGGCGGGCGCCTTCGCCATCGTCGTGGAAGGCACCGTCGAGCCGCTTGCCCGAGAGCTGACCGAGAAACTTTCCGTCCCCACCATCGGCATCGGCGCATCGCCGGCCTGCGATGGGCAGGTGCTCGTTTCCG
>Ga0172374_1001370_pt1 | contig 16279 bp, 15 predicted proteins | sample LakKiv3m_FD_114536 | JGI IMG/M metagenome (GOLD analysis project Ga0172374, IMG submission 114536) | Freshwater microbial communities from Kabuno Bay, South-Kivu, Congo - kab_092012_10.3m | ecosystem: Environmental > Aquatic > Freshwater > Lake | place: Democratic Republic of the Congo... | reverse complement strand
TGGGTGATTTGTTGTTGCTTAGATTCGATTAAATTATCCAATGATGTCAAAAATTCCGCGATTTTTTGTTGTTCTTTGAAATTTGGTACTAAAATTTTCAAGTTGTAATATTTTGAAATCCAATGACGACCATGTCCTCCAATTTCATATTTTATCAATTTCATTGCCTCATAAATGAATTTGATATCAAAATCATTTTTGGCTTTTAAAATTTTCATGGCGGATGATTTCACCTTAAAAGGAAAGTTTACAAATTGAGATGTCGTTGTAAAATCATCAAATATGATGACTGGCAAATCATTTTCAAAAATTCCGTCAGTTTCATTTGTATAGCCAAGAATGAAGCTCTTTCCAGCTGTTAGAACTGGCGTCTTGTAAGTATCATCATATTCAGTGCTTCTAACAATATAATTTGTTGGTTGCTCATAGTCCAAGCAATCCCCCAATCTTTTCTCCTCCCAACCCTCCGCCGCGGAAAAAATCTTCTGCATCGTTCCTTTTTTATATTTCTCCAAACCCTCTTTCTGCGCACGCAAATTCCCGATCCACTCATCCACCGCTCCCAAAAACGAGGCGATTTTTTGTTGTTCCAAAAGGGATGGTAGATTAATTTTAAACTTCAAAATATCACCTTTAGCAAGATTTTGCTGTGATGAGCCCTGTCCATGCAATTTAAAATACCGCTGTTTTCTGTTTATGTATGTGCGTAAAAAATTTATATCTATATCATCATTACTTTTTCGCAATAAACCCATTCTCTGATTCAAAACATATTTGTCATCCTCAGGAATAATATCAACAAGTCCCAAAAAGTTTCCATGAGCTACATCGCTCAAAACCATAATCATATCTTCTTTTTTCAAATACCAATCCGCCTCATTAACTTTTTTATGTTTATTTTTCAATTGCCCACTTATATCAATACTGTTTAAGGTTATCAAGTTATATTTTCCATCTTCAACAACATGATTCTCAAAAGAACCACCATTTTTATATTCACACAAATCCTCCAATCTTTTTTCCTCCCAGCCACCAGAAAAACCCACAAATCGCAGTTTTGGAATTTTTTGAGTTTTAGTTAAAGTTGACATTTTAATTATACTAAGAAATTTCTTCAAATTTCTTTGATTTACTAAACAAACCTACAATTTTATTTCTAAACCAGCCATTAAAAAAACATAGTTTAAATAAAACAACAGAATCAACCATTATCAATAAAATTTTATAAATATAACATATTTCTAAAACAGAAATTATTCCAATAGATATGGTCAAAAGAATTGAATAGGCCAGTGGAAAATATGCCCAGCTGACTTCCCCTCGTTTTATCTTAAACCCCACATTTCCACATCTTACTGAATAATTGGCAGTTCCTGCTTTCAATGTATATTTTTTGCTCATATATTTACCCTCGATTAAAACCTTCCAAACTCATACGTTTCAATTACGCTTTTCTTATTTCCCACTTATCAAATCAATTAAAATTCTCAAATTCTCAACTTTTCCAACTTGTTTTGTCAGCAGTTTTTTCGGAAATACTTTTTCATAATTCCTTTTGTCCTTCCTCCTTTTTTCATCCAAATATTTTTTCTCAAACATCTTTTTGCAATCGCAGTTTTTGTGGCGGGAATAATCCTTTCCTTCCAAAATTTCAAGCAAAAAAGATTCCAGACACGGAGTGTTTTCGACACAAAGAATTCCCATCTTTTGAACCCTACCCCTCAATTCACTGTCAACCCCACTGTCAGAATCATAAACGCAAGCCACCACATCGGCCCGGTTTTGCTTCATGACATTCGTCAGAACATCATTAGCAGACCCTCCATAGTTTTCCTTTATTTCCGTATGCACGCCGCTATTTTTTGAAAAAAGCGTCTTCAGGTAGTTCAAAAACGCTTTTTCATCCGCTCCCTCGCAATATAAAAGCAATGTTCTTTTCGCTTCTCTGATTTTCTTTTTGTATGGATTTGATCTGGACATAAGATTATTAGTCGATTTCAGGGATGGCTCCGTATGCTCCCGACAAATATTTAGCATAATAATTATCATCCGTGCGGACGCCTTTCATTTCATCCAGCCGCCAGATTTCGCTCTCGCCTTTTTCATTTTTTTGCGCAAATGAAATTTGATATTTATCCAACAGATTCAAAAGATGCGGACTGTGGGCTGAAAAGACTATCTGGGCATCATGCGGATTACTCTCGCCGGAAAAAAACATTTCCAAAAGAGCCTCACTCATCATCGGATGCAAGTCAGTGTCAAACTCATCAAGAACCGCCACCCCGCCATATTCCAAAACTTGCAGAATATTTTTCAAAATGGAAAAAAGTTTTTTCGTTCCGGAAGATTCAAAAGAAAAATCAAGTTTATACCCTCCATAATGATGACCTTGTAAATTATATTCCGTTTCGGTTTTATTCTCTTTTTTAATAATATCAACAGCCTTCAAGCCAAGATCAAATTTGCGCAAAAGCTCATCCGCTTTTTCCTTCACATTGGGATTTTTATCAAAAAAATTGGCGGCGTTTCCTATATTCCAACTTTCATCATCCATTTTCCCGATCGCAGTGACATTCACATCAATACTGTTCCAAAAATTAAATATCTTGATGCTTTCTTTGTGCTTGTCCCGAGCAGCAGTAGCGATAACTGAAGCATTTTCTCGAAGTCGCTCATGAAAACGAGCGCCTAAATCAAATTTATCTTTCCATAAATAATTATTTTTTTCACCTTCTTTCCAAATGCGCTCAAAAAGTGTTGAAAATTTGGTCTTTCCAATTGCTTTCTTTTGCAACTTTTCACTAATAATTTTATTTGTCGTAAGAGCTGTGGAATAAAAATAAAGATTTTCACCAACACTAAACTCCACCGACATTTCGGTTGGATTATTATTTTTATCAGTAAATGCAAAAGGTATGATAGAAATTTTTGAATCGGGTTTTTCGGTATATGCATAAACAATAAACCACTGCAAAAAAGAAATTGCCTTAAGAGCACTTGTTTTTCCGGATGCATTATGTCCAAAAATAGACATAACCCTTGAAAGCTTTTTTCCGGTTCCGTCTATAAAATACTTTTCCGTTTTTGGCGCATTTTCATTAACCCGAAACGAAATAGCACCCTCATCATTAAAAGAAAAGAAATTTTTGAATTTTACTTCGTGTAGCATAGTTTTTAATTAGCTATTTAATACTACTGATATACTAGCAAAATATATATTAAAAGTCAAGTTTCAACAAAATTTTGTTAATTTTAGCATTTTATATTAAATATTACCTTAATTTTAGAGCTTTTTAACATGTTGTAAACTAAGGGTATCAATACTCGTCGCGCCTCTCAATAATGCGAACCAGATGAGTTTTTGCTTTTTATAGCAACTTTTTACATTTTATTGATATCAATAAGACATATGTGGATAATTATTTATTGCTTAAAATGGCTTATTTATACCCAATTCTTGGCAGAACTCTGCGATTTTGTCTTGCAATCCGATCTCGTCTTCATTCAGCTTTTTCAAATCTTTTGCCACCGCATCAATATCAATAATTTCTTCTTCTTCAAATGTGTCCACGTAGCGCGGGATATTGAGATTGAATTCGTTTTCTTTGATTTCTTCCAAAGTGGCTTTGTGGGAATATTTTTTAAGCTCTTTCCTTTCTTTGTAGGTTTCAAAAATTTTCTTGATATTTTCGTCCGTCAATTTGTTCTGATTCTTACCTTTTTCGAATTCCTTGGAGGCATCGATGAATAAAATGTTGTCGTCTTCTCTCCGGCATTTCTTGAAGACCAAGACCGTGGCTGGAATGGAAGTGCCGTAGAAAAGATTGGCCGGCAGTCCGATGACGGCATCCAGATAATTCTGTTTTTCGATGATATATCTTCTAATCACAAGATTTGCACCTCCAGCGAAAAGAACTCCGTGCGGCAAAACAACTGCCATAGTGCCATTATCAGCCAAGTGATAAAGCATGTGGGTCACAAAAGCATAATCCGCTCTATCTTTGGGAGCTAGACGACCATATTGAGAAAAACGATCATCATGGATAAATTGCGGGTCTTCATCACCTTTCCATTTAGCAGAAAAAGGCGGATTGGCCACGATCGCCTCTGCTTTCAAGTCCGGATGCATGTCTTCCCGCAAGGTGTCGCCGTTCAAAATCTTGAAATGATCAAAATGCACGCCGTGCAGGATCATGTTCATCCTTCCCAAGTTGTAGGTCGTGGGATTGAGCTCTTGGCCGAAATAGTTGACCACATCCGCATAGTCTTTGATGCGGAGAAGCAAAGAACCAGAACCACAAGTCGGGTCATATACTGATTTGATGCGCTTCTTGTCCTGCGAAACGATTTGCGCCAAGAGTCGCGACACTTGCGCCGGGGTGTAGAACTCTCCACCTTTCTTGCCGGCGCCAGCGGCAAACTCACCGATCAAATATTCATAGGCATCGCCCAAAAGATCGCTTTTGGCGTCTTCCAACTTGAAATCAATGCCAGAAAGAAGCGAAAGCACTTCGATGATCACCTCGTTTTTTTGATTTTCCCGCGCGCCCAATTTGGTCGAGGTCAAATCCATATCGTCAAAAAGTCCCTTGAAGTCATCTTCGCTGGCTGTGCCGGCGGAAGTTTTTTCAATGGCATTCAGAATGTTCTTGAGATCTTCTAAAATAAAAGACTCTTGCCCGTTGATCTCGCCTTTGCCCTTTTTAACCAGATGCAAAAAAAGTTCGGTCGGCTTCAAGAAAAATCCCAGATGTCCGACGCAAGCTTTTTTGATCTCTTCCAAAACCGCCTTGTCTTTCACTTCGGAAAACTTGAAATCCTCGCGCGCCAAAAGTTTTTCATCGACATAGCGTTCCAACTTTTCCGAAAGGTATTTGTAAAAAATGAATCCGAGAATATAGTTCTTGTATTCATCAGCATGCATCTTTCCGCGCAAAGCGTCCGCCACTTTCCAAAGCTGTCTTTCCAAAATTTGTTTTTGCTCGTTGGTCATAAGATAAAAAATTTAACTATATGGTGATATTATATCACCCTTACTCCTCTTTGTCACTGTGGATAACATCGTTTCACTCAAAAACTCTTTTCATAAACTCATAAAACTTAATAAACATCTCTATTTTACCCCATCAAAAACCCTCTTGCAACCGATTTGGGAAACACAAAAAGCTTGTCGAAAGACAAGCTTTTTGATTGGAAATTTCTATTTTTCTCTATCTCCTGTCTGACATTTCTTCCCTGATTTTTCGAAGAAGATGCGCGGCTTCTTCTTTTCCGCCGAGACCAAAGGATAGTCCGATCGCCAATGAAAGAGCGGCAACAAAACCGATAAACAGTGTATTCACGATCGATTCGGCGATTCCCAATTGAACAAGGGCGGTCAAGATACCGAAAACCAATATCGCCCATTTGGAAATGGAAGCTAACAATGAAGCGCTCATAACTCCTGCGGCTTTCACGCTTCCGCGGACGAATTTATATACGAAATTTCCCAAAATGAAAGCAATCGCCAAAATCACAATGGCAACAACCACGTTCGGAATGTACATTATGATACTGTTGAGAAAATTCGTCACCTGCGTAAGTTGCAAAATATCAGTAGCCGCCATCAAGAAAACCAAAATCAAAAACCATTTCACCACCGTTCCGAAAACATTGGAAAGGCTTAGTTCCAAACCGGCTTCTTCAAACTTTTTGGTAACCTCAAACTTCTCGATTGCCCTGTCAACTTTGGTCATCTTCACCCCTTTTTCCACCGCACCGCCCAACACCTTCGCCACCACGAGACCAACAACGAAAACCAACAACGCACCGATAAATGTCGGCAAAAAATCGGCAAACCTAAGACCGAGATTAGCCAACGAGTTGGAGATGGTCATTCCCCACGTTTGGATTTCATTCATACCGTTTACTCAAACCTGCCGAACACCCTGTGGGACTTCAGGCAGTTTTGAAAATTATGAAATTAATTAAATTATTTGCATTTTTATCGAACGGCTTTCCTCATCGCGTCTTCGAATTCTATCTTAATAGTTTCCAAAATTTCCACTTCCGGATGACCATCGGCGGAAAGATTGATTATCCGACTTCGATACAAATTATCCTTGATTGCATCCATACCCGTATGTTCCTTGTGCGACTCGATGAAAAGCAGGGTGATTTTTTTCATATATTCAATAAATTCTTGGCAATCCTGGCAAGCTGCATATTTTTCAACAAGTCTGTCCGCCGCTTCATGCACTTGCTTGACTGTGAAGTACACCATTCCGAAATCGTCTTTTATAGTCTTAAACACGTCTTCGTCGATACCAGAGTCCAAAGAAAAGAAATGAATTTCCGTTTTCACCAATTCGTCTTTGGTTCGCGTCTCGGTCCATTTTTCAATTTTCGCTTGAGCGAACAATTTTTCCATCCCTTTGAGATATTGCACAAAACTCTTAAGCTCCTCATATTCGGAATATTTTTCCGACAATTTTTCCGCCACCAATTCTATTTTCTCGAATTCCCTTTCTATTTCAACCTGGCTTTCGAAATACGATTCCATATTTTCCGGAGTTTTTTCAATTTCGTTCATCTTTTTTCAATCTAAAATTAAGTTTCTTTCCTTTATGATAGCATTTATTCAGTATTTTTCCAAATAAAGAGAAACCGCGCATTCATATAGCGCGGTTTTGGTTTCTAAATATCCAGATTTTTAACACTCTTGGCATGGGTTTGGATAAACCTTCTTCTTGGTTCCACATCGCTTCCCATTAATATATCGAATATTCTGTCAGCCTCTTCCGCATCTTCAATGCGAACTTGATACATCAAGCGATATTCGGGATTCATCGTCGTGTTCCATAATTGCTCCGGGTTCATTTCTCCAAGACCTTTGTAACGTTGGATGTTTATGCCGGCAATTTTCTCTTCAACCTCTCCTGATTCATCGGTTTCCAACACGACTTCCTTCCCCGGTTTTCCGCCAAAGGCGGATCCGCCTTTGGCAGACTTGCTTATCATTTCCGCCAATGCCTTTTCTTTTTCTTCATCGCTATACACATAGCGCACATCTTTTCCTTTTTTCAATTGATAAAGAGGCGGTTGAGCTATGTAAATATGACCTTGCGTAATCAATTCTTCAAAGTAGCGATAAAAAAACGTCAGCAGTAATGTGCGAATATGCGATCCATCAACGTCAGCATCAGCCATTATGATTATTTTCCCATATCGCAATTTATTGATATCGAAAGTTTCACCGATTCCCACGCCCAATGCGATAATTATCGGCTTCAATGTATCCGATTTAACCACCTTATCCAAGCTGGTCTTTTCCACATTCACCAATTTTCCCCGAAGGGGCAATATCGCCTGAAACATCCTGTCGCGTCCTTGCTTGGCAGAACCTCCGGCGGAGTCTCCCTCAACGATATAGAGTTCGGATCGCGACGCATCGCGAGTCGTGCAATCCGCCAATTTTCCCGGCAATGTCATTCCTTCCAGAGCGCCTTTGCGAAGAACCGCGTCCTTAGCGGCTCTGGCGGCGATCCTGGCGCGTACGGTCAAAAGACACTTATCAATCATCGCTCTGGCATCTTGAGGATTTTTTTCCAAATATTCGGAAAGCCCTTCCGCCATTATTTGAGAGACAATTCCGCGAACCTCCGCGTTTCCCAATTTTGATTTGGTCTGACCTTCAAATTGCGGGTTTCTAAGCTTAACACTGACAACCGCAGTCAAACCTTCTTTCAAATCATCGGATGTCATTCCGCCTTCTTTTTCTTTGATCAGATTATTTTTCTTGGCGTAATCATTAAGCACTCTCGTAAGCGCCATTTTAAATCCGGTAACATGCATTCCCCCTTCGGGAGTGAAGATATTATTGGCGAAAGAGAAAAGATGCTCCTTAAATCCGTCCGTATATTGCAAAGAAATTTCAACCTGCACTTCGTCCACTTCCTTTTCGATATACATCGGAACAACATTTTTCACGTTCTTTCCGCGATTAAGGAATTTAACGAAAGAAATGATTCCGCCGTCAAAATAAAAACCGTGTCTTCGCGCTTTATATTCATCATCTTTGCCGACAACTTCCCGTAAATCTTCAACAACAATTTTGACTCCTTTGGTCAAATAGGCCTGTTGACGTACATAATCCAAAATTTTCGTCCAACTATATTTTATTTCAGGAAATATTTGAGAATCGGCCTTGAAGGTTACGGTCGTTCCGGTATCCTTGGCGGCTCCGACAGATTTGACTTTATATTTCGGATTTCCTCTTTCATATTCCTGCACCCAAAGTTTTCCTTCTCTTCTAACCTCCACTTTCGTCCATTCGGAAAGGGCGTTGACCACGGAAACTCCCACTCCGTGCAATCCTCCGGAAACTTTATACCCATCTCCGCCGAATTTTCCCCCGGCATGCAAAACCGTCAAAACGGTTTCCAGTGTCGATTTTTTGGTTTGAGGATGGATTTCAACCGGAATACCGCGTCCATTATCCCTCACCGAGATCACATTATCCGGAAGCATTTGCAAAAGGATGTCATTTCCGTGACCGGCCATAGCCTCATCAATACAGTTGTTCAAAACTTCCCATATTAAATGATGCAGACCTTCTGTGGACGTTCCCCCGATATACATTCCAGGTCTTTTCCTAACAGGATCCAAACCTTCAAGCACTTGAATAGACTTTGCGCCATAACTGCTCTTATTCACTTTTTCGTTATTTTCAGACATAATGTTTTTTAAATTTCCAATGATCATTTTTCAATTTTCATTGAATTTACAAGGCTCAGTGACCAAGTTTCATTTGAAAATTACAAAATTGAAAATTTATTGAAAATTGTAAATTGTAAATTGTAAATTATTCCTATTTCCTATGTGATAAAAAATACAATTCAATTAAAAATACTCCCGCTATCGCCAATAGTCCGTCCCACCAAGTGAGAATCCCTTTTTGCTGAAAAAACAACAAGATCAAAATCAAAAATGAAAGCAATGTCCCTTGACGAAAACTCATACTTATATGCTCGATATTTACGTTTTCGCCGTTTTCCTTTTTGTTCCCAAGCCAGGTAAAAAAAATGATGAACAGGCCCGAGAAAAAAAGAAACATACTTCCGTAAAAAAGAAGCTGACCCGCCATACCTGATTTTTCAGGATCGATTCTGAAAACAACAAACAAATATCCGGTCAAGGCAAGCAACGTACTCGCCCGCATTCCCCAAAGGTAGGATTTCAATGTCATATTTATTTTTATTTTTTATCTTTCCACTTATTCCATTATATCTCAAAAAAAGCTTAACCGCAAGGATAAAATGTTTTATCATTGACACTCCCTTGACTTTTTTCGGACAATACAAGAAACTGTTTTAAAGGGGTTATGCCACAAAAAAAACATCCATTCAACCGACAAGGAGGCCGGTTATGCCCACCAAGGTTACGTTGTGCGTGCTATTAACTGATACCTCGCGAGAAGTGTTGATGTCGATTTTGGAAGAAACCGAAAGATATTTCATTCAACACAACGAGGGAAACGGATCATTTGTTTTTTCGGAAAAAGGTCCCTTCCCTCTGCAAAAGTTCATTATCAGAATCAATCGGAGAGGGCAGATATGGGCTCCGACGGAGCTCAAATACACACTTTCTGGGTTGTTAACCAGCAAAGGCATAGTTCACAGGGTCAGCGAAGAAACATTCGTAAACGCGGAAGCCGCCGCTAACACTTATGACCATATGTCGTCCCAGTAAAGCCCCGCCTGCAAATGCAGACGGGGCTTTAAAAAACATTATCGTCTGCGATTGACAAAAGAAAAAACTTGCGTATAATTAACAATGTTACCAACTTGAAAAATAGCGGGGTGGAGCAGTCCGGCAGCTCGCGTGGCTCATAACCACGAGGTCACAGGTTCGAATCCTGTCCCCGCAACATGCTATAGTATCTGGTATAAGGTATTCAGTATCTTGCATTTATGTTTGGTATTTAAAATACCAAATACCAAATACTTCATACCAAAATGCCAGGGTAGCTCAGTTGGTTAGAGCACAGGACTCATAAGCCTGGGGTCGTGAGTTCAAATCTCACCCCTGGTACTACGAAAGAAAATTAAAAATTAAAATCTCAAAATTCAAAATTGTCGTATCGCTTTGCGATGGATTTTCATAATAACCGTGAACGAAATGACCTCCTGAATTTTGCATTTTGATTTTTGCATTTTGATTTATTTACGGGGGCGTAGCTCAGTTGGTTAGAGCGTCTGCCTGTCACGCAGAAGGTCGCCGGTTCGAGCCCGGTCGTCCCCGCAAAATTCGAAAAACCGAATTCTATATGGATTCGGTTTTTGAATTTATCGAGACCGGGCGAAAACAGGAAGGGGTCGGGAAACGATAGTTTCCCGTGGAGGAAAGTATTGAAAACCGTGGGTTTTCAAAAAGCGCGAAGCGCATGTGAGATTGCCCGGTCGTCCCCGCAAAATTCGAAAAACTACTCTATTTTGGAGTAGTTTTTTGTTTTGAAGAATTTTTTATATAAACTCCAAATACCGAAGAAATTTTTCATAAACAGCCACTGTTTTTTTCGCCAGATCTTCATCCACGGAAAAATCCTCATTATGGATTATGCCATTTCTTGTCTGATGGGCCTCCAGGAGATCTTCCATATAATCGAGTTGTCCAGGATTAAGTTTTTCCAATTTTTCCGTAATATTTCCACCTTCATATCCAACGCGCGAAAGAATATCATTAACAATCGAATCCGCTTCCAAAATTGCCACTTTATATTGTGAAACATTTTCCGATTTAAGCCTTGCTTTTATCTTATCCCACTTTTTTTCCATTTTACTTTTTGAAACAACCGGCATATCCATTCCTCGAAGACCTTTTCTGATGTCCGACCCCACTCCCTTGAGCATCAAAATAAGAATTAGATCTGCCACTAAAACTAATGTATAAACTATCAAAAAAAATTTCACAAAATCAAACAAGGCCGAATTATAAATCCAAACGAACATATTAGTCGTCACGGTGGCAAGATCGGTTGGTTGAGCTGTTTCGAAATTAAAAGTCATATTGTAACGTTAATAGCGTTATAATGTTTAGGCGTTAGTAATGGAATTGTTTATTTCATATGTATGCGCGGCATTAAGCAAACCTTCTTCATCAAACCACTTCCCCATCAACTGACCGCCGACCGGCAAACCGTCGGACAATCCGATTGGAAAAGAGATAGCCGGCACCCCTGCCAAGTTAGCTGTAATGGTATAAATATCGGAAAGATACATCTTAAGCGGATCTTCTGTTTTTTCTCCTGCCTTAAAAGCCGTTTCCGGCGCAGTCGGCGAATAAATATAATCCACTCCGCCATTCGACAAATCAAAAGCTTTTTCAAAATCTTTTCTAATGAGCGCCCTGACTTTTTGGGCTTTCAGATAATAAGCGTCGTAATATCCGCTACTCAAAGCATAAGTTCCGAGCATTATTCTTCTTTTCACTTCGAGACCGAAACCGTATTCCCTGGTATCCATATATGTTTCCAATAAATTCCTGTCTGTTCCATCATTTTTAACAAACTCTGTATTTTTTTCATCATTAATACGAAGTCCGTATTTTATCCCGTCAAATCTGGCCAAATTGGAACTGACTTCCGAAGCCATTATCATATAATATGTAGCCAAAGCATAAGCACTGTGAGGCAAGCTTATTTCTTTTATTTCCGCGCCGAGCGATTTTAATTTTTCCACCGAAGTATTGAAAACTTCCTTTATATGACCATCAAGTCCTTCCATATATTCTTTCGGAATCCCTATTTTTTTACCCTTGATATTTCCCGTCAAATAATCTTCATATCTTTTGTCAGCGCTTTGGGCGCTCGTGGCGTCCATTTTATCTTGTCCGGAAATTCGCGAAAGTATGATTGCACAATCTTCAACGGTTTTGGCAAACGGTCCGATTTGATCCAAACTGGACGCCATAGCCAAAAGACCGTAACGGGAAACTCTGCCGTAAGTCGGTTTCAATCCGACGATTCCACAAAAAGATGCCGGTTGGCGGATCGAACCGCCAGTATCGCTTCCCAGCGACCACGCGGCTTCATCCGCGGCAACAGCGGCGGCACTTCCACCGGAAGATCCGCCTGGCACTCTCTCCGTATCGACAGGATTTTTCGTAATCTGATAAGCACTGTTTTCCGTAGAGGAGCCCATCGCGAATTCATCCATATTAGTCTTTCCCACAATAACAGCACCGGCTTCTTTCAGTTTTTTGATAACTGTCGCATCATACGGAGCGATATAATTATCCAACATTTTTGAACCGGCAGTCGTTCTGGTGCCATCAGCGCACATATTATCCTTAATCGCGCACGGAATACCAGCCAAAAGATCAATCTCCTCGCCTTTGGATATTTTTTCATCAACAAATTTGGCTTGTTCCATTGCCGACTCTTCCAATAAAGTAAGATAAGCTCCAATATCTCCATCCTTTTTTTTGATCGCATCAAAATATTTCTCCGTAAGTTCAACCGAGGTAATTTCACGATTTATTAACTTGTTATGCAAATCTCTAATCATCTGAAAAAATTTTCAATTTACAATTTTCAATTTACATTCAATTTACAATTTCCAATATTAATTTTGAAAATTTATTTTTTGAACATTTATTGAAAATTGATCATTGATCATTGAAAATTATAGTATTGATTTTACCTTCACATATCCATCTTTCGTTTCCGGCGCATTTTTCATAATATCTTCTTTGCCAATCGAACCGAAATCCTCTACCCTGTCGCTTCTGAAAACATCGCTCATTCCGGTAATATGCCCGATGGGTTCGATTTTTTCCGTATCCAATTTTTGAAGCTCGGCAAAATAATCCAAAACAGCCGAAAGATCCTTTTGATATTTTTCGATTTCTTCTTCGCGCAGACTAATTCTGGCAAGACCGGCTATGTGTTGTATTTCTTCCTTTGTTAACATTTTAATGTAGTCATTGGAAACAAATGTCATTGGCAGTAGGTCTGGTTTTTTGGTCATTGGTTTTTAAGCAACTTATGACCAATGACTTGTCTTACGGCTAATGACCAATGTTCCTTACGGCTATAATTTATTTCTCTATAATCTTTCTAAACCCTTCTTCATTAATAACCTTAACGCCAAGATGAATCGCCTTTTCATATTTGGACCCGGGATTTTTTCCTGCCACGACATAATCGGTTTTCCTACTGACAGAAGAAGAAACGCTTCCTCCTTCTTTTCTTATGATATCTTTTGCTTCGTCCCTTGTAAAGCCATCCATCTCCCCGGTTAAAACAAAAGTTAAACCCTGTAACTTGTAACTAGTAACTTGTAATTCAGGGAAAACCAATACCACTCCACATTTATCCATTTTTTTCAACATTTCTACATTATCAAGATTATTAAACCACTCAAACAAACTTTGCGCCGATTTCTCTCCAATACCTTTTATGCTCAACCAGCATTCCTTTGGAAAACAAATAAATGCATTCACAACATCCTCAATATTTTCCACGCTCACCAATCTATTTTTCATTTTGACATTTGGACATTGCGATTTGATTGGAAATTGGAAATTGGAAATTGGAAATTCCGTATTGATTGCCCTAGCAATCAATACGGCCGTTTCTTCACCGACATAATGAATTCCCAATGCGAATAAAAATTTTTCCAAAGAAATTTTCTTGCTTTCTTCTATCGACTTTATCAAGTTATCCGCGGATTTTTCCGCAAACCTTTCCAGCGCCTCCAAATCGCCTTTTTTAAGCTCGAATATTTCCGCCATATTGGAAATCAACCCCTCATTAATGAGTTGTTCAACTATTTTTTCCCCCAATCCATCAATATTAAAGCCTTTTTTGCTTACAAAATGGATGATTTTTTCTTTTTCCACCGCAAAACATTTCGGATTAATGCAGTAATACGCCACGCTAAGTTCGCTTGTTTCTTGTTTCTTGTTTCTTGTTTCTTGTTTTCTGACTTCCCCGCCACAAATCGGACAATTTTTCGGCATATGAAATTCTCTTTCTTTTCCGGTACGCAAATTTTTCACCACTTCGACCACCTCCGGAATTACATCGCCGGCTTTCTGAATAACAACCGTATCGCCGATTTTTATATCCAATCTTCTTATTTCATCTTCATTGTGAAGCGTCGCCCGGCTGACCGTCGAGCCGGCAACTTTCACCGGTCGCAGATGCGCCACCGGCGTAAGCGCCCCGGTTCTTCCAACCTGCACCACAATATCCTCAATAATCGTCGTTACTCTTTGAGCTGGAAATTTATACGCTACCCCCCAACGAGGAGCCTTTCCGGTATATCCCAAAATATCTTGGATTTTTTTTGAATTCACCTTAATAACTATTCCGTCGATTTCATATTCTTGTTTGTCTTTTTTATCCACCCAGCTTTCATAAAATTTTTGCACTTCTTCAATATTTTTACAAAGCTTATAATGCGGATTGACTTTGAATTTCAATTTTTCGAGCAATTCCAATTCTTCCGTTTGTGTTTGCGGAATGTAAATCGTGGAATGTGGGACATTTATATTTTTTGAATTTTTCGTTTCACGTTTCACGTTTTGCGTTTCAAAACTATCAATATCATAAATAAATGAATCCAAATTCCTTCCCGCTACAACCCGGGAATCAAGCTGACGCACGGTTCCTGCCGCCGCATTGCGAGTGTTGGCAAAAAGCGCTTCATCGCTTTTTATCCTTTCCTTGTTGATTCTTTCTAATTCGCTTTTCCCCAGCCAACATTCACCCACGGCAATCAAATCGATTTTTTCTTCCAATTCCAAAGGAATGCTTTGGATTGTCTTTAAATTTTGCGTGATATCCTCGCCAACAGTCCCATCGCCGCGCGTCGCTCCTTGCGTAAAAATTCCATTTTCATATGTCAGAATTATTTTCAAACCGTCAATTTTCAATTCCACGCAATACTCAAGCTTATCGGAGTTCGACTCCGAACCTGAGTCGAACTCCGATTTTTCAATCATCCTTTTAACTTTCTCTTCCCAAGCTTTCAGTTCCTCAAAATCAAAAACATCGTCAAATGACCATTGTTTTATACTATGTTTAACCTTATTGAATTTTTCCAAAGGCTTATCGCCGATTCGCTGGGTCGGGCTGGTCGAAGAAAAAAATTCCGGATTTTCTTCTTCTAATTTACGCAATTCTTCAAAAAGAGAATCATAAACATCATCGCCTATTTCCGGCATATCTTTAATGTGATAAAGATACCGATTGCGATCCAGTTCTTTTCGAAGTCTCTCTATTCTTGCTTTTATCTTATTTTTGTCCATATCTTTCATTATATCACAACCCAAAAACAAAAAACCTTTTCGCAAAGGACTTAAACGCAATAATCAAAAAGATAAACTTATCTTATCCGCAAAGAAATGGAAGATTGTATGCGTATAGGATTACCGACATTGACCCCGCAAGAGCTACTGGAAGAACCTTTTGGACAAAGCTGAAACGAAGCGGTTACCTTTCCGGCGTTGGAAGCGTCAGACAATTTAACAATAAAGCCACCAAAAACGCGACCGTCAATCAATGATACCGCCGATCCAAGATCGGTTGCCGGCGTACATCCGTCTTCGTCTATAAAAACGGCGGCGGACGCTCTGAGAAGCAACTTTTCCCCGGCTATAGAATATTCCATACAAGCGCTTCCGGAAGGAGCTTGCGAATAATCATATATCCTTATTGTTGATACGGGATTAGCCGGCTGCGTTTGAGGGACTATTACCTTCCCTGTTCTTAGATTTTTCGACAAACCATTAAAAACCGCTTGCGCTCCTTCCAAATTTTTCTGAGTGGCTTTGGCGTTTGAATTCGCCGCCAAAAAACCGACATATACTCCCGAAATAACCGCAACCAAAACGGAAAAAACAAACAAAGATATCAACACTTCGATCAAAGAAAAGCCAGTTTTATTTTTTTGTCCGTTTTTTCTATAATTCATTTTTTCATTATAAACTGAAAATAAGTTATGAACCATCATTTTCTTCCCAGTCGGTTAAAACAGTATCCGCGTAAATGCACTTATTCACATTGTAACAATTACTTCCATCCGCCAAGGGAGTTGTCAATCCCCACCAAACAAAACTTCTGACTTTTCTTTCTTCCGTTGAAGGGGTTGTTATGACGATTTTTCTGGAAAATTTTGTCGGGCTTCCGGCAGAATGAACGAATCTGTATACGACACCGTCCGAAGCATAATTAAGATTATAGGATGAACCGGCGCAAGAAAGAGTGCTCGTAACATCAATTCGACAATTATCA
>Ga0172374_1001369_pt1 | contig 16290 bp, 12 predicted proteins | sample LakKiv3m_FD_114536 | JGI IMG/M metagenome (GOLD analysis project Ga0172374, IMG submission 114536) | Freshwater microbial communities from Kabuno Bay, South-Kivu, Congo - kab_092012_10.3m | ecosystem: Environmental > Aquatic > Freshwater > Lake | place: Democratic Republic of the Congo... | reverse complement strand
CTCAACGCCCTCCTCGCCAAGCTAGAGAAGATCGGCGACAAGCCGGCGAAAGAGAAATAGCACCGGAACAAAACCGGAACATAACGTCGGAGCCCAAGAGGGGGGCGGTGTGGCGGAGTATGTGAAGGGACACCTTGTCTGATGCCAGCTAGGCTTGTGTGATCAACGCGATTTTGCCTTCTGAGTTCCTCCGTGAAGAACCGGACGAAGTTTGTTTGAAATGGGTGTTGACAGGTTTACGCGTATGAATATACTGCATTCACCCTGATTGATAACGGGGGGTCGGTACATAATAACATAGAGTTGTGCGGGAAAGCCGTAGCCTGTTTTTTAGAAAAAAATGGGAGGCGGGGTTTTGTCGTCTTGTTTGCCTCTTGTGGGGAAAGAGGCAAAGACGAGCAGTGTTTGCCCATGTAGCTCAGACGGTAGAGCGCGTCCTTGGTAAGGACGAGGTCACCAGTTCAATCCTGGTCATGGGCTCCAGAAAACAAAGGTCGTTGAGAACAGAATAAGAGAAAGAAGGAAACAAAACGCTCAGGCGAGTCCCTGAAGCAGGAGTCAACAACAGAAGGAGAAGATCATGGCAAAGGAAACGTTTGTCCGGACCAAACCCCACGTCAACGTGGGCACCATCGGCCACATTGACCACGGCAAGACCACGTTGGTGGCAGCAATACTTCAGGTGTTGGCCAAACAGGGCAAAGCGCAGATCAAGAGCTACGCCGACATCGCCAAGGGCGGAACCGTGCGCGACGAGACGAAGACAGTCACGATTGCTGTCGCCCACGTCGAGTACGAATCTGACAAGCGCCACTACGCGCACGTGGACTGCCCCGGCCACGCTGACTACATCAAGAACATGATTACCGGCGCCGCGCAGATGGACGGCGCCGTCCTTGTCGTCAGCGCCGCTGACGGTCCGATGCCGCAGACGCGCGAGCACGTGTTGCTGGCCCGCCAGGTTGGCGTGCCGGCCATCGTGGTCTGCCTGAACAAGGTGGACCTCGTGGATGACCCTGAGCTGCTCGACCTCGTCGAGATGGAGATCCGCGACCTGCTGAACAAGTACCAGTTCCCCGGCGACAAGACGCCCATCGTGCGCGTCAGCGCGACGAAGGCGCTCGCAGGCGATCCCGATGCCGAGAAGCAGGTCCTCGAACTCGTCAAGGCGGTGGACGAATTCGTGCCACAGCCGGTGCGCGAAGTTGACAAGCCGTTCCTGATGCCCGTCGAAGACGTGTTCTCGATCACGGGTCGTGGCACGGTGGCCACGGGACGTGTCGAGCGCGGCACCATCAAGATTGGCGAGGAAGTTGAAATCGTTGGTATCCGCGACACGACGAAATCGGTCGTCACCGGTGTCGAGATGTTCCGCAAGTTGCTTGACCAAGGCCAGGCCGGTGACAACATCGGCGCGCTCTTGCGCGGCGTGGACAAGGATGGCATCGAACGCGGCCAAGTCATCGCCAAGCCCGGCACGATCACTCCGCACAAGAAGTTTAAGGGGGAAGTGTACGTGCTCAGTAAGGAGGAAGGTGGCCGTCATACGCCGTTCTTCAGCAACTACCGGCCGCAGTTCTATTTCCGGACGACGGATGTGACCGGAAGCGTGAAGTTGCCGCCGGGCGTCGAGATGGTGATGCCGGGCGACAATGTGAGCATCGAAGTTGAACTGATCACCCCGATCGCGATGGAGAAGACGATGCGCTTCGCCGTGCGTGAAGGTGGGCGCACGGTCGGCGCCGGGCGCGTGACGGACATCTTGGAATAAGACGATGCCGCGAGAATTGATCACGATGGCTTGCACGGCGTGCAAGAGCCGCAATTACGTTTCGACGCGGAACAAGAAGCAAGGCTCCGAAAAACTGGAGCTGCGCAAGTTCTGCCCGAAGTGCGGCAAGCACGTGGCGCACAAGGAAACGAAGTAGGAGGCGCACACTACACGAAGATGTTCGCGGTACGGCAGTAGCTCAATTGGCAGAGCGGCGGTCTCCAAAACCGCAGGTTGCGGGTTCAAGTCCCTCCTGCCGTGCCAGCTACGTCGCGCGAGGCTGTCGAGACGAATCCATGACGAATCCCATTCCCAAAATCCGCGAGTTTGTGTTGGAAGTATGGACCGAGCTGAAGAAATCAGCTTGGCCGACCCGCTCCGAGCTGGTGGACTCGACGTTGGTGGTGTTGGTCACCGTCATCATCCTCGGCATCTTCGTTTCCGCGGCGGACGTGGTGTTTGCCTACGTCGTGCGGTGGCTGACCGGGGCAGCGTGAGGAAACCAAAATCATGAGCGAAACCGAAGTCAAATCCGAGTTCCAGTGGTTTGTGCTCCACACGTTGTCCGGGCAGGAGCAGAAAGTCAAGGACTCCATCGAGAAGCGGATCAAAGTCGAGGAGATGGCCGACTACATCAAGCAGGTTCTTATTCCGACCGAGCGTGTCGCCGAGGTCAAGCGCGGCAAGAAAACCACGAGCACCCGCAAATTCTATCCCGGCTACATCCTTCTGCACATGCGACTGCTCGACGAGAAGAACCAGCTTGTCGAGAAGTCGTGGTATTTTATCCGCGACACGGCGGGCATCATCGGGTTCATTGGCGGCGAGCGTCCTGTGCCGCTCAAACCTGACGAGGTCAACAGCATCCTCGCGCAAATCGAGGAACGTCAGGACAAGATCGCGCCGAAGGTCGCCTTCGAGACCGGCGAAACGGTGAAGGTGACCTACGGGCCGTTCCAGAACTTCACGGGAGTCATCGAGGAAGTGGATGCCGCCCGCGGCAAGCTGAAGATTTCCGTTTCCATTTTTGGGCGTTCGACGCCGGTTGAGTTGGAATACTGGCAGGTGGAGCGCGCGTAACCGAAAGGCACTATGGCAGGCAAACCCATCACAGGCATTATTAAATTGCAGATTCCCGGCGGGGCGGCGAACCCCGCGCCGCCCGTCGGCCCGGCGTTGGGCCAGCAGGGCGTCAACATCATGGAGTTCTGCAAACAGTTTAACGCAAAGACCCAGAAGGACGCCGGCACGATCATTCCGGTTGTCATCACCGTTTACAAGGACAAGACCTTCACGTTCATCACGAAGTCGCCCCCGGCGAGCGTGCTGTTGAAGAAGGCGGCGGGCATTGCGACCGCGAGCGGCGAGCCGAACCGGAACAAAGTCGGCAAGGTCACCAAAAAACAGGTTTTGGAAATCGCGAAGCAGAAGATGGTCGACCTCAATGCGAACAGCGAGGAAGCCGCTGCGCGCATGGTGATGGGCACGGCGCGTTCGATGGGGATTGACATCGAAGGTTAGCAAACACGAGCGGGAGGCCGCCGACAAAGCGGCCGTCAGCACCGCAGAAAAGGAACAACAAGATGGCCAAACACGGTAAACGATACGAAGCAGCCACCAAGATGGTGGAGAAGGGCAAGGAGTATAAGCTCGTCGAGGCGGTGGATCTTTTGAAGAAGCTGCCGAAGACGAAGTTCGACGAGACGCTCGAACTCGATTTCAAGCTCGGCGTGGATCCGAAACAGAGCGACCAGATGGTGCGCGGCACCGTCGCGTTGCCGCACGGCAGCGGCAAGAAGGTGCGCGTCGTCGTGTTCGCTCGCGGCGCCGCAGCGCAAGCAGCCAAGGACGCCGGTGCTGACACGGTTGGATTTGAAGATGTGATCAAGCAGGTGCAGGGCGGCTGGACGGATTTCGATGTCGCCATTGCGACGCCGGAAGCGATGAACGAAGTCCGCAAGCTCGGAAAGGTGCTCGGCCCGAAAGGTCTCATGCCGAACCCGAAGACCGGCACGGTGACCGAGGACACAGCGAAGGCCGTCAAGGAAGTCAAAGCGGGCCGCGTCGAGTTCAAGATGGACAAGGCCGGCAATCTGCACGTCGCATTTGGCAAAATCAGTTTCGAGCCGAAGGCGATCGAGGAAAACGCGCGCGCCATCATCGGCGCCGTGTTGCACGCCCGCCCGGCGACGACGAAGGGGACATTCGTGGAGAGCTGCACGTTGTCGTCCACGATGAGCCCGGGGTTGCGGATTGACATCAAGGAGTTCGCGGTTGCAACGGCCTGAGCGAGGAAATTTTCATGAGAGCCGAAAAGAAAGTCATTGTTGAAGAACTAAGCAAGCAGGTGAGCGCGTCGCCGTTTGTGTTGATGGCCGAGTACAAAGGCCTGACGGTGACGCAATTCTCCAACCTGCGCAAGAAACTGCGCGGCGCGGCGGCCGAGTGCCACGTCGTGAAAAACGCCATGCTCCGGCACGCGGCCAAGCAAGCCGGGCTTCCGCCGATTGACGCGGCGCTCACCGGCATGACTGCCGTGGTGATCGGCGGCGCGAAGTCCGACATCAGCGCGGCAGCGAAAATCTTGAAGCAGTTCACAAAGGAATTTGACAAGCCGAAGGTCAAACTGGGCGTGATGGGACAGCAGGTGTTGAGTCCCGAACAGGTCGCAACGGTGGCGGATTTGCCGTCGCTCGACGTGATGCGCTCGATGTTGATCGGACTGATTCAGTCCCCGGCGACGAAACTGGCCGTGGTGCTCGGCGCCCCGGCCGCTCAATTGGCGCGCGTCTTGAAGGCGCATGCCGACAAAGAAGGAAGCGCGGCCCAACCGGCTGCGGCATAGACCGAAACTGAAACCGGTTCCTCGTCGTCCCGAAAGCTTTCGGGATGAAATGCTCGGAGGCTTCTGAGCGCGACGATACCAGAAAGGCAGAACAAGAAAATGGCAGCAGACCTGAATGCAATCGTGGATCAACTCAGCGCGTTGACAGTGATCGAAGCGGCGGAGTTGTCGAAGAAACTGGAAGAGAAGTGGGGCGTCAGCGCCGCGGCTCCGGCTGCGGCAGCAGCGGCTCCGGCCGCCGCCGCGGCTCCGGCCGCGGAAGCCAAGACCACGTTCGACGTGGTGTTGAAGTCCGCTCCCGCTGACAAGAAGATCGGCGTGATCAAAGAAGTCCGCGCCATCACCAGCCTCGGCTTGAAGGAAGCCAAGGATCTGGTCGAGCAGGCGCCGAAGACCGTGAAGGAAGGCGCGACGAAGCAGGAAGCCGAAGAGATCAAGAAGAAGATCGAAACGGCTGGTGGCGTTGTCGAGTTGAAGTAGTTGTTGGTTTGTCGGGTAGGGGCGACGCATGCGTCGCCCCTACGAACCCCGGTGCAACAACCATAAGGAAGCACGAATGGCTGAGCGAAAATATTTCGGCAAGTTGGGCGACGTAATCGAACCGCCGGCGTTGATCGAGCCGCAGATCGTCTCGTATGACGAGTTTCTGCAGGCGAACATCGCGTCGAACCGACGGAAGAACATCGGTTTGCAGACGGTCTTCAAGGAAGTGTTCCCCATCGAGAGCTACGACGGCCAGGCAACGCTCGATTTCGTCGAGTATCAGATCGGCGAGATCAAGCTGACGTGGCTGGATTCGTTGCGCGAGGGGATCACCTACAGCGCGCCGTTGCACGTCACGTTCCGCTTGAAGGACGCCCACGGCACCAAGGAAGAAAAAGTGTACATGGGCGAAATTCCGCTCATGACGCCATCGGCCAGTTTTGTCATCAACGGCGCCGAGCGTGTCATTGTCAGCCAGTTGCACCGCTCGCCGGGCATCTGTTTCGAGCAGGAAGTCCACAGCAGCGGCAAGTTGCTGTACGGCTTCCGCATCATCCCCGACCGTGGCACTTGGCTGGAAACGCAGTTCGACAAAGATGATCTGCTCAACGTCTTCCTCGACCGCCGTCATCGCCGTCGGAAATTCCTTATCACGACGTTCCTACGGACGCTCGGCTATGGGAACGACGAGGACATCATCAAGCTTTTCTACCAGATCGAAGACCTGAAGTTAAAGGACTTCACCGAAGACGGTCCGGAGCGTGTGCTGATCGCTGACGTGGTGGATCAAGACAAGGGCGTGGTCGTCGGGCGCGCCTTCGAGCCGCTCACGAAGGCCATCTGCAAGCAAATCCTCGACATCGGCGTCGAGAAGGTGAAGGTCGTTGATACCACGATTGACGACGGCGTCATCATCAAGTGTCTCAAGAAAGACCCTTGCAAGAACACCGAAGAAGCTCTCAAGGAGATTTATAAGCGGCTTCGTCCCGGCGATCCGCCGACGATTGCGAACGCCCAAGCGATGATCAAACGGCTCTTCTTCGATCCGCGCCGCTACGACCTCGGTCGTGTTGGCCGGTACAAGATCAACCAGAAGCTCAACCGCAAGGCTGACATCGAAAACCGCATTCTCGAACGCGAAGACATCATCGAGGCGTTGAAGTATCTGCTCAGCCTTCGCAAAGGCGAAGGCATGGTGGACGACATTGACCATCTCGGCAGCCGTCGGTTGCGGACGGTGGGCGAGTTGCTCGCCAACCAGTGCCGCATCGGCTTGGCGCGCACCGAGCGCGTCGTCAAGGAGCGCATGACGCTCTTCGATGTCAACACCGATACCATGACGCCGACGCAGCTTGTCAACCCGAAGGCTCTCTCCGCGGTCATCCGCGACTTCTTTGGGCGCAGCCAGCTCAGCCAGTTCATGGACCAGACCAACCCGCTCAGCGAGCTGACGCACAAGCGTCGTCTCTCGGCCCTCGGGCCGGGCGGCCTGTCGCGCGAGCGCGCGGGCTTCGAAGTCCGCGACGTTCATCCGTCGCACTACGGTCGCATCTGCCCCATCGAGACGCCTGAAGGCCCGAACATCGGCCTCATCAGCGCAATGAGTATTTACGCGCGGATCAACGAATTCGGTTTCATTGAGACGCCGTACCGCAAAGTCAAAGATGGCCGGGTCACCGGGGAAGTGGAGTTCCTCACTGCCGACCAGGAAGAACAGTGGGTCGTTGCGCAGGCGAACATCCCGGTGGACGCGCGTGGACATTTTCAAGTGCCGCGCATTTCCTGCCGGTACAAAGGCGACTTCATCGAAGTCGAGCCGGAACGCGTTCACTACATGGACGTGTCGCCGAAGCAGCTTGTCTCCATCGCGGCGGGTTTGATCCCGTTCCTCGAGCACGACGACGCCAACCGCGCGTTGATGGGCTCGAACATGCAGCGTCAGGCGGTGCCGTTGCTCGTCAACGAAGCTCCGCTCGTCGGCACCGGTCTCGAAGACCGAGTTGCGCTCGATTCGAAAGTCTGCGTGGTGGCCGAGGAAGCCGGGATCGTGGCCAGTGTGGACGGCAAACGTGTCGTCATCACGAAGAATGGCGAATTGCCGGAAGGAAAGCGCAAGCTCGTCACCGACCGCGAGAACCACTTGTGGGTTTATGACCTTCGCAAGTTCATGCGCTCCAACGCCGGCACCTGTTTCAACCAGAAACCTAGTGTGGCAAAAGGTGACAAGGTGAAGAAGGGACAGGTGCTAGCTGACGGTCCGTGTGTAGATCATGGCGAACTGGCGCTCGGCCGCAACGCGCTCGTCGCGTTCATGCCGTGGAACGGCTACAACTTCGAGGACGCCATCATCGTCAACCAGCGCATCGTCAAGGACGACGTGTTTACCTCGATTCACATCGAGGAATTCGAGTGCGGCGCCCGCGACACGAAACTCGGCCCCGAAGAAATCACGCGCGACATCCCGAACGTCGGCGACGAGGCGTTGAAGAACCTCGGCCACGACGGCGTCATCCGCGTCGGCGCCGAAATCCGTCCCGGCGACATCCTCGTCGGCAAGATCACGCCGAAAGGCGAGACCGAACTGGCGCCCGAAGAGCGGTTGCTCCGCGCCATCTTCGGCGAGAAGGCGGCTGACGTGAAAGACACATCGCTGCGCGTGCCTTCCGGCACGTATGGCATCGTGATGGACGTGAAAGTTTCCTCCCGCAAGGAGTCGAACAGGCCGCGCTTCACCGCGACGGAGATGCGTCGGCAGAAGAAGCAGATCGAGGAGGATTACAAGAACAAGTCCGGAGAGTTGCGCGAGGAACTCACCGACAAGCTCTCCAACATCCTCTTGGGCGAGAAGATTCCGCTCGACGTTGTCAACAGCGAGACCGGCGAGATCATCATTCCCGCCAACCGCAAGATCACCAAGACGCTGCTGCGCAAGCTGGCGTTGGTCTATGATCGCATCGAAATTGACCCGTCGCCGATCCGCATCAAGATCCGCGAGATCATCAGCCAGTTCGAACAGCGGTTCACCGACATGGAGATGGATCACCAGCGACGACTCGACCAGTTCGAGAGCGGCGAGGACGCCGAGCCGGGCATCATCAAGCAGGTGAAGGTTTACATCGCCAGCAAACGCAAGCTCAGCGTCGGCGACAAGATGGCGGGCCGGCACGGCAACAAGGGCGTCATCGCGAAGATCGTGCCCGAAGAAGACATGCCGTTCCTGGAGGATGGCTGCGCGGTGGACGTCGTGCTCAACCCGCTGGGCGTGCCGAGCCGCATGAACGTTGGCCAAGTGCTCGAAACGCACCTGGGCGTTGCGGCGAAGGCGCTTGGTTTCGTCGTCACAACGCCGGTGTTCGATGGCGTGACGGAAGATGAAATCAAGGACATGCTTCGGGAAGCGAGGAAGGTCGAGGGATTCAGTTGGGCGACCGAGCACGGCAAAACGCCGGTGTACGACGGTCGCACCGGGTTGAAGTTCGACCAGGACGTCGTCGTCGGCTACATCTATCTGATGAAACTCGGCCACTTGGTGGCCGACAAGATTCACGCGCGCGCAGTCGGCCCGTACTCGCTCGTCACGCAACAGCCGCTCGGCGGCAAGGCGCAGTACGGCGGTCAGCGATTCGGCGAAATGGAAGTGTGGGCGATGGAAGCCTACGGCGCGGCGTATGCGTTGCAGGAACTGCTCACCGTCAAGTCTGACGACGTGCAGGGCCGCACCCGCATTTACGAGTCTGTCGTCAAGGGCGACAACATCCTCGAAGCCGGCACGCCGGAGTCGTTCAACGTGTTGATGAAGGAAATGCAAAGTCTCTGCCTCGACATTCGCGTCGGCAAGGACGGAGGCGAAAAGTAATCCATGACTCCCACCAGCAAATCGTCCAGCACACTGCAATCCATCTCCGCCGCCACCGCCGCGGCCCGCGCGGCGCTCGGTCTGGAGAAGGCCGAGGCGTTTGACCACGTCAGCATCGGCATTGCTTCGCCGGACACGATCCGTTCGTGGTCGCACGGCGAGGTCAAGAACCCCGAGACGATCAATTACCGGACGTTCAAGCCGGAAAAGGGCGGCTTGTTCTGCGAGCGCATCTTCGGCCCCGTGCGGGACTGGGAATGCAATTGCGGCAAATACAAACGCATCAAGCACCGCGGCGTGATCTGCGACCGTTGCGGCGTCGAAGTCACACTCGCCCGTGTTCGTCGCGAGCGGATGGGCCACATTGAGCTGGCCGTGCCGGTCAGTCACATCTGGTTTTTCAAGGCGATGCCGTCGCGCATGGGCCTCATGCTCGACCTCACCGCGCGCGAACTCGAACGCATCCTCTATTACGAGGACTACATTGTTGTGGACGAGGGCAAGACGCCGCTCAAACCGAAGCAGCTTCTCACCGAGATGGAATACCGCGAAGCCCGCGACCAGTACGGCGAAGGATTCGTCGCCAAGATGGGCGCGGAAGCTGTGCGCGATCTGCTCCAGAAGATTGACCTGCGCAAGCTCGCGCAGGAACTCGATCATCAGCTTGACCAGACCAAGAGCAAACAGACCAAGAAAAAGGTCGCCAAGCGTCTCAAGCTCGTGAAGGGTTTCATCGGTGCGAAGATGCGCCCCGAATGGCTCGTGCTGGAAGTGTTGCCGGTGATTCCGCCGGACTTGCGTCCACTCGTGCCGTTGGAAGGCGGGCGTTTTGCCACCAGCGACCTTAACGATCTCTACCGGCGCGTGATCAACCGGAACAACCGGCTCAAAAACCTGCTTCAGCTTCGCACGCCGGACGTCATTATTCGCAACGAGAAGCGAATGCTTCAGGAAGCCGTTGACGCGTTACTCGACAATGGCCGCCACGGTCGCCCCGTGACCGGCGCTGGCGGACGTTCATTGAAGTCGCTCGCCGACATGCTCAAGGGCAAGCAAGGCCGGTTCCGCCAGAACCTGCTTGGCAAACGCGTGGACTACTCCGGACGCTCTGTCATCGTCATCGGTCCCGAACTGAAACTTCACCAGTGCGGTCTGCCGAAGAAGATGGCGCTCGTGCTCTTTGAGCCATTCATCATCCGACGGCTGCGCGAGATGGGGTTGGTGCACACGATCCGCTCGGCCAAGAAACTCATCGAACGCCAGGCGCCGGAAGTGTGGGATATTCTCGACGAAGTCACGAAGGGACACCCGGTGTTGTTGAACCGCGCGCCGACATTGCACCGGCTCTCGATCCAGGCGTTCGAGCCGCAACTGATCGAAGGCGAAGCGATCCGGATCCATCCGCTCGTCTGCACCGCGTACAACGCCGACTTCGACGGCGACCAGATGGCGGTGCACGTGCCGCTCTCCGTCGAGGCGCAGATGGAAGCCCGCATGTTGATGCTGGCGACCAACAATATCTTCTCGCCTTCCAGTGGAAAACCGATTACCTCGCCGACGCAAGACATCGCGCTCGGCTCCTACTACCTCACTAATCCGGGTAAATTCGCGGTCAAGGAAGGCGCGCGCCTGAAACTGTTCACCGATGTTCAGGAAGTTTTCTTTACGTTTGACGAACAGGACGTGAAGATCCACGAGAAGATCCGCCTGAAGAACCCGGACTACGGTCGCCAGACCGTATTCGGCGATCCGACCGCAAAGGTCATCGAAACGACCGTGGGCCGCGTCATCTTCAACGAGATCTGGCCGGCGGAACTTGGGTTCTTCAACAAGATCGTCAACAAATCCACGCTCGGCGACATCATCTGGCAGTGCTACCGCACCGTCGGACACGAGCGCACGGTCGAGGTGCTCGACAGGCTGAAGAACCTCGGCTTCACTTGGGCCACGCGCGCCGGCATTTCCATCGGCATTGACGACATGATCGTGCCGAAGGAAAAGGACCGCGTGATCCAGGAGTCGTTGAAGGAGGTTGCTGAGGTCGAGAAACAATACCGCCGCGGCATCATCACCGACGGCGAACGTTACAACAAGATCATTGACATCTGGACGCACGCCACCGACCGCATCTCCAACATCATGTACGCGGCGATGGAGTACAACAACGGCAAGACGGAGTTGAACCCGGTATACATGATGGTGGACAGCAAAGCCCGTGGTTCGCGCCAACAGATCCGCCAGCTTGCCGGCATGCGCGGTTTGATGGCGAAACCTTCCGGCGAAATCATCGAGCGTCCCATTCTCTCGAACTTCCGCGAAGGCCTCAGCGTGCTGGAGTACTTCATCTCGACGCACGGCGCCCGCAAGGGATTGGCCGACACCGCGTTGAAGACGGCCGACTCCGGTTACATGACCCGCAAACTCGTGGACGTGGCGCACGATGTCATCATCCAGGAGGAGGATTGCGGCACCGTCAACGGCATTTGGGTCAAGCCCATCTACGAGGGCGAGGACGAAATCGTCAAGCTCAGCGAACGCATCATTGGCCGCGTCGCTGCGGAAGACATTGTGGATCCGATCAGCAAGAAGAAGATCGCCAAGGCCAACACGGAAATTGACGAGGCCGCCGCCAACGCCATTGGCAAGCTCGGTGTTGAGCGCATCAAGATCCGTTCCGGCCTGACCTGCGAATCGCGCCGCGGCATCTGCGCGCAGTGCTACGGGCGCAACCTCGCCACCGGCAAACCGGTCAAGATCGGTTCCGCCGTCGGCATTATCGCGGCGCAGTCCATTGGCGAACCCGGCACGCAACTCACGATGCGGACGTTCCACATCGGCGGCACGGCATCGCAGGTGTTCAAGCAGCCGCAGATCAAAGCCAAGAACGACGGCATCCTCCGCTATCAGGAGCTTCGCGCCGTCCAGCGCAGCGAAGGCAACTGGATCGTCCTCAACAAGAACGGCCAGGTCGTGCTGAGCACGGGCGAAGGCCGTGAACTCGAACGCTACAATGTCGTTGTTGGCGCCGAGATCATGGTGGGCGATGGCGGCAAGGTGAAGAAGGGCGACATCTTCGTGCAGTGGGATCCGTACAATGTTCCCGTGCTCTCCGAAGTCGCCGGCAAGATCAAGTTCCACGACATCATTGAAGGCATCACGATGAAGAAGGAACTCGACGAGGCCACTGGTTTGATGGGCACCGTCATCATCGAACACAAGGAAGACCTTCACCCGCAGATTGACATCATCAACCACGGCGGCGAGATTCTCGCGTTCTACGCGATTCCCGCCGGTGCGCACATCGTGGTGGAAGAGAACGAGAAGATCTCCGCGGGCGCGCTCATCGCGAAAACGCCGCGCAAAGTGGCAATGACCAAGGACATCACCGGCGGCCTGCCGCGCGTGGCGGAGTTGTTCGAGGCTCGCCGTCCGAAAGACGCCGCCGAGATTGCCAAGATCGAGGGCATCGTCGAGTTTGCCGGCACGGTTCGCGGCAAACGGCGCATCCTCGTGAAAGACCCGAAGACGCTTGCGGAAGAGGAGCACCTGATCCCGCACGCGAAACATATCATCGTCTTCCGTGGCGATCACGTGAAGAAAGGCCAGCAGTTGACGGAAGGCCCCGTCGTGCCGCACGAAATCCTCGAAGTCTGCGGCCCGCAGGACTTGCAAGAGTATCTCGTCAACGAAGTGCAGGAGGTGTATCGCCTCCAAGGCGTCGAGATCAACGACAAGCACGTCGAGATCATCGTGCGTCAGATGTTGCGCAAGGTCCGCGTTGTCGACCCCGGCGACACGAAGTTCCTCTGGGGCGATCAGGTGGACAAGATCACCTTCGAGGAGGAGAACCGGCGCGTCGCGGAAGCTGGTGGCAAACCGGCCGAGGCACAGCCCGTCTTGCTCGGCGTCACAAAGGCGTCGCTGGAGACTGAAAGTTTCATCAGCGCGGCGTCGTTCCAAGACACCACGCGCGTGCTGACCGACGCGGCGACGCTGGGCAGGGTGGATCGCCTGCGCGGCTTCAAGGAGAACGTCATCATGGGTCATTTGATCCCTGCCGGCACGGGTTACGGGCTGGTAAAGAACCTGCGGTTGATACCGCTGGCCGAGCCGGTAGAACAGCCTAAGATGGAGCGGGAAAAGGTTGCGGAAGAACCCGTCGAGGAGGAGACGGAATAGTACAGAAAACTCTTGCCGAAACAGGGGGTGCGTGATAACTTCCGCGCTCCTTTTCCGGAAGGGGAAAAGAGAAATTTAGAGAATGCCAACAATCAATCAATTGGTTCGCAGAGGACGCTCGAAGCTGTGGTCGAAGTCGAAGTCGCCGGCGTTGACCGGCTGTCCGCAGCGTCGTGGCGTGTGCTTGCAGGTGATGACCCGCACGCCGAAGAAACCGAACTCGGCGTTGCGCAAGGTCGCGAAGGTGCGTCTGACGAATGGCGTGGAAGTGATCGCGTACATTCCCGACGAGGGGCATAACCTGCAGGAACACTCGATCGTGCTCGTGCGCGGTGGCCGTGTCAAGGACTTGCCCGGTGTGCGTTATCACATCGTGCGCGGCACGCTGGACGCTCTCGGCGTCGAGAAACGCCGACGCAGCCGGTCGAAGTATGGCGTGAAACGTCCCAAGGGCGGTGCGGCGCCGAAACCGGCCGCGGCAGCAGCAGCACCGGCAGCGTAGGAATGGAATTTTAGTTATGCGCAGACGACGAGCAGAACAACGAGAGAGAATATCGGATCCGCGGTACAACAGCCCGCTGGTCACGCGTATGATCAACACCGTGATGCGTTGCGGGAAGAAGTCCACCGCCGAGCGTATCGTGTACGGTGCGCTTGATGTCATCGCCGAGAAGAACAAGGACAAGAACCCGCTCGACGTGGTCGGCGTGGCGATGGAAAACATCAAGCCGAAACTCGAAGTAAAATCCCGTCGCGTCGGCGGCGCCAACTATCAGGTGCCCGTCGAAGTCGCGCCCGGGCGCCAGGAAGCATTGGCGTTGCGCTGGATCATTGATTTCGCCGGAGGACGCAAGGGGGGCATGATGAAGGCATTGGCGGGCGAGATCATGGACGCCGCCAACAATACCGGCTCCGCTGTCAAGAAACGCGAGGACATGCACAAGATGGCGCAGGCCAACCGGGCCTTTGCGCATTACCGCTGGTAGTTTTAACCGTGAATTCACCGAAGTGACAACATAGGGACGTTTTTCGCCAAACGATAAAAGAGATGTTAGCAGTGCTCAAACAACCGAAACAGAATACGCAGCAACGATCCGCTCCGGGACGCCAGGTCTCCCTGGAACACACCCGGAACATCGGCATCTGCGCGCACATCGACGCCGGCAAGACGACGACGACCGAGCGCATTCTGTATTACACGGGCAAGACCTACAAGATGGGCGAAGTCCACGAAGGCACCACGACGATGGACTTCATGGAACAGGAACGCGAACGCGGCATCACTATCACCAGCGCTGCCACGACTTGTTTCTGGAGCGAGCACCGCGTCAACATCATTGACACGCCCGGCCACGTGGATTTCACTGTCGAAGTCGAGCGCAGCCTGCGCGTGCTTGACGGCGCTGTCGCCGTGTTCTGCGCCGTCGGCGGCGTCGAACCGCAATCGGAGACCGTCTGGCGACAGGCGAACAAATACCAAGTCCCGCGCATTGCATTCGTCAACAAGATGGACCGCACCGGCGCCGACTTTGATGCCGCCGTTCAACAGATGCGCGAACGTCTCGCCGCCAACGCCGTGCCGATCCAGTTGCCCATCGGCAGGGAAGCCGAATACGTCGGCTGCGTGGACCTCGTCGCGTTGCAGGCGTACATCTGGTCCGGTGAGGAGCTGGGCGCGAAGTTTAACGTGACCGACATTCCCGCCAACATGCTCGATGCCGCGAAGGCCGCTCACGCCAAACTTGTTGAAGCCGTCGCCGAGAAGGACGAGGAACTGATGCACCTCTACCTTGCCGACCACGACGTGACGGTTGAAAAGCTCAAAGCCGGTATCCGCCGCTTGGTCATCAAGAACGAGTTGACGCCGGTGATGTGTGGTGCGGCGTTCAAGAACAAGGGTATCCAGCCGTTGCTCGACGCCGTGGTGGATTACCTGCCGTCGCCGCTCGACGTGCCGGACATTCACGGAACAAATCCGGATAACAAACAAACCGAAACGCGACGCGCCGACGACAACGGGCCGTTCTGCGCGCTGGCGTTCAAGATCTGGAGCGATCCCTACGTCGGCAAACTGATTTTCTTCCGCGTCTATTCCGGTCAGATTCGCAAAGGCCTGTCGGTTTACAATCCGCGCAACAACAAACGCGAACGCATCGGGCGCCTCTTGGAGATGCACGCCAACGAGCGCGAAGAGATTGGCATTTGTTACTCCGGTGACATCGGCGCGCTCGTCGGCCTGAAGAACATCACCACCGGCGACACGATTTGCGACGACGAATTTCCGATTCTGCTGGAGACGATCACGTTCCCCGAGCCGGTCATCTCGATGGCGATTGAGCCGAACAGCAAGGCCGACCGCGAGAAGATGGGCACCGCGCTTCAGCGGCTCGCCGAGGAAGACCCGACGTTCCGCATCACCAGCAACCAGGAAACCGGCCAGACAATCATCAGCGGGATGGGCGAGTTGCATCTGGACATCATCAAGGACCGGATGTTCCGCGAGTTCAACGTCCAAGCCCGCGCTGGCCGTCCGCAGGTGGCCTATCGCGAGACCATCACGAAGGCGCAACAAGGCGAAGGCAAGTTCATCCGGCAATCCGGCGGACGCGGCCAGTATGGCCATGCGATCATCGACATCGCGCCGGGTGAAAAAGGCAGCGGCATTGTGGTCGAGAACAAGGTTGTGGGCGGCACGATCCCGAAGGAATATATTCCAGCGGTTCAGAAGGGCATCGTCGAGGCCGCGCAAACCGGCGTGCTCGGCGGCTACCCGATGGTGGACGTGCATGTCGAAATCCTCGAAGGCAGCTACCACGAAGTGGACAGCTCCGAGATCGCCTTCAAGCTCGCCGGCAGTTTCGCGTTTCAGGAAGCGGCGAAGAAAGCGGGCGCGGTTATGCTGGAGCCGGTCATGAACGTCGAGATCATCACGCCCGATGAGCACATGGGCAACGTCATCGGCGACCTCAACAGCCGTCGCGGCCGCGTGGGCAAGATCGAGCACCGTGCGAAGTCGTTGATCATTCACGCGCACGTGCCACTGGCCGAGATGTTCGGGTACGCGACGGGACTGCGGTCGTTGACGCAGGGACGCGCGAGCTACTCGATGGAGCCGGAGAATTTTGAGAAAGTGCCGGAAAATGTTCTGGCCCAACT
>Ga0172374_1001367_pt1 | contig 16293 bp, 19 predicted proteins | sample LakKiv3m_FD_114536 | JGI IMG/M metagenome (GOLD analysis project Ga0172374, IMG submission 114536) | Freshwater microbial communities from Kabuno Bay, South-Kivu, Congo - kab_092012_10.3m | ecosystem: Environmental > Aquatic > Freshwater > Lake | place: Democratic Republic of the Congo... | reverse complement strand
GCGGGGCGGCGCCGGTGCCTGAGGGCGATACCGTCTTCCGCACCGCACGGCGGCTCGACGAGGCTCTGACGGGCGCCGAGGTCACCCGCTTCGACCTGCGGGTGCCCCGCTTCGCGACACTCGATCTGACCGGGCAGACCGTGCACGGAGTCATCCCGCGCGGCAAGCACCTGCTGATGCGGATCGGCGAGAGCACCGTTCATTCGCATCTGCGCATGGACGGGGCGTGGTTCGTCTACCGCGCAGGTGAGAGATGGAAGCACCCCGCGTTCAAGGTCCGTGCCATCATCGGCACGGCCGACCGGGAGGCGGTCGGCGTCGACATCGCCGAGGTCGAGGTCGTCCCCACCCGGGAGGAGGACCAGCTCGTCGGATACCTCGGCCCTGACCCGCTCGCGGCGGACTGGGATCCCGCGGAGGCGGCGCGACGCGTCAGCGCCGACACCCGCAGCATCCACGTCGCCCTCCTGGATCAGCGCAACGTGGCCGGCTTCGGCAACGAGTATGCGGCTGAGCTCTTGTTCCTCCGCGGGATCCTGCCCACCACGCCGGCGCCACAGGTCGACGTGGCCGCCCTGCTCGATCTCGGTGTCCGCACGATCCGCGCCAACCGCGACCGCCGTCACCGCACCTTCACCGGCGTCGACCGCCCTGGTCACGGCACCTGGGTGTACGGTCGCGCCGGGCGCCCCTGCCGCCGCTGCGGCACGCTCATCCGCCGCGGAGAGCAGGGCGCCGATCCGACGCGCGAGCGCATCACGTTCTGGTGTCCGGTCTGCCAGCGCTGACCGCATTCATCCCAGGGAATGAATCTCCCCCTCCCGTGGTTGTTGATATATCCGGAGAACTCCGGAACACGGGAGGAATCGTGGGCAAGAACTACGTCGACATCGAGAACGACCAGGGCGCGACGCTGCGGTACCGCAAGCACGCGAACGGCCGGGGTCTCGTCGCGCATGGCGCGAAGGTGCACCCGAAGGCGCACATCGAGGCGGGTGCCTATATCGAACCGGGCGCGCGCGTCGGCGCCGGTGCGACCATCGCACGCGGCGCGTGGATCGACGAGGACGCCGTGGTCGGCGAGGGCGCGTTCGTTGACGCCCACGCACACATCGGCCAGGGTGCCGCCGTCGGAGACCACGCCTACGTCGGAGTCCGCACCGACATCGGGGCGGGAGCGCGCATCGTCCGTGGCGCACGGATCGGCGACGACGAGACCGTCGCCGCCGGACTCACGGTCGCGACCAACCAGAAGGGCCTCTGGCTCGCGGCCTGACGTCCGCCCCTCGAAGGGCTAGAGCAGACGCCGCTCCGAGGCCCACGCCGTGAGCTCATGGCGTGAGGACAGCTGAAGCTTGCGCAGGACGGACGACACGTGCGTCTCGACCGTCTTGATCGAGATGAACAGCTCCGCAGCGACCTCCTTGTACGCATAACCGCGAGCGATGAGGCGCATGACCTCCTGCTCGCGCGCGGACAGACGATCGAGTTCGTCGGTGGCGGTCGCGGTCTCGCCCGCGACGGCTCCGAACGCGTCGAGCACGAAACCGGCGAGCCGCGGCGAGAAGACGGCGTCTCCGTCGGCGACGGCGTGCACAGCTCTGCTCACCTCGGCGCCCGACGAGCCCTTCGTGATGTAGCCCCGCGCGCCGGCGCGGATGACCCGGACGACATCCGCCGCGGCGTCCGACACGCTCAGCGCAAGGAACCGCGTCGCCGAGGGCTGACAGCCGCGGATCACGCTCTCCCCGCCCGCGGCGTCGTCGCCGCTGCCGCCGGGCAGGTGCACGTCGAGCAGCACGACGTCCGGCTGCGTCTCGCCGATCACGGCGATCGCCGACGGCACGTCCGCCGCCTCGCCCACCACGTCGACGCTCGCATCGAGGTCGGCGCGCAGCCCCGAGCGGAAGATGGAGTGGTCGTCGACGATCACGACCCGGATGCTGTCAGCCACGGCTCTCCTCCCGCACACTGGCCGGCCGCGATGCAGGCCTGTCGTGCGGCGTTCCCGCCGTGATGCTCAGATGCACCTCGGTGCCGTGCTCGTCGCTGCGGACGGAGCCGGTGCCGCCGGCGCGCCGCATGCGTCCGATGATCGACTCCCGCACCCCGAGACGGTCGCTCGGCACGTCGTCGAGCTCGAACCCGGCGCCGCGGTCGCGGATGAACACGTCCACCCCGGCGGCGCTGCCCTCGATGTAGACGGAGATCTCGCCACCCGCGTGCCGTGCCGCGTTCAGGATCGCCTCGCGCGCCGCCGCCGCGAGCTCGCCGCTGGCGCGCTCGGCGGAGAGTCCGGCCGAGACCACGTCGATCCGCACCGGATAGTCGAGCTCCAGCGCCCCGGCGTAGTCGCGCAGATCCGTCGGCAGGTCGCTGTCGGCGGGAGCATCGCCGTCGTAGAGCCACGCGCGCAGCTCGCGCTCCTGCGCCCTGGCCAGGCGCGCGGCCTCGCTGGAGGCGCCGGCCCTGTTCTGGATCAGCGCCAGGGTCTGCAGCACCGAGTCGTGCAGGTGGGCGGCCATCTGGCTGCGCTGCTCTTCGCGGATGCGGCGGATCCTCTCTCCGGACAGTTCGCGCCAGCGCGGGATCAGCGTCGACGCCAGGACGGCAGCGAGTCCGACCAGCGGAACCAGCACGAGCGCCACACCGGAACGGGCGACGGGCCACGACAGTAGCACCGCGAACAGCAGGGCGAGCAGCCCGACCGCGAGGATGCGGACCGTGAGGGTGTGCCGCGGACCGCGTGCGGTGTCGGTGCGATCGATGAGCGTCGCCCAGAGACCGGCGCCTGTCGCGAAGGCGACCGTGCCGCCCACGACCACGGCGGCGGGTCCTGCGGGGATCGTGCCGCTCAGCCAGTCGCTGCCGCCGCGCCAGACCAGCACGACCAGCGTCCCGAGCGCGGCGGGCACCAGAAGCAGCCACGCGACCGGCATCCGTCGTGTCGGAGCCGACTCACCGTCCGTCCAGGGCGTGAAGGCCCAGCACCACGCGTACAGGAGCACGCCGGCTCCCCCGCACAGCGTCAGAGCGAGGAACAGCGCCCGCACCATCCACACCGGGGCGTCGAGGTGACGGGCGAGCCCCGCAGCGACCCCGGCGACCAGGCACGCCCGATCGCGGGTCAGCGGCGGGCGCGGGGGCGCTGCCACGCGCGGAGGTCGCGCCGGAGCGTGCACCGAAGAGGACATGTCGCCATCCAATCATCCGCACGTCCGCTCCGGGTGCTCCCCTGCCCGGAATCAGGGGGCGCTCAGGGGTTTCCCCCATGGCAGCGCACCGAGGGCGACGGCCAGGATCGAAGCATGACGATTCCCACTGCGCCCCCGCCACCCGCCGATCATGCCGACGCGGCTCCCGGCACCACGGGGCGGCCCATCCCGCGCGGCGCGGATCGCTTCCTCCTCTGGGTCGCCGGCCTCGGCGTCGCCCGTTCCGAGGGGTGGCTGGGCGGCGTGGCCGCCGGCATCGCCGCGCGTCTGCGCATCGACCCCCTGATCGTGCGCGGCGTGCTCGTCGTCGCCGCGCTCTTCGGACTGCCCGTCATCTTCCTCTACGCCGCGGCCTGGGCCCTGCTCCCGGATCTCGACGGACGGGTCCACCTCCGCGACCTGCTGCGGCGCGACTACCAGCCGGTGCAGTGGGGCATCCTCGCGATGGCCGTGATCGGCCTGTTCCCGACCGCTCCGCTCACCGGGCGTCTCTTCGGCCTCGGCTACGACGGGTGGTCGAGCCTGGCGCTGCTCGGCTGGATCGTCGGACTCGTGCTCGTCGCCTCCCTGCTCTTCCTGATCGTGCGTGCTGCCAGCCGCACGCCGGGTGCTTCCGCGCCGGATCTGCCGATGGCTTCCGCAGATCAGGCGGCCCCGGCCGCGTCCGCCCCTCTCGACGATTCGGGCGTCGAGAGGGCGGACGCCACTCTCCCCGACGCCGCGCTCCCCGACGAGACCGCCGTCTCGCCCGAGGCCGAGACCGCCTTCCTTCCCCCGGCCCCGCCCGCACCGTTGCCGCCCGGGTCACAGGACCCTGCGGCACTCGAAGCCTGGCGCGCCCAGCACGCCGCCTGGAAGGAGCAGGATCAGGCGTGGCGGCGTCAGCAGCAGGACGCGGAGCGCGCAGCGCGGGAACAGCTGCGCCGCGAGCGTCAGGCCGAAGCCGCCGTCTTCGCCGCCGAAGCGGCCGAGCGCCGACGCATCCGCCGAGCGTCGAACCCGCGCGCAGGATTCGCCTTCGTGGCCACGTTCCTCGGGCTCGCGATCATCACGGGGTCCGCCGTCGGTCTCGCCACCGGGGGCGACACGCTCGGCGGAGCCCTGGGTCTGTTCTCCGCCGCCCTGATCCTCGCGCTGGGGATGATCGTCGCCGGGGCGTTCCGTCGACGGAGCGGGTATCTGGCCTTCGTCACGGTGGTCACGTTGATCGGAGGGCTCGTGGCCGGAGGGTTCGCGGCCTTCCCCGGGCTCACCCTGGCGAACTCCCTCGTGATGGGGAACGAGACCCCGGCGCACGTCCGCCAGCCCTTCGGAGACGCGTACCTTACCCTCAACCCGTATGAGGGCGACCCGCGGCCGATCGTCATCGACAAGGGCTCAGGCAACACCTTCATCGCCGTGCTGCCGGGCGTCGAGCTCGATCTGCGCGCCACCGTGCGCACGACCATCGTCACCTGGAACCTCACGGATCCCGAGACCGGCGAGATCCGCGATCACGGCATCTGGTCGCCCGCCGAGACCGGGGGCGGGACGGTCGTCCGGAAGCGGATCGCCGCGGAGGGCGGCTCTCCCGCGACGGTGCAGCCCGTCACGATCGACCAGGGCAGCGGGACGATCTCCGTCACCATCTACGAGACCGAGAAGGAGGAGCAGCGATGAGCGCTCCGACGATCACCGAGACCGCCACCGAGACGATCACCCCGCCCCGCACCCGCTGGGCCGCCATCATCTGGGGGCTCCTGTTCGCCGCCGTCGCCGGCACGGCCCTCTGGGTCCTCTCCGACACCGAACGGCGTGAGGCCGTCGCGGACGGGATGCTGGGGCTGACACCCGCGACCGTCGTGACGATCGTGCTGCTGAGCGTCGGCGTGCTGCTGCTCGTCAGTGGCGCGGCCGGACTCGTGCGCCGGGAGCAGCGGAAGCTCGCGGAATCCGCGACCGCCACGCACCCCGAGGCTTCCGTCCCCCTCGCCGAGTAGCCTTGATCGCATGGCGAATCAGGGAAGACGGCCCGCGAAGCGTGCAGGCAGGGGATCGCCCGTGCGCCGGAACAAGGCCGCTCCCGCCGAGAGGTATCCGCCGCAGAAGCCGAAGAAGAAGACCGGCTCCGTCGTGTTCGACGCCCCGCAGCCCGAGCCGGAGGCACCGCGCACCTTCCGTCTCGGTGCGGTTCCGGGCGCGACGCCGGGCCGGTGGATCGACGCCTGGAAGCAGCGGATGCCGCACGTGCCGCTCGATCTCGTCCCGGTCGATCCCGCGACGCAGCGCTCCGCCCTCGACGAGGTCGATGCGGCGCTCGTGCGACTGCCGCTCGCCGACGACTCCCTCCACATCATCCCGCTGTACGACGAGGTCCCGGTCGTCGTGGCGGCGGCCGATTCGCATCTGATGGCCGCCGAGGAGCTCACCGCCGCGGATCTGGAGGGCGAGGTGCTGATCGGGCTGACGGACGACGTGCTCGGCCCGCTCGATCTGCCGGGGACCACGGCCGCGCGCTTCGCCCCGCTCGCCACCGAGGACGCGATCGCGACGGCCGCCTCGGGGACCGGGATCGTGATCGTCCCGATGTCCCTCGCCCGGTTGCATCACCGCAAGGATGCCGACCACCGCGTCCTCGCCGGCGGCCCCGTGTCGACCGTCGCCCTCGCCTGGCCACGTGAGCGCACCACGCCGGATGTGGAGACGTTCGTGGGCATCGTGCGCGGGCGCACCGCGAACTCCTCCCGGTGACCGCGCGGGCGAGGGCGGTCGCGCTCGTTAGAATCTCCTGATGGCCTCGCTTCTCTACGTCTGCGTGCGACCCGAGATCGGGGCGGCGGATGCCGAGCACGCCTCGTTCCGGCGAGCGCTCGGCGCGGACGTGGTCGACCGGCTGAACCTGCTCGAGGAGCCGCTCGACGTCGCACGCCTACAGGGCTACCGCGGTGTCGTGGTCGGCGGTTCGCCGTTCAACGTGTCCGACGCGGTGAAGTCCGCCGAGCAGCTCCGCGTGGAGGCCGACCTCGCAGACCTCGCCCGCGCGGCGATCGCCGGCGACGTGGCGGTGTTCTTCACCTGCTTCAGCATCGGCGTCGTGACCCGCATGCTCGGCGGCGAGGTCGTGACCGACACCCCCGAGGCCGCGAGCGCCACCGTCATCGACGTCACCCCCGCGGCGGCCACGGACCCCGTCTTCGGCCCCAGCGGCCCGGCGCTGACGGTGTTCACGGCCCACAAGGAGAGCGCGGCAGCGGTCCCGCCCGGCGCGGTGCTGCTCGCGACGAACACCGCCTGCCCCGTGCAGGCCTACCGCGTGGGGACCCACCTGTACGCCGCGCAGTTCCACCCTGAGCCCACGCCCCGGGACTTCGCCGACCGGATGACGTTCTACCGCACCACCGGCTACTTCGACCCGGACGAGTTCGACGCGGTGCAGCAGCAGGTGCTCGCGGCATCCGTGACCGAGGGCGCCGCGCTGCTCCGCCGGTTCGCGGAGACCTTCGCCGGCGCTCAGCCCGCGGCGGAGTCGAGCAGCAGCGACACGCGCTCGCGCAGGTAGGCCTCCAGGGGCATGAACCCGCCTGCGGTGCTCCAGCGCACGGACGGCACGCCGTCGACGACCGCGAGCGGGCCGGAGGAGCCTCCGGCGTCCACGGCGTCCACATCGATGACGCTCCACCCCACGTGCACCACCTCGCCGGCGTCGAAGCCTCCCCGCAGAGCCTCCGCGCGGCGCTCGGCGCGCTCCCGCGCGGACTCGGCGGTGTAGCCGCGGCGTCCGGGGTCGGCGGCGCGCAGCACCTCCGCCGTGGCCAGGGCGTGCGTCGGGGTGAGCAGGAGCACCCCGACGTGCCAGGCCTCGCCGACACGGACGATGCGGCGGCCGCGCCAGCGCGAGTCCCGCTGCTCGCCGAGGCCCTCCTTCGGGGCGTCGGCGAGTTCCCGGACGGCGCCGGTGAGCAGCGCCGACGCCGTCGTCACAGCTCTCCCTGCGTCGATGCGGACGCGCGTGTCGGCCCGGCGACCTCGGCGCGATCGCCGCGCAGCGTCATGCCGATCAGCGGATACAGCAGCACCGACAGCATTCCGGCCCCCACCAGGGCGGCCGCCGTGCCGGTGTCGAGCATGTCCTGATCGACGCCGATCGCGGTGACGGCCACGATGATCGGCAGACCCGTCGCAGCGAGCAGCCCCAGCGCCGCCCGCTCGCGGACGCTCGCCCCGGCGGGTGCGGACAGCTGCGCCGCGGAGCCGCGGATCACCAGCAGCGCGATCAGGAAGACCGGCACCAGCGCCATCGCCACCGGCGACGCCAGGAGCGCCTGCAGGTCGAAGGTGACGCCCGTGTACAGGAAGAAGATCGGCACGAGGAAGCCGAACGCGATCGCCTCGATCTTGCTCTCGACCTCCTCCGCGTCCTTCTGCGGCGCACGGGCCATGATGATGCGCCAGATCGCCCCGGCGACGAAGGCGCCCAGCAGCATGTCGAGGTCGAGCATCACGCTCAGACCAACGAGCGCGGCGATCAAGAGGATCACGAAGCGCACCCCGAACTGGTCGGAGGTGTGCAGCGTCGCCTGGACGATCCGATGCAGCCGGCCGTGCGGCACGCGGTGCGCGAGCAGGATCGCGAGCCCGGCCAGGACCACGAAGGTCAGCAGGACGACCGTGGCGATCGGCGTGGTCCGCGTGCTGAGGAAGATCGAGATCGCGATCAGAGGCAGGAACTCCCCCACCGCCCCGATCGTGCTGATCGCTCGGCCGAAGGGCGTGTCCAGCTCCCGCGCGTCGCGCAGGATCGGCATCAGGGTGCCCAGCGCGGTGGAGCTGAGCGCGATCCCGATCACGACCATCCCCTCGCCTGGCGCGAAGAAGAAGCCGAGCCCGATGCCCAGCAGGACGCTCAGCAGCCAGCCCAGCGATGCGCGGGCGAGGGGCTTCCCCGACACCTGCCGGAAGTCGATCTCGGTGCCGGCGACGAAGAACAGCAGTGCCAGTCCGAAGTCGCTCAGCTTCTCCAGCAGCGGACCCGGCTCGACCCAGCCGAGCACCGCCGGCCCGACGAGGATCCCGAGCACCAGCTCGAACACGACGATCGGCACCCGCACCACCGGGCGGACCCCGCGCGCGAGCAGAGGGGCCGCGACCGCCAGCAGCGGGATCAGCACCAGTCCGAGGTCGCTCGCTTCCACCGTCTCAGGGTAGCGACTCGGCGCCCGCGATTCGCCCGTCCGCCGCATCCACGGCAGAATCGATGCACACCCTGGAGGAGCACCCATGTCCCAGCCCGATACCGCCCGCCTGCTGATCGCCTGCGACGATCAGCCCGGCATCGTCGCCGCCGTGGCCGGAGTGCTCGCCCAGCACGGTGCGAACATCATCTCGCTCGACCAGCACTCGACCGACTCCGAGGGCGGTCGCTTCTTCCAGCGCACCGTGATCCACCTCGACGGGCTGGCGGCCGCACGCCCCGCGCTGGAGGCCGACATCGCGGCGGTCGCCGAGCGCTTCGGCATGGAGTGGTCGCTGCACGACGTCGCCCGCCGCAAGCGCGTCGCGATCTTCGTGTCGAAGTACGACCACTGCCTGATGGAGCTGCTGTGGCGCACCCAGCGCGGACAGCTCGACGTCGACATCACCATGGTCGTCTCCAACCACCCCGACCTGGCCGACGCCGTCCGCGGATTCGGTGTGCCGTTCGTGCACATCCCCTCCGGCGACAAGGCCGTCATGGAGGAGCGTCAGCTCGAGCTGCTGCGCGGCAACGTCGACCTGGTCGTGCTCGCCCGCTACATGCAGATCCTCACGGACGACTTCATCACCCGCCTCGAGGCGCCCGTGATCAACATCCACCACTCGTTCCTGCCGGCCTTCATCGGCGCGAACCCCTACGCGCGTGCCAAGGATCGCGGCGTCAAGCTCATCGGCGCGACCGCCCACTACGCGACGGCGGACCTCGACGAGGGACCGATCATCGAGCAGGACGTCACGCGCGTGACCCACTCCGAATCCGCGGCGGAGCTCCAGAGCCGCGGCGCCGATGTCGAACGCCTGGTGCTCGCCCGCGCCGTGCAGTGGCACGCCGAGGACCGCGTCATCGTGCACGGCCGCTCCACGGTCATCCTCTAGCCCCGCCGGTCAGGGGTGCGGGAGGCCGCGGGCGAGCTCGGCGAAGACCTCGGCGGCGGTGTCGTGGCGGGCGAGCGGGGCGGCCTGTCCCATCCACAGCGACTGCAGCTCCCCGAGGTTCTGCTGCCCCGCAGGGGTGCGGAAGCATCCGGTGAGCCAGTTCTGCATCGGGAACGGCGCGATCGTGCCGCTCGCCTCGATCGCCCGGACGACGCGGTTGCGTGCGCCGCGGGCCAGGCGTCCGCTCAGGGCGCGTGTGAGCACGGTCTCGTCGGCGGCGGTCGACCGGATCGCCTCACGGTGCGCGTCGTTCGCAGCGGATTCCGCGGCGGCGAGGAAGGCCGTCCCGACCTGCACTCCGGATGCTCCCAGGGCGAACGCGGCGGACACTCCTCGCCGGTCGCCGATGCCTCCTGCGGCGATGACGGGCACGTCGACCGCATCGGCCACCTGCGGGATCAGGGCGAACGTCCCGATGAGGGACTCCTCGGCCGGACGCAGGAAGGAGACCCGGTGCCCTCCGGCTTCGGCGCCGGTCGCGACGACCGCATCGACGCCGGCCTCGGCGAGCGCGATCGCCTCCGCCACCGTGGTGGCTGTCCCGATGATCCGGATGCCGCGACGGCGCGCCTCGTCCACCACCTCGGCGGAGGGCACGCCGAACACGACGCTGAGCACCGCGGGGGCGACCTCCCAGATCGCGTCGAGCTGCTCGTCGAGCGGAGGGATGTACCGCTGAGGTCTCGCGGGTACGTCGACGCCCACCGCTTCGTAGAACGGCTGCAGCGCCTGCGCGAACACGGAGTGCTGCGGGTTCGGGGCGACCTCGTCGCCGCGGGGCAGCCAGATGTTCACGGCGAACGGGCGGTCGGTCGCGGCGCGCAGTTCGGCCCCGATCTCGCGGATGCGGTCCCCGTCGCAGCCGTACAGCCCGAAGGAGCCGAGCCCGCCCGACTCGCTCACCGCCGCGGTGAGGGCGATGGAGGACAGCCCGCCGAACGGGCCGAGGACGATCGGATGCTCGATCCCGAGCAGGGTGCGGAGGTCGCTCATGCCTCGACGTTACGCCCGCGGCGTACCATCGGGGGCGATCGGGCGGGCGGACTCCCCTGACCACGGTGCTACTCTCGCAGCAGGGAGGAGCGCGCATGAGCGAGTGGTTCGGGCAGATGCTGAGCTTCGTCGCGACCGCGCTCGGCCTGGTGTCGATGCCCGACGCCGCAGCGCTCGGTCTCGCGATCGCGCTGCTCGCCGTCACGGCTCTCACGCTCGCCATCGTGCTGAGCGTGACCCCGGGGTCGTCCTCCGACTCGCCGCACCCGCTGCGGGCGATCGATGTCGGGGTGCTCCTCACGCAGAGCGATCCGGATGCGGCGGGGCACCCCCGTCCGCGAGCCCCGGGAGTCGCGACCGCCGCGTAGTCCGTTCGCACGGGATCGCGCGGCTTTCGCCGACCCTTCCCGCCGCTACGAACGGACCCTCTCTTGGACATCTTCGCCTTCCCTCCTCTCGCCGCGCTCCTGAACGCCGCCTACGGCGCGCTCGCCGGCCTCTCCGACCTCCTCACTCCCCTGGCCGGCGCATCCGCCGCGGCCCTCGCCGTCGTCCTCGTCACACTGCTGGTGCGCGCGCTGCTCATCCCGGTCGGCATCTCCCAGGCCAGGGCAGAGCAGACCAGGGCGCGCCTCGCGCCGAGGCTGCGCGAGCTGCAGCGCCGCCACAAGAAGAACCCCGAGCGCCTGCAGAAGGAGATGCTCGAGCTGTACCGCAGCGAGAACACGTCGCCGTTCGCGGGGATGCTGCCCGTGCTCGCGCAGGCGCCCGTGGTCGGCATCCTGTACACGCTGTTCCTGCGCCCGGAGATCGCCGGACATCCCAACGAGCTGCTCACGCACGACCTGTTCGGCGAGCCGCTCGGGACGAGCCTCGTCTCCGCGCTGTTCGGCGGCACGGCGACGCCGGCCACCTTCGTGGTGTTCGGCGCGCTGCTGGCCGTGATGATCGCCGCGGCCGAGGTCACCCGCCGCGTGTTCCGTCCCGTGCCGGTGGAGGCCGACGACTCTCCGATGAACTCGCCGGCGATGCTGCGAGTGGCCTCGGCCCTGCACTACCTCACGGCGGTGTTCGCCGCGTTCGTGCCGCTGGCCGCGGCGCTGTACCTGACGGTGACGGTCGTGTGGACGCTCGTGCAGCGCGTGATCCTGCGACGTCGGTACCCGCTCCCCGTGCCCGCCGCGGTCCGGGTCTGAGCGTGGGGCGATTCGATCCGCGCGCCGAGGAGCCGCCCCAGGGCGAGGGTTCAGTCGGGGAGCGGGATCGGGGCGGTGAAGGGTCCGGCGGGACCGTCACGGCGGTCCCGCCGGACCCCCAGCGTGGTTCCCACGCTCGCGGCGATCACGAGGGCGACGGCCAGCATCCGCAGCGGGGTCGCGTCCTGCCCGAGGATGAGCCACCCGGCGAGGGTGGCGAACGCGGGCTCGAGGCTCAGCAGCACGCCGAACACGCGCTGCGGAAGCCGGCGCAGCGCCGCGAGCTCGAAGCTGTAGGGGATGACGGACGACAGCACGGCCGTGATCGCCGCGAGGAGCAGGAGCTGCGGATCCGCCGCGACGGTCGCCGCGGCGGGGATCCCGACCGGGATGAGCAGCACGGCGGCGACGAGGAGTCCCATCGCCAGGCCGCCGCTGCCGGGGATCAGCGCTCCGACGCGCGCGCTCATCCGGATGTACATGACCCAGAACCCGGCGGCGACGAGGATGAAGACCACCCCGAGGGGGTCGAGCGGCTCCGCCCCGATCAGGCCGTCGACGCCGAGGACGACCATTCCGAGGAGGGCGACGCCCACCCAGGCGGCGTCCGCGAGCCGGCGGGTGAGCACGGCGGCGAGCACGAGCGGGCCGAGGAACTCGATCGCCACGGCCGGGCCGAGCGGGATGCGGTCGATCGCGGCGTAGAAGAACCCGTTCATCGCGGCGAGCGAGACGCCGAACAGCACGGCGGCGATCCACTGCGGGCGGGTCCATCGTCGGGGCCGCGGACGCACGATCAGCACCAGCAGCAGGGCCGCGATCGCGACGCGCAGCGACGTCACACCCCAGGGCCCGAGCACGGGGAACAGCTGCGCCGCCACGGCCGCTCCGAACGGAAGCGACAGGCACGATCCGACGACGAGCGCCACCCCGACGAGGGTGCCGGATGCCGCGGGTCTGTGCACCAGACAAGCTTAGGCGCGCGCTCCGGGTCGGCGGAGCGCGCGCCGGGGCTCAGAGGGCCTTGCCGCCCGTGACGGCGATCACCGTACCGGATACGTAGGAGGACTCGGCGGAGGCGAGGTAGACGTACGCGCCCGCGAGCTCAGCCGGCTGGCCCGCCCGGCCCAGCGGGGTGTCCTGTCCGAAGGTCGCGAGCCGCTCCGGTCCCCACCCGGTCGCCGGGATGAGAGGCGTCCAGATCGGTCCGGGGGCGACGGCGTTGACCCGGATGCCCCGCGGGCCGGCCTCCTCCGCGAGGGCCTTCACGAACGCGATCTGCGCCGCCTTGGTCATGGCGTAGTCGATGAGCCCCGGCGAGGGCTGCGACGACTGGATGGACGAGGTGACGATGATGCTCGCCCCCGGTTCGAGGTCGGGGTACGCCGCCCGCGCCGAGAACAGCAGTCCCGCGAGGTTCGTGTCGAACACGCGACGCATCTTCTCGGTCGAGAGGTTCTCGAAGCCGTCGATGTCGTGCTGATAGGCGGCGTTGAGCACGAGCACGTCCAGCCCGCCCAGCACCCGACGCGCTTCGAAGACGGCGTCCGTGGCGAAGGCCTCCTCGCGGAGGTCCCCGGCGATGCTCACGCCCGTCCGTCCGGCCTCGCGGACCAGGGCCAGGGTGTCCTCGGCGTCGTCCTGCTCCTCCGGCATGTGCGCGATCGCGACATCCGCTCCCTCGCGGGCGAAGGCGATCGCCACCGCTCTGCCGATGCCGGAGTCGCCGCCCGTGATGAGCGCGCGTCGCCCTTCCAGGCGACCGTGCCCGACGTACGAGGATTCCCCGTGGTCGGGCTCCGGCGTCGTCTGCTCGGTCAGTCCCGGCTGGTCCTGGTGCTGCGCGGGGAAGCCGTCCTCCCGGTGCGCGTGTCGCGGGTCGGAGGTGTCCGGGGAGGCCTGGGTGTTCTCGGGGCCGGGGGTGGTGTCCGTCATTTCCGCTCCTCGTCTCGATGTGTGCGCCGTCGGTCGGATGCACCGATGCGCCGCGTGTGTTCGAGCATGCCCGCCGTCGTCGAGCGTCGGCAGGGGGTTGACAGCCCCGTAGGCGAGACCGCCCCGTCGGGTCAATCCCCTCCGGACGCCGGCAGCCCGGTCGTAGCGTGGAGGGGACGACAGGAGGAGACCATGAGCGATGTCACGATCTTCGCACCGTCGCCGACGCTGACGGTCACCGTGGAGGATCACCCGCAGGGTGCGGAGATCCATGTCCACGCGGGCGGCCAGGGCGTCTGGCAGGCGCGGATGCTGCGCCGACTCGGCGTCACGGTGACCATGTGCTGCGTGCTGACCGGCGAGGTGGGCCGCGTGCTGCGGCACCTGCTCGAGGACGATGAAGGCCTCACGGTCGTGACCGTGGAGCGCGACGGCCGGGGCTCGGCGTATGTGCACGACCGCCGCGAGGGGCGCAGGGTCGCCGTCGCCGAGGAGGAGGGCGATGCCCTCGGACGGCACGTGCTCGACGACCTCTACGGGGCCGTGCTGCGCACCGGGACCGACTCTCGCGTCGTCATCCTGAGCGGGCCGGCCGGCGACGACGCCCTTCCCGCCGACATCTACCGTCGCCTCGCCCTCGACCTGCGCGGCGATGACCGGATCGTCGTCGCCGATCTGTCGGGCGAACGGCTCGCCGCCGTGCTGGAGGGCCACGCCGACGTCATCAAGGTCAGCCACGAGGAGCTTATCGCCGACGGCCTGGCCGCCGACTCCTCGGTCGAGGCGCTCGCACAGGCGATGCGGGAGCTGCGCGACCGCGGAGCTCGCACGGTGATCGTGACCAGGGCCGGGGAATCCCTGCTCCTGCTCGACGACGAGGGACTGGTCGAGGTCTCCCTTCCCCGGCTCGAGGAGAAGGAGCACCGCGGGGCGGGCGACTCGCTGACGGCCGGCGTCGTGGCGGGCCTGGCCCGGGGCGACACGGCCCGCGAGGCCATCACTCTCGGCGCAGCGGCGGGCGCGGTCAACGTCACCCGGCACGGTCTGGGCACCGGCGACCCCGATGCGATCCTGCGCCTCCGGGAAGGCGTCGCCGTGCGCGAGCTCGACGACGCGGGGAGCCGACCGGCGGGACGCGTCAGCCCGGACGGCCTGGCCGCGCTCGCCGAACCGGCGGACGAGGGGCCGACCGAGAAGGAGCCGGCAGACGAGGAGGAGACCCGATGACGCGCGCACTCATCACGAACGACGACGGCATCGACGCCCCAGGGCTCGCCGCTCTCGCTCGATCCGCCGTCGCCGCCGGCCTCGACATCGTGATCGCCGCCCCGGTGCGGCAGTCGAGCGGGGCGAGCGCCTCGATCATCGCGGCGGAGGAGGGCGGCCGGGTGGCCGTCGACACCAGGACGCTGCCTGGTCTGGAGGACGTGGCGGCCTACGCCGTGCACGGCGGCCCCGGGCTGATCGCGCTCATCGCCGCCCGCGGTGCGTTCGGGGGCGCAGTGGATCTCGTCCTCTCCGGCGTGAACCACGGCGCGAACGTCGGGCGCGCGATCCTGCATTCGGGCACCGTGGGCGCCGCCCTGACGGGTGGTCTCAACGGCGCGCGCGGGATGGCGGTGTCACTCGACGTGGGCATGCACCCCGAGGTCTTCGAGTGGGACGCCGCGGCCGAGGCCGCGATACGCCTGCTGCCGGCGCTCCGGGAATCGGCGGAGGGCACGGTGATCAACGTGAACGTCCCCAACGTCGCCGTGGTGCGAGGCATCAGGGAGGCGACCCTGGCTCCGTTCGGGATCGTCCAGACCACGATGGCCGAAGCCGAGGAGCACTACATCCGGCTCGCGGTCGAGGAGCTCCCGAACACTCCGGAGGCGGGCAGCGACGCGGCTCTCCTCGCCGAGGGCTGGGTCACGGTGACCGGCATCGACTCGATCACGGCGCGCCCGTTCCCGGTCGGGGAGACCGCGGACGCGGACTAGAGCGGCGGGGTGACCGGGACGTCTCCGCCCGGCTCCTCCCCCGCCTCCGCCGGCTCCGGCACGACGTAGAGGCCGCTGGGCGCGTTGGCGGTGAACGCGAGAGCCTCGATCCAGGCGCGGTTGATCGAGGGCTGGCGGCTGCCGAAGTACTTGAACACGAGCGAGCTGCCCGGCTGGATCCAGACGGTGGTGCGCCCGCCCCCGACGCTCGCGTCCTCGCGCCAGCTGAACGGGAACGGCTCTCCACGTCGCAGCTTCGCGGTGATCACGAGCTGGAGGTGCGTGAGAGCACGGTCCTCGATCTCGGTCTTCACGCCGCCCTCGTAGATGAACTTGCCCATCGCGAAAGTGTCTCCTTGTTCAGTCCTGCACCACTCCGACGCGGTCTGTCGGAATCGTCCCTCTGTGCGTAGCGTAGGCCCATGGGCATGCTCTACTACCACAATTCGGAGAACCCGATCCAGATCGAGGATCTGACTCTGGCCCACCTCAAGGTGGTCATCGCGACCAAGCTGCGGAGGAACGAGAGTTTCACTTTATCCTGGCGACACCCGGAGGGAGACCCGGTCGGTCGGTCCACGATCTGGCTGCATCCCTCGATCCCGCTCCGCTTCGTGTTCGAGGACCCGGTCGTGCCGGAGCTGCGGCCGGAGTGGATCAACGCGATGGCCAACTCCGCGAACTCCAGCGGCGGCATCACGCTGCTCACCGCCGACATGATCGGCAGCGGCGAGTACCACGAGGGGCACAGCACGGAGCAGGACGGCACGGGCGCCTGAAGTCAACCCCCTCCGGGCCCCTCGG
>Ga0172374_1001366_pt1 | contig 16298 bp, 13 predicted proteins | sample LakKiv3m_FD_114536 | JGI IMG/M metagenome (GOLD analysis project Ga0172374, IMG submission 114536) | Freshwater microbial communities from Kabuno Bay, South-Kivu, Congo - kab_092012_10.3m | ecosystem: Environmental > Aquatic > Freshwater > Lake | place: Democratic Republic of the Congo... | reverse complement strand
TGCTGCACACCCCGATTGTCCCGAAGCACATCTGGGAGAACATCGAGGACCCGAACACCGACCCGCTCACCGGCGAGGGCCTCGCCGTCGGCACCGGCCCCTACGTCCTCTCCAGCTGGACCACGGAGTCGGTCACCCTGGCCGCCAACGAGGACTACTGGGGTGGCGATCTCGCCGTTCCCGAGCTGCACTACGTCTCCTACGGCGACAACGCCGCCCTCACCACCGCTCTCGCGTCCGGCGAGGCCGACTGGGCGCAGGCGTTCATCCCGCAGATCGAGTCCAGCTACCTCTCGGCGGACGAGAACAACCAGTTCCTCGTGTCGCCGACCGCCGGCGCGGGCACGCTGTTCATGAACCTGCAGACCAAGCCGTTCAACGACCCGGCGCTGCGCGAGGCGCTCGCCTGGACGATCGACCGTCAGGCGTACGTCGACATCGCCCGCGAGGGCGCGAGCGAGCCGGTGTGGAACGTCACGGGCCTGGGCACCCTCCTCGAGGACGAAATCGCGCCCGAGTACAAGGACGTGAACTACTCGGTCGATGTAGACAAGGCCAAGGAGATCCTGACCGACGCCGGCTACACCTGGGAGAGCGACAAGCTCATCGACCCCGACGGCGAGGCCGTGTCGTTCTCGATCTCGGTCCCGGCCGGATGGAGCGACTGGAACACCGAGCAGGCGCTCATCGCCGAGGAGCTCGACGAGGCGCTCGGCATCGAGGTCAAGGTCGACCAGCCCGACTGGGGCGGCTGGGACGCCGCCCGCCAGGAGGGCACCTTCCAGGCGATCATCCACTGGCTCGAGGACACCGGCAACGTGTACGGCTTGTACACCTCCACCATGGACCCGAAGTGGATCGTCGACGACAAGGCCCAGTACAACTTCGGCCGCTTCGACGACCCCGCCGTCACCGAGGCGCTGAACACGTACGCCAACGCGTCGACGGACGAGGACCGTGCCGCGGCATCCGAGGTCATGCAGAAGGCGTTCGCCGAGAACGTGCCGGCGATCCCGCTGGGCGCGCACCCGCTGCTGGGCGAGTTCAACACCCGCAACTACGTCGGATGGCCCAGTGAGGACGACCAGTACGCGTCGGGCGACCCGACCCAGCCGGGCATCGTCCAGATCCTGACGAACCTCGAGGCGAAGTAAGTCGCGATGGATGCCGGGGCTTCGGTCCCGGCATCCATCATGGATGGAGCAAAACCCATGACAGACCCCCTGCTGTCCGTCCACGACTTCTCGGTCGTGTACGACGTCGACCCGCCGGTCGCGGCGGTCAAGAACGTCTCGCTCGAGCTCGAGCGCGGCGAGATCCTCGGCCTCGCCGGCGAATCCGGATGCGGCAAGACAACGCTCGCGTACGGCATCCAGCGCCTGCTCAAGGCGCCCGCGGTGATCACCGGAGGCTCCGTCGTCTTTCACGACTCGAACGGGTCCGACATCGACGTGAACGACCTCGGCGCCGAGCAGATGAGGCGCTTCCGCTGGGACAAGGTCTCGATGGTCTTCCAGGGGGCGATGAACGCCCTGAACCCGGTGGCGACGATCGGGTCGCAGCTCGAGGACGTCTTCGAGGTGCACCGCCCCGGCATGAGCCGGCGCGACCGGCGGGATGCCGTGGCCGAGCTGCTCGAGATCGTCAAGGTCGGGGCGCAGCGCGCCCGCTCGTTCCCGCACGAGCTGTCCGGCGGCATGCGCCAGCGCGTCATGATCGCCATGGCGCTCGCCCTGCGTCCGCAACTGATGGTCATGGACGAGCCGACCACGGCACTCGACGTGCTCGTGCAGCGCGAGATCCTCCGCCAGATCTCGCAGCTGCGCGAGGAGTTCGGCTTCTCGGTGATCTTCATCACCCACGACCTGCCGCTGCTGCTCGAGATCAGCGACCGCATCGCCATCATGCGCGAGGGCGAGATCGTCGAACTCGCCACCGCCGAGCAGATCTGGCGCGACCCGCAGGACGAGTACACCAAGACGCTCCTGTCGTCGTTCCCGCGCCTCACCGGCGAGAAGGGGGTGGTCGTGCGATGAGCACCCTCGAAGTCCGCCACGTCACCAAGGTCTACAACGTCCGAGGAGCAGGTCAGCTCACGGCCCTCGACGACGTCAGCTTCACTCTGCAGTCCGGGCAGACCATCGGCCTGGTCGGCCAGTCCGGCAGCGGCAAGTCGACGATCGCGAAGATTCTCACCCAACTCGAAACGCCCACGAGCGGCGAGGTGCTCCTCGACGGGACGCCGATCCCGCGCCGCGGCAAGGGGCTGCGCACGTACCGCCAGCAGCTGCGTATGGTCTTCCAGGACCCGTTCGCCTCGCTCAACCCGTACCACTCGATCCGGTACCACCTCGAGCGGCCGCTGCGCCTGGACAACGTGGTGCCGAAGGATGAGACGGACGCCGAGGTGCGCCGGCTCCTCGAGCGCGTGCGGCTGAACCCGGATGCCGTGATCGACCGGCGTCCGCACGAGCTCTCCGGCGGTCAGCGCCAGCGCATCGCGATCGCCCGCGCCCTGGCATCCCGGCCTGCGATCCTCGTCGCCGATGAGCCGGTCTCGATGCTCGACGTGTCGATCCGCCTCGGCGTGCTCAACCTGCTCGCCGATCTGCAGCGCGAGGAGGGCCTCGGCGTGCTCTACATCACGCACGACCTCGCCACGGCCCGCCACTTCAGCGACGAGATCATCGTGCTCAACCAGGGCCGGATCGTCGAGCACGGCACCGCCGACGACGTGATCCTCCGCCCCCAGGACCCGTACACGCAGGAGCTGCGCGCGGCATCCCCCGACCCGGAGCGGCACTTCGCGACGGCGGGATGGGCGGCAGACGCAGGAGGTAACCGATGACCGCGGTCGAACCCCAGCTGCCCCCCGCCGAGACGCGCGCCGTTCCGGACGCCGTCGAGGCGGGCACCACCGCGACGAAGGTCGTCGCAGGCCGCAGCCGCATTCCGTGGCGCTTCCTGGGCGGACGCGCCGCCTTCTACCTGTTCACGCTGTGGGCGGCCCTGACGATCAACTTCTTCCTGCCCCGCATGATGAAGGGCGACGCGGTCACCCAGTACCTGGCCCGCAACCGCAACGTCTCGCCCGAGGCCGCCGACGCGCTGCGCGCCCTGCTCGGCCTCGACACCGACAAGAGCCTGTGGCAGCAGTACCTCGACTACTGGGGGCTGCTGTTCCGGGGCGACCTCGGTGTGTCTCTGCTGCACGGCCTGCGCCCGGTGACCGAGGTCATCAGCCAGGCGCTGCCGTGGACCGTCGGGCTCGTGGGCCTCGCGACCATCGTGTCGTTCGCGATCGGCACGATCGGCGGCGCGTTCATCGGCTGGCGCCGCGGCAGCAGGCTCGACGCGTTCATCCCGATCACGACGTTCCTCAGCACCATCCCGTACTTCTGGCTGGGGCTCCTCGCGATCGCCGTGTTCTCGGTCAACCTGAAGTGGTTCCCGATCGGCAAGGCCTACGGGGTCGGCATGGTTCCGGGCTGGAACCTCGAGTTCATCGGTCAGGTCATCCACCACGGCACGCTGCCGCTCCTGACGATCGTGATCGCGTCGCTGGGCGGCTGGATGCTGGGCATGCGCAACATGATGCTCACCGTGCTGGACGAGGACTACATCACCGTCGCGCAGGCCAAGGGCATGCCGAACCGGCGCGTGCTGTGGGGCTACGCCGCCCGCAACGCCGTGCTGCCGCAGATCCAGAGCTTCGCGCTGTCGATCGGCTTCATCGTCGGCGGCACGATCGTCATGGAGATGGTGTTCAGCTATCCCGGCGTCGGCAAGCTCCTGCTGGATGCCACGAACGCGAAGGACTACGCGCTCATGCAGGGCGTGTTCCTCGTGATCACGCTGTCGGTGCTCGTCGCGAACATCCTCGCCGACATCGCCTACGCGTTCCTCGACCCGCGCACGCGCCAGACCGAGAGCTGAGCCATGACGACGACGCAGAAGCGGGCCGGAGCGCCCGACACGTTCCTCATCCGCACGAGCACGCAGGGCTCCGGCCACGCACCGGAGCAGAGCTTCTGGTCCAAGGTCGCCGGCGCCTTCGCGATGTTCCGCAACGGCAAGTCGATCGCGGGGCTGGCGATCCTCGGGTTCTTCGTGCTCATCGCGATCTTCGCCGATGTGATCGCCCCGTACTCGCCCACGAAGGTCGACAACACCGCGCGCCTGCAGCCGCCCTCCGCCGCGCACTGGCTCGGCACGACGCACATCGGCGAGGACGTGCTCAGCCAGGTCATCCACGGCACCCGCGGCGTCATCGTCGTCGGGTTCCTCGCGGCGATCATCGCGACGCTCATCGCCATCACCGTCGGCGTCATCGCCGGATACCTGTCGGGATGGAAGAGCGAGGCGCTGTCGGCACTGACCAACGTGTTCCTCGTGATCCCCGGGCTCCCGCTCATCATCATCGTCGCGTCGATGTTCGAGGAGCCGCCGCTCGTGCTCATCGCCGCCGTCCTGGGCATCACCGGGTGGGCGTGGGGCGCGCGCGTCCTGCGCGCTCAGACGATGTCGCTGCGCAACCGCGATTTCATCCAGGCCGCGCGGGCGAACGGCGAGCCGCTGCGCCGCATCATCACGGTCGAGATGCTGCCGAACCTCATGGCGCTCATCGCCGCGAGCTTCGTCGGCACCGTGACCGCCGCGATCCTCGGCCTCACGACCCTGTCGTACATCGGCGTCATCCCGGTGACGACGTACAACTGGGGCACCATCCTCAACTGGGCCTCGGCCCAGGGCGCCTTCGGCCAGAACCAGTGGTGGTGGTACCTGCCCCCGGGGCTGTGCATCGCCGCGATCGGCGTCGCGCTGTCGCTGATCAACTTCGGCATCGACGAATACGTCAATCCGCGCCTGCGCTCTGCCGGTGAGCGGGCGCGCGCCATGAAGAAGAAGGGGCTCGACGTCAACGACGCCGTGACCACTGTTCGGACCACACAGAACGCAGACAATGACTGAAACGCTCGTCCACACCCATCCGTATCGCGATCCCGCCCTCTCGATCCCCGAACGCGTCGCCGACCTCCTCGGCCGCATGACGCTCGAGGAGAAGGTCGGGCAGATGCTGCAGCTCGACGCCCGCGACGACCTCGAGGACCACGTGCTGCGCCGCCACGTCGGCAGCATCCTGCACACCTCCCCGGAGCGGATCGTCGCAGCGCGCGCGCTGACGTTGCAGACCCGGCTGCAGATCCCGCTGATCGTCGGCGAGGACTGCATCCACGGGCATTCGTTCTGGCCAGGGGCCACGATCTACCCGACGCAGCTCGGCATGGCGGCATCCTGGGACGCCGGTCTGGTCGAGAAGGTGGCGCGCGCGACCGCGGTCGAGGTGGCCGCCACCGGGATCCACTGGACCTTCTCGCCGGTGCTCTGCATCGCCCGCGACCTGCGCTGGGGACGCGTCAACGAGACCTTCGGCGAGGACCCGCACCTCATCGGCGAGCTCGCCAGCGCCATGGTGCGCGGCTACCAGGGCGACGGGCTGTCCGACCCGAGCGCCATCCTCGCGACGGCCAAGCACTTCGCCGGCTACTCGGAGACGCAGGGCGGCCGGGACGCCTCCGAGGCCGACATCTCGCAGCGGAAGCTCCGCTCCTGGTTCCTGCCGCCGTTCGAGCGCGTCGCCCGCGAGGGATGCCGCTCGTTCATGCTCGGCTACCAGACCACCGACGGCGTGCCGATCACGCTGAACGAGTGGCTGCTCAGCGACGTGCTTCGCGGCGAGTGGGGCTACACCGGCACCCTCATCACCGACTGGGACAACGTCGGGCGGATGGTCTGGGAGCAGCACATCCAGCCCGACATCACGCACGCCGCGGCCGCCGCGGTGAAGGCGGGCAACGACATGATCATGACGACGCCGACCTTCTTCGAAGGAGCGCTGGATGCGGTCACCCAGGGTCTTCTCGGCGAGGATGCCTTCGACGCCGCGGTCGCGCGGATCCTGACGCTGAAGTTCGAGCTCGGGCTGTTCGAGGACCCGCGGCAGCCGCGCGAGGATGTCTCGTCCGTCGTGGGCACGGCGGAGCACGCGGAGCTGAACCTCGAGGTCGCCCGTCGCTCGCTCGTGCTGCTGGAGAACGACGGACTGCTGCCGTTGTCGCCGGCGCAGGCGAAGCGCATCGCCGTCGTGGGCCCGCTCGCGGACGACGACCAGGAGCAACTCGGCGACTGGGCCGGCGGCTCCGGCCAGGCCGGCTGGCTCGACGGACAGCCGCGCGAGATGATCACGACCGTGCTCGACGGGCTGCGCGAGATCGCCCCGTGGGAGGTCGTGCACGCCCGCGGCGCCGACATCCTCACCCTCGAGCCCGACCCGGCCGGCGTCACCTGGCCCGACGGCCAGCCGCGCCCGCCGGTCGTGCGCCCGATCCCCGCGGACGACGCACAGATCGCCGAGGCGGTCACTGCGGCCGAGTCGTCCGATGCCGTCGTCGCGGTCGTGGGCGATGCCCGCGGTCTGTACGGCGAGGGCCGCTCGACGGCGACGCTCGAGCTCCTCGGCGGGCAGATCGCCCTGCTCGATGCGCTGATCGAGACGGGGAAGCCCGTCATCGTGGTGCTCATGGCGTCCAAACCGCTCGTGCTGCCGGCATCCGTGTCGCGGGCCGCCGCCGTGCTGTGGGTCGCGAACCCCGGCATGCAGGGCGGGCGAGCGATCGCCGAGCTCATCACCGGCGCGATCGAGCCCACCGGCCGCCTGCCGATCTCGTTCGCCCGGCACGCCGGCCAGCAGCCGACGTACTACAACCAGATCCGCGGGCAGCACGGCGACCGTTACGCCGACCTCACGCAGTCGCCAGCCTGGGCGTTCGGCGAGGGTCGCTCGTACACGACCGTGTCCTACGACGACCTCGTGATCGACGAGGCTGCGCTCGCGGCATCCGACACCGTCACGGCGCACGTGACCGTCACCAACACCGGTGAGCGGCCGACCGTCGAGACCGTTCAGGTCTACGTGCGCGATCGCGTGACGAGCGTCAGCTGGACCGACAAGGAGCTCAAGACCTACCGCCAGGTCGCGCTGGCTCCGGGGGAGTCGGCGCGCGTGCGCGTGGAGGTGCCGGTGGCCGAGTGCTCGATCGTGGATGCCGCGGGGCACCGGGTCGTCGAGTCGGGGGAGTTCGCTCTGCTCGTCGGTCCGTCCTCGCGCGAGGACGTGCTGCTCGAGGCCGGCTTCACCGTCGCCTGAGATCAGGAGTAGCGCCCGAGATCAGGATGCATGCGCGCTCAGCCTCCTGATCTCGGTGACGTCGCCTGAGCCGGGGAATGCCGCGACTACAGTTGACCTGCCCCACTCGGGGCGTTCCCCAGGTTCGAAAGGTCACCGAGTCCGCATGACCACCCTCGACGATCGCGCCCGTTACCGGCCGAACCCCACCGTCCTCACCGCGCTGAAGAGCCCTCGCATCCTGACCCGCGAGGTGCTCGCGGGGCTCGTCGTGGGACTGGCGCTCATCCCCGAGGCCATCGCGTTCTCGGTGATCGCCGGCGTCGATCCGAAGGTCGGGCTGTTCTCGTCGTTCATCATGGCGGTCTCGATCGCGTTCCTCGGCGGTCGCCCGGCGATGGTCACGGCAGCCACGGGCGCCGTCGCTCTCGTCATCGCTCCGGTCGCTCCCACCTACGGCATGGACTACTTCATCGCCACGGTGCTGCTGGCGGGCGTCTTCCAGATCATGCTCGCCGTGCTCGGGGTGGCGAAGCTCATGCGGTTCATCCCGCGCAGCGTCATGACGGGGTTCGTCAACGCGCTGGCGATCTTCGTGTTCAGCTCGCAGGTGCCGCATCTGCTGGGCGTGCCCTGGCTGGTGTATCCGCTCGTGGCACTCGGCATCCTCGTGATGATCGTCATGCCGCGCATCACGAAGGTGATCCCCGCGCCATTGGTCTCGGTGATCATCGTGACGGCCGTGGTGATCGTTCTCGCCATCCAGGTGCCGACCGTCGGCGACCAGGGCGAGCTTCCGCGCAGCCTTCCCGAACTGTTCATCCCGAATGTGCCGCTCACCTGGGAGACCTTCACGATCATCGCGCCCTTCGCGCTCGCGATGGCCGTCGTCGGGCTCATGGAGACGCTGCTCACCGCCAAACTCGTCGATGAGATCACCGACACCCACTCCCGCAAGACCCGCGAGTCGTGGGCGCAGGGCGCAGCCAACATCCTGTCGGGCATCTTCGGCGGCATGGGCGGATGCGCCGTGATCGGCCAGACCATGATCAACGTCAAGGAGTCGGGCGCCCGCACCCGCCTGTCGACGTTCTTCGCGGGTGTCTTCCTGTTCCTGCTCGTGGTCGTGTTCGGCGATTTCGTCGCGACGATCCCGATGGCCGCGCTCGTCGCCGTGATGATCATGGTCGCGATCGGTGCGTTCGACTGGCACAGCGTCCGCCCGTCGACGCTGAAGCGGATGCCCAAGAGCGAGACCGCGGTCATGGTGCTGACCGTGCTCGCCGTCGTCGTCACGCACAACCTCGCGATCGGCGTCGTCGTCGGGGTGATCGTGGCATCCGTCCTGTTCGTCCGGCGCGTCGCGCATTTCGCGACGGTCACGAGGACCGTGACGACGGATGCCGCGCACTACGCCGTCGACGGCGAGCTGTTCTTCGCGTCCAGCAACGACCTCACGACGCAGTTCGAGTACAGCGCTGACCCGGACCGCGTCGTGATCGACCTGTCGCGCTCGCACGTGTGGGATGCGTCGACCGTCGCGGCGCTGGATGCCATCGAGACGAAGTACGCGCGGCACGGCAAGACGGTCGAGCTCATCGGACTCAACGAGGCGAGCGGCCGCTTCCACGGACGACTCAGCGGCGGGTTCCCGCCGGCCTGATCGGCGACGTCGCCTGAGATCAGGAGGGGTGCTCCGGATCAGGAGTCTTCGCGCCGAATCATCCTGATTTCGGTCACCTCTCCTGATTCCGGTACCGCCGATTCCGGATCCCCAGCAGAACGGATGCCGCGGCTGCGGCCACCACGGATGCCGAGAGCACGGCGACCTTGGCATGATCGGCCGCTTCGCTGCCCCCGGCGAAGCTGAGTTCGGCCACCAGCAGCGAGACGGTGAATCCGATCCCGGCGAGGATGCCGACCCCGGCGATGTCGATCCAGCGCAGCGCCGGGTCGAGGTCGATGCGTCGGATGCGGGTGATGATCCACGTGGCAGCGGTGATCCCCAGCGGCTTGCCGATGACGAGGGCGACGATGATGCCGATGACGATCGGGTCGGAGAACGCGGAGGCGAACCCGTCGGCACCGCCGACCGCGACGCCGGCGGAGAAGAACGCGAACACCGGCACGGCGAACCCGGCCGACAGCGGACGGAACCGGTGCTCGAACTCTTCGGCGAGGCCGGGGCCGGCATCCTCGCCGCGGTCGGCTCTGCGGTGCAGCACGGGCACCGTGAAGCCGAGCAGCACGCCGGCGATCGTCGCGTGGATGCCGGAGGCATGCAGCAGCGCCCACGCGACGAGCCCGATCGGCAGCAGGATGAACCAGGCCGCCGTGGGGCGCAACCGGAAGAATCGCCGGTACAGCTGAGCGATCGTGCCGTAGACGGCGATCGCCCCGAGTGCGAGCAGGAGCGGCACCATCTCGACCGTCTCGGTGTAGAAGATGGCGATGATGCCGATGGCGATGAGGTCGTCGACCACGGCGAGGGTGAGCAGGAAGATCCGCAGGGCGCTCGGCAGGTGCGAGCCGATCACGGCCAGGACGGCCACGGCGAAGGCGATGTCGGTCGCGGTGGGGATCGCCCAGCCGCGGGAAGCTTCGGCGGAGCCGGCCGTCACGGCCAGGTAGATCAGGGCTGGCACGGCGACGCCGCCGACGGCCGCAACGATCGGGACGATCGCCGTGCTGAACCGGCGGAGGTCGCCGCTGACGAACTCGCGCTTGAGCTCGAGGCCGACGAGGAAGAAGAAGATCGCCAGCAGGCCGTCCGCCGCCCAGGCTCCGATGCTCAGGCGCAGGTGCCAGGGCTCGTAGCCGACTTCGAAGTCACGGACCGCGAAGTACGTCTCCGCCCACGGCGAGTTCGCCCAGACCAGTGCGACGACGGCGCAGGCGACGAGCAGGATGCCGCCGACGGTCTCCTTGCGGAGGATCTCGCCGATGCGGATCGACTCCGAGGAGGAGGACGACGGGAACAGGGAGCGGATGCGCGACATGGGCGCCTTTCGGGTCGACAGCAGTTCGTGTCGACCAGGCTTCCCGACGCTCCGCGGACCAGTTTAGCCGAGTGGCTCCGACTCGCTGCCCGGAGGTCAGGCCTTCGGAAGCCGGGCGGTCGTGCCGCGGACGATCAGCTCGAACGGCAGCTCGCCGTGGGCATTGGGCTCGTCGCTCGCCTCGAGCTTGGCCAGCACGGCATCCGCCGCCCGTTCGCCCTGCGCGAGGGGGAACTGGTCGACGGTCGTCAGACGGAAGAACTCGCCGAGCTCGTGGCCGTCGATCCCGACGACAGAGAGGTCCTCCGGCACCCGGTAGCCGAGGTCGCGCGCTGCGAGCACGGCGCCGATCGCCATCTCATCGGATGCCGCGAACACCGCGGTCGGCCGTGGACCGGGTCGCCCGAGCAGCTGCTTGGCAGCCCGGTACCCGCCGTCGACCGTGAAGTCTGCCGGCTCGAGGTACGCCGGGTTCGGCGCGATACCGGCATCCGCCAGCGCCTGCTCGAAACCGAGTCGCCGGTTGGTCGGGATGTGGAAATCGATGTCGAACTCGGGGTTCGCGCCGATGTGGGCGATGTCGGTGTGCCCCAGGCTGAGCAGGTGATCGGTCGCGAGCCGGGCCAGGGCGAAGTCGTCGACCGTGAGCGTGTCGAGCCGGGGGTTCGGCCCGCCGATCGCGATGACCGGCAGGTCCAGCGCCAGCAGCTGCTCGGTCTCGTCCTCGTCCAGTTCGATCGCCACAGCGATCACGGCATCCACGCGCTGACGGCGCAGGGACGTGTCGAACACGTCCTTGCGGACCAGCTCGTCGGCGGTGATGTTGTACAGCGTGATGTCGTAGCCGCGGCGCATCAGAGCGCTCGAAACCCCCGAGAGCACGGTGCTGAAGAACCAGCGGTCGAGGAACGGCACGACCACCCCGATGTTCCTCGTGCGCCCTGACGCCAGGCTCGAGGCCCGCGACGATACGACGTACCCGAGCTGCTGCGCGGCGATCCGCACCTTCTCTCGGGATGCCGCCGACACGTAGCCGCGACCGCTGAGGGCGCGCGAGACCGTGGCTGTCGACAGCCCGGCCAATCGCGCGACCTCATCGATGCTCACCATGCTCGAGTCCCGGTCAGCCCTTCGTGTACCAGGCGGCCGTGTCTGTCGGCACAGCGCTGCCGTCGAACGACTGGCTCTGCACGACGAACGTCACGCCCTCGCCGAGCTCCAGCGGCGCAGCGCCCAGGTTCAGTGCCACGTGCAGGTCGCCGCGACGGAACGCGACGGCGTTCTCGCCGAGGTCTTCCCACACGAGCGAACCGGTGCCGAGCTCGCGCTCGCGGCGCAGGCGCAGCAGCGCCTTGTAGAGGTGCAGGGTGGAGGCGGCATCCGCCTCCTCGGTGTCGCGCGCGAACGACGCCCAGTCGTCCGGCTGCGGCAGCCACGAGTCGCCCGTGGTGTTGAAGCCGAAGGCGGGGGCGGAGGCCTCCCAGGGCAGGGGCACGCGGCATCCGTCGCGCCCGTAGCGCTCGCCGTTCGTGCGGAACCAGGTCGGATCCTGACGGAACGCGTCGGGGATCTCCATCGCCTCGGGCAGCCCGAGCTCCTCGCCCTGGTACAGGTACGAGGACCCCGGCAGTGCCAGCATGACGGTCGTCGCCGCACGGGCGCGCGCGAGACCGGTCGCCTGGTCCGGCTTGCCCTTGGACTTCGGCCCGATGCCGTCGCCCTGCGGGCTGTCGGCCGTGAGTGCGAGGCGCGAGGCGTGACGGATGACATCGTGGTTCGAGAGCACCCAGGTGCTGGGCGCGCCGACCGTGCCGAACTCGTCGAGCGATTCGCGGATGACGGCGCCGATCTTCTCGGCATCCCACTCGGTCATCATGTACGGGAAGTTGAACGTCTGGTGCATCTCGTCGGGTCGCACCCACAGCGCCGTCTTCTTCAGCGTCGGCAGCCACGCCTCACCGCACAGCGCGCGGTCGCCGTCGTATTCGGCGAGCACCTGGTGCCAGTCGCGGTAGATGTCGTGCACGCCGTCCTGACCCCAGTACGGCACGTCGTCCTCGCCGCCGCCCATCGAGTCGGCCTCGGCCGGGGGCGTGTAGTCGGGCAGGCCGTCCTTCTTGATCATGCCGTGCGCCACGTCGACGCGGAACCCGTCGACGCCGCGATCGAGCCAGAAGCGCAGGATGCCGCGGAACTCCTCGCGGACCTCTTCGTTCGTCCAGTCGAAGTCGGGCTGCGAGGGGTCGAAGATGTGCAGGTACCACTGGCCGGGCGTGCCGTCGGCCTCGGTGATGCGGGTCCACTGGCCGCCGCCGAAGACGCTCTCCCAGTTGTTCGGAGGCAGCTCGCCGTTCTCGCCCTTGCCGTCGCGGAAGATGTAGCGGGCGCGCTCGTTGCTGCCGGGGGCCGCCTTCAGCGCCTGCTGGAACCAGACGTGCTGGTCGGAGGAGTGGTTGGGGACGAGGTCGACGATGACGCGGATGCCGCGGGCGTGGGCCTGCGCGAGCATCTCGTCGAAGTCGGCCAGGGTGCCGAAGATCGGGTCGACGTCGCGGTAGTCGGCGACGTCGTAGCCGGCGTCCTTCTGCGGGCTCGTCATGAACGGGCTCAGCCAGATCGCGTCGATGCCGAGATCCTTCAGCGAGTCCAGGCGGCTGGTGATGCCGGGCAGGTCGCCGATGCCGTCGCCGGAGGCGTCTGCGAACGAGCGGGGGTAGATCTGGTAGATGACGGCGCGGCGCCACCACTCGGAACCGGGGGCTGCGAACTGTTCGAGCTCTGTCATGGGGACGAGCCTACTGTAAACGCTTACAGACGCGCTACCGTGCGGATCGAATCGGTTCGATGTTCAGCCGTCGATGACGATGTTCGCCGGGGTCTCGCCGCGCAGCATCCGCTCGATCTGCTTGCGGATCAGGCGCGCGATCCGCGGATTCATGGCGGTGGATGCCCCACCGACGTGCGGCGCGATGAGGACTCCGGGTGTGTTCCACAGCGGATGCTCCGCCGGCAGCGGCTCGGGGTCGAGCACGTCGAGCGCGGCGCGGATGCGACCCTGCTGGCGGGCGAGCGCGTCGCTGTCGACCAGGGTGCCGCGACCGACGTTGACGAGCAGCGCGCCGTCGGCCATGCGGCCGAGCATCCCGTCGTCGAACAGGTGGCGGGTCTCGGGTCCGCCGGGGAGGGCGAGGATGACGATCTCGGCATCGGGCAGCAGCGCCGGCAGCTCATCGATCGCGTGCACCTGCACGCGGCCCAGGCGCTCGTGCCACACAGGCCTCGCGGTGCGGGCGACGACGGTCATGTCGACCTCGAAGGGCTCCAGGCGCATCGCGATCGCCTCGCCGACGCCGCCGAAGCCGACCAGCAGCACCTTGCGATCCGCGAGGCTCTCGGCGAACACCGGCGACCACTGGCCGCTCTGCTGGGCGAGCACGAACCGGGGGAGCTGACGCTGCGCTGCGAGCGTGAGGGCGAGTGCGAGCTCCGCCGTCGAGGTCTCGTGCACGCTCGCGGCGTTCGCGAACGGGATGCCGGCGGGCAGGGTGTCCTCGACGCCGTCGTAGCCGATGGACTGGCTCTGCACGAGGCCGATGTCGAGACCGGCGAGGGCGCCGAGAGCCTTCGTGCCGCCCATGTACGGACCGACCACGAGGTCGATGCGTTCGCGCGGGGCGGGGGACTCGAGATCCCAGATCTCGAGCTCGACCCCCTCGGGGAGGGCTCCGAGGTTCTCGGCCAGTCGAGCGGTGGGGACGGTGACGAAGAGGCTCACCCACTGAGCCTATCGACCGCTGAGCCTATCGACCGCGGATGACGTCGCGCGGTACGCTCGGCCTCATCGCATCTGAGGAGGCGTCATGGTTCCCGAGATCAACTACTGGGCGGTGCTGCTCGCGATGCTCTCGAGCATGGTCGTCGGCTCGCTCTGGTACACGCCGAAGCTGTTCGGCACCCGGTGGGCGCGGCTCGCGAACGTCGACATGACCGGTTCGGCGCGCAGCGCCGTATGGCCGATCATCACGACCGTCATCGTCAGCTTCATCACCGCGTGGGTGCTCGCCGGAGCATCCGCCATCGCCTGGCACTTCTACGAGGGGTCGTTCTTCCTCGGCACGGTCGTGACCGGCGTGCTGCTGTGGGCCGGATTCACGGCGGCGCGGTTCATCACGCACGATGCGTTCGAGGGGCGCCCGACTCAGCTCACGACGCTGAACATCGCGCACGAGCTCGTGACGATCGTCATCATGGCCGTGATCATCGGCGTCTGGCCGCCGGCCGGCACGGTCTGAGCGGGATCTACGCGGCGACGCGGGCGACGGCGGCGATGGCGCTCGCGAAGAAGCCGAGGCCGTCGATGCCGGAGCGCATGGCCGCCGACGTGTCGGGGCCGAAGCCCGGCTCCGTGGCGTGCTCCGGATGCGGCATGAGTCCCACGACGTTGCCCGCCTCGTTCGTGACGCCGGCGATGTCGCGCAGCGACCCGTTCGGGTTGACGCCGGCGTAGCGGAAGGCCACGAGACCCTCGCCCTCGAGGCGGTCGAGCGTCTCGTCATCGGCGATGTAGCCGCCCTCGCCGTTCTTCAGGGGTATGACGATCTCCTGGCCGGTCTTGAACGTGTTGGTCCACGCAGTGTCGGAGTTCGCGACCGTGAGCTTCTGATCGCGTCGCACGAAGTGCTGGTGATCGTTGCGGATGAGGCCGCCGGGCAGCAGGTGCGCCTCGACGAGCATCTGGAAGCCGTTGCAGATGCCGAGCACGGGCATGCCCTTCGCGGCGGCATCCTTCACCTCGGCCATGATCGGCGAGAGCGCGGCGATCGCTCCGGAGCGCAGGTAGTCGCCGTAGCTGAATCCGCCGGGGAGGACCAGTGCGTCGACGCCCTCGAGGTCGTGCGAGCCGTGCCACAGGGCGACGGGCTCGGCGCCGGCGAGGCGGACGGCGCGCTGCGCGTCGCGATCATCGAGCGAACCCGGCCAGGTGATGACCCCGATGCGGACGCTCACTCGACGACCTCGATGCCCACGACGTCCTCGATGACGGAGTTCGACAGGACGTCGCCGGCGATCTTCTCGGCCGCGGCGAGCACCTCGTCGGTCACCTCGCCGTCGACCGTGAGCTCGAAGCGCTTGCCGATGCGGACGTCGCTGAAGTCCGTGACGCCCAGGCGTGCGAACGCACCGGAGACGGCCTTCCCCTGCGGGTCGAGCAGTTCGGACTTGGGCATGACGTCGACGACGATGGTGGGCATGAACGGCTCCGGATGTCGCGGGAAGGCGGGCGCTGCCAGTCTACCGGCCCGAGGGCCCGAGCCCGATGCGGGTGCAGGTCGCCCGGGCGGACGATGGACCCCCCGTTCATCCGCCCGAGCACGTCGAGAGCAGCTCATCGACGCTCCCGCACCCTGTACCCCCAGCGGCGAGAAGAGTCCCTGCGTATGCAGGTTAGAGTCATCGCCCGCATGGCGCACCGTGGAGAGTTGCAAGGCCCGCTACTCTCCAAGGGGCAGGCCGGGGGAGGACGCCATGAAACTCAGCGAGCTCGCCGCCCGCAGCGGGGTCAGCACGACGACGCTGAAGCACTGGATGCGGGTCGGCATCCTGCCGGCGGGCACGCTGCGCAATCGCACCACGGCCGTCTACGAGCAGAGCCATGTCGACCGGGCGCTGCTGATCGCGGTGATGCGCGACTCGTACGGAGCATCCACCAGCGCCATCCGCTCGCTCACCGAACTCATCGACTCGGAGGGCGTCTCGACGCTGGACGTGATGAACGCCTGTCAGGCGTTCGCACTGGGGACCCCGCACGGGTCCTCCACCGACCCCGATCTGGCGGCGTACCGCGAGCGCACGTACGAGCTGATGCGGCGGCGGGACTGGCGCGGCTACCCCGGGGCCGCCGAGCAGGGTCTCGCCCACGCCCTGGCGCAGGCTGCCGAGGTCGGCCTCGACTACGACGTCGACGAGCTCATGCAGTACGCCGACGCGCTCGAGCCCTTCGCCGGTCGCAACATCGCAGCTCTCCAGCCGGACGGATCTCCTGACGTGGTCGCCCGTCGGATGCTCCTGGCCGTCAACGCCCGAGCCCGCCAGCTCGTCGCCGTGAGCAGTCT
>Ga0172374_1001365_pt1 | contig 16327 bp, 14 predicted proteins | sample LakKiv3m_FD_114536 | JGI IMG/M metagenome (GOLD analysis project Ga0172374, IMG submission 114536) | Freshwater microbial communities from Kabuno Bay, South-Kivu, Congo - kab_092012_10.3m | ecosystem: Environmental > Aquatic > Freshwater > Lake | place: Democratic Republic of the Congo... | reverse complement strand
CGGCAAGCCTGCGCCGTCGATGGGCGTCATGCAGGCCGCGATGGGCAACGAGGCGCAGATCCGCATCGTGCACGACACCATCCGCGCCTACCTCGACGCTCACGGGATGCGCGACCTCCGCGACCTGAGCGCTCGCGCGGGGGAGTCCGCATGAGCCGCGAAGCGGGACGGCCCGACGTCACCCTGCGCATCCGCCCGAGCGCCCTCTGCCGCACGCCACCGACAGGAGCGGCGGAGGATCGCTTCATCGCCCAGCTCGGCTCGGTCGGCCTCGGCAGCTCGTCGTACGTCGTCGCACCGCGCGAGGCGCAGACTCCGGAGTGGATCGTGCTCGGTTACGCGACCGGAGAGCACGAACGGGTGTGGCGGCGGTCGCGGAAGCACACGGACGGAGTGCTCGCGTACCGCCTGGTCGAGGACGACTCCTCGAGCGGGTACGTGTCCGTCGCCTGAGGGACGGTCCGCTCCCGTGCGGCCCTCCGGACGGTTCCGGGGAGGGGCACCGCCACATGGCAGGCTGAGCGGTGCACATACCCGTGGACGAACACCGAAAGCGCCATGACCCCGTGAGCCTCCGAGTCTCGACCGTCGACCCGCAGCAGGTCGCCCAGCTGCGGCGATGGAACGGCCTCCTGCGCGACGGCTACGCGGTCGGACGGCAGAGGGTCTGGGCTCGCAGCGACGACGCGGTGATCGCGCAGTTTCAGAATCCGCATCCGACCCGGAGGTCGGTGCTGCTGCTCGCCGAGATCGACGGGGTGTCCGTCGGAGCCGCAGAGGCTCACGCGAATCCGGAAGAGCCGGCGGACGTGGAGATCGCCGTGCTCGACGGATTCCGGCGGCAGGGTGTCGGTCGAGTGCTGCTCGGCGCCGTTCGGGGAACGTTCCGCACCGTCGCCTCGACGATACGGGCCGAGACGTACTCGGAGGCGGGAGTCGCTTTCGCGCTCTCCGAAGGTCTGGATGTCGGCGTCCGCGAAAGCAGGCAGGTGCTCGACCTTCCGATCGCCCTCGAATCGCCGAATCGCACGCCGTCCGGCGTCGACGTCCTCTCCTGGACCGGACCGTGCCCGGATTCACTGCTGGAGAGCTGGGCAGTCCTGCGCTCCCGGATGTCCGATGACGTGCCGCTGGGGGATCTCACCCGCACGGCCGTCCCCGCTGACGTCGAGGCGGTCCGCCGCAATGAACGTCGCATGGTCGACCAGGGTTACCTCCTGGTACGAAGCCTCGCCCGCACGGACGGGGACGCTGTCGGCTACACCGAGATCCTGCTCTCGCGCCACGATCCCGAGATCGTCCATCAGGACGACACCTTCGTCGAGGAGAGGATGCGGGGTCGCGGGATCGGCCGCGCTCTGAAGGCGGCCAACCTCCGTCAGCTCATGAGCCTGCCGGAGAGCGCATCCTCCCGGTTCCTGCAGACCTACACCGCGTTGTCGAACGCGCCGATGCTCGCTCTGAACAGGGCCATCGGGTTCGAGGAAGCGGACATCCTCACCGTTCTCGAGGGGCCGCTCGGCTGAGATCGGGCGCGATGGAGCCGCTCACGACCTCAGCTCCGCGTTCACCGGTTTCGGGATGAACAGCGAGAACACGAGCGCCCCGACGAGCACGACGGCGCCGGTGATCAGTGCGGCCACGTAGCCGGAGGCCGGACTTCCCGCCTCCGCGGTGAACGAGGTCTGTGCCGCGTAGATCAGGACGAAGCTGAGGCCGGCGCCGAGGTTGATCGCTCCGGTGTTGAGGCCGGGCAGGGACCCGGGACGCTCCTTCGGCGAAAGGACCACGCCCAAGCCGTTGAGCATGATGTTGCCGATTCCGGCGTAGGTGATGCCGGCCGCGATCGACAGCAGCAGCAGAACGAGACGAGAGCTGGTCTCGACGTTGACGACCATGAGCGCGAGCACCGCGATGGTCCCGCCGAGGCCGACGCGCAGCATGGTGCGGTAGCCGACGGTGGCGGCGAGCCTGCCGCTGAGCGGGCCCATCAGCAGTCCGGCGAGCGCATACGGCATCAGGATCCACAGCGACACTTCCTCCGCGCTCATCTCCAACCCCAACGAGGTGTCCTGCGCCAGGGCAGGTACGACGCCGTTCATGATCGCGAAGATCCCGCCGAGGGTGAGCAACGAGGTGGCCGCGAGAGCCCAGGTCGAGCGTTGCTTCAGTTGCGTCGTCGAGACCAGCGGGTCGGAGATGGCACCTTCGAGCTTCCAGAAGGCGAGGAAGGAGGCGACGGCCACGGCGGCGAGCACGACGACGAGGAGAACGTCGGCTTCGGCCAGCTTTCCCAGTTCGTTGACGGCCACGAGCATCGAGCCGACCGAGACGACGAGCAGGAGCGCACCCCACCAGTCCATCCGCGGGCGATCGTCGGCCATCGTCTCCGGGGCAAGGAGCCGCACGACCAGAGCCGCCGCGATGGCCACACCGGCCATGGTCCAGAAGATCGACGCGAAGCCGTGGTTGGTCGCCAGGTATCCGCCGAGCAAAGCGTCGCCGCCCGCGATCCCACCATTCACCGCGGTCACGACGCCGAGCAGGGTGCCATACGCTTTGGGATCCTTGACCGCTGCGCGGAGCATGATCAGGCACAGCGGAACCACCGGTCCCGACACGCCCTGGATGAGGCGGCCGATGAACAACATCGGCACATTCGTGGCGAGCGCGGCGACCACACAGCCGACCGCCATCACGAGGAGCATGCCGACCAGGACGCGGCGGCGTCCGATCAGGTCACCCAGTCGCGGCAGGAACAGAGTGAACAGCGCGGCCGCCGTGAAGAACACGGTCTGGGTCGACGCGATCTCGGTGGCGGTGGCGTGGAGCTCGCGCTCCATGGTGACCAGTGCGGGGCTCAGCATGCTGGCATTCAGTTGGAACGCCAGGCACGCGGCGAGGAGGGCGATCATCAGGGGCACCACACCGGTGCCGGTGCGAACCGCTTCTTGCTGGTTGGTCATATCTCACTTCTTCGTGTGGGGGCTGGGGTCTGTGCGTGCGTAATCCTTTACGCCCGCCGTATCTTTGGAGTCAGGGTGTCGACGACGGCACAAGGGTGAGGTCGAGGATTCGGTGAAGAGAGCATCCGTCACGCTGCACGAAGTCGCCGCTGCTGCGGGAGTGTCGATCGCGACCGCTTCTCGCGCCTTGACCGGCAAGGACCGGGTCTCGGCGCAGACGGCCGAGCACGTGGCAGCGGTGGCCGAGCGGCTGGGCTACCGCGTCAATCTCATCGGACGAGGACTGCGCGCGGGTACGGGCGCCACGATCGGCGTGGTCGTCCCCGTGATCAGCAATCCGTTCTACGGTGAGCTCATCCATCGTCTCGAAGACCACCTGCAGCAACGGGGCTTCGATCTCGTCATCGCCGATTCGCACGGCGACGTCGAGCGCGAACGCGACCGGCTTCGCATGCTCGTCGAGCGCCGGGTCGAGGGCGTTTTCGTCGTTCCCTCGGACGCCGAGCTGTCTTTCGATGCAGTGGCCGACACCGCGACGCGGGTGCCGCTGGTACAGCTGGACCGTCGGGTGATCGACCTTCCGGCGGACTTCGTCGGTGTGGACAATCACCGAGGCATCGAACTCGCCATCGCGCATCTGACCGCCGCCGGGGCGACGCGACTCGTGCTGGTCTCCGGAAACGACGTCACCTCGGTGGGGCGCGAGCGGCGCGAGGCCTTCGAGAACACGGTGCGCGCGCGAGCACTCCCCCGGGAGGAGAACATCTTCGGGGAGTACCTGCTGCGGTTCGGCGAGGAGGCGGCGCGCACGCTGCTGTCGCGCGGTCCGCTCCCGGACGCGATCGTGGCCGGTGACGACCTGGTCGCCGCCGGAGTCATCGCCGCGTTGAAGCGCGCGCGGGTTCATGTGCCCTCCGACGTGCAGGTCACGGGCTTCGACGGCACGATGCTCGCCGACGTGTGCGAACCCCGTCTGACGACCGTCGTGCAGCCGTTCGACGAGCTCGCGCGCGAAGCCGTGGAGGCGCTGACCCGCCGCATGGACGAACCCGACGCCCCGTACGTGCTGAGCCGGGTCGCCCCCAGCCTGCGCGTCGCCGAGTCCACGTCTGCCGACCACTGAGCGTCAGGCCAGCGCGGCGACGGCATCCGTCACGAGGTCCCAGAACTTCGGAACATCGAGCGTGATCGCGACGTCGGCGTTGGGCTCCTTGCCGAGCATGTCGTGCAGATCGACGCAGGTCGCTCCTGCGGTGAACTCGCCCGTCGTCTCGATGTCGACGTGGCAGCGCTGAACGGAGGCGACGGCGCGATCGATCGCGATGGCCACCGTGATCGGGTCGTGAAGCGGGCCTTCGGGCATCCCTTCGGCCTTCTCGTACGTGCTGCAGAAGAAGCGCATCAGCTCGACGCCGAACGCGGAGGTCGCATTGCCGACCGCACCGATGCGCTGGATCACGTCTTCGGTGATCAGCGCCTGGTGCGAGATGTTCAGTCCGACCATCGTCAGGGGCAGCCCGGAGGCGAAGACGACCGCTGCGGCCTCGGGGTCGGCCCAGGCGTTGAACTCCGGGTAGGCGCCGACGTTGCCGCGGCCGGTGGAACCGCCCATCCAGATGATCTCCTGGATCTTCGGTGCGACCTCGGGATGCTGCTGCAGCAGGAGGGCGATGTTGGTCAGGGGACCCGTGGGGATGACGGTGAGGGGCTCCGTGGAAGCTGCGAGCGTGTCGGCAAGGAACTGCACGGCGTGGCGCTGATCGAGCGGGACCGTCGGCTCCGGGAGCACGGGACCACCCAGGGCGTTGTCTCCGTGGATCCACGCGCCGGGGGTGAGTTCTCGCTTGAGCGGCTTATCGGCTCCGGCCGCCACAGGCACGTCGGTCACACCGGCGACCGTGAGCGCGATCCGCGCATTGCGGGTGGTGTGCTCCAGGTAACCATTGCCGCCGACTGTGGTGACACCACGGAGATCGATGGCGTCGTTTCCAGCCGCGAGCCAGATGGCGAAGACGTCGTCGTGGCCAGGATCGCAGTCGAGAAGGACGGGAATGCTCATGGTGCTCCTTTGCAGATGTCGTTGCGTAAACGTTTACACTGTTTGGCGGGAACGTCAAGTCGGCACCGATCGCCGCACTGTCCGTACGCCTCCGATCCGATCAGAAAGCAGCCCCCATGACCTCTGCTCCTCTTCCGTCCCTCGTTGTGGTCGGCAGCGCCAACGTCGACGTCACCGCCTTCGTCGAGCGTCTTCCGACTGCGGGCGAGACCGTAGCCGGCGGGCGCCTCGCCCGCGACCTCGGCGGCAAAGGCGCCAACCAGGCCGTCGCCGCTGCGAAGCTCGGTGCGCGCGTGCGGATGGTGGGAGCAGTGGGGGATGACGCCGACGGGGCGTGGACCAGATCGGAGATGGAGAAGGCCGGTGTGGACACGACGGACCTCCGCACCGTGGATGCGGCCACGGGCACGGCGTTGATCGTCGTCGACGCCACTGCGGAGAATCAGATCGCCGTCTGCCAGGGCGCGAACGATCACGTCCGCCTCGACGGCGTCGACTTCGGGGACGACGACGCGGTGCTCCTGCAGTTGGAGATCGCACTGTCTGTCGTCGAAGAGGTCGCCGCCACGGCGACGGGCTTCATCGCCGTCAACGCCGCCCCCGCCCGGCGGCTGCCCGAGAAGCTGCTTCGGCGGGTGGACCTGTTCATCGTCAACGAGACGGAACGCGACCTCCTGCCCGAGCTCGCCGATGCCCGGATGGTCGCGGTGACATACGGAGCCGCGGGCGCGGCCCTGTTCCGTCGCGGTGAGGAGATCGCCCGCGCCGACGGCGTCCCTGCCGAAGCGGTGAACACCGTCGGTGCGGGAGACGCCTTCTGCGCCGCGCTCGTCCTCGCACTTCGCGCGGGCCATTCTCCGTTCGACGCGCTTGCGGCCGCATGCGCGGTCGGATCCGCGGCGGTGTCGCACGTCTCTTCCCAGCCGCCGTTCGAGCACCTGAGCCGGTATCTGCCCGAGGGGTGACCAGGAGAAGCGCTCAGTCGGGCGAGGAGTCACCAGGCGCCGTGGAGCAGCCGTGTCCAGAACGCTCAGAAGTCTGTACGCGCCTCCTCATCGATGTCGAGCGCGGTACGGTCCTGCGCCCAGGAGACTAGGGCAGCGTCGAGTTGGCGCCGAAGCCATTCCGTTGTCTGTTCCTCGACCGGGGTCGAGGCGAGCTGCCGGGTGCGTTCATCGACGGTGCCGGTGAGGTCAGGGGGAGTGCTCATCATCCTTCTTTCGTAAGTGGTGGGAACGTGGTGCCGTCACAGGAGTGGGAGACCTTCGCCGAGGGCGATGCCGTACCGCGCGATATTCCGAGCGATGGGCAATCGCGTGCTGTTGTACGCCCGCAAGGTGTCCTCGACGGAGAAGTCCTGAAGGAGGGAAGCGAGATCGAGCGCATCGCCCGCAGCCTTTGCGGCGCCCATCGCCGTGTGCGGTCGCACCACGGCCGCGGCGTCACCGAGAAGGAGTGCGCGGCCATGAGCGAGGCTCGGTGCGACGTAGTCGAGCACTCCTTGCAGGAATGGACGACCTTCAAGTGCCACCACTGACGCGAGCTGCGGAGGGAGGCGGTCTTGTGCCTGCTCGACGAGCACGTCGACGACCCCCTGCGGAGTCTGTCCCGGGGCGAGTGACATGGCCTGCGGTGGTCGCCCCGCGGCCGTCATCAGAGTTGACATCCGCCCCGAGTCCAGCCCGCGATACCACACCCAGTTATAGCGTCGGGACCCAGGCATCGTCTCACCATTCGGCCCGGGAACGAGATAACCGAGCGCATGCTCACCGGGGCCCGTGTAGAACGTCATCCGCTGGAAGAGTGTGGACGCCGCCTGCGGCGGGACGGCCGCCTCCGGGACGATGCCGCGCCAGATCGAGTACCCGACATATCGGGGTCGGGCGACCCCGGGCACGATCTCGCTGCGTACCTGGGATTGAGCGCCGTCGGCGGCGACCAGAAGGTCGGCGTCGTGCGCGCCCGCCGATGTACGAAAGGTCACTCGACTGCGGTCCGCGTGCACGTCACGGACGGCTGCGTCGAGATGGTAACGGTCGTCGGGCACCGCCGACCTCAGCGCATCGTAGAGGCGATCCCAGGACAACTGCGTCTGAGTCGCCCGTTCGCGATGCCGCACCGCGCCGGCGCGGTCCAGACTTATGCGCTCCGTTGAGGTCACGCCGGGAACGGCCGAGCGTGGAAGCCCGATGGCATCGAGCGTCGTGAAGATCTGGTCCTGCGCGACGAGTCCTGCACCGCGCGCGCGGAGACCGCTCATCGATTTCTCGAAGACCTGAACCTGATGACCGGTTCTGTGCAGCAGAGCCGCAGTGAAGAGCCCTCCGAGCGACCCGCCTGCGATGGCGATGTCGTACGTCGTTCGGCTCGTTGGGCTCATGCCCTCACGCTATTCGCGATGTTCGCCGTGCCCGTCAGACGAATGTCGCGCATGATCACGACTGCCGTACAGGATGCACGGACACGGCGCCAGCGATGGCCAGTCCTGGCTGAGTCAACGCGCCGAGAGAGGCGGGGCGAACCCGTCCGCCGAGCGAGCGCCGGTGCGGGTGAGCCGCGACAGACGCTCGCTGGGCGAAGGATGTGCACGCCCGTTCTCGGAGTGCCGGGAGACCGGGAGATCAACGAAGTGCTCCACGAGCGGCTCTCGAGTGCTCAGCGCAGCAGCACGCCGAAGCAGGTCGGCATCCCACTCGGTGTGACGGCTGCGCAGCTGCGCGATGTGCTCGCGCCAGCTTCCCAGCGTGTACATCTCCACGATCTCGTCCGGCCGCTCGGTCGTCTCGTACATGTGCCAGGTTCGCGCGCCCGTGCGATAGCGAGTCTGCGCGACCATTCCCATGACAGAGCGGAACTCCTCCCTGTTCTCGAGAGGCACGAGGTAGCTCACCGTGACGAGGGCAGCCCGCTCATCCGCAGACCTTTCCGGGCCGGGGCTCTCCTCAATGCTCACGATGCCCCGTCCGATCCCCACTGGCACTCGAACGGGAAGCAGCAGCTGAGCAGTCGCCAGCGCAAGGATGATGAAACCGGCGGACACAACCACCGTTTCAGCTCCTACCGCGCCAGCTATGGCTCCCGCTACCGCCGACCCGACAGCCGTGCCACCGAAGAGCACGAGCTGATAGATGGACAGACCGCGAGTGCGTACCCACGCAGGCAGGAAACCCTGCACCACGCCGTTCACCGTGGCGATGACGCCGATCCATCCCATGCCCGCGCCGACCATCGCGAATCCCACGACCCACAGGCTGTTCGTCAGCAGCAGCGCGCACAGAGCGACCCCGAAACCGGCCATCGACGCCAGGAGCACGCCGTTGACACCCAAACGTGAGCGCGCGGCCCGCAACAGCAACGCACCGGCGATGGATCCGCCACCGAGAGCGGCGAGAAGAAGGCCGTATCCAGCGGCGCCCAGCCCGAAGGTCTTCTGCGCGAGCACCGGCAGTAGCGCCCACAGGGCGTTCGCCGGGAGGAGGAACAGGACGAGCCTGACATACAAGGATCTGATGACCCGTGCGTGGAGGACGTAGCGAAGCCCCGCGCGAGTGGCATCGAGGAACGGCTCCGGTCGCGACAGCGGCGCGACGTATGTGCGCCAGGCCAGCAGAGCCACGAGATACAGGACGAACGACGCCGCGTTCGCGATGAACACGGCGGTGACGCCGAGCTGCGCGATGAGCAGCCCTGCAGCCGCAGGCCCCACGGCACGGGCGACATTGGCGCTGATCGAGCTGAGCGATGCCGCGTCCGGGATCAGACGTGCTGGCACCACGTCTGAGGTGATGGCCTGCGCGGCAGGCATCTGTACCGCCGCTGCCGCCCCCAAGACGAAGGTCAACGTCAGCAGCGCCGCCGGCGTCAGACCCCCGCCGCCGGAGAGCAAGGCGAGTGCAAGGGAAGCGCCCAATTGGACGACCTGAGTGACGATGAGGACACGACGCCGATTGAGGAACTCTCCGAGAACACCGGAAGGCAACGCCAGAAGAAGCACGGGCGCGGCCGATGCTGTCTGCACGAGCGCCACGACGGCAGCGCTGCTGCCGTCGTCGACAAGCTGCCACTGGGCTCCGACGCTCTGCATCCAGGTGCCGATGTTGCTGATCAGCCCGGCGATCCAGAGGAGGCGGAACGCGGGCACGCTGAGGGCGGCGAACGAGTGGTCACGGGCATCAGCCCGAGATCGCCGTGATGCTGAGCGTGAGAGGGAAGGTGCCGTCGTCATGGTGATGCTCCGGGATCGCCTACGAGAGCGTGGAGCGCGCGGCGTCGAGAATCAGTCGGGCCACGTCGCCCGGGTGCGTGTGAGTGACCAGGTGCGGTGCAGGGATCTCCACGATCTCGCGTGCGTTCGCTCGTTCGAGCCCGAAGCGCACAGCGTCGGGATTGACGACGCGGTCGGCGCTCGCGACGACGCCCCAGGTCGGAAGAGTCTTCCAGGCTGCGGCGTTCGCGCGCTCGGCGAGCACGGCTGCGGCGAGCGGCCGCTGCGTCACGGCGAGCACAGCAGCCTCGTCGGACGGGATGCCGAGGGCTGCGAGAAACGGGAACTCGTCGATTGCGATGCTGACCTCCCGGTGCGTCTCGCCCTCTGCGGGGTAGGTGTCGTACTGGAGGAACGGCACCGCATCCGCGTCAGGGAATCTCCGATGTAATTCGTCAGCGCTTTCGCCCTCCTCGAGCACGTATCCCGCGACAAGAACGAGACCGCGGACGTTGGCGGCGGTCCCGGCAACGCTCGCGACTGTCGCGCCATACGAGTGACCCACGAGCAGCACCGGTCCGTCGACGCGTTCGACGAACGAGCGCACGTAGGCTGCGTCGTCGCACAGGCTTCGGTTGGAGATCGCGGGGACCCGCACGTCCGCTCCGCTCCCCAGCAGCCTCATCACCACCGGGGACCAGCTCATTCCATCGGAGAACGCGCCGTGCACAAGCACGACGGTGGGGTTCACAGACATTCCACGCTTCCTTCCACCGGTGTATCCGGCCCTGCTTCGAAGCTAGGCCGAGCGATGTTTCAGACGATCCGACGGACTGTCGTCACTTCACTGGACGGATGTCGCACGCGCGAGAATCGACCGACCGCAGGAACTCAGCGACCACGTCGTTGAAGGCTGCCGGATTCTGGAGGAACGGAAAGTGGGAACTCGCGACGTCGCGAGGGAAGATGTGAACGACCGATCCAGGGATGCGGGAGGCGACGTCGCGCTGCGAGTCGGGAGACACGTGGCTGCCATCGCATCCCAAGACGAGGGTGGGTATCCGGATACGGGGCAACAGGCTGCGCCAATCCTGAGCGCCGTGGTCGAAGAGCAACGGAGCCGCGATCTGGCGGGGCGTCTTCCCTACTTCCTGGGTTATGAACTCCCACAGATCGTGGTCCACCGGCCCGGTGAACATGCCTCTGACGAACGCACGCACCGCGCTTTCGCCGTCGTCGGACGCGATGGCCGCGGCGAGGGCGGAAAGTCCGTCGACGGGGAGGATGCTGCCCGCGGACGCGGTCTCGGCCGATGACATCCACGCCTGGGCGACCACAGCAGATGGTTGGTCGACAAGTGTGAGTGAGCGAACGAGGCCGGACCCGAACAATTCAAGGTAGGACCAGATGACCGACGCCCCCATGGACCACCCGAGAACGTCAAACTGCGGCTGCGAGAGGTCAGCCAGAACATCACGGAGATCGGCGGCCAGTCGCGCGATGCGGAGGCCGTACAGCGGCTTCTCGGAATCGCCATGGCCACGCATGTCGTAGGTGATGACGCGCCGGGGAGCGAGTCCCTCAAGCTGTCCGCGGAACATCGCCTGGGACTGTGACCAGCCGTACAGGAGGACGAGCGGCACTCCGTCGCCGCCGGTGTCGCGAACGACAAGTGCGACACCATCGGTGGTGCGAACCGTGCGCTCCTCGTACTTCATCGGATGTGACCGGCATTCTCCCAATACGCGGCAAGCTTCAAGCCGAGGTGCAGTGCACTGCGCTTCATTCCGTCGTCGAGCGCGTCGCGCACGACGTCAGGCATGTTCTCCAACCGGTAGTACAACGTGGTCCGGTGGATGTGCAGCACGTCGCAGACCTTCCGGACCTGGTGAGCGTTGTCAAGCAGCGCCTCGACGGTGTGGCGTCGGAGCTGGTCGGAGTCGTGGATCAGAGCGTAGGCGGCAGGGGAGTACCACTGCAGCCGATTCGGGTCGGTGACCACATCCGCTATCAGCAGCCACGGACCGATCTCCTCGGCGCGCAGACTGGTCCCGAGTTGTGGAAGCATCTCCGCCACAGCCGCCGTCGCCAACGCTCGATCGACGACGGGGCGAAGGTCATGATCCGTCTCCGAGAGGGAAGCCGAGCCGATGGCCCGAAGGAGCACTCCGGCACGTTCGGCTTCCGCGGCGACCATCGTGCTCACCTGCTCGACGCTGTCCGCGCGACCGAGAAAGATCAGCGCCGCGCCGACCTCGCCGATGAACGTCAACGTTGCTCTCGCGACGCTCTCCAATGCACGCCCGAGCGACGCCCGTTGGACGACTCCCGTGTCATGACCGATGGCGACCGCCTGAACGACGGTCTCCTCCCCGCGCGTCACGCCATGTGCTCGGACAGCAACGCTCAGTGCGTCTCTCCGGACAACAGGGTCGCTCGCCAACAGAGAACGCATGACGGTTTCGCGCGCGGACAGGGCATGGTTGTGCGCGCGAGCCGAAAGCGAGTCCCGCACCACATCGACCGCGGCGTCGATAGCGCGGAAGTGCTCCTCCCGCAGCGGCGGGAGTCCTCCTGTGATGAGCCACAGGAACCCGAGCAGCTCGTCGTCGGATCGAATCGGGACAGCTAACCGCTCGTGAGCGTTGAACTGCCGTAGATCCACAGTCTGGGGCCTTCGAGCAAGCGGGAGGTGGAGGCTCTCGAGGTACTCGCGCTCTCGTGCGGGAGTACCTCGACGAAGAAGGGCTCGGGCCCGAAGGTCGTCGATCTCGTCGCCCTGGACGCTGGAGACGACCGGTCGGTACGCGTTGTCGTTTATGACGACCGACCGGCCGAGGGTCTCGGCCAGCTCGTCGACGAGGTCCTGCAGGTCCAGACTGCGCCCCAGCAGTCGCGTCTCGGAATCGTGCATCTGGTGGTCATCCCATCGGTCGTTCTTGTCCCCGAGGATTGACGCTACGGTCGAGGATGCGAACCCTGGGAGGCCGAGTTCGTACCCCTTTCGCAGAGCCGTCATTGCTCTGCGCCGGCGAGCGATGAGGGCGCGCCGCCGGGCAATCCTGCGGCGAGCGAAGCGAAGACTGATTCCGTGATCGTGCCCGACGGCGCGGACAGCACGGTGAGCTGATACCCCTGCATGCTACGGATCGCGAAGTTCTGAGCGTCCACGGGAATCGTCCCGACACCATCGATGTCGACGCGAAACAGGGCATCCTCAGGGCCTGAGACATCATGCCGCGCCCAGATCCTCGAGAAATCCGGGTCGCTCGAGAGCTCGTCGACGATCTCTCGAAGCCGAGGCGCGTCAGGATGTGCATCACGACGCAGCGTCGCGACCGCCGACCGAGTCATCTCCTCCCACTCGACGAGCGTGCGTTTCATGCGGGCATTGAAGAGGTTGATGACCTGATTTCCGCCCACGGAGAGACCACCCAAGCCGAACACCGTCGCCAACGGATTCGACGCCACGATGTCACGGTACGGGTCGGAGATATACGCCGGCGTGTGCGTCCAGCGACCCAGAGTCCGAGTGATCCTGTCCGCGGAGTCCGCTGGTGGCTCGCTCGGCGCGAACGGACGGTCAGACGAGATCTGCATCATGTAGGCGAACGAGGTCGCACCCAGGCGAAGCGCGCCGGCCAATGCGGTAAGAACCTGCTCGGAAGGGCGGGGCACGCGACCCTGTTCGATCCTCAGGTAGTACTCGGCACTGATTCCCGCGAGTTCAGCGACCTCGCGTCTGCGCAGTCCCGGGACTCGTCGCCCGGTTTGCCGGTCCAGCCCCACCTCCTCCGGCTGCACCACGGCGCGGCGAGCGCGAAGGTAGTGACCGAGATTGAGGGAGGAAGCGTTCATCAGGGTCCTTCGGGGCAGATTCGGGGGATCGTCAGTCACCGTACGGTCCCGCGCTCCTCGTCCACATCACCTGCGCAGGGCATCCATATCCCCACATCCTGTCGATCGCGAGTCGAACCAGGCTGACCCGGAGCCCGATGGCGGTCGTGGCTTTGCCATAATCGGTCTATGCAGGATCGCCCCTCCGGCCCGACCCCAGTGTCAGATCGGATGTATCTTGCAGGCGCTACGGAGACACCGGCGAGCCCTCTGCGTGGACGTGCGAGCGAAGTCGGGGCGATGCTCGATGCCATGACCGCGTCGATGGGCGGACGCGGACGTCCCGTGCTCCTTCGTGGGCGCCCGGGTATGGGCAAGACGCGGATACTTGCCGAACTCATCGCGGCAGCCGAGTCCCGTGGCTGGCGGACGTTCACCATCACGCCCGACGTCGACTCGAGCGCTGTTCCGCTCGGAGCGCTCCTCGAGGCCGGCCGCCGCTCCGAGCCTGCGCTGATCCGTGACACCGACCTTCGCGCTGCACTCGCCGGTTCCGAGCCGCAGTACTGGGTGACCAGGCTTCTCGCGGACGGCCTGGAAAGCGCTGCGACCGACGGCGAGGGTGTCGTGGTCGTCGTCGACGACCTGCAGTGGCTTGACGCGTCCTCGCTGACTGTCCTGGTCTCCCTTGTACGTGAGCTGGGCGACCAACCCATCGCCTGGGTACTCGCCAGCCGAACGGGACGCGCACGTGCAGCGCATTCTCAGTCTCTTCATTTCTTGGAAGCGAACGGGGTGATCCTTGATCTGTCTCCCGTGGCGGCGACGGCAGCTCGCGCCATCGCTGCGGACCTCGCTGGTGGTAAGCCTGGACCGAAGCTGGTGGATGCTCTCCAACGCACGGCGAGCGTACCGCTCCTCATCGTCGAGATGATGCGGGGTCTGCGGGAAGAGAATCTCCTCGTGGAGGAGGATGGGGTTGTCGACGCGGTGACCGATGCGATTCCCGCGCGATTCGGTGCCTCATCGCGTGTCCGCATCGAGCAGCTCTCCCCGGAGGCGCTGCACTTCGCTCAGGTCGCAAGCCTTTTCGGTCGCACGTTCACCCTCGGCAATGTGCTGGCTGCGACAGGTCAGACCGCCATAAGCTCCGCTCCCGCGATACAGCAACTTCTGGCCGGCGATTTTCTCGTCGAAGATGATGACAGGATGTCGTTCCTCCACGACACGATTCGCGAAGCAGCGGAGGCAACCATCCCGCCTGCACTTCGCCGGGCCATGCTCCGCGAGGTCGTTCGACTGAGAATCGCCTCGGGTGAACCAGCGTCGGCTGTGGCCGCGGCATTGGTGGAGACCGCGTACCCGGGCGACCGCGACTCCTTCGACCTGATCCGTCGCGCAGCTCACCAGCTCGCATCATCAGACTCCGCCCAGGCGGCGGACCTCGCTGAGGCAGCTCTCCAGCTGGCCCGCCATGTGCCGCAATTCGCGGAAGACGCGGCAGAGATGCTGCCGTACCTGTGGGCCGATGGACGCCATGTGACCGCGGACGCAGCGGCTCACGACCTCACTCCCTACCTCTCCCCGCAATCACGAGCGCGGTCGATGCTGGCAGTGGCTCGCAGGCAGACAGAGACATCCTTCGACCAGGCCATCGCGACGTGCGATCTGGCGCTGGCGCTCCCCGATATCGCCCGACAGACCCGTGCGGAGCTTCTCGCAGTGCGCGCGTTGAACTGCGCCAACAAGGCCGACTTCGTCGGGCTCACAGAGACTCTCGCACGAGCTCGCGAGATAGCTGACCCCGCGACCGACCACCTCGCTCTGGCGACTGTCGACGCCACGGAGTCTGTGTACGCGCTCAACAGTGGTCGCTTCGACGAGGCGGTCCGTCTCATCGAGGCCGCAACATCGCGCGTCTCCGAGGCAGGGCTGGATCCTGCTCGGTGGCTTCCCGAAGGGTTGTGGGCTGCTTTCCTGCACAATTCCCTCGGCGATCCGGATCGCGCGCTCGCGATGGTGGATGCCGGGCTCGCAGACTCGCGTCGTGCGCACGCCGTCGTTGCGGAGGCGTACTGGATGATGATCCGAGCCCGTGTCCTGTACGAACTCGGGCGACTGGAAGACGCGCGCGTCCAAGCCGAATCGGTCCTGTCGCTGTCCGAAGAACTGAATCTCGGAGACTTCGCTCACGCCACCGCTGGCGTCGTGCTTTTCCGCATCGCCCTGCACACAGGGGACGTGCAGGCCCGCGCGCAGGCAGGACCCATCATGACGGCCCTGGCCGAAGGGCCAGGCGTCACCAGAGCCGGACGATGGATGCTCACTCTCTCTGCCATCGACCGGGGCCAGTGGGCGGAGGCCGTGCAGTTGGCAGATCTCGCCGTGCAGTCGCTGGATCAGCCCATCCCCGCGATGACGACACCCGTCGACTTCGCCGACGATCTCGTCCTCCTCGATCTCGCCCTCAGCACAGGCGACTCCTCCATGGCGGCCGCGGTGGCCGCGCGGGCAGAGAGACGTCATCGGCACAACCCGAGGAATCCGCTGGCCGCAGCGATAGCGGCGGCCGTGCAGAGCAGAGTCTCCGGCGAGTTCGCGCCAGCGAGCCAGGCGGTGTCCGTGCTCCGCGAGCTGTCGCGCCCCCTCGTGCTCGCGCGCGTCCTCGAGCAGTGCGACGCCGTGGATCACGAAGCCGACCGTGCCGTCGCTTCGCTCAGTGAAGCGCTCGCCATCTACGAGTCTCTAGGGGCGGTGCGCGATGCGAGTCGCGTCTTGCAGGCGTTGCGTGGCCGCGGGATCCTCCGCAGGCCTCGTCAGCTGCAGAAGCCCCAGCTTCTCTCGGCACGGGAGCAGCAGGTCCTCGACCTCGTGTCCGACGGCGCGACGACGCAGCAGATCGCGGATGCCCTGTTCATGTCGCCCCACACGGTCATCTCCCACATTCGTCATATGTACGCCAAGACCGGTGTGAATTCCCGGGCCGAGCTTCGTGGCTGGGAGGCAAAGCGTCGGCAGCGCCGTCATGCAGGTTAGACCGCTCACGCATGGACCTGATGCCACGCACAGATCTGGAACCCTTGCAGCCGGAAGCTGGAGAATCCCATCACCTCGACGGCGGCGGAGCCTGCGAGACGGAGCCGCAGCCGCTGCTCGGTCAGGACGGTATCGCCCCGCACCGCGACGGAAACCATGGTCGTCGACCACTCATCGAAGCTCGCGTGCATGTCCGCGAGCATGCGAGTCACGGCACTCCGTCCT
>Ga0172374_1001364_pt1 | contig 16328 bp, 17 predicted proteins | sample LakKiv3m_FD_114536 | JGI IMG/M metagenome (GOLD analysis project Ga0172374, IMG submission 114536) | Freshwater microbial communities from Kabuno Bay, South-Kivu, Congo - kab_092012_10.3m | ecosystem: Environmental > Aquatic > Freshwater > Lake | place: Democratic Republic of the Congo... | reverse complement strand
TGAGGGCGAGATCTGTCAAATCGACCTCGTCCTCGGGCACGTCACCTTTTTGGTCGTCGGTGTCATACTGCCAACCGAGCCACGTCCGCGGCATGAATTGGAACGGGCCGATTGCCCCGACCGATGAACGCATCGATGAGCTGTGCGAGAAAATCGTCTCGACGCGATGCACCGCGGCGAGGAGCCGCCAATCGACGTCATAGCTTGCCGCTGCATCCTCATACACGTCGCGATGGACAGCCGGGATGCCATGATCCCCGTAGTAGGCCCGGTAAAGGGCGTTGTTCACTTTATCATGTTGACCAAACCAGCCGATTGCGCCGAGGCACAGCACGATCACAAGCATAAGACCGGTCAGTCGCAAAATCAATCGTTTCAAGATTCCGCCTCCTAGCTTTCTAGACAATACCCGAATAGTGTAGCATATAGCTAACAGGAAGGACAGGAGTGGATATTCATGCTCGAACAGGCCGTCTTTACCATCATTCTCGTGTATTTATTGATCGTCCAGTTGTTCAACGCGCGGTTGATGAAACCGATGATCGAGACGCTCGGGCGAAGCCGCGTGTACGATCAGACCATCAAATCGGCGTGGGGGCTGTGCCTGCTGTTATTCGCCATCGTCTTTTTGTTCCGGGTCCCGCCCGAAGCAGTCGGGCTCGGCTTCGCCCCGGCCGAGGGGGATTTGCGGGCTTGGCAGTACTTCTTTTTGACAAGCGTCCTCATCTCCGCCTTGATCGCGTTCTATCTGCTCGTGAAAACGTCCCCGGGTTTGCGTCGCCGGTTACGACCATATTATGAGCTCGAGATTGAACGACTCCTGTTGCCTCAGACGATTCAGGAGGCGAGAGCGTGGGGCGCCGTGTCTTGGACGGCCGGTGTGACCGAAGAGTTCATCTTCCGTGGCGTGCTGCTCTACACGGTCACGCTGTGGCTCGACGTCTCGTCCCCGATGCTCGCTTTGATCGGTGGTGCGTTATTCGGTTTGGCCCACGCTTATCAAGGTGTCCGAGGCATCCTCGTGACCGGACTCGTCGGGTGGGGGCTCGGTTATCTATACTTGGCGATGGGCGTCCTATGGCCGGTGATGGTCGTACATGCCTTGCTCGACCTTATCGCTGGGCCGATTCACGTCGTCGATTCAGAAACTGACTGACGGCCGCCTCATAGGCGGGTTGGTCTTTCAAGATACAGTTCGTATGTTCCGCGCCGTGGATGAGGGCGATTTCATTTTGACGGTTGAGCGCATTCATCTCGACGGACATCCAGGTCGGCACGAAATCGTCCTCTGTCCCATGGATGAATAAGACGGGCGCATCGATCGCCGCGAGCGCTCGTTTCGGTCGGACTTGGTGCATCCGGAATCCGGCCCGCGTCCAAAGGAAGTAATTGATTCCCGGTAGCAACAAATCACCAGGCAGTCGGTGCAGGACGTTCAACTGATGACGCATGAGTTGTCTCATGTCGTCGAACGGGCACTCGGCAATCAAAAAGTCGACATCGGTCAAAGGACCGGCCTGTAAAATCGAGGCGGCTCCCATCGACACGCCATGTAGCCCGACCTCGGTGACGGACTCATTGGCCCGCAACCAGTCGACCCAATCGACGATGTCATGTTTCTCGTGATAACCGTACGACGCGTAGACGCCCTCGGATTCGCCGTGGGACCGTAAGTCGACGGCGAGCAGATTGTAGCCGAGGCGATGGAACATCGCCAAATGCGGGGCCATGAAGCTATGGGACGCCGTATAGCCGTGCACAAAGACGATCCATTTCGATGAGCCTTCGTTTCGGTAAACACGCCCATAGAGGCGGTATCCGTCTTGCGAGCGGAGCGAGACGTGCTCGAACGGCACGTCGTGATAAAAGGATTGATCTTCCTTCGTATAAGGGGCCAACAGCATCTCAGGCGTCTTGCGTTTCCCTCGTGTCATGCGTTTGAACGCATAGTAGCTGATGGCATAATAGCCAGTGAATAATGTTGCGAGTCCAACCTTCCATCTCTTCTGCATATGAACCGCTCCTTTCCCCATTATTGTACCCGAAAACACGTTCCCAATTCACGTGCCACGTGGGACAGGGCGTGCTTTGCGTGACGTAACACCAGGGCTTACGTCTGACAAGCCTGATTGTGCCGAACAGGGTTGCCGCGTATGATGAGAGCGAACAGTCACCAAGTGGGAGGAAGCAAACCGATGGAGCGACAGGCGATGTATCAATTTTTACAGGCGTGTTTGACGGGACAGACGGATTATACGACGACTGACGGAGTAACGTTTTATCGCGCTCCGACGAGCGGGGAACGGCAGCATGCAATCGTCTTGGACGTGTTGATTGATCGCTATTTATGTCGGCCGGGCCAGACGATTGAACTGTCGGTCCCGGACATCGCCGTCTCCATCGACGTGTCGGCGGACGAGATTGTCCGGTCCGTGCTCGCGCTCGCCCGCATCACGCTCGTCGCGCAACATATCGAGGAGCGGTTGATTCGTGTCGTCTCGGCGGATATAGATGAAGCGGGACGCTTGAGGCTCATCATCGGCTTCAATGCTTGGCTGACGCATCATCTGGGGCAACTATCGGACGAGTGGGTCGAATTGCCGGCTCGTATGCACATCATATGACACACCGTGAATGACAAATAGGGAAGGCCGCGACGGACGCGGTCTTCCCTATTTTTAATGGCGAGGCGATGGTAGAAGTTGTCCGTCCTGAAGCAACAAGACGCGGTCGCAGACATCGAGCATGCGTTCATCGTGGGTGATGACCAGGACCCTCCGTCCATGATGACGCGCCTCGGCGACGAGCAGTTCCATCACCCGGCGACCGTTCTCGAAATCGAGGCTCGCCGTCGGTTCATCGGCCAACAATAGCCGAGGCCGATTGATGAGGGCACGGGCGACGGCGACGCGCTGACGTTCGCCGCCCGACAAGTGCTTCGGCAGTTGATTGAGGCGATGGCTCAGACCGAGGACGTCGAGCAGATGGAGCGGGTCTTGTTTGGATGCGCTCTCGGCCTGGACGAGCTCGAGTTGTTCCCGAACCGTCAAATACGGGACGAGGTGGGCCTGCTGAAACACGAAACCGATTTCATTCAAGCGAAGCAAGCGTCGTTCTTCTTCGCTCGCAGCGAGCAATTCCCGTCCCTCGAGCTCGATGCGCCCGACGTCCGGTCGTTTCAATAAACCAAGAATTTGGAGCAGCGTACTCTTTCCGCTCCCGCTCGGTCCGATGATGCCGATACATTCCCCGGGCTCGACCTGTAAATCGATGCCACGCAAAATCGGTTGTCCGTCATACGTGTGGCAAATATTGGTTAATTTCATTGTCCGATTCCTCCTAACGCGTCGGCGGCGTCCAGCCGGCGCAATTTCCACAGCGGCAACAGCGTCCCGATGAGCGAGAGAATGGCCATGATCGCACCATATGCGAGCACGTTGCCCAAGTCGAACCGGAACGGGATGGCGTCTGGGACGAACGTACCGGTGAACCCCGTCAGCACCGTGGCCAACAGGCTCGCCATGAGCACCGTGGTCATAACTTGGATGACGAGTGCCGTGCCGATGACGCGGGGACGAATCCCGATTGCTTTCAAAATCCCGAGTTCCGGGAGCTTTTGGAGTGTCAACATATAAAAGAAAGCGGTCAAGATGAATGCGCCGATGAACAGCAAGAAACCGCGCATCATCGTGAACGTGCCTTGCTCCGCTGTATATCCGGGAACGGCCTCAACGACGTCCTGTTTCGTCATCGGTGCGAGTGAGGTGTCGGTATTCCCGAGCCAGGCCGAGACATAGGCAGGTTGACCGCTTGCCGTCTGGAATGCTTCCCACGTGTCCTGTGTTGCCCAGATGACCGGGGCATGGCTATAGCGTCCGTCCGTCGTCCCGACGATGGTGAATGTATATCCGGACGTAAAGTCATGCACCTTGTCTCCAATCTCGACGTCACCGAGAAAGCTCGGGTCGACGAGCACGTCCCCGACGGCGAGGTCAAGCTCGGGTCCGATTGGGGAATCTTTCGGCAGTGTGAACAAGGTGGCGTCCTGTTTCTTCGTCCCGTGGACGAGCGTCATCGATTTGACGCCGAGCGGGGTGAGCGCATCGGGCGTCGGCAATTCGATGAACGAACGGGTCAATTGCCCGTCGGCATCAGCGGCCAGTTGAAACGTCTCGACATTTAGTTCACGCAAGGTGGCCCCATTATCATAGGCCAGGCCATCCGCGAGTCCGGTGATCAACGTCGACAATAAGACGATGAGCAACGTGATCACGAAGATGAGCGAAAATTTTCGTTTTTGGCGCCACATCTCTTTTAATCCTAAGTTCATAAAAAAAGCCTCCTTCATAGCGATGAAGGAAGCATAACCGACCGAGATGAACGGAATATGAACAAGATTAGAAAGTGACGTAAAAGACGGTACCTGTTCCGAGCCGGGATTCGACTGTCAACGTGCCGCCGTGCAGGTGGACGATATCTCGGGCGATGGCGAGCCCGAGCCCGGTGCCCCGCCCGGACCGTGAGGCGTCACCTTTATAGAAACGCTCGAACAGCCGAGCCTGCGTCGCTTCATCCATCCCGACGCCAACGTCCTGAATCGAGACGGTCGGGCGCTCGGTTTGATACGCCTTGATGGTGATGAGGCTACCTTCTGTAGAAGCGTGAATCGCGTTCGTTAGCAAGTTGGACCACACTTGTGCCAGCAAGAGCGGGTCGCCGGTCACGATGAGCGATGAATCAAGTTCTGTGGCGACGGCAATCCCTTTCTCGTCGAGTTGGAACGTGTGCCGCCGGATGACATCTTCGATGGATGCACGCACATCGACCGGTGTCGTTAACGTCACGTTGGCCTCGTCGAGCCGAGCGAGGAGCAGTAACTGTCTCGTCAGTTCGGACAGGCGCGCCGCCTCATCACGAATGATGGCGGCATGCACCTTCGCGTCACCAGCGGTCGTCTCGATGAGTTCCGAGGCATAACCTTTGATGGAAGTGAGCGGGGTCTGAAACTCATGGGAGACGCTTGAGACGAAACGTCTGCGTTCGCCTTCCGATTTTTCAAGTGAGTCGACCATATCATTGAAGCGACGGGAGAGCGTACCAATCTCATCGTTGCGTTCGAGAGGGAGATCACTCGGACGTCCCCCGGACGCGACCGAATCGGTCGCCGCGGTCAACGTCCGTAGCGGGCGGACGAGTTGACTCGTCGACAAGGCGATCAGTAGGAACGCGAGCCCGGTCAACAAGGCGAAGAACAACCCGACGAATAAATGAAGCTCGCGGATTTGGGCACTCAGGTCGGGACGGATGAAGACGGCATCCTCACCATCGATGCTAAACCCATACGTGTTGACGACCTCATCGTCGAACAGTCCAAGCAAAAACAAGTGGAACGGATAAGTGTGCATCCCGTCGTAGGTTTCGCCGGCCCGGACGGAGGCGATGACATCGGTGTCGAGCTGCTCATCCCGGAACGCTCCGCCATAGCGTTCAATCGTATCGTCCGGTCGTACGACGAACAATTGATAGCCGGTCTGAGCGAGCAGTGTATAAAACGTAGACGTCTCACCATCGGTATGGGTCTCGAAGTACGATTTCGCGGCTTCAGCCGTCTGTTCGGTCTTGTCGCTATAGGACGGTTGCCACCACACGTAATAGGCGACGTTGCTGACGAGCAGGGCGATGGCGCCCGATAACAATAAAATCATGAACACGGTCAAGACAATCCGCGTGTAGAGCGTCTTCACGGCGTCACTTCGAGCGTATATCCGACGCCTCGTACCGTCCGAATCATGTTACCTTCGTCACGGAGGCGTCCCCGCAAGCGCTTGATATGGACGTCGATCGTCCGGTCATCCCCCTCGAACTCGAGGCCCCACACTTGCTCAATCAATTCGTCGCGGGTAAACACCCGGCCTGGAAAGGCGGCCAACTGATAGAGTAGCTCGAACTCTTTTTTTGGCAAGTGGATCGTCTCTTGATGGAGCTCGAGCCGATAATCGCGCAAGTCGAGTTTGAGCGGTCCGGTGGTGACGACCGTGGCCGCATTCTTGGCGTAACGTTTCGCGACGGCTTGGAGCCGAAACAGCAGCTCCTCCGGAATGAACGGTTTCGTCATATAATCGTCGGCCCCGTGCTCGAAACCGCTCCGTTTCTCTTCCCATTCCCCGAGGGCGGTCAACAGGATGACCGGGACATCCGTCATCAGTTTCAGCCGCGAACAGAGCGTCCGCCCGTCTTGGCCCGGCAACAGGATATCGATGACGGCCGCATCGGCGGGGCGCTCTTCAAACAGTCGTTCGGCAACGGTTCCGTCTGTCGCCGTCGTGACGGTATGGCCGGCCCGCTGCAGCGTCGTTTCAATCAAATTGAGGATGGCCAGGTCGTCCTCTACAATCAGTACGTGCATGCCTCTCTTCCTTTCTCGTGAAGGACATCGAAAACAGGTGACCTGTGTCAGGTCACCTGGCCGTTATGTCGCTTTGGTCAATTCTTTGTGTAACGACCGGAGCGCCCGTAAGAAGGCGTCCTTGAAATACTTGTCTTCTTGGGCCTCGAGCGTCTCGAGCGCGGTCGCATCACCGGCGCTCGCTTTGACGAGCAGGTTGACGACCGTCCCCCAACGCTTGACGTGCTCAGGCTTCGGATGGTTCATCGCGACGGTCAGCGTGAACCAATACGGTTGGTCCCGCCGCTGTAACGTGGCAATCATCTGTTTGGCCGTCTGTGCTTCCGCCTCGGACGGTAGCGTGGCCGTGGCGAACCAGCCGAGCAGTCCGGCACTCATCGCCTCGAGTCGCGCTTTGGCTTCCGGCTCGATCGGCTCACGTCCGAACTCGGAAATATTGACGAAGACGAGACGGTCTTTGCGGTCGAGGTGGGTGATCCATCCTTTGACCATCTTAAGTTTATCCTTGTCTTTCGACTGCGCCTTGACCGTGTAGCCGTTCAGTTTACCGATGTAAATCCGGAACTGGCCACGGTCGAGTTGCTTGTCGACTTTGAACTCGATGTCCTGACCGACCGTGAACGGTTGGTTCTGTTTGTTGAGCGTCTCGCCTTTTTTCAGTTCGGGACGTCGGACGATATAGCGGAGCGCTTCTTGCTCGGTCTTGTCGTCGAGCGTCCATAGATTGTTTGGTGTGACATTCTTGAAGCGATGCCGGCGGACGAAGATGTATTGATCGAGCGCCTCGACGGCGTCGCTGGCGGAATTTTTGCCGCTCAAATAATCGTCGGCGATATCTCGGAGCGTAATCGATTCGAGCCGGTCGATATGCCCGACGTACGGGACGTGCCCGACGACGAACAGGGCGGTGGCGATCAACTCACTCTCGCGAGGGGTCAAAGGACGTTTGGCCATGGTGCACTTCCTTTCTTGCATTCATATCATTTAGTATACCAAAAACAAATTTCGTCATGTTGTATGAATCGACCAGATGGAAAATTTTACAGGCATACAGGATTTCATGGATTGATTGCGAATATTTGAATATGATAGAGCTATGCGGATGTTGAGATGAGGTGATGAGATGAAGCTATCGATCGATCCGGGTGATTATGTCGTGTTGATTGAAATCAATAAGGAAGTATTGAAATGTACGTCCCTCGATCAGGCTGACTATGTCGACCGAGACCGCTATGAACTGGTCGGCCGGATGAGTGAACGGCTCCCGGCCGAGGTGATCGTCCCTTCCATCATCGACTATATTCGGTTCGGTAGCGGATATATCGGCGATAATATCGTCTGGGACAAGGAGACGGAGTCGTTTTTCTGCCAACAGTTCGAGACGATTGACGGCTCTCCGCTCGGTGAGGATCTCAACGGGTTCACGCCCGATCCATACCGGACGGAACTGGCGCGTTATTATACGTATTTGACCATCGGGAAGATTGTCGACTATGAGATGGATGAGCCCGACGAACCGAGCTATTGGTGACAGTCGAAAAAATGTCACAATCTATTTTTCGAAAAAAAGGGAAATTGATTCCGTAATTTGAGATAATGGGGGCATCTTAGGAAGTTTGGAATGGAGCGGTAGGCGATGAAAAAAATGATGCTTGTGGCGGCGCTCGCGCTGCTCGTGCCGACGTCGGTGGACGCGGCGAAACCGGTCGTGTTGGAGAAACATGGTTATGTCGTGGCCGAGCCGAGGGTCGGGAACCAATATTATATCAAGCAAACGGGCACCGATTTGGCATGGAACACGACGCGCGGCGCCTCGGACATCGTGATCGCTTTAATCGACTCGTCGGCCGACCGGCGGCATAAAGAACTCTACAATGTCCCACGTGTCGTCAATTCGATGAAAGGCCCTTACAGCGTCGACTATCATGGGACGCATACGGCCGGCATCATGTCGGGCCGACATAACAAGTTCGGGATGGCCGGACTTGCCCCGAACGTACGCTATCATTTTTATAACGTGTTCTACGGTAAGAACTCGGAGTACACGGATTCTTGGACCGTCGCCAAAGCGGTCGATACGGCCGTCGCGAAAGGGGCGAACATCATCAACCTGTCGCTCGGCGGACAAGATTATGATCAAGTCCTCGCCAACTCGATTCGCCGGGCCCGGGCCAAAGGGGTAATCATCGTCGCTTCAGCTGGAAACGACGGTGAGAAGACCGTCTCGTTCCCGGCCAATATGAAGGAAGTCATCGCGGTCGGGGCGATTGATGCGAACCGTCGCGTCGCCGGCTTCAGCAATATGGCCGCTCAAGTCAAAGTCGTCGCGCCCGGCGTGAACATCTTGTCGCTCGGCCTGAACAATGGGTTCGTCTATATGGACGGGACGTCGATGGCCGCGCCGATGGTGTCGTCGGGTCTCGCGCTCGTCAAGTCGGTCAATCCGTTCTTGACCCCGGCCGATGTGGACGCCTTGCTTCAAAAGATGCCACGGACGAGTGGCAAGACGTATACGGAGCTGAACACGAAGCGGCTCCTCGATGCGACACCGCGTCCCGTGACACTGTCGGTGCCGTCGACGCTCAAGAGCCGTTACGTCAAAGAAGCGAGACTGACGGTCATGAAGAAACCGAATTTGAAAACGACGTATACGTTGTATCAAGGTACCCGTAAGGTGAAGACGCTCTCGGCGGTAAGTTCGATGTTCACGATGTATGCCGGTGGCGATTGGCTGCCGAGCGGCTCGTACAAGCTCCAAGCCGTCGTCACGGATGGAAAACACAAACGAACGGCCAGTCGGTCTTTCAAATACGTGAACCCCGTCAAGCCGGCGGTCGCGGTCAAAGCGTCCGACGGAGGCACGTTCGAATTGGCGACGACGCGTAAAGGGGTCGTCACCGTGCTCGATGCGAACAAAAAAGTCGTCTATGAGGCGCTCCACGTACCAGGCAAGTTCCCGGTCCGGAGCGACACGGGCGCCACGTACACGGTCGTCTTGAAACCGACCGACGTCTCTGAAAAAGTCGTGACGGTCAAATATGCACCGCAACCGGTCCAAGCCGAGACGGAAACCTCGGCGGAATCGACATGAAAAAACACCCGGAGCCAGCGCTGGCTCCGGGTGTTGGTTTATGCTTTCGTGATGGCTTCACCGCTCCAACGAATGTTTGCTTCTAAGACGTTGCCGTTGTCGTCGATATGTTCAAAACTCAGTTTCCCGTCGACGATAATCTCACAGAGACCGACGCGGACATCCTCGCTCCATGCACGACGTGTCTGAGTCGACGCGTCGAACGTCGGAATCGATTCAGGAAAACGTTCCTGTAAGTGGGCCAAGTTATGATGGTCGAAGTGATACGGACGTTTGGACAGTTCATTCGGTGCTTTAATGTCAAACGGCTCGAATCCTCGAACGAGTCGATTATTCCGGTAGAAGGCGAACACGCCGTTATTCGGGTGGAGCGCTTTAATGTCATCGATTTCAATCACATAGGTCAGTCGTTGAATCCAACCGTTTTTTGCATCTTGACGCATCAAAATCCCTCCTTGTTCAATGGAACACGCCTTATTTTAGCGCTGACGCCGGTGAAAATCAAGTTCAGGTTCTCGGTTGTCATTTCACGGGTTATCCGCTACAATGGGTAAAGTGACTATGAGGTCTGGGCAATCGCGGGACGCAAGTCTTGAGGAAAGTCCATGCTCGCACAGCCTGTGATGGCTGTAGTGATCGTGCTACACGAAAAGATAAGTGTAGGCAACGCAAGTTGACGGCAGAAGAAGCACCTAAGTCCTCGGATATGGTGCAAGCTTCTTGAAAGTGCCACAGTGACGGAGTCTGATCGGAAACGTTCAGAGTGGAACGAGGTAAACCCCACGAGCGAGAAACCCAAACTATGGTAGGGGAACTTCCTGACTGGAACCGAACGGGACGGAAGGCGCCAATCGGCGCAGATAGATGATTGTCACTCCATCGTGCCAGGGAGACCGTTATGAGCACCGGAGTACAGAACATGGCTTACAGGGCAGCATAGTCTCTCATTTAACATTGACCAGGAGTTCAAGCAATCCTACTTGAGCTCCTTTTTACATGACCATTTTAGGAGTAACACTTATAGAAAGTAGGGATAGTATGGCAAAACGAAAACTGATTGCCACCGCAGCGATGGGCATCGAAGCACTCGTCGCCAAAGAAGTACGCGACCTCGGCTACACGTGTGAGGTCGAGAACGGACGCGTCTATATCGACGCAGAAATGGAAGACATTCCGCGATTGAACCTATGGCTCCGGACGGCAGACCGCGTCAAGCTCGTCGTCGCCGAGTTCAAAGCGACGACGTTCACGGAACTGTTTGACGGTGTCGTCGAACTGCCTTGGACGGATCTCATGCCGTGGGACGCCCGATTCATCGTCGACGGCCGCTCGGTCAAGTCGAAGCTGTTCTCGATCCGCGACTGTCAGAAAATCACGGAGAAGGCGATCGTCGATGCGATGCAACGCGGATACGATAAGCCGGGCGAGTGGCTGCCGAAGACGGGTGCCTACTATCCGATTGAAGTCGCCTTGTTGAAAGATGTCGCGACGATCACGATCGATACGTCAGGTGACGCGCTTCACCGTCGTGGTTACCGTGAGCTCCACTCACAGGCACCGCTCAAAGAGACAATGGCTGCGGCGATGATTCAGCTGACGAACTGGAAGCCGGACATGCCGTTCTACGACGTCTTCACCGGTTCAGGGACGCTCGCCATCGAGGCGGCGCTCATTGGCCGTAACATTGCGCCTGGTCTCAACCGTGAGTTCTGCTCACAAGACTGGCCGTGCGTACCGAAGAAGGCCTGGTATGATGCGATCAATGAAGCGAACGAGAAAGCCGAGTGGGACAAGCCGCTCAAAATTTACGGCATCGACCTCGACCCACGCATGGTCAAGCTCGCCAAGGATAACGCCGAGCTCGCCGACGTCCGTGACGCCATCACGTTCGTTCACAGTGACGCGGCTGCCTTGAAGCCGAAAGAAGAGTACGGTGTCATCATCGGCAACCCGCCATACGGTGAACGGTTGCAGACCGAAGAGGAGATTATCGACCTGTACGAGCGGATTGGGCAACAGTTCGCCAAGTATCCGGGCTACAGCGTCTATATGTTGACGAGCTATGAGGACTTCGAGAAAGCGTACGGCCGTCCGGCGACGAAACGCCGCAAGCTGTATAATGGGAATATCGAGACGCAGTATTATCAATTCTTCGGAAAACGTCCGCCGAGACGTTCGGCTGAGCCGACTTCTGACACGAAATAAGTCGTCATTGCACAACCATTGCACACTTTTTGTTTGTGATACTGCAGACACACGAAAACCGCTCCCTAGAGCGGTTTTTTTGCTTGCCGTGGTTTTTCACCCTTGTAGGTGATGGAATGGATGTATGGGCCAGATAGTTTGGCGGTCCTCATAACGTACATTTCCATATATAAGGATTATACTCATAATATGGTTAAGACAGGGAGATGAACTACAGATGATAACAGGTATATATGAGGCGCACTTGCCGGTAAGTGATTTGACGGTGTCGATTCCGTTTTATGAAAAACTTGGAATGAAGCTGGCCTTCCAAAACGAGCGTTTGGCGTTTTTATGGATCATCGAAGGAGAGAGTTGGCTCGGTTTGTGGGAGAGCGATCGCGTCGAGGTGCCATACCATCCCTCGATTCGTCACGTGGCGTTTCGAATCGACCCCGAAAGCCTGGAGACGGTGAAGGGGTGGCTCGATGAACGAAACATCGAGGTCCGGACCGCCTTCAAGATGACGCCTGCAGAGCAGCCGTTGGTTCTGCCGAACTTCCCGCACGCACATGCCGCCATCTATTTCGGCGATCCGGACTGGAATTCGCTCGAACTGATCGCGTTTCTTGAGACGGACCCAACCGCTGCGTTTCAAATGATGTCATTCGAGGACTGGTCAGAATGGAAGCGGATGCAAGCGTCACAACATACTGAATGAGACAAGGCAGGGGATAGGGCGATGTATCGGTACACGTTATGTCTATTGAAATCAGAAAATGAAGTCTTACTGTTGAATCGTGAGAAGCCGCCAGCGATGGGACTATGGAACGGCGTAGGTGGGAAAATCGAGTCGGGCGAGACGGTTGAAGCGTCGGTCTGTCGAGAAGTATTCGAAGAGACCGGATATGAGATTGAGCACCCCCTGTATAAAGGGGAGGTCATCCTATACGGGGAACAGCAGGTCGGAATGCATCTGTTCATCGTGGAAGTCACGAAACATGAAGCCGCTGACAAGCTACGGAGGACGCGCGAGGGAATTTTGGAATGGAAGCAAATCGACTGGGTGCTCCATCCTGACAATATGGGGATCATCAGCAACTTGAAGCAGTATCTGCAGCCGATGCTTGACCATCCTATGCCTCGACGCCATACGTTCCGCTACGACGGTCATGAACTGTTGACGTACACACACGACCAACTTGATGAAGCCTCAAGCAACATCCATAAAACGAGATGATTGGCCCTGTCGGCCAACCGACTCGTTTTTGATTCAAGTATTAGGTCACTCACCGACCATCCCGTCGCCATCGTTATCGCGCATGTGCGGATAGAGCCAATGGTCGCTCGTGATCGGCATGCTGAAGCCGGCGTCCTTTGCCTCTTGAATCGTCACTTGGCCGTTGCCGTTCGTATCGACGCGCGTGACGTCACCGCTAGCTTCGCTGGCCGATGGTGCGCTCTCCGTCAATCCAAGTTCTTCATTCACCTCATCCGGGTTGACGTTGTCGAACGAATCGGTAACGACATTTCCTTTGACCGTGTATGTGTACTCATAGTGTGAAGGGATCTGAGTATTCGTATCCGGATATGTGATGATTGCCAAGAAGTCGGTCGCGCCGCCAGCGCTCCGGATCACGCTCTCCATATACGCCTGGTCGCCGTGGCGATTGAGCGTGCTGTTTTGGGGTGTGATGTTGAAAGCGTTCGAGACGCCGCCGAGCGAATCGGCGATGACGTGTCCTTCGTCGAGGTCGCGGTGTTCGACCCCGGGCACTTTCGCCTCGTCGGCGTAGTATCGACCATCCGACGTCACGTCTTCTCGGTCGTCATCCTGCAACACGATCTCGTCCGCGATCACTTTCACGAGTTGGCCGTGCTCGTTCGTGAACGCCCAATATTCACGGTCGCCGTATCCGATATCGACGACGACATTATTCTCGCGGTCACCTGACAAATCTCCACCCTCGACTTCAATCATGTCATGACCGGGGAAGCGGTCATCTGTCTCCGGTTCGGTCGGTGCCGTCGTCTCGACAGTGGCCTGTTCTTCCGTGTCCGTCACCGTGGCGGTCCCGGCCTCCTCGCTCGTACAGCCTGCCAATAGCAGAATCGAGAGCGGTAATGCTAAATAAGTAATGGTTAATTTCATGTGAAGTCTCCTATGTGTGAGGCATACTTGTTCATTCTAGAAATCTTCGACTCGATTGACAAGCAATCGGATTGCGACGTGTATCCGTCGTGCTTGTCATGAACGAGCCAGAAGTTGTCACGATTCGATGACACGCTTTGCTGAGGACTAGTGGTACAATGGACGGGAACGGTCCGGCGGTCGAGCGGGTTGTGGCGTTTCAATCGTTTCGTTTCAGGCTATACATACGTATACATCGCTTGAGAGGAGACGTGTCATGCAGACATATACCGTTGAATATGCGTTCCAGGACAAAGAACAGACGACGCGGACGTGTGAGGTCGTACTCGACCGGACGCCCGATTTGAATGATAATCAGCAATTGGCCGATTTGTATCAAATCGTGTCCGATGCGATTCGTAAGCCAATCACCAGTTTTGAAATTGTAGCGGTCCATTAAACGAACATTTGACCCCGGGCGCACGCCTTGGGGTTTTGTTCAGTCTAAGGAAGAGGAGAGATGTACACATGAAGATTGTCGTTGTTGGATTAGGGGACGTCGCGAAAAAGGCTTATTTGCCGGTCTATGCCGGTTTAGAAGGGGTCGACGTCTATCTTGTCTCGAGAGACGAGGCGAAAGCGGGTCAACTCGTCGAGAAATATCGTTTTGCTGGTCAGTATGCATCACTCGAAGACGTCCCGTTCGAGACGATGGACGGCGCATTGATTCACTCGACGACATCGGTTCATGCCGACCAGGTCGGTTATGTGCTCGCGCAAGGCGTACCCGTCTTCATCGATAAGCCGGTCACGTTCATGCTCGAGGACACGGAGCGTCTCGTACGACTCGCTGCCGAGCAGGGCGTCGAGCTCATCACCGGGTTCAACCGCCGTTTCGCGACGGCGACGGCTGCCTTGAAAGAAGTGTCCGACCCGAATCTGATTTTGATACAAAAGAATCGGACGTATCAACCGGCGACGTTGCGTGAGTTCATCATCGAGGACTTCGTCCACGTCGTCGATACGCTCCGCTATTTGACCGGGCTCGCGCCGGTCGAGAATTTGGCCGTACGGACGCGCCATGAGGGCGAGACATTGAAACAGCTCCAGATTCAATTCACGGCCGGAGGGATTGAAGCGATCGGCATCATGAACCGGGACAACGGGTGTACGGAAGAAGTGATGGAAGTGATGTCCCCTCGTCTGAAGCGGGTATCGCGCGACGTCGAGCGGGTGTATGATTTCACCCGTGACGGCATGCTCGAACGGGCGCTGAACCCGTGGGAGTCGAACTTGTCGCGCCGGGGGTTCACGACCATGCTCGACGAGTTCCTGAAGCTTCTCGCCGGTGAACCGAACAATTCGGTGAGGGCAGAGGATAGTTTGACGACACACACCCTCTGTGAACGCATACTCGAAGAGGCTTCGCGCTGACCGTGTCGTTTCTGCGGTCCGTCGAGCGGGTATTAACTCCGTAAAAGGAGGGGATGCGCATGGACATTCGTGAGCTCGTCATGCAGGTGAACGACCTGTTATGGACGTATGTACTCATTTTTGTTTTGATTGCCGGGGGGTTGTATTTCACCATCCGGATGGGATTCGTCCAGTTCCGCATGTTGCCCGAGATGTTCAAGTTGCTGTTCGTCAAAGGGATCAAACACGAGAAAGGGCAAGTATCGTCGTTCCAGGCGTTCGCCATCGGAACGGCCGCTCGGGTCGGGACGGGGAATATCGCCGGCGTCTCGACGGCCATCGCACTCGGTGGACCGGGGGCCGTTTTCTGGATGTGGCTTATCGCCTTAATCGGTTCGGCTTCCGCCTTCGTCGAGAGCACGCTCGCCCAGGTGTATAAAGTGCACGACGGGAAGGCGTGGCGCGGTGGACCGGCCTACTATATCGAGCGGGCGCTCGGTCAGCGTTGGCTCGGCATCGTATTCGCGATTTTAATCACATTCGCGTTCGGTTTCGCGTTCAACTCGGTACAGGCCAATACGATTGCTTTATCGGTCAATAACGTCTTCGAGGTCGATACGCTTTGGGTCGGCATCGTCTTGGCCATCGTGACGGCCATCGTCATTTTCGGCGGGATTCGCTCGATTTCAACGTTGTCAGGAATCATCGTCCCAATCATGGCCGGCGGCTATATCCTGCTCGCCTTATGGGTCGTACTCACGAATCTAGAGGCCGTCCCGGCCGTCTTCTCGGCCATCTTCTCAGAAGGGATTCTCGGATTCCGACAACTGCTCGGTGGTGCGGTCGGTGCGGCCGTGCTGCAAGGGATTCGTCGCGGTTTGTTCTCGAACGAGGCGGGGATGGGGTCGGCTCCGAATGCGGCCGCGACCGCAGAGGTCAGCCACCCGGTCAAACAAGGCTTGATTCAATCGCTCAGCGTGTTCGTCGATACGCTCTTTATCTGTACGGCGACGGCAATGATTGTCTTGATTTCGGGAGTACCGGGGTCAGAGGACTTCCAAGGCATCGAGTTGGCGCAAGAGGCGCTCTTGACGGAGATCGGG
>Ga0172374_1001363_pt1 | contig 16330 bp, 17 predicted proteins | sample LakKiv3m_FD_114536 | JGI IMG/M metagenome (GOLD analysis project Ga0172374, IMG submission 114536) | Freshwater microbial communities from Kabuno Bay, South-Kivu, Congo - kab_092012_10.3m | ecosystem: Environmental > Aquatic > Freshwater > Lake | place: Democratic Republic of the Congo... | reverse complement strand
TTCATGGCGGCGATGAGCGTGAAACGGGCTGGGAAAGAGAGTGTTGCTTGGGCGCGTGAAACGGAAATTGATCCGTCCTCAAGGGGTTGGCGCAAGTTTTCAAGGACCATGCGGGAAAACTCGGGAAATTCGTCGAGGAACAGCACTCCGCGATGTGAGAGGCTGATTTCTCCCGGACGGGGGTATTGCCCTCCGCCGACCAAGGAAACAGCCGAAGCGCTGTGGTGAGGGCTGCGAAAAGGCCTCTGGGAAACGAGTGCGACCGCACGCGGCAGTTTTCCGGCGATGGAGAAAATTTTGGTGATTTCGAGCGCTTCCGGAAAAGTGAGGGGTGGAAGGATCGAAGGGAAAGTTTTGGCGAGAAGGGTCTTTCCGGATCCGGGCGGCCCGGAAAACAAGACATTGTGCCCTCCCGCTGCCGCGATCTCGAGCGCGCGTTTGGCGTGCTCCTGACCTTTGACGTGGGACATATCAAGATGATGCTTTTGCGGTTCAAAAAGCTTTTGAAGATCTTGCTGCGGATGGGGCGGGATCATTTTTTCACCAAGAAGATGAGCGACCAAATCTTTGAAATTATCTGCTGGGATGACCTTGAGGTCTTTCACTATACTGGCTTCCCCCGCGTTTGCGAGTGGTACAAAAATTTCCGTGATATTTTTTTCTTTGGCCATCATGGCGATCGGCAGAACGCCGTTCACGGGGCGGATTTTTCCGTCGAGCGAGAGTTCGCCGATGAACAATTTTCCTTCCGCGTCAAAATCGATTTGCTTGGTGGTGAGCAAAAACCCAAGCGCGATCGGCAAGTCGTAGAGCGAACCCTCTTTGCGAATGTCGGCCGGAGCGAGATTGGCCGTCACGTGGCCGCATTGGTACGGCGGTTTGAAGTCGCAGTTTTTGATAGCGGCGTTCACGCGGTCCTTGGCTTCTTTGACTGTCGCATCGGGCAGACCCACAATGGAAAAAACATACATCCCCGAATGAGTGTCGACTTCGACTTCGACGAGATGACTTGTGAGCCCAAGAGTTGTGGCGGAGAGAACTTTTGAGGACATATGTTTTTTTTAATTTCCAAATCCCAATTTCCAACAAAATCCAAAATCTGAAATGTCCAAAAATTTTGATTTGGAGCTTGGAACTTTATTTGACTTTGGGATTTTGACTTTGGGATTTTAAAATAGATGCTAATAAAAATATCGCGCCTATCGTTATATACGCATCCGCCAGATTGAAAACCGGCCAAAATTTTAGGTCGATATAATCAACTACGCAGCCAAATCTGACTCGGTCAATGATATTGGATATTGCGCCGGAAAAAATAAGCACGATAAAAAATTTTTGAATATAAAATTTGGCTTTAGAGAACAAATATAATAAAAAAAATATAATTAAAACCCAAACCAAATAAAAAATCGCCGGAGCGATCGGAATGCTCCAGGCGATATTTTTATTGCAGATTGAATTGATGGGGAGATATTTCGAAAGTTGGTCAACAAAAACAAGGACGACAAAAAGAAAAATCAATTTGGTGTTTATTTTCATTTTCCCTCCAGAAATATTACTTTTCCTCGCAGTCGAGGCAAGTGTCCGCCTGCGGATAGGCGCGCAGGCGCTCAACCGGAATTTCTTTTTGGCACTTGGCGCAAAGGCCGTAGGTTCCGGCGTCCATTGCGGCGAGAGCCTTTTCTATTTTTTCGAGTTCTCCCTTCATCGCTTCGTCCGCGGCGAGGTTGCTTTCGTACATATCGATCTCATCGGCGTTGGACTCTTCGTCGCGATCGACTTCGGGGAAGGTCGTCTCATATTCCCGATCGGCTTCTTTTTTGCCCATCTCGGTCTTTGAGAGAGTATCTTCGATTCTCTTTTTTTCTTCAAGCAGTTTTTGTTTGAGCTCTTCCTGGATTTGTGGATCAATCATGGGTTTGTAGCTAGTATTTAATCCTTATGACAAAATTAAGTATAGCACTAGTAATAGATACATTTCAAGTGTCGTAAGCTGGCCTTGCGGGTTTTTATATCCAGTTCAATGGCGATGGCATCGAGACGATAGTTGCAGTCCAGCAAATTATTCTTTCGCAAATAGTTTGAAATTATCTTCGAAAGCTTGCGGTATTTGCCGCGAGTGATGGCGAGTTCGGGAGATTTCGAGTGGCTTGTCCCCTTTTGGCGGGTTTTCACTTCGGCAAAAATAATTTCATTGTTTTTTGTGTCGCGAGCCACGACATCAAGTTCCCCAACCCTGTATCCCAGTTTGTTTTCAAAATTCATCTCGAGGATCTCGCATCCCCGCGCCTTGAGATAGTTGGCGGCAATCCGCTCGCCGAGGTTCCCGATTTCTTTGGATTGAGTGAGTTGGGGCATATGTCCCAAGTATAATATATTTTTCCCTAACAAAAAAACCGCCCTGGAAGGCCGTCTCATTCACCCGAACTATATTGAAATACTTTTGAAGATATCTGATACCGGGCGCTGCAAGCGCCCGCAAATAATAATAAGTGGCGGCAGCGCCCGGTTTTTGACACATACCAGAATGTCAAAGCCGAGAACCGTGCGCCGGGTGAAGCGCAGAGAGTACATACGGTCAACATTCATTTTGAATACGTGTCGTCTGTTATGACTTACCTCATCCACGGTTATAAAGAACCTTATTTTTGCTTTTTATTTTTTCCCCGCACAATCTTCTCGCCAAATGATCTTTTTTATCAAGTATTGACGAAGAAATCGTGCGGGGTAATTTTTGAAAATTTCACAAAAATGTTTATTTTTGTTTTTTACCCTTTCCGCGTTGGGAAAGTTGGATGGAGAAGTAAATCAGTTCCAATCACAAATAGGGGGAAATTGTGATTGGAACTGATTTACCTGGGCTTTTCAAGGTACATATACAGTATAGCAGATTTTTCGGGAAAGGTCAAATCAAATTAAAGGCTGAGAATGAAAAGCGAAAAAATGCAATGCAAAATTGAAAATTTGTTGAATGCAAAAATAATTTTCAGACCAACAATTTTTGAATTTTAGCTTTGATTTTCAATTTTTAACTTTCAATTTTGAATTTCGCTTATTTCTCAGACATATAGTCAAGAATCGCGCGGGTGGTTTCTTTTGATGTTCCGATAACCAGGAAATTTGAAATGACGGAATAGTCAAGGGATGTGTCCGCTGGGCTTGAAAAATTGAAATATCGGATATCGGCGTTCTTGTATCGGCTCGAATTGAAGGCTCCGGTGCCGGTTGGGGCTTGGCCTACATAGAGAGGAGCCAAATCGGTTGCGAGAGTTGGTTCCCAATTCCTCGTCTCATCGACGAGTCCGGAAGACGTAACGGTTTTGAAAACAAATCCCAGCCTGACGGAGCCGTTCTCTTTTCTTGCAAACAGACTGTAGTCTTCGGAGAGTTTCATTAGCACTGTATCCGGAATATTTGTTCCGATGCCGGAAAAGAATTCTTTTTTTCCGATGGGCTGATTGTCTTTTCCGACCAGTTTCATTTCAACCAAGTTGCTTTCCGAAGCGGAGGCGGTAAATTCAGTTGCGAAATTTTGAATGGCACTTCTGATCTCAGTTGGACCTTGAGAAGTGTCAACAACCAAGTGTTGAAGATTCTTGTTTTGAGAGTCGGTTTGAGCGGTTGGAGGAATCGAAGCAGCTGGGGCAGTTGGAGTAGCGGGAGTAGTTGGAGTCAAAGGTGTCTCAGGAGGAGTGTTTCTTATATTGAACCAATAATAATAAAATCCTCCGCCAGCAACGGCGAGAAGAAAAACGATGATGAGCGGCAAAAAGAAGCTGCGCTTCTTTTTTGGAAGGGCGGGTTGATCGTTTTGGATTTCAGAAAGAGAAGAATTTTCTTTTGCGGGCTTATTTTCCGCGAAAAAAGATTGAGATGGAGATGATTTGAAGGGGGGGAGGTCGGTTTTGGAAGAAGAAATCGGTGGAGGTGACGGAACCGATTGAAAGGGATTGTTGGGAACTTGCTCCGTCATTTGAGCGGCAGGCATTGCTTTTGACAACTCTTTATTTCCAAGCGGGTTTTCAGATATGATTTTCTTGGTCTCCGAAGGAAGGACGCCGATATCGTCAGGAATATCCTTTGTGGATATACCTTTTTCAAAATTCTCAAGATCTTCTTTGAATGTCCGGACTTTTCCAAACGTGTTTGGAAGGGCGTTTGATGTGTCGGGCTCCTTCATTCCCAATCCCTCATTTTTGAATTGGAACATTTGATTTGTTTTTATATTATTTAGCGCAAGTTCATTCTACACTATTTTCAAGACCTCGCATAGTAAGGTTGATTCTTCCCATACTGTCAATCTCTTTCACTTTGACGTTCACGATCTGTCCGACCTTGAGGGCGTCCTCAACCCGTTCGGTTCTTTTTTCGGATATTTCGGAAATATGAATAAGCCCCTCTTGTCCGGGAAGGACTTCAGCGAAGGCGCCGAAGTTCAAAATGCGGGTGATCCGTCCCTTGAAAACTTCGCCGGCAGTCACCTCATGAGTGAGATTTTGCACCCACTCGGAGGCCTTTTTGCCTGCTTCAGGATTGCCGGCGGTGATGAAGACGGATCCGTCGTCCTCAATGTCGATTTCCACGCCGGTTTCATCGATGATCTGATTGATCACTTTGCCGCCCGGTCCGATCACATCGCGGATTTTTTCCGGGTTAATCTTAAGAATGATGATCCGCGGCGCGTATGGAGACATTTCAGCGCGCGGAGCGCTCAAAGTTTCATTCATAATGTCGATGATGGCAATCCGATTTTTTTCAGACTGCTCAAGCGTGTCGCGGATCATATCGGCGGTGAGCCCGTCCACTTTCACATCAAGCTGGATGGCCGTGATTCCTTTTTTCGATCCCGCGATTTTGAAGTCCATACCGCCAAAGTGGTCTTCCGGTCCTTGAATATCGGAAAGCAATTTGTAAGCGCCGTCTTCGCCCACGACAATGCCGACGGAAATTCCGCCAATCACGGCTTTCATCGGTACACCTGCATCAAGGAGGGCCAGATTTGACGCGCAGGTGCTGGCCATCGAAGAAGAGCCGTTTGAAGAAAGAACTTCACTGACTGTTCGAATCGTATAGGGGAAACTGTCTTTGTCGGGGGCAACGTTTGTGAGCGCCTTTTCAACGAGTGCTCCATGCCCGATATCGCGCCGTCCCGGTCCGCGCATCGGGCGGACTTCTCCGACGGAAAAGGGTGGAAAATTGTAGTGATGAATGAATCTTTTTTTCTCATCAAGCTCCATAGTGTCAATGATTTGTTCCATTCCCGGCCCGCCGAGCGTCACGATTGAAAGCGCTTGCGTTTCTCCGCGGGTGAAAAGGGCGCTGCCGTGCGTGCGCGGCAAAAGTCCAACCGCACAGGAAATCGGGCGAACTTCGTCCAATTTTCTCCCGTCCGGCCGTTCATCTTTTTCAAGGACGCTTTTTTTGAAAATTTCTTCCATTTCGGAGTCAATCACGGCAAAGGCCAGTTCTTTTTTTGTGTTTGAATCTGCCGGATATTTTTCTTTCACGTATGCGGCGACTTCAGTGAAGAGCTCATTTTGCAATTTTGTCTGGACAGAGTGGTCTTTTTGATATAGAGCCGGAGCAATCTTTTCCGAAAATTGACCGAGAATTTCTTTTTTGAAATCGGCATCGGGCGCGATCAAAAGCGCTTTTGATTTCTGTTTTCCGATTTCTTTTTGAATATTTTTGATGAAAGCGACGATTTGATCAATAACTTTTTGTCCCTCAACAAAGGCTTCGAAAAGTTTTTCTTTGGCGACCTCGTTCGCGCCTGTCTCAATCATGTTTATTTTTCCCTCAATACCGCAGGCGAAAATACTATAGGTGCTGGCGGCACTCACTCCATTTGTTGGGTTGACAACAACTTTGCCCTCATTTTCTCCGATGCGGACCGCCCCAATGGGTCCATTCCAAGGAATGTCCGAGATGGCAAGCGCTGTCGAAGCGGCGATTGTTCCTACGAGTGCCGGGTCGTTTTCTTGATCGATGGAGAGCACAGTGATGATCACCTGGACTTCATTGCGCATTTGTTGGTCAAACAGCGGGCGCAGTGTCCGGTCGATCAAACGGCCATTGAGAACGGCTTCATCGGTCGGCCGCCCTTCGCGCTTGATGAACCGGCTCCCTTTGATTTTCCCGGAGGCATAGAATTTTTCTTCGTAGTCAACCATCAGAGGGAAATAGTTCACTCCTTCTCTCGCGTTCGGGCTCATCACCGCGGTGGCGAGGATCACTGTGTCGCCGTAGCGCGCGGTGACCGAGGCGTTGGCTTGATTGGCCAAAAGGCCCGTTTCAACAACGAGTTTTCTTCCTGCAATGTCGGTCTCAAATTTTTTCGGTTCCATTTGAAGATTTGTTCCGTTGCGGCGCTAAAAGACGAATGACACACAGCTAACACCAAAGTTTGGTATCACTTGTGTGCGATTGGCTGTTAGAACCGACGGAATTATAAGTTATTATTAAACTGTCTTGAATTATATCAAAAACTTTTTTTTGCTTTCGCTCAAATTGATGAAATCGTCGGCCGCTTCAATCAATTTGGCTGAAGCTGATTCGGCGAACGCGATCACTTCAACGCGGCAGCCCTTGGTGTTTTGGAGATATTCAACGAGCGGAATATAGTCGCCGTCTCCCGTAACGAGCACAATCACATCCAGATGACCCGCCAATTTTATGGCGTCCACGGTGATGCCTACATCCCAATCCCCCTTCTTCGCGCCCCCGGGAAATATCTGAAGATCTTTAGTACGGACCTCATAGCCGGATTTTTGGAGAGCTTCGAAAAAATTTTTCTCGAGCCCTTCGATGGTTTTGATTCCATAGCCGATCGCCCGGATCAATTTCCGATTGGCCACTCCGGTTTTCAAAATTTCCTTGAAATCAACTTTTTTCTTATAAAGGACTTTGGCGGAATAGTACATATTTTGGATATCCACCAAAATTCCAACCCGCTGTTCCGGGAATTTGCCGGTTATCATAGGATTATTCTTTGAGCCCTAAATTAACAGCCAATTTTTTGTATCGCTTGGCGTCTTTTCCCTTGAGATAGGTCATCAGCTTCTTTCGCTTTGAGACCATCTTCAGGAGGCCGCGGCGGGAGTGGTTGTCCTTCTTGTTTTTCTTGAGGTGTGAAGTGAGTTTTTTGATCTGCTCGGTGAAAAGCGAAATTTGGACTTCCGGAGATCCGGTGTCCTTTTCATGAGTTTTGCTCGTTTCAATCACCTTGGTTTTTTTCTGCTTCGTGAGAGTCATACGATATGTGCTATTAGTGCTTATTTTGCTGACTTTATAATACCGCTAAATGGATTATTTGGCAAGAAATGACATTTTCTTCCAAGTAGACTATCATACATTATGTTATGGAAATAATCAAGGGTCTGAACGTTGAGCAAAAAGAAGCTGTCCTCGCCACCGAAGGGCCGGTTTTAGTGATCGCGGGGGCGGGATCGGGCAAAACGCGGCTGCTCACCCATCGGGTGGCCTATTTGATCCGAGAAAAGAAAGTTGATCCGCGCAACATTCTGGCTGTCACCTTCACCAACAAGGCGGCCGGCGAGATGAAAGAGCGGGTCAAAGAGCTCCTGGCGGGCGGGTATTTTCGTGAGCCTTGGATGGGGACCTTCCACCATATCTGCATTCGGATATTGCGCGTGGAAATCGACAAAATCGGCTACAGAAAAAGCTTTGTGATCTATGACGATTCGGACCAGTTGGCTCTCGTGAAGAAGATAATGAAAGAGAAAGAGATCAGCGCTGATCAGTTCAACCCCCGCGCGATGTTGGCGGTCATTTCAAAGGCCAAAGGAGAGTTGCAAAGTGTTGAAGACTATATTTCCGGCGAAAGCTTTTTCGAAAGAATTGTTGCGCGGGTGTACGAAGCCTACCAAGAAATTCTGCGAGACAACAACGCGCTTGACTTCGATGATATTTTGCAAAAGACAGTCGAGCTTTTCCAAAAATTTCCCGATATTCTGGAGAAATACCAAAATATTTTCCGATATATTCTTGTTGATGAATATCAAGATACAAACAAAGCGCAATATGTTCTGATGAATCTTTTGGCCCAGCGCCATCGCAATCTCATGGTCGTCGGGGACGATTGGCAGTCAATCTATTCTTTTCGCGGGGCGGATGTGCGCAATATTTTGAACTTTGAAAAAGACTATCCCGAGGCGCGCGTCATCCGTCTGGAAAGAAACTATCGTTCGACGCAGAAAATTCTGGACGCGGCTCACGGAATCATTTCCAAAAATATCCATCGCAAAGACAAAAAACTATGGACGGACAATAAGGGTGAATATGATATAGTCGTCCGCAAAGTATCCGACGAACAGGAAGAGGCGGGTTTCATCGTGCGTGAAATATCGAAAATTATGGCCGGGGAGAAATTGTCCTACAACGACTTCGTCGTGCTCTATCGCACCAACGCTCAGTCGCGGGCCATCGAGGAAGCTTTTCTGGAAGCGGCGATGCCCTATCGCGTCATTGGAGGCGTGAGGTTTTATGAGAGGCGCGAGATCAAAGATTTTTTGGCTTATCTCAAATTTATTCATAATCCGAGTGATGAAATCAGTTTGGAGCGGATCATCAATCTGCCACCACGGGGAATTGGAGCGGTGACAATGAGGAAATGGATTCGGTTTACGAGAGAAAATAATCTGGATTTTGTTGCATCGTCGCGGGCAACCTCACCCCGGCCTTCTTCTTATCAAGGAGAGGGAGGTTTACAGCTGAATTCTTCGAAACTCGATGCGATTGCAAAATTCGGTGAGATGATTTCCCGTCTGCGCGAAAAAGCGCAAAAAGTTTCGCTCACAGACCTTATGGATTCTGTTTTAGAAGAAACAGGATATCGGAAGCTGCTGCTTGCTGAGGGTGAAGCAGGACAGGTGAGATTCGAAAACGTCCGTGAACTTTTCACGGTGGCGGAAAAATACAAAGATGAAAAAAATGGTCTCGATATTTTTTTGGAGGAAGTCGCATTGACGGCCTCAACTGACAGCATTGATTCTGAAGCGGGTGCGGTACATCTCATGACGATGCATGCGGCCAAAGGCCTTGAATTTGACACAGTCTTCATCGCCGGGATGGAAGAAGGTTTGTTTCCGCACTCACGCAGTCTTATCGACAACCATCAGATGGAAGAAGAACGGCGCCTCGCTTATGTGGGCATCACCCGCGCCAAAAAAAGGATTTATCTTCTTTGGGCAGTGACCCGAAATATTTTTGGTTCAGTGCGCGTGAACGTTGAATCAAGATTTCTCGATGACATCCCAGAGGGATTGAAAAAAGATAATGCAGGAGAAGAAGATCAATTATTCAAGATGAAGTTTGAGCGGAATAATATTTCAAGGAAAAATAAAGCAGAAAAAAAGATAGAGGTCTTTCCTGATGGTCAGCGCGTTCGCCACAACGCTTTTGGTGAAGGCATTGTCATTTCAACTCAAGACGATATCGTCACGATTGCTTTTATGAAAGCAGGGATCAAAAAACTCTCCACCAAATTCGCGGAGTTGGAGAAAATATAGAAAAAATTTCAGTTAAATATAAACAGTCCGACGCTCGCCGGACTGTTTTTTTGTATATAAAATATTTTCTAATATATAAACCCTCTCACGACTGAACTGTTTGTGGAGATGGTACGAAAATCTTTTTTGCCGAAACCGGCGTAGTTCATTTCGGAAACGGTGAAACTTGATCCGCTCACCTTTTCAACCAATGCCACGTGGCCCCAGCGGGATTCACGTGTCACGACAATCGCACCGGGTCGCGGGGTGCTGCCGGTGGCTTTGCCGGAGGCTTTGGCGTTGGCGAGCCAGGAAGAAGCGTTGCCGCCCCAAGGGACATAGCGTTTTTGAGCGACATACCAGGTGCAATAGCCATATGGGAAACGATGGCCAGTTCCGCCACCTCCGAGGGCGATCGGTGAATAGGCTGTTGCTGAGGAAGATCTTGCCAAAGGCTGGCCGGCAATGGCCAGCTGGGTTCCGCTTGTCGGGGAAGGAGAAATATATCCGTCCGGGAGGACAAGTGTCTGGCCTTCTTTCAGCTGTCCATCCGCGACAAGTTCGTTGAAGGCGATGACCTTTTGAGGATCGACGTTGTATTTTTTTGCGATTGCTTCAAGAGAATCGCCTTTTTGAACTTTGTAGCTCGCGCCGGTGACGGGCAGAATGGCAAGCTTGTCACCCGGCTTCAAGAGAGATGTGTCAGAAAGATTGTTGGCCGAAAGAATGGTGCTGGTTGAAAGCCCGAAAGCGGCGGCGATTGAGCTGGCGGTGTCGCCGTTTTTCACTTCGTATGTCCTGGTTCCTCTCTTTTCTTTGGCTACGGGCGTTTGCGGACCAATCGAAGCAAACAATATTTGGTTGTCTATGGTCGGTTCAGGCTGGTACATCGCGGCATAATCCTCAGCGGAATAGAAATCAGCATAGTCGGCCGGCGCGTCCGCGACAGACGTTGGGGCGTTTGAGTCCATGAGCGGGGCCATTGCCAGATTGTTCCTCTTGGAAGTTTCCGTTGCCAGCTTGTTTTTCAGAGGGCTTTGATCACTGTCGGATCCGGTAATAGTATCGAAAATATTCCCATTCGGATTGTTTCCGGAAGAAAAGTTGATGAGAGCGACAAGCAATACGCAAAGAGCTACCACGACGGTAGCTGCATATTTTCTGATCCAGCCTGCGAAAAGACAAGCGGTTGGCTTCTTGCGAAGGCACGAAGACAAGCGGATCTGAGAAGTTTGAATTTTTTGGGCGACGATTCGAAAGTTCTCCCCTCTTAGCAAAGTTCGCAGTTTTCGTTTCGCTCGATCAGTGGGACGGCGAGGAAAATCGTTGAAATGGCTACTAATAGGATTGTTCCTTCTTTTGGATCAGAGGTTCGAAGCGGGCGGGGCTTGTCTGCCGACGAGGCAGGAAAGATTGATTGACTGAAGCGATTTCCGTCTGATCCCTAATTATTACACGGCTATTAGGTTAGCATATTGTCGCCTGGTGTCAAGCCACGTGTGGCCAAAGAAATATAAAATTAGAAATTTGAAGCTTATATAAAGCAAATATTGGTTGGTGTGTAAATTGGGTATATTCTGGTATAATTCGATTAGGCACGCAATACGAAGTATGAAACATGTAACAAAAAATAAGAAATGGATCTGAAAGCTCTGAAAACCCAATATCTGGAGCATCTCGAAATTGAGAAAGACCGCTCCCAAAAGACGATTGAAAACTACGATCACTACCTGGAGCGCTTTTTCGCTTGGGCGAAAATAAAGAACCCGGCGGACATCACGGGCGATTTGATTCGGTCTTATCGCCTGTATCTAAACAGAATGGCGGATGAAAAAGGCCGGCCGCTCAAAAAGATCACGCAAAACTATCACATCATCGCGATTCGCAATTTTTTGAAGTATCTCGCCAAACGCGATGTGAAGACGCTCGCCGCGGAAAAGATCGAACTTGGAAAAACTCAGCGGATGGAAGTCGAGTTTTTGGACAGCGACGAAATTGATCGAATTTTTGCCGCAGTGGCGGGCTTGGATCTCAAATCACTCCGCGACCGGGCGATTTTGGAATTGCTATATAGCTCAGGGCTTCGTGTTTCGGAGCTCACCAACCTCAACCGCGACCAAGTGAATCTTAAGACCCAGGAATTCAGCGTACGCGGGAAAGGCGGCAAGATTCGAGTGGTCTTCATTTCAAACGACGCCAAAGCGGCGCTCGAGCGATATCTCGACAAGCGACCTGATGTTGACCCAGCCGTTTTCGCGCGGATCGGGATTAAGCGGTTGGAGAATCCGCCCAAGGCGGACCAGCATCGGGCTGGAAAAAATTTTGATAATTTACGACTTACGCCGCGTAGTATCCAGCGGATCGTGAAATATTATGCGACCAAGGCCGGCATTGTGAAAGATGTCCATCCGCACACCTTGCGCCATTCCTTCGCGACCGATCTCATCGCCAATGGCGCCGACATCCGCTCTGTTCAAGAAATGCTCGGCCATTCTTCGGTGACTACGACGCAAATATATACCCACGTGACAAACAAGCAACTCAAAGAAGTGCATAAAGCGTTTCACGGGAAGAGGAGGAAGTAAAATTATCGAATCAGATTCGATATCAAGGCGATCATTACGTCTTTTTCTTTTGGCGCGCTTTCGGCGACGAGAAGAGCCAAAGCGACAAGGGTATTGTCGTTGATTTTGCGCTCGCCGTTTTTTCCAAGCAGGGCGTTGTTTTGCGAAAGAAAAAGGATGAACAAAAACGAAGCGATGCGTTTGTTCCCGTCGATGAAAGGATGGTCCTTGATGACGAAATACAAAAGATGCGCCGCTTTTTGTTCGATGTTGGGATAAAGTTTCTTTCCTCCGAAAGATTGGTTCAAATTTCCAATGATGGCTTCAAAAGCGTGACCGCGCTCCTGGCCGAAAATATCTGTTGCGCGTTTGCTTTTCATCAGGTTTTTCTTGAGCTCGGCGTAGGCTTTGCGGGATTCAGCGAGATCAAGCTCCCGGCGCAGTCTGGATATTTTCCTCGGGACGGCCAATTTTCCTTCATCGTATTTTTGCAAGAGAATCCAGGAATTGGCATAGTCGGCAATCACCTTCAGGAGCCCTTCCGCTTCGCTTTTGAGCAGTTTTTTGCTGTTCATCGCGTGCTGAAGCAGACGAATCGCGCTCTCGAGTTCGCTCAACTTTGCCTGATGATTTTTCAATCGGCCTTCATTCACCGTGAAACCTTTGAGCAGGTGGTCTCTTAGTACTCTTGTTGCCCAAATACGAAATTCAGTGCCGCGCTTTGATTTTACGCGATAGCCGACGGAAATAATGACATCCAAATTGTAAAAATTTGTTTCGTATGATTTCCCGTCGGTTGCAGTTATCCGGAATTTCCGGATAACTGAATTTTCCTCAAGCTCCTTTTCTTTGAAAACGTTTTTTATATGTTCATTAATCGTTCGTATATTTTTGTCGAATAGCGAAGACATCTGTTTTTGCGAGAGCCAAACAGTTTCATTTTTCAGGTTCACATCGAGTCTCGCCTGGCCGTTCTTGGTTTTGTAGATGACGATTTCCCCTTTTGGTAAATCGTTTTTGGCTGGTTTCTTTTTCATTTATTTTGCTTACATGAAATACACTTTTATATATCCCTACTGGATTCCCAGATGATTTCAAAAAGAGGCTTCAAAGATTTTGCCAGTTTTTCTGATTCAATCAGAACTAGAAATGGTTCTTCTTCGAGTGATGAAACGGATAATTTGTTTTCCGTCAAAACGATATCCGTGTCGAAATTTTTTTGAGCCGGAAGAATGCGCACGTTTTGCCCGCCAGCTTTATATTTTTTTCCAAATTCCAGTTCCTCCGGACTATCTGGAATGACATGCTTAGCATCGACTTTGTATAATCCTTTGCCGTAGTCTTTCATCCATCCCTCGACTTTTTTTGGAAAATGTTCGTGGAGTTTTTTGTATGACGAAACGTAAAAAGCTTCTCTCGCATAATTCAAACTTTCATAAATATTTTGTATTCCGTCTTTTGTGTCGACGTAGCTGATTTTCGGTTTGTTTTTCCCTTTGCTGCTCAAAGTTTGAAGCAGAGGCATCATCTCGGAAAAATTCTTGAGATTCGCTTTTTGGCGAATCAGAATCGCCGATGGGTCGACCGCTTGGAAGCGATTCACTTTTTCGCCAGGGACTTTTGTCGCATAACCGCTTTTGATCAAGTCATCCAGGATGATATAGGTTACTGGCCGTTTCAGCTGGGCAGTTTTCGCGATCTCGGAAACTGTTCCGGTGCCCAATTCCAAAAGGGCGAGATATATTTGTGACTCCTTGGGCCGAAAACCGATGGATTCGATTGTTTTGAGAAGATCCTGATCCATAGCGAAAGTCTATCAAAAGTTCCCTAATTTGTCAATATTTATGACAAATATATTATAAATACCCATAAATAAGCCTTAATATGGCAATATAATGGATATTATTATTGACTATTTACTAGAAGTAGCGTATAATGGTCAGTCAAGCTAAAGAGCTCGACAAATTCTTTGACAACTTAGGAGAGAAAAGATGAATAATAAAAAATTCTTCGGTGGAATTTTTCTGGCTATTCTTGGCGTTAGCATCTGGCTAGTTTTCTGCTATTCCCCTTGGACGAAACATTTCATGATCGCCGACGGTTGGAAAGCGGCAGTGATCGTGCTCAGCGTGGTCTTGGCTTTTGGAGTAGTCCTGGGTATCGGGATTGAGTTGGTACGATCCGCTCTTTCCAAAAAGGAGGAGAAAAATGGATAAGAAAAAAATTATAGCAGGAGTCGCCATGATAATTGTTGGTATGACTTTTGGAGTAATTTTCGGATGGGCAGTAAACGATCCTTGGTCAGCTAATCTTGCTAAAACAAATTTCATATATGGTTTAGTAATCGTTGGATCGTTATGGGTCTGTTGCCGAATGCACTTTTTAGCGTTTTTTGAAAAATATTTTGGCTTAAATAAAGCCTCAAATTTTTCAATTTTCGCTAATTTGGCTATTTGGCAACAAGCCCGTTATTTCTCTTTGCAAGTTGTTGCGCTTGCGGCCTGTGTCTAATAAGCTCTGCCTTGCCTGAAAAAAAATAGTCGAATTTCAACCAATCCCCAACCTTCCCTCGCGGCGGTTGGGGTTTTTCTTTTTTGGGGAAATAAAAAACAGGAACTGATTTCCCATCTTCTTTCAAAGCTCGGCTTTTTCCTCCGCCTCATCGGCGGATTCCTCAAAGCCAAGCTTTATCCCTCGTTTTTCTTTTTCAAAACAAGCTTCAAAATTTTTTCTGTTGTCTGGATTTTTGACCATCTTCTGATGTATTTCCAGTCCAGTTTTTTCTGGATCGCGATGATTGATTCAATATCCTCCAGCTGGCGGGTTGAGCCGGTTTTTTTGTACCAGATGAGTTTGGAAAGGATCAGATCCTCGGGAGAAATGAAAGAAATATTTTGCCCCCAAGCCTTTTTCAATTTCCTGCGCTTTATTCGGGATCGGGCGTAGATATCATTTTTCAGAACCCAAAAATCCACCTTCAATCCGTCGGGATGAATGAGATTGAACTCCCCGCTTCTCATCACCGCTTGGTTGACGGCGATTTCGCTGAGATAGATTTTGCTGTCGATTTTCAACAAAGCATTCAAAAGATCTTTTGATTTTGAAAGTGAAATCTCGATGACTATGTCGATATCAGCCGTGAAACGTGGCCTGCCCCAAACCGTGACAGCGACCCCGCCGGTGACGGCATATGGGATATCGAGCTGATCAAGAACTTTGGCAACTTTTTTTAGAAGTTTTGTCTGATCCACATTTTTTTCCCAATGAATTTAATTCTCTTGCAAAGCGTTGAAAACTGTCCAGCATGGCCAGTTTTTTCTCGATTGGCATCTTGCGGAAAATTTGGTCCTGAATTTCCTGTGCCGGTTTATTGTTGTTTGTTGGAATTTTCATATATCGCAAGTCTATCGGACTATTATTTCTCGTTCTTCTTCTTTATCTTTTCGGAAAATTTAGTGAGGCGGTAGGTGACGATGACAATGGCGGCGGTAACAATGATGGCATAGACAAACATTGCGGTGACGTCGCCCGAGCCTTGGGTGCCAAAAATTCTTTCAAAAAGCTTTTTGATCGCGTCGTTCCAGGCGAGGGCCGCGACGAGTCCCATCGCGCCGGTCATGAGTGTCACAACTTTGTCGACGAAATAGACGTGGAGTTTCTGCTCCTCGGCCTTGGTCAGTTTTTTGTCATCCCCGCCTGCAACGCTTTGCGTAGCATTGCGGGCAGGTTTTTTTTCTTCGGCCATAGGGATGATTAGATGCATTATTATTGTAAATTTATCATTTAACAGGATTTATGTCCATTTCTTCTGTACGTTTTCAATAATGCAAAGCTGTCATGTTATTGACGATATCGATATATTTCTTTAGGATTATAATGTTATGAACGATGGGACCGTAGCTCAGTGGTAGAGCGGACGACTCATAATCGTTTGGTCATAGGTTCGATCCCTATCGGTCCCACAACTCAATATACGGGCAATTGGCTCAGTGGTTAGAGCGCTTCCTTGACATGGAAGAGGTCACAGGTTCGATTCCTGTATTGCCCACAGTTTTCAAACTTTCCGGTTTTTCAGAAGCGTTTTCGTGGGCGGCGTTTATCGCCGCCCAGTGCGTTTGGGGCTTTTGTTTGGGATTTTTTGAGAGTGAAGCCAAAATTTTTTTGGCGGACAAAGTGAGGTTCGAGCCAAAGATTTCTTTGGCGGCAACCTTTTTCTCGAAAAAGTTGCTCTCCCGTGCGATTTTCTCAAGGTTTTGA